>Ga0210394_10004666_pt1 | contig 15820 bp, 10 predicted proteins | sample IncBWC12MmetaG_FD_160121 | JGI IMG/M metagenome (GOLD analysis project Ga0210394, IMG submission 160121) | Forest soil microbial communities from Barre Woods Harvard Forest LTER site, Petersham, Massachusetts, United States - Inc-BW-C-12-M | ecosystem: Environmental > Terrestrial > Soil >... | reverse complement strand
CACCGCCTGCGCCTGCAACGAATTGTAGAAAGCCTGATCCACGGCCAGCAGAACCTGCTCTTTGGTGGCCAACGAGTTCTGGGTTTCCGCCTTGGCGGCCAAGTTGGCGCTTGCCACAAGATTGGTTGTGCGGCCGAAGTCCGTGAGGAGTTGGGTCACTGTGGCACCCGCGGCAGCGCGTTGGTAGATGACAGGATTGTTCAATGCTCCGGCCGTGATGCGGTCGCCGGGGTTGGTATCGACCGCCGTCAGATCAAGCCGAGCCGTCGGCCAGAAACTGGACCGGGCTTCTCGTGTGACCTGTTGGGACGCGAGAGCGGTCAGTCGCGCCACCGAGATCCGAGGATTGTTCTTCAGAGCAAGCACCTGCGCGTCCTTTACCGACAGCAGGGCGGGCGTCCCCGGTGTGGCCTCGGGCGCAGGCGGCGGCGCCGACATTTGCTTGCCTGCAGAGGATCCGCCTGATGGCGATGACATCTGGGGCATGGGAGCCGATGGCAGGCTCGACGGCATGACCTCAATCAACCCGCTCTGGGCGAGGCCGCACCCAGAGAGCGTCAGAATTAAGCCTATCTGCAACCGATTTCTCATCTCGCTACCGTTCTCCCGCCGTCGTTCTCCCGACATCGTGCTCCCGACCGTCTTCCGTTGGCCGGTCCGCTCAGGCAATGTTGAGGGATGTTTCTTGCGGCGACTTCTTCTTGCCGTAAACCATCAAGTAAGCCGCCGGCACAATGAAGATGGTCAAAATTACCGAGGACGTCAGGCCACCAATGATGGCCCGTGCCAGAGGCGCATACTGTTCGCTCCCGGTCCCGAGTTTCAACGCCATGGGCACCATTCCGATGATGGTGGCCAGCGACGTCATGAGAATCGGGCGCAACCGCACGCGACAGGAAGTAACGATGGCATCCTTCACTGAGCTTCCCTGGTCTTCCAGGCGATGAGCGAATTCCACGATCAAGATGCTGTTCGATGCAGAGATGCCCACCAGCATCAATACGCCCATCAGAGACATCACGTTCAAGGTCGTGCCCGTCAGCGGCAAGATGATCAGAACCCCGATAAAACCCATCGGCACCGCCAGCATAATGAGCAAGGGATCCTTGAACGACTTAAACTGCGCCACCAGGATCAGATAAAGAAGGATCACCGACATCGACAGTCCGATCGCAAAACTGCGAAACGAAGCGTTCATCCCTTTCACCATGCCGCGAAGATCGACGCGCACATTCTCCGGCAGTTTCGTCTGGTCGACGGTGCGTTGCACGGCGTCTGCGATCTTCCCAAGGCCTTCCCCCACCGGCGTTACATAGACGTCGGTGACCCGTTGAATCTGGTAGTGATCCACTTCTGTCGGCGTGCGGATGTCCTCGAGCTTCACCACTGCGTCCAGAGTGGTGGGCTGCTTCAGATTGGGAGCATGGATCGGAATATTCGTGAGATCCGCAAAGTTGTGAATCGCGGCGCGGCCATTTTCGAAATATTGAACGGTGAGGAAATAATCGTTGCCACTCTTACGGTCGACCCAGTAGTTGGGAGCAATCATCGAATTCGAATTGAGCGCCGTGATAACGTTGTCGACCACTTCTTTCTGCGTGAGGCCTAACTCGCTCGCGTGCACCCGGTCAACGTTCAGCCGAAGTCCGGGATAATTCATATCCTGCGGAATGTAGACTTCGCCCACGCCGGGCAATTGCCGGATGCGACTCGCCAGGTCCTGGGCCACGCCATACGACTGCTTCAGGCTGCGACCGCTGACCTGAACATCAATCGGCGCCGGCATTCCGGAGTTCAGAATGGCATCGACCATGGAGCCGCTCGAAAAGAAGGTCCGGATATCCGGGTATTGGCTTGCCATTTCCTTCTGCACGCGGTCCATGTACTGGGAGCTGCTCAAATGATGATCATCCTGGAGCGCCACTTGAATCGTCGCCGTGTAGGGCCCGGCGTTGGTGGTATAGAGCGAGGAAAAATCGGGAACCACCCCGATATTCGACACCACCATCTTCAGATCTTTGGAGCCCACAACATCGCGGATCAGGCCTTCTACCTTCGCCACGTATTGCTCGGTGACTTCCAGCCGCGTTCCGGTGGGAACCTTCATGTTGATGGTGAACTGACCGGCATCGGTGCTGGGGAAGAACGCGAGTCCCAAAAACGGGTAGATCACCAGGCTAAGGAGAAACACACCGCTCAGAATTGCCACGGTCAGGCCGGGGCGCACCAGCGCTCGATTCACCCAATATTCATAGGAGTCGAGCATGCGATTGAATTGGCGATTGAATCCGGCGGTAAATCTTTCCCACCAGGACTTACCGGCCGCCGCAGGTTCAACTTCATCTTCGTGGTCTGCGTCTCCGCGGCCCGCCCCGGAATTGGCATGCGGCACTGCCTGGAGAAATCGTGAACAAAACAGCGGAATCACGGTCATGGCTACGACATACGAAGCGAATAGCGAAATTACGACCGCGAGGGCCAGCGCAGAGAACAGAAACTTGCTGACGCCGAACAGGAAAGTTACCGGGAAGAAGACCACGACTGTGGTCAGCGTCGCCGCCAGTACAGCCAGGCTCACTTCCGAACCTCCCGCCTCTGCGGCGGCCATGGGCGCGGCGCCGTGCTCAAGATGCCGGTAGATGTTCTCCAGCGAGATCACGGAGTTGTCGATGATGCGGGAAAAGGCCAGAGCCAGGCCTCCCAGAATCATCGTGTTGATCGTGCTGCCCATCATGTACAGCACTACGAACGTTGCCAGCGCGGAGAGCGGGATCGACAGAAACACCGCTGAAGTCGCGCGGAAGCTTCCCAGAAATATGAGAATCATCAGGCTGGTCAGAGCCAGTCCGATGACGCCTTCATGAAGCAGGGTCTTGATCGCCTCTTTCACGAATGCGGACTGATCGAATACGACCGAGGACTTCAATTGTTTCGGGATGTCATAAAGGTGCTCAATGGCATCGCGAATGCCCTGCACCACGGCAATGGTATTGGTGTCGCCGCCTTGTTTCATGATGGGCAGATAAACCGATCTCTGGCCATCCACCCGCACGATGTTGTACTGGATTTGATTGGCATCCTCGGCTTTGCCAATGTCTCCCACCGAAACCCACGAATTCCCCTCGGTCTTTACAGGAATTTTCGACAGTTGGTCCATATCGTCGACCAGACTGTTGGAATAAACGTAGTAGTCGAAGGGCCCCATTTTGACGTCGCCGGCGGGAAGAATCAGATTCGAATTGTTCACCGCATTCACGACATCCATCGGACTCAATTGCCGCGACGCTAGTTTGTAAGGATCGACATAAACCATGATCTGCCGATACTTGCCCCCGAATGGAGGCGGGATCTCCGCGCCCTCGACCACAGCGATCTGGTTGCGAATGGTGAATTGGCCGATATCGTGAAGCTGCGTCTGGTTCAGGCCTTCTCCCTTCAGAGTGACGAGACAGACGGGCAGGCTGGAAGCGTCAAACTTCAACACCACAGGCGGCAATGTCCCCGGCGGCAAGCGCTTGAGATCCGCCATCGCAAGATTCGACAGCTCCGTGACGTCCGCATCGGCATTGGTTCCGGGCTGGAAGTAAACCTTGATGATGCTTACCCCCAGCAGCGACCGAGATTCCATGTGATCGATGCCGCTGGCTAGCGTAAAGAATCGTTCGAGCGGGTCGGTGATGTCGGTCTCGATGTCCTCCGGCGGCATTCCCGAATAAAACGTCGCTACTACTACTTCCGGCAAGTTGATGGTCGGGAACAGGTCGATTGGCATCCGCGCCAGACTGGTCACGCCAATCACGGTAAGCAAAAGACAGACGACGACGATAAAGTAGGGATTACGAATTGAGAAGCGGGTCATTTATTCTCACTCTGCAAAGTGCGCGCAAACTGCTATTGCTGACTGCCTTCCTGGTACTGCATGATCTGCACCACCTGGGGATTCACGGTATCGCCCGGCTTCAAGCCGCTCCGGTCGCTTACCACCACCTGCTCCCCTTCCGCCAATCCTGAAACGACTTCCGCGTCGTTCGCCGTCTGAAGCCCTAACCTGATCGGCCGGTCCTCAATCTCATTGTTCTTTCCCACAACGAACACCGTGGTCTTGTCCCCTTCGTGATTCACGGATTGCAAAGGAATGGTCGGGATGTCGTCGCGATGTTCAAGAGCCACATCGGCGTCGGCGTAGAGCCCGGGCATCAACGCCCGATCTCGATTCTGGACATCCACTTCGGTATGCATGGTGCGCGTGGACTCCTTCACGTCCACGGAGAACCGCGCCACCTTTCCGGGAAAGGTTTTGTTCAAGGAGGGCACTCGAACATCGACCGGTTCGCCAACGTGGATATAGCGAACGTAGGATTCCGGAACAGGGATCACGAGCCGGAAAAGGTCGTCCTCGGAAAGCTTTACAATCGGCGCCGCCTGGGAACTCGTACCCGCTTGCACGAGGGTTCCGAGATTGGCATAGCGCTCGGTGACAATCCCGGTAAATGGCGCCGTGATTTTGGAATAGTCGAATAAACTCTGATCGCGCGAAAATTTCGCCTTGGCGACGGCGAGCTGGCTCTGCGCAGCCTCCAGGGCCGCTTGCCCGGCATCCACTTGCGACGATGCAGCCAGATCCTTCCCCTGCGAATCATCCACCTCCTGCTGCGCAACAATGCCGGGCTGGCTTTCAAATACTCCGTTCAGTCGCGTGTACTGGAGATGCAGTGCCTTGTACTGGGCTTGGTAACGCGACAGCTCGTGCTGTGCCCTCGTCACCAGGTTCAAGGCATTCTTGATTTCCGCTTCGTCTTCCTGCAACTGAGCCTCGAGTTCGGGAATTTCGAGAATGGCCATCACCTGGCCCGCTTTCACGCGCGTTCCATAGTCGACCAACAGCTTCTTGACGAAGCCGGATTCCTTGGCATACACATCAATTTCCTGGAACGGCACCAACTCAGAGGACAATGTGATCTGCCGGCCCAGGGACTTCTTCACCACTCTGGTCACGCCCACCGTAGTCGTTGGACCGTTGGCTTGAACCTGGCTGGATTTTCCGCCAGAGCAGGAAGACAGGCTTACTGCGAGCGCGACCAACGGGGCGGCGAGGGCAAATGTCATCGATCTCATGCGCCTGCGCCTTCGCGGGTTACTGAATCTGGAGCGGGTTTGAGTCATTGTGTCTTGAACCAGCCTTCTCTGCTATTTCTTGTGCGCCGTTTCCGGCTTAACTCTTCTTCGTCTTTACAATCTCGCTCAGCTTCTCCACGGAAAATGCGCTCGACCGGCAGAAGTCGATTACCTTCTGCTCCCTGCGGTGAAGATCGGCGGCCACCGCGGGGACTGCCGCGGCAATCTCTGTGGGTACGGTGAGCACTCCGTGGCGATCGCCGTGCAGCAGATCTCCGGGACGAACTTCCATGCCCGCCACATTGACGCTAGCGCCCACATCGAAAATGTGGGCATACGCATGCGAGACGGCTACGCTCCCGGCAAACAATTGAATCCCCAGCGTGCGCACGGAGGGTATTTCCCGTACAGCACCATTGGTCAAATAGCCGATGCAGCCCAGAGCCTTCAGAATCGCGGCATGCATGTCCCCGACGAAAGCACCGCGGCCCGGTGGATCATCCTGGTCTTCCAGCACCAGGATGCGAGGCGACGGAATTTCGAGTATGCCGTTCCAGAAATCAGCCCGGTCGCGGAACGTGCCTCCGACAATTGGCGGCGCGCCACTGCGCAGCCGGGCTGTTACGGCATACCCCACGATCGGAGGAGCATCTTCGAACATGCAGCGAATGCGCGAATCCGTAAACCCGGTATTGTGCAATCGCACGTTAAAGGTTTCGACCGCATTCGCGACCATGCAGGTGTCGAACCGCCGGAGCGCATCGAACTCTTCGTCCGTCAACCAGGGAGCCACGACCATACCCGCTAACCTTTCAGGAACGGATTCCCATCCCGAACCCTACCCGCCAACTTCTTCGCCGGTGCATTGGACCTTAGGCGGAGCAGGATGTTAGACCCTCGGTGAGCTGTCGCAGCCTACGAATTTGCCGTTGTGTCAGCTGAGATTTACGGAGACGGCCGCGATCTGCGCCACCCGATCCCGTAACCCTCTATGACCCGATGCAGGGGAAACCACCCGCATTCAAAATGGGCAGAGTTCATTCGTCTTTTTTGTATTGCTGAGCTGCTAACAGCAGAGAAAAAATTCAGCAGGAGGGAGGAGGCCGGTTATACAGGCTCTTTTCAAGAATGACGCCGGGGATTGGAGGCCCAGCAGGGACGATGCGCGGATACGGAGTGGGTGCCTGCAGGGCGTACGAGCGAGCAACCGAAGGCATCCAGTTCGACGCACCCTTCGTCATCCGCTGCCGCGCAGGCTCCGGTGACGCATGCTTATGCACGGTACTGGTTGAGTACTTCGCAGAACTCTGCGGGGAACAATAGCGTGTAGCGACGCTTACTGCCAGGGAAAATACAGCGAGCAAGACAACGACACCGGAGCAACTTCTGCGCCATCGGTTGCCGAGATTGGTCAGCCGTTTCATCCCAGACTCTAGAGTACTACCTTTCTTGCTTCTAACATATAAGATGGAAGGCCCGCAAACGCATGGCCGTGACCGTGGTAACCGCAACCACCCACTTATTTGGATAGACGAGGCCTCTACTTGGTTGCACGTTTTGCGAAAGTTATTGCTGCTGTCTTATCAAGTTTGACGCCTTTTCGCTGGCAGGAGTGCCTTCTGCTGGCGGCCGCCGATGTTTGATCTTGCCAGCGATCGAAGGATACACTCGCTCGAAGAATTCGGGGGTCCGCCATGAGGACGACGGTTGGTTCCGCCAGGCTCCTGGGCGCCACCGACTATTGACCAGGGGCGGTCATTCCACAACGGAGCATTTCGGGCGCGCCCCGCTCAGAATGCCGACCGCAGAGAAGCCCTTTTCGAGGAGTGCCGCTCTAGTTTTCAGCGTAGGTAGGGCCGGCACTACGAGAGGGCGGGTCGGAAATGGCGCGAATATAGGCGATCAGGGCTTGAATGTCCGCCCTGCTGAGCGTGTTTCCCCATGCCGGCATGAGCGGCGATTTATTGAGAGCCGGACCGCCATGGCTAATGATGGCCGTCAGATCGGCGTCGCTGATCTTGTTCAGCGTGTCTCCCTCGGTAAATGGGTGGGGCTTCACCTCGAGGTTGTCGAAGTTCGATACCCGCTCCACGGTGGATTCGGGACTGTGACAGCGCTCGCAGTATAGATCGTTGAGATGGCGTCCGAGCGTCTGCTGGTAGCCGAGCGCGATTTCCTCAATCTTGAGTTGGACCTTCTTCTGCGACTTGTCGAGCGTGGAAGCTGTGAATTGGTAGCGACCCGCCATGCCGCCGAGCGAGACGTTGGCGGTTAGCTGACCGCTGGTATCGGTGAGTCCTTTTGGGGGATCAAAGGTGACTCCGGGAGCGGCGGCGAATTCTACCCAGGCTCCGGCGACCGCAGTTCCCTGCTCGTCGTTCACCTGCACGACCACTGGTTGTGGCAACCAGGCGCCGGTCTGGGCAAATTGCTTTCCGCCGTTGGACTCGACGATTGCGGCACCGAATGCCGTGGGTTTGGGCAGTGGCGCAGACTGGTTCGTGCGCGAACAAGACGTGGCCAAGAATATGGCGAGCATAGCGCCAGCTAAGGCGGCTGCCGAGCTTCGCGCAGATGGACGACCGAGGGCGGCGGTCCCCACAGGGTTCGGAAAGTAGCGGGTCATTTCTTTGCAACCTCCTTCGCGGCTCCGCCTTTCTGCGAAATCAGGAACGCAGTAAGAGCGCGAGCGTCTTCGTCACTCATGGCGCGATTGGGTTCGGCTGTCCCCGGACGCAGGGCTTGGGGATTCTTCATCCATTGATAAATCCAGGCCGCGCTCAGGCGCGAACCGACATCGGTCAGAGTTGGGCCGATGTAGCCTTTGTCCGTCTTGGTGTCGACGATGTGGCAGCCCTGACAGGAGTACTTGCCGTACAACAGCTGCTTGCCAAGTTCAATCTGGCCTTGCGCGTACCCGCTCAGCGGCATGGAGTCGCGGTCAATCCCGGGGTTCTGGTAGACGGTCATGATGTAGTCGGTAAGCTCGTTGACCTCGGTATCCGTCAGGTTGAAGCGCGGCATGCGACGAATCAGAGAAGGGCGGAGCGTCCCTGGATTCTTGAAGAACTGGACGAGCCACTCCCGCTGCACGGAACTGCCCTCCCACGTGAGGTCGGGTGCCATCTCTCCGCCGTGGCCGTTGATGCGGTGGCAACTGAAGCAGGCGAGATCAGACATTAGCTTTCCAGCCTTGCCGGCGGGTTGATAATCCGACTCGGGTGCGGCGGCCACGGCCAGAGACGGGGGCAGCGCGTTGGAGCGATCGTTCAAGGCGAGCAGCGCAGTGGTGAGCGCATCGATCTGCATCGGCGTCAAGGTGTACTGCGGCATCTTCAAGCCTTGCCCGAAGGAACGCGGCTGCTTGATCTTGGTGGCGATGTAGTCGGGGAGCGTGTGCTGCATTCCCGGCAGGAACACAAGCTGAGTGACCGGCTTGCTGCCAATGCGGCTGAGTTCGGGAGCGAAGTTCTCCGGCTTCTTGATGCCCGCGATTTCGTGGCAGGAAGCGCAGCCATAGTCGGAAACCAAGCGTTTACCGTGGGCAATCTGTTCAGGGGTCGAGGCGTCTAGATGCACGTTGGCCAGGAGATCAGAATCGGTCTTGGCCAGCAGGAATCCGGAGAGTGTGGCGACCTGCGGATCTGTGAAGCGGTAGTGCGGCATTCCCGTGCCCGGATCGTAGGCGCGGGGGTTTCGCAGCCAGGCCTGCAACCACTCCGGCTTGACTTTGCTTCCGACGCGGGTGAGTTCAGGACCGACATCGCCACCCACCATGTTTCCTGCGGCGTTTTGCACGGCATGGCAGGAGGCGCAGAACGATTCTCCGTAGAGGCTTGCTCCCGCGACGGGATCCGACGATGCCTTCGCCGAGAGCGTGACGGTGTCTCCCGCCAACGGCGAGCTGTTGGCGATGAGGAACGCAGACATGTCGCGTGCGTCGTTGTCGCTCAGCTTGAAATTTGGCATGGTCACTGTAGCGGCGTAGGCCTGCGGATCCTTCAGCCACGCGTAGATCCACTCGCGCGTCGTCTTGTCAGCGATGTGGGAGAGTATAGGCGGATCGTCGCTCGCCTTCATGGTGCTGCCGTCGGGCAACCGCACCATGTGGCAGTGCACACAGCCGTCGCGGGAGAGCAGATTGCGTCCCTGATTCAGCTGCGGCGTGCCGGGCAGCGGTCCGCGGTGACACTCGCCACAGGAGGACTCGATGTACTTGGCCGGCAGAATCGGCTGCTCCCACGCGAGCGTACTGTTATGAGCTTCCGCCACGGTGGTTGCTGCGCCCTGTCCTCGATGGCACACTGTGCATCCGAATTGCTCGAGCTTGTGGGGGATGACGGGGTGGGTGCGAAAAGGCTGAACCGGAACGTCCCTAAGACTGGCTTCCTTCAGACCGACGTGGCAACTCGTACAGCGATCCACCACGCCGAGTTCGGGCAGCCAGATCTGCTGAATGCCAGCCTGAAAGTGGCGCTGCAGCGTGTTGGCGTCGCTGCGATTGCGAATCATCCTGAGATAGCCGTGCTGGTAGTGCCGCCACTCGCTGAAGAAATTCTTCGCGGGAGCAATCGCCAGAGAAACCAGGAAGACGAGGCTGACAACCCCGAAGGCGCGAACACTGTCCCCGAACAATCTTTGCCAGAGCGACGTGAGCTTTTCTTTCATGATCGCCGCATCCTTAAAACATTTCTATGAACCCTGCCACGGCCAGACAAACGACCAACCCGGTCCCCGGAAAAATGTGCCGATGGCGGTAAGCACCACCAGTTCGAATAAAAACCAAGTCATGACCCAGTAAGACAGCGGCCTCGCGGCCAGGTAACGGCGGAAGGCCGACGGCGATTGTGGAGAACTGTGCGCGGCCAGAAGCATCACACCGGCCATGATCAACGTCGGCACAAGCGCCGCGTAAACCTTGAACAGCAGCAAAAACAGTGAAAGAGCGCTGGCGATGACATAGAAGGTGCGCAGACGTTTCTGGCGGCTTTTCAGGAAGAGCCCGTCCGCTTCGATGTTGACCTTAAAGTAGGGAATGACGATGAGCGCCATCACAACCAGCCCCGGCGCGAGCACACCCGCCACCACTGGCGGAAAGTAATGCAACATCTCCTGCAGTCCGAGGAAGTACCACGGTGCCTTCGCAGGATTCGGTGTGTGAGAAGGATCGGCGATACCTTCCAGCGGGGCGTTGAACATGAGCGCGATCCACACCAATCCAACAGCGAGCACCATTACCGTGACCGCCGCTCGAAACAGTACTTCCGGAAAAGTCTGCAGTTGATCTTCCGTTTCCGCCTTCACTTGCACCGAAGTTCGGCGCGTTATGAAAACAATGCGGCGCGGCGACTTCTTCGCGTTGGAATCGATGCTGGCGATGAAGTCTTTTGAGTCGGCCATGACTATTTCGTCTCCTTCGCGGCTGGGGCGCTGCGATTGGCGTTGTCCCGCACGGTTGCCGGTTCACTCGCGTGCGCGTAGAGGCCGCCATCTTTGCGAATTCGCCAGAAGTGAATGGCGACGAAGAACAGCGCGGCCAGCGGAAGAATCATGCAGTGCAGCACGTAAAAGCGCAGCAGAGCGTTGGCATTGACCGCGTTACCACCCAGTAGCAGGAAGTGAATCTTTTCGCCCATCACAGGAACGGCAGATGCGATGTTCGACCCCACCGTGATCGCCCAGTAAGCCAGTTGATCCCAGGGCAGCAGGTAGCCGGTGTAGCTGAGCAGCAGCGTCATCAGAAGCAGGATGACGCCAATCACCCAGTTGAATTCCCGCGGCGTGCGGTATGCGCCGCGGTAGAACACCTTGAACATGTGGGCGAAAACAAGAAATACCATGGCATGCGCCGACCACCGATGCAGGTTGCGCAAGAACATTCCGGACGAAACCACGAACTGCAGGTCTTTGGTGTCGGCGTATGCCTGCGGCACGGAGGGGTGGTAGTAGAACATCAGTGGGATGCCGGTCGCGACCAGGATCAAGAACGTGCCTAGCGTCAGTGTGCCCAGGTACCAGGTCGCGCTGAAACTCAGCATGCGCCTGCGCACCTTGGTCGAGAACAGGTGCAGGAACACGTTCTGCTGGATTGCGAGAGCGCGTTTCAACGTGCTGGAACCGGTGCCGCTGCGGAAGATCGAGCGCCAGACCCGCGTGCCGCGCAGATCGTCGAAGTATTGATCAACTGTTTTCGCCATGTTGGTTTCCTTAAATCAGACCCTCACGAAAGAATCCGGCGCGAGCGGCGGCACGTCGGTGGAGCGATCCACCAGCAGATCACCGTCGTCGTTGATCCATGTACGTTTCCAGGGCAGCGGCTTGGGCGCCGGACCCTCAATCTTCTTGCCGCTCGGTTCGAACTTGCTGCCGTGGCAAGGACACGCAATTATGTTCAACTCCGGCTTCCACGCAGTCATGCAGCCCAGATGTGTGCACACCGCGCTCAACGAGAAGTAACCCTGGTCCGAGTGAATGATGTATATGCCCGAATTCAAGTCGATGGTGACGCTGCCGAGTGGATAGCGGTCGGGCTTGCCGGCATTCACGACCGGCGACGGTTCGTACAGGACGTTAGGCTCGAGATATTGATACGAGAAGGCCGCAGTGCCAACGGCGGCTATGCTCAGTGAGCCCAGCCCGAGTTTCGCGAAAAACTGGCGACGGTTCACTTCCACGGGCTCGGTGGTCGCGTTCTTCTTTTCTTCTGCCATGTCTTCCTCTAAAAGGATTGCCGGGTGCTCATTTCCGCAGACCCGCACCGATCGAAGCGATCGAGATCAAGCCGGTCGCCTCGGAAGGAATCAGGTTGTACGATTCCATCGTGATGGTGCCCACCGGGCACCGCATGGCACACAGGCCACAGCGAATGCACCGCGTTTCGTCCTTCAGCATGGCCGCTCCGGTGACAACTCCCAATTCATCCGCGGATACGCCGTTGAGCTCCACTCCAAAACATTCCTGGTTGTCGCGAATGTGCTGCACCGCGTCGGGCTCGAAGGCGATGCGATCCAGTGAAACCAGTTCCAGACATTTCTCCGGACAGACATCCACGCAGCCGCCGCACAAGATGCACATGCTGCCGTCTTCGGGACTACCTTCGAAAATCGTGTTCGTCCAGCAATGCAGGCAGCGCTGGGCCTCGGCCATAGCCGCGGGCGCGTCATAACCCACCTCGACTTCCGTAACCCCGGTGCGGCGATCCAGCGGAAGCATAGGAACGGGTTGGCGATTGAGGTCGAGGTAATCCAGCGGCATGGCATGCCGCTTGAGCACTTCCACTTCGATGATCGGCTCGGGATGTTTCCCGCCGCGGAGGAATTCGTCAATCCCAACCGCTGCGCGTTTGCCGTCGCCGACGCTATCAATAATGAGGCGCGGTCCAAATACGCAGTCGCCGCCCGCAAAAATTCCCGGGGCAGAAGTCATCAAACTCTGCGGATTGACAGCGATCAGGCCACGCGGGGAGAGTTCGACCTTGTCTTCTGGCGTGAAGAAGTCGAGACGGGGAGCCTGCCCGATGGCCATGATGATGGTGTCGCACTCAATCTGCGTTTCACTTCCGTCGTAGAACGCGGGATTGAAACGCTTGTTCTCATCGAAGACCCACTTGGTCTTCAGAGTCTCGAGAGCGGTAACCTTGCCATCCTTGCCGAGAATGCGCTTCGGCCCCTGGCCGGGGAGCATCTTGATTCCTTCTTCCTCGGCTTCGACGATTTCTTCCAGCGCAGCCGGCATCTCCTCGCGGCGTTCCAAGCAGACGAGGTTCACTTCGCGTGCGCCCATGCGGAGAGCCGAGAGCGAGATGTCGACCATCTCCTTGGTGGCAACCGCCGAGACGTTTTCGTCGGAAGGTTCGAGATCTTCGACGCCGCCGGCATGCTGCTTGACTACTTCGCGCGCGGCAGAGCGCGCCACATCCATGGCCACGTTGCCGCCGCCGATCACGATGACTTTTTTGCCGATGGTGAATTTGTAGCCGAGATTCACATTGAGCAGGAAATCGATGCCCTTGTAGACTCCGTCGAGATCGACGCCGGGAATCGTGAGATCGCGGCTGCGGTGCGCGCCCACGGCGACCAGCACCGCATCGAATCCCTGGCGGCGCAGATCGGAGATCGTGAAGTCGCGTCCCGCGGCCTGATTCAGCTTGAGAGTGATATCGCCGGTTTCAAGAATCTCGCGCACCTGTGCCTCAACCACGCCGCGCGGAAGGCGATATTCCGGAATGCCGAGATAGAGCATGCCTCCAGCCACCGGAGCGGCTTCGAAAATCGTGACCCCATAGCCCATCAGCGCGAGGTCATGCGCGGCCGAGAGGCCTACGGGACCGCTGCCAACCACGGCGACGTTATACGGAAGCTTCTTCTGCCCTCGTCCTGCATTGACGTTGATAGGACGTTTCGACTCCGGCCCGTATTGCTCGGTCAGAAAGCGCTTCAGGGCGCGGATGGAAATGGGCCGGTCGATTTCGCCGCGGCGGCAGGCTGTCTCGCAGGGATGCGCACACACGCGTCCGCAGATGCTGGCCAGCGGGTTCGGCTCGCGCGCCAGGCGATAGGCCTCTTCGAACCGCCCCTCGGCAATCAGGCCCACGTAGCGTCCGGCGTTGGTGTGGGCGGGACAGGCCATCATGCAGGGGAAATTCGTGTGCAGCCAATCCGCATCGACTTTCTTGTGCTTGTAGCGTTTCAGCATTGCAGCCCACCTACGTCTAGGACGGTGCACGTGAATTTCGTTGGGAGCCGAAATTCGCAGCCGGGAAGCGGCGCCCCGACAGGCCGCCCCCGCTGGTGAACGATGTGCTCGTTACTTGGTCAGGGTGAAATCTGCTTTTCCGCCACCCGCCACGGTAATAGGCTTCGACTGGTTCTTCGCGCCCTCGTGCCATAGGGCAACGGTATAGCTCCCGTCAGGCACGTCTTTGATCTTGTAGTTACCGCTGTCATCCGTTTCGGCAAAGTAGGGAGTTGGGCTGACGACAATGTATCCCGCCATCTCCGGGTGCACATTGCAGAGCACGGGCACGACACCAGCCTTATCGAAAGTGAAGGGACGCTTTTCCCCTTTAGGCCAGGTTCCCAGGTTGTGTCCCGCCTTCTTGTCGCTCCCGATCGCCGTCCAGAAGACGTTATGCTGCACTGTGTCACTATTCAGGAACTCCACTGTTGTGCCCTGCAGCACCAGCATGATGTGCGGCGCAAACATGAGCCCCTTCTGATCCATGACCGGGTGTTCTTTGGGAGCGGGAAATGTCTTACCCGCAATCGCATCCACATACACCACCGAGTGGCCCTTCATCCCAGTAACTTTGCCCTCGATGTCGCCCGCGACCGCCACCGTGCAGAGTCCAACCACCACCACCATCAGTGCGCATGTCTTGAATTTCATTTGTGTTCTCCTTTTGCGTCTGTCATCCATCGATATTTGCTCGAACGTCAGAAGAGGAATCTTGCGACCAGATACATGGTGTTGTTCCCACTGGCATTCCGGCCCGCCGCATCATAGTTCGTGCTGCCGCCATTGAAGCGCGTGTATCCCGTGTATTGGGCGGAGAGTTCCAGATTCTGCCAGGGCCAGTACGAGATGTTCGCGATATAACCCGCTCCGCGAGGGTCGCCGTTGGCGCTTCCGCTCACCGCACTTTGGGGATAGAGGAAAGGATCGGTGGTACCGCTCGTGTCGAACCAGCCGAACGTGCCCGAAGCGCGATTGCCGAAGTGGTATTCGGCATTGGCCTGGAAGGTGTTCAGATGGTGGCTGCCCGTAGAAGCCGCCCCGGCAGCCGCCATCGCCGCCAGATTCGAGTTTTCATGAATGAACGTGCCTCGGAACGACAGCACATCGGTTCGGAACAATGTCCGATCAATCTGCATGTCCAGCGCCCAGTCTGTGAAGTCATCCTCCAGCCCGGTGATCGTGCCGGGACTGGACCGCATGTGCATGCCGTAGGTGCCGAATTCGTACTGCGTCTTTCCCGTCAATTGCTGCCATGCCACGCGCCAATACGGCGCAAGCCCGCGAACGTTGAAGGCAAAATCAGTTCCTGCATTCGGCTGAGCAGCTCCTACGTGTTCGGAGCGATAAAGCGTCGCGTCGAGATACAGGTGGTCATTCCACATGGCATAGCCGCCGAAGCCGGCTACATCCTGTCCCAGACTCTTGAGGATGGGTGCAGCCGTGGGAGTGGGTGCCCAGTCGTCAGCAACCCACGAAAATCCCCACGCCGGCGTGCTATTCCAGAGGTCCTCCACGGTCGGATTGTTGTTGACGTTCAGACCGTAAACCAGTTCCTTACCACCTAACTTGGTTTTGTTCGCGTATCGGATATCAGTGTTATCGATTCCGAAATGGTCGTCTTGCGTGTTGTAGGTGACCTGCAGAAAGCTGCCGATATGGGTTGTCCACGCCCCGGAGAGAAACAGGGACACATCTTGGGGCAGTTCCACACTGCCATCCTGGGTACCGGGTACCGGCGACTTCGTCGAGGTAAATGAGGTCTCAAACATTGCGGAGAGCGGCAGGGAAGCCAGTAAATCGAGCGCAGCTCGCTTCTTGCCGGGATCCGTCTTTATGACTTTTGTCTCGTCCGCTCGATCCACATATCCGAGCAGCTTGAACCTTCGTCCTGCTGGGTTGAGTTCCGGGGGAGTGTAGTGGCAACCGCTGCAAGCCAGCCCCGTCTGCCGCGCATAACTTGGAAGGGCCA
>Ga0210394_10004665_pt1 | contig 15820 bp, 13 predicted proteins | sample IncBWC12MmetaG_FD_160121 | JGI IMG/M metagenome (GOLD analysis project Ga0210394, IMG submission 160121) | Forest soil microbial communities from Barre Woods Harvard Forest LTER site, Petersham, Massachusetts, United States - Inc-BW-C-12-M | ecosystem: Environmental > Terrestrial > Soil >... | reverse complement strand
GCGGGCGCGGGGCAAGCTCGTTGATCAGCAGGCGTCCACCGGGTTCGACGAAAAATTCGACGCAGAGGACGCCGACGACGTCGAGGGCTTCGAGGACGGCCCTGGTCAGCGCGCGGGCCTGGCGGGCGACGGCATCGGTGACGCCGGCCGGGGCGATGGAGATATCCAGAATGTGGTTGTGATGTCGATTTTCGATGACGCCCCAGTCGGCGTAAGCGCCATCGGCTCCACGGGCGGCGACGACGGACACTTCTTTTTCAAACGGGATAAATGCTTCAAGGACGGCGGGCACTCGGCCGATGGAGGACCACGCGGCTTCGGCCTGGTCCGGCGATGTGACGCGGACTTGCCCTTTTCCGTCGTAGCCGAAGTCGGCGGTTTTGAGGATCGACGGGCAGCCGAGGTCGGCGACGGCGCGCGCGAGGTCTTCTGAGTTAAGAACGGTGCGGAAGGGCGTCAGCGGAAGTCCAGCACTGGTAAGAAACGTTTTTTCGCGGATCCGATGCTGCGTGGTGTGCAGGACTTCGCCCTTCGGTCGTACAGGCGCATGTTCGGCGGCGGCTTGCGCTGTCGGCGCGGGAACGTTTTCAAATTCGAAGGTCACCACGCTGACCGCGGAGGCGAAACGGCCGACGGCATCGAGATCGTCATACGGCGCGATGACTTCGAGGTCGGCCACCTGGCCGGTGGGTGTGTCGGCGTCGGGAGAAAAGGTGTGGACGCGGTAGCCCATGCGGCGCGCGGCGATGGCGAACATGCGTCCGAGTTGTCCGCTGCCCAGGACGCCAACGGTCGCGCCCGGAAGGACTGGCTTCACGCCCCCGTGTCCTTCAAGGTATCCTTTAATACTTTTGCGGTTTGTTTTTCGCGGAACGCGAGGAGTTTTTCACGCAGCTCGGGGCGCGAGTTGGCGAGGATGGCGACGGCAAGCAACGCGGCGTTGGTCGCGCCCGCTTTTCCGATGGCTAAGGTTCCGACGGGAATTCCCGCGGGCATCTGGACAATCGATAGCAGAGAGTCGATGCCCTTGAGCGTTTTACTTTCGATGGGCACGCCAAGCACGGGCAAAACCGTGTAGGCGGCGGTCATCCCAGGTAAATGAGCCGCTCCGCCCGCGCCGGCGATGATCACTTCGAGTCCGCGCTCCGCCGCACTGGTGGCGTATTCGGCAAGAAGCTGCGGAGTGCGATGCGCGGAGACAATACGCGTCTCATGAGGCACGCCGAATTCGGTGAGAGTTTTGCTCGCATGGGTCATGGTGTCCCAATCGGACTTGCTGCCCATGATGACGCCGACCAGCGGTTTTTCGTCCATGGTTAATTATAAGGAGCCAGAAGCCAGAAGCCAGGAGCCAGAATAAGTCGGGAGTTGTGATCGGGTCAGCCGATTCTGGCTCCTGGCTCCAGGCTTCTGGCTCCTTCTTAGCACTATTGTCCCTGCGCCAGCGTATACCCCGGCTTGCCGTCGAAGTTGCGCAGTGCCACCGTCATGCCGACGTTGAGCGAGAGGCCCATGATGCGCGCCATCAATAATCCGATCTGCGGGGGCGCGACAACGCCCGCCGATTTGAAACGGCAGCGGAAATTATCAGTACAGAAAGTCTCCGGCGACCCATCAGGCCACACCTTCACGCCGCGGTTGGCGATCAGTTCGAGTTTCAGGTCCTCGCCCGACGCTTTGCTGACGACTTCCGCCAGAGTGTTGGCGTCCCTGTCCGGCCATTCGATATAAACGTCAATGCCGACCAGTTCTTCTTTCGCGGCCGCCGGCTCGGCTTTCGTTTTCCCCGCCTGTTGCGGAGGATTGGCCGCGTATTTCACGGCCTTCAGCGTTTGCGGAACCTGGCCCAGGCGCGCGACCACGGCATCTGCGAATTCCTTCGTACCCACCTTCTGTTTGCTCGTGTCTTCCTTGAAAATGTCGTATGTATGGACGCCGTCTTCCATGGTGCGAAGCCAGGCGTTATGCACGCGCTCGGCGACCTCATGCTGGCCGATGTGTACCAGCATCAGCACGCCGCCGAGCAGCAGGCCGGAGGGGTTCGCCATATTCTGGCCGGCGCGGCGCGGCGCGGAGCCGTGAATCGCCTCGAACATCGCACACTGGCTGCCGATATTGGACGATCCGGCGAGACCCACAGAGCCCGCGATCTGCGCGGCGACATCGGACAGCACGTCGCCATAGAGATTCGGCATCACGATCACGTCGAAAGCTTCCGGCGTATCGGCCATTTTCGCGGCGCCGATGTCGACGATCCAGTGCTCTTTCTCAATTTCGGGATATTCGACGCCGATCTCGTCGAAGATTTTGTGAAAAAGGCCGTCGGACATCTTCATGATGTTGTCCTTGGTGAAGCAGGTGACCTTTTTCCGGTTGAACTGCCGCGCGTATTCGAACGCGTAGCGGACGATCTTTTCCGATCCGGGGCGCGAGATCAGTTTCAGCGACAGCATCTCGTCGTTCGAGGCCTGATACTCGATGCCGGCATACAAATCCTCTTCGTTTTCGCGCACGATGACCAGGTCCATCACCGGGTGCTTGGTTCTGACGAACGGATAATAGGACCGGCAAGGGCGAATATTCGCGTAGAGGCCGAGAGTCTTACGGGCCGTCACGTTGAGGCTCTTGAATCCCCCGCCCTGGGGCGTGGTGATCGGAGCTTTCAGGAAAACCTTCGTGCGGCGCAGGGATTCCCAAGCGCTGGGCTCAATGCCGGCGGAGTTGCCGCGCAGATAAACCTTCTCGCCGATTTCGATGGTTTCGATGTCGAGAGCCGCGCCGGCCGCCTTCAAAATATGCAGAGTCGCGGCCATAATTTCAGGGCCGATGCCGTCGCCGTGGGCGACTGTGATAGGAGTGGAAGTTGCCATAGATGCCAAACCTATTACGATAGCAGGGGGAAGCAGCCAGTAGCCAGTAGCCAGAATAAGCACGGGATTCTCGGATGTTAAGATGCTGTCGATGCCACTGAAATACCTATCCGGGGAGGAGATAAAGGCGGGCGACCAGGTGCTTTATGGCGGAGAGCCGGGGCAAATTGAGTTCGTTGCGGAGCCGGGGCGCCCGCAACCAGGTTGGGATATCGAGCAATGCCGAGTCGGCTGTATGATTCTCGCACCGGCCTACGGTCGAGTGTTCTTGCCGGAGCCGGACGAAGACCTCGATTTTGTTTCACGGGGCGAGCTTCTGTCGCGGTAAATCACTAGTGTCCTGAGTTGCAGACCCGCTTCATGATTGTGTTTCTGGTTTGGTGGCGCGAGCTTTAGCTTGCAGCATCGGCTTCAGTCGATGATTAGTGAGAGCCCAAGCCAACACGCCGGCTAAAGCCGACGCTGCAAGCTAAAGCTCGCGCCACGGGATTGCACCAGCGACTTATGACCTTATTTCTAACTCAGAACCAGCTGAACCGCTTGGCGGAATGGCCTTTTTACTGCTGCCCGCCAGCCTGACCCGCGCCCTTCTGGTCGACGGTAAAGGTCAGTCCCGTGTACTGCATCTCCTGCCAAGTCTGATCGCCCCAATGCACCGCGACCTTTGGATCGGGATTGGCAGGATTATTCTCCGAATTGTCATAATGCGCGACGGCTTCGAGGCGCGAGCCCTTCGGCACGGCCAGGGGCTTCGTGAAGGTGTAGAAAGTCTGCCAGTTGAAGTCGTAATGCGGGACAGACAGAAGCTGTTCCTTGCGCCCGTCCGGATAGACTATCTGATACGACCAGTCCTTGCCGCGCAGATGGGTGTGCGGAAAAATCCCGTAAACATGCGTGTCCTGGGTGAACTCGATGGCCGAATCCACTTCTTTGTCCGGATCGCCCGGCGGCAGAGTGAACGTCGGGTTCATGAACGCGCTGGTGCGCATCTCCTGCTTCGGAGGCTGCTTGGCAAAAATCATTCCTACGCTGCTTGTGTCTTCGGTGGGCTTGCCATTTGCGGTGTAGTGAACCTGGAACATCAGCACGGATCCTGCCTTGATTTTCAGTGCCGTTCCCTCTGGAAACGACATCCCGTCGGTGCCCGGCGCAGTGGTGGCGATTAACGCACCACGGCTTTTGTCTGCGTTGCTGGCGCCCACAGCAGGCATCTTCGGAACCACGGGCGTAAACGGCGGAAGCGCCATCTGGCCATCCGGTTCGCGGCAAAACACCAACACGTGATGCACCACGCTGCGCACGCCTGGGCGTACTTCAATCGATTGGACCCATTTATCTTCGGTGAAGTTCGTGGGGATCTGGAAATATTGATAACTGACCGTCCCCGTCGCCGGAACCGCGTACGGCTTCTGCATGCTCAACACCACATCCGGCTTGCCGATCGCCCATCCTTGAGTGAACGCCGGAGGCGGCGGCAGATCCTTCGGATCGCCCTTGGGCGCGCCATGATCCACCCAGGCGACCAGCGTTTCCTTCTCCCGATCGGTCAAGCGGCGGTCGTTCGAGAACGTTCCGCGAGGTTCCGTTGCATGCCACGGCGGCATCTTGCCGGTCGCCACTTGCGCCTTGATCGATTTTGCCCACGGCCTGGCTTCCTCATACGAGGTCAGCGACATCGGGGCGATATCCCCGGCCCGGTGGCAGATCACGCAGTTCTTGTCCAGGATCGGCGCGACGTCCTTCGTAAACGTCTGCGCGCCAACCGCGGCGGCGAAAGCAATCGGAATGACGGCAAATTGAGCGTTCACGTGTACCCCTAGTATGCCGAACGACGGTGATTCCGGTCAATAAGAATCCGCGTCCAACAGGGCGGCAAATCCTGGCAGCTATGTGGCGCACGCACTCGTGCGCCACGTCGAGACTCATCTCGATGCCCGTCCGGGCAAGCATCGACACGAGTGTCGACGCGGCACGCCCGGGGCGTGCGCCGCGACAGTATGTCGATTCTGTATGACGCACTCCAGCTACGCAGCAACACGCTGAAGGTGCGTATCCTTGAAAAACGTCGGATATTTCAGCCCGTAGCCGAGCATCCGGTCGAGGCCGATGTGCGCCATCCAGATAATCGCGAACAGCAGCGTATTGTGCCAGTTCTCGAACACCGCGACCGCGCCGAGCAGTAACGGCCCAACCTCGGTATGGACGAGGTTGTAAAGCGCCGCGCCCAGGCGGACATTTGCAAGGTAGCCGACCATCAGAAGGTCCGGCCAGAGGAAGAAGAGAAAAAATAGCAGCCAACTCCCGTTGAGCTGATGATACGCGGCGAAGCTCACCGTCACGACGGCAAAGCCTTCGGCGTGGAGAAGGAATCCAGGTTTATCGAGCATATGTTGTTGATTGGAGAGACGGCCGGATGGTCGCGGAAATCGACGCCGGCTGAAGCCGACGCTGCAAGCTAAAGCTCGCGCCGCCAGGTTGCTTATTCTGACTACTGGCTTCTGGCTACTGGCTACTTCTTCTTGAGTATTTCCAAATCCGCGCGATTCATGAGAAGCCTGTCCGCAACCAGTTGCGCCGGCGACAACGACGATTTGGTCACTCCATCGCCTGAATGATGTTGCGACTTGGCCAGCATGTGGAACAGCTCGTGCGCCAGCACACGGCCGAGGGCGCGGCCAAGGACCGAATCGCGATGACGCCATTGCGACGGCGACATCTCCCGGCGGATGGAGTTGGCAACCTTATCGCACTCCACCTCACTGAAGGGCAACACGTCGCCATCGGAGACGTAAGTGAAAGCGTAGTAGCCGCGCTCGTCGCGCATATAATCGCGCGGCTGCATCACGCAGGCGCCGCGGAAACGAACCACCACCAGGCTTTCGAAGGAATCGGAAGAATGGACTTCCGAGAGGAATCGCCAGTCGACCTTCATGCCGGATTCGCCGACGATGGAGGCTACTTCGCGCTTCATCGCGGCGATCGATTGGGTGGAATAAGCGGCGTCGAACTGGAGTACCAGCGTCACCGCCGGCGCGGCGTGAGCGCAGAGAGTTGCCAACAAGGTCGCGCAAACAAGGCGCATGTTCCCTCCCTTATCCAGCGTGGGATAAAGAATTTCGATTCAATGGTACACTAATCGGCTATTTGCGCGGGAACTTCAGGGGTAAGGTGAGAACTGGGGAAAAATCGGAAGTACAGGTAGTGCGCGCCATAGAGCAGACAGCCGGCGGCGACGGCATAAATAGCGTTGCTGACGGCCAGCACGCCGACCGTCGTCACCAGGAACGCCGCCGAATCGATGACGCGCATGCGCGGGAGGCGATGCCAGGTGCTCCAGTCCAGCAGGTTGAATCCCATCCAGGCGGTGACGCCGGCCAGAGCGGCGAGCGGCACCTGGGCCACGAATCCTGCTCCGAACCAGAGAAACATGCACAGGAAGGCCGCGTGCAGCAGGTTGGATAATCGCGTGGTGGCTCCGCAGCGGATGGCGGCGACGCTGCGCGCCGGAATGCCGACGCTCAGAGGCGCTCCAAAAAGTCCTGCGCAGATGTTGGCGATGCCGAACGCTCCCAGTTCGCGGTCCGCGTCGCTCCGTTTCAGAAACTGGTGACGGCCTCGAAAATGTTCGACTACGCGCGAGGTGAGCAGAAGATTGATGGACGAAACCACGGCCAGCCCGAACGCCGAGGAGAGCACGGTATAAGTATCCCGCGCTTCCCATGTGAAGTCCGCAAGCGGAGGCATGGTAAGAGGCAGCGATCCGACCGCCGCTTCATGGAATTTAAACAGCTTCATCATTCCGAAGGCGATCAGAACCCCGACCAGCGGCGCGGGAACCAGTTTCGTAAAACGCGAGCAAACCGTCGCGGTGAGAATCACCGCTACGCCCAATAGGACCGGCGGCCAATGCGCGGCCGGCACTCGGCTCAGGATATCGAACAGTTGGGTGAGAGGGCTTTCCCCCGTTGGCTTCGCGATCCCCAGAATCACGGGCAATTGCGAGATCACCATGATGCCCCCGATGCCGCAGGAAAATCCGGTGACGACGGTATGAGGAACTTTGGAAATATAGCGCCCCAGCCGCAGTACGCAGAACGCCATCATGAACACCGACGCAACGATCGATACTTTCGCCGCGCCGCTGATGCCTTGCTGCCTGACGGCGGCGGCGATGAAGAAGATGGTAACGCTGCTGGTCCCTCCAATGAGCAGAGGATTGCGGCCGAGGATCGCTGTGATTGGCGCGGTGATGACAGAAGTCAACACGCCGAGCATGGGAGGAAGTCCCATGGCCGTCGCCATCGCCAGACCATAGGGGAGTGCGATTAGAGCGGCGATCACGCCGCCGAAACAATCGCCTGCAAATAACCGCCAGCTGTACCGGCTGGCATTTCGAAACATAGAGCCTCTTTTAAGCGCACAGCGCGGGGCGCATCACTTTAGTTTTTTAAAATGGCGTCCCGCGCCGCTGGTGCGCGATGAAAGAAATGGACTCTATGCCATGACTTTGAGGAACGCGGCTTGGAACTTGGCCATCTCGTCCTTGGTTCCGACGGTCACGCGAACCGAAGTCGGCCAAACCGGCCACGGGCGGCCGATGTAGACCTTCTCTTTACGCATCGCCGTGATGACATCCATCGCCGGACGCCGCGTATCGACCATGAATTTGTTCGAAACCGACGGCACGGTCTTGTATCCGTGCTTCTCAAGGAACGCGAGGTTCTCTTCGCGAATGATCTTGATCTTTTCCCGGCGTTCCGGAACCAGCGTCTTGACCTTTAGACTCGCGGTCGCCGCGGCCATGCCGGTAGTGGGCAAGGAGCCTGCGGTAAACTGTCCGACTTTTTCGAGAAGATCGGGCCTGCCGAGCGCCGCGCCGGCGCGGATTCCCGCCATGCCGTAAATCTTCGAGAACGTCCGGAGGATGACCACATCTTTGTCGGCCGCTACCAGATCGGAGCAAGACGAAATGCCCGCGATGTGGATGTAAGCCTCATCGATCATGATGACGGAGCCCTTCGGCTTATTCGCCACGGCCCATTCGATGTCGGACTTCTTGGTGATCGTGCCGGTCGGGTTGTTCGGATTGCAGATGTAAATCAGGCCCGCGTCCGGGCTGGCCGCGACCATCGCCTTCACGTCGTGCGAGTAGTCCTTCATCAACGGAACGCGGATCGTTTTCGCGCCGAGGATTTTCGCCGCTCCCGCTCCCTGTTCGTATCCCGGATCAGCCATGACAAACGGCTTGGTAGGCGAGCAGAACGCGAGGACCGCCTGATGCAGCGGCTGGCTCGATCCCGCCCACGGTTTCACGTAGCTCGGTTTCACGCCTTCCTGCTCGGCCAGCGTTTCGACCATGTTGTCCGTTTCCTGATAGAGGTAACGTCCGCCGTTGGCCGCGCAGCGGTGAATCGCTTCCAGCGCCTCGGCGCAGGGTCCCATCGGGTTTTCGTTCGCGTCAATCTTAACCGCGTCGGCAGGCATATCCTTGGTCCGTGAGAGCTGGGCGAGCGCGGCTTCGTTATAGAACGGTAGAGTGGAGCCGGCGGCGATCATCGTCGCCAGACGGCCGAAATTCCGGCGAGAGAACCCTCGCGCGACTAATTCTTTACTTTGCTCGACGGTGAGCATAGGGTACACCTCCTTTAAAAGTGGGGATCGTGCTTTCCAACAAGAATACTCCGGTTAAGCGGTTCCTGTCGATAAAATTATTCTATCGGGTCCATGGGCTATTTGTCGAACGGGCAGTGTCACGAACCAGGCGCCCAGCCCCAGCGCCACCGTCAGAACAGCCAGGAAGTTGAAAATAAAATCGTAGGATCCGGTGGAGCGCAGCGTTTCAGCCAGTAATAACGGCCCCACCGCCGACGCGAACACGGTCATCATCTGCGCGCAGCCCTGAATGCGCCCCAGGTGTGCGCGGCCGAAAACCTGTCCCCAGACCGAGAAAAACACCACCGTCACCACTCCTCCGGCGACGCCCATGATCGCGCCGTAAATCATCACGTGCGTATACGTTTTAACCATCGGCAGGATCACCAGCGCGACCGCCAGCGCGGCCATCCCGATCCCCGATAGCCTCTGGATCGGCATCTTCGTCGCCAGCCATCCTCCCCCGAAATTGGCGAGAAGCCCCAGCATCGTGCTGATGACGAGCACGTCGTGATACACCGACGCGTTGAATCCGCGCTCCACAAGAATAGATTCGTTGAACAAAGAAATGCCCGAATAAACCAGCCCGAACAGCGAGCTCGACAGCGCGAAAATCCAGAACGCCGGACTGCGCAGCGCCTCGACTGTGGTCAGGTCGGTCAGCTTTTCCTTCGGTTCGGAAACGCCGTCCAGTTCCAACCCCCGATCCTCCGGCTGATTCCGTACAATCGCCCAGGAAACCGGAGCGACAATCAGCAGCAGCACCCAGCCGATGCCGCCCCAGCTCGCACGCCATCCATATTTCAATACCGCCGCGCCCACGCTGGGAAACGCGGCGATGAATCCGATCCCCACCAGCAGTGCGTACACCCCCATCGCCAGATTCAGCCGCCGGGCGAACCATTTTCCGACCAGCGCCAGGCTGACCACCGAGAGCGCGCTTTGACCGAACCCGCGCGTCAAGGTGATCGCGATCGATAACGCGGCCACCCCTTGCATCCATCGCATGCCCACCACGGTCGCGCCGAGGAACAGCACCGTCAGCGTCAGCACGATGCGCGATCCGTAGCGATCCAGCAGCCGCCCGCAAGGCAGGCAGAACGCCGCTCCGATCAGCGTCGCCCAAAGATTAATGGTCGCGTAACTGACGCGGTCGATATGCATATCCGCGATGAGCGACTCCGTCACCAGCCCCAGCCCCTGCGTGCGACCCGGCAGCGTCGCCACCATCGCCAGCGCGGCCACCGCCAGATTCGCCCACCCGTAATAGATCGTCTTCCTTGCTTGCATAATTTTTTTTGGGTGGCGCGAGCTTTAGCTTCGAGCGCCGGCTTCAGCCGGCGTCGGTCATCCTAAGTTTACCGTTTACGCGCCACCACCTCGAAATTGCTACTCGCACGATTGAGCAGAGGCGTCCGCACCAGCGCCTCGTCCATCGCGCGCGTCGCCCGGTAACCCAATCGCCAGCCCGGAAACAGCCCGGCGAGAGGAGTCGAAATGAAGTCGTAATACTCAAACCTCGCCTCGAGACCGGCCTTTCGAAAATGTTCCGCAGTCGACCCCGGCGCCAACTGCCGCTCATTCGGCGATTGATATCGAGCCATCAGTTTCGGGATCAGCAACTCGCCGATCGCTCCCGACAATCGGTAACGGCTCGGGTCAAGGGAATAAAAAACGCCGCCCGGTTTCAGGATGGTCGCGATCTGGCTCGCCAGCTCCGGCACGGTGTCCGGCAGATGATGCAGGAAAAAAATCGCCATCACCACATCGAACGACCGAGGCCCGATCTGCGCGCTCTCGAGCGTCCCCTCGATGAACTGAAGATTGTCGACCCCTTCAGAATCGAGCCGCGCCTGCCGGATCGCCGACGGCGACAGGTCGAGCCCGGTCAATTCCCCCACGTGAGGAGCCAGCAGCAGTTCGGTATCGCCGATGCCGCAGCCGAGGCTCAATACCCGCGAAGTCTTCCCCGCCCCGGTGAGTTTCAGAATCCGCCGCACCATGTGCTCGCGCAACGCCCTCACCGCAGGTTTGGCGAAATGCGATTGCGCGAAGCCCGAGTAAAGTTTCTCGTGATACTCAATCTCGCGCTGGAGGTCAGAGGTCAAAATCCAGTGTCACATGGAACCGCCATGCGTCAGCATGCGGACAGACGTGAAAATCCTCGCCAGACATCCTACCAGTCCTCTACCGAGCCGCGACCGCAGGGAGCGATCAACGCGGGTTTGTCCACAAAAGTCTTTGGCGAACTTGTTCGAGAGGAATTACATGACCTTCGTCGGCGTCCCGGATGCCGCGATCGATCGCAGCGAAATGACGAAAACCGCTAACGTTGAGATGCGAAGTAGCGTCATAATCTAGTATTGTGACCTCTAGAGATTTGTTCTACCGAGCCGCGACCACAGGGAGCGGTTTGCCCCAAACAGAGAGTACGTTGCCATGCTGAAAAAGTTACCCCTTGTTCTTTTCCTCAGTGTAATCGCGTTCGCGCAGAGAAAAATTGCCCTGGGCGATTGGCCCGACCAGCGCGGCCCCAATCGCGACGGCGTCTCGCAGGAGAAAAATCTGCCCGAGAAATGGTCCCTCGCGGGCGAAAATTTGCTGTGGCGCGTCCCGTTCGGCGGCCGATCCGCCCCGGTCATCATGGGAAATCACCTGTACGTCGAAAATCCCTCCGGCCGCGGCGCCGACGAGCAGGAGCGCATCATGTGCCTGGATCCCGACACCGGCAAGACGATCTGGGAATATAAATTCAACCTGTTTCAAAGCGACGCGCCCGCCCATCGCGTCGCCTGGGCGTCTCCCGCCGTCGATCCGGAAACCGGCAACGTCTACGCCTTCACCATCGCCGCGACGGTGCTGGCTCTTTCGAAAGACGGCAAGCTTCTCTGGAACCGCTCGGTAGGCGAGGAGTTCGGCGCATTCACCACGCACGGCGGACGCACCACGTCTCCCATCATCGACGGCGATCTGGTAATCGTCAGTTCGCCGATTTCCACCTGGGGCGCCATGGCCAACCGCTCCCAGCGTTTCATAGCCATGAATAAGAGGACCGGGGAGATCGTCTGGGTCTCGACGCCCGGCGGCCGTCCTTATGACACCGCCTATGCCGCGCCCATGATCGCCACCATCGGCGGCCAGCGCCTGCTGATCTGCGGTCTCGGCGACGGAGGCGTCTACGCCATGAAGCCGCAGACGGGCGAAAAGGTCTGGGGCATCGTGCTCGCCAAACGAGGCATCAATACCGGCGTCGCGGTGATGGGAAACACGGTCATCGTCTCGCACGGCGACGAAAATCTCGATTCAACGGAAATGGGGATGATCGCCGCCATCGATGGATCGCAAAAGGGCGAGATCAAGTCGTTCAAATGGAAAGTCGAGGGATTTTTAGGCGGCTTCTCATCGCCGCTCGTCGATGGCGACCGCGTCTATCAGATCGAAAACGGCTCGAAAATGATCGCCTTCGATGTCGTCACCGGCAAGGAATTGTGGAAGCAGCAGCTCGGCACGGTGCAAAAGGCTCCTCCAGTGCTGGCCGACGGCAAAATCTACGTCGGAACCGAAGCCGGGAAATTCTTCATTCTGCGGCCGCACGCGGATCGCGCCGAGGTCCTGAGCGAAGTGCAAATGCCGGACAGCAAGTTTAGCTGCTGTAGCGCCGAACAGGGCCCGGAGCAGATTCTGGCCGGCGCAGCGGTTTCGCATGGACGCGTTTTCTTCGTTTCCAGCGACGCCGTCTACGCCATCGGCCCGAAGCGGCCCGCCGCCTTAACAGGTTACGCAATTGATGAGCCGGCCGAAAAAGGTGACGGCGCGCCCGCGTCTCTGCAAGTCGAACCAACCGAACTGGTGTTGAAACCCGGCCAAACGGTAAAACTCCACGCGCGATTATTCGACGATAAAGGACGATTCCTACGCGAGGACACGTCGGCGACCTGGTCGTTGACCGGCCTCAAGGGAACGGTCACGGGCGGGTCATACACCGTTTCGAACGATCCGACGCAGGAAGGCCTCATTTCGGCGACATCGGGCGCACTGAAAGGCGAGGCTCGCGCGCGAGTGATTCATCCCCTGCCCTGGACCGAAACCTTCGACGAAATTCCAGAGGGTAAAGTGCCCGCCGGATGGGTTAACGCCACCGCCGGCAAATTTAAAGTCACGGCGCTGGACGGCCAAAAAGTGCTCGAAAAATCCCCCGACGAAACGCTGTTCAGCCGCATCCGCATGTTCATCGGACCCACCGACTGGTCGAATTACACCTTCGAAGGCGACGTGCGCGTCAATATGAAACGCCGGCAGATGGGCGACATCGGCATCACCGCGCAGCGCTACACGCTCGCTCTCTACGGCAACGAACAAAAATTGAAAATCGAGCCCTGGGAGCCCGAGATCCAGCGCAGCGTGACCGTGCCTTTCGAATGGAAACCGGACGCCTGGTATACGCTGAAGTTGCGCGTCGAAAACATGCCCGACGGCAAGGTGAGAGTCCGCGGGAAGGCTTGGCCGAAGGGCGATGCGGAGCCGGCTGCCTGGATGATCGAAAAGATCGATCCCATCGGAAATAAGGAGGGAGCGCCCGGCATTTTCGCGGCCGCCCCGTTTGGGTTGTACCTCGATAATCTGAAGTTAACGGCGAACTAAGAGGAATCATGCGCTATTTATTCATTTTTGGTGCGGTAACGATTGGCTTGATTGCGTCCGACCCCGGCATCGGCGATTGGCCCATGTGGGGAGGAACGGCGGACCGCAACATGGTTTCGTCGCAGCACGTTCTGACCAGTTGGGATGTCAAGACCGGAAAGAACGTGAAGTGGGTGGCGCAGCTCGGCTCCCAGAGCTACGGCAATCCCGTGGTTGCTGGCGGTCAGGTGTACGTCGGCACAAATAACGAACTGGTTCGCGATCCGAAAGCGCCGGGCGACAAGGGCGTTTTGATGGCCTTCCGCGAATCCGACGGCCAGTTCCTATGGCAACAGGCCAACGACAAGCTAGCCTCGGGCCGCGCCAACGACTGGCCGTTTCAAGGCGTCTGCTCCTCGCCTCTGATCGAAGGCGACAAGCTCTATTACGTCACGAACCGCTGCGAAATCATGTGCCTCGATACGAAAGGCGAAGGCACTCACGCCAAGGTGAACTGGAAGTTCGACATGATGGAGGAGGTCGGTTCCCAGCCGCACAATATGTCGAATTCGTCGCCTGTGACCTACGGCGATTTGCTCTACGTAAGCACTTCGAATGGCCAGGACGAGAGCCACGTGCACATCCCATCGCCCAACGCCCCCGCGATCATCGCGGTGAACAAAAAAACCGGCAAACTGGTGTGGGAAGACAACCCTGTTCACGACAAAATCCTGCACGGCCAGTGGTCGTCGCCCGCGGTGGGCAAGGTCGGCGACGTGGTGCAAGTGGTCATCGGCCAGGGCGACGGCTACGTCCGCGGCTACGAAGCAACCAGCGGAAAAAGACTCTGGGAATTCGATATGAACCCCAAGGATTCCGTGTGGCCGAAGACTCGCAATGAAGTGATCAGCACTCCGGTGATTTACGAGAACAAAGTGTACATCGCTAACGGCCAGGACCCGGAGCACGGCGAAGGCGTAGGGCATTTATACGCCATCGATGGCACCAAGCGCGGCGATATCACGACGTCGGGCAAGATCTGGCAGTTCGACAACATCCGCCGCAGCGTGTCCACAGGCGCATTAAAGGACGGCCTGCTCTATTACTCCGATTTCAGTGGCTTCCTGCACTGCCTGGACGCCGCGACCGGCAAGGAACTATGGCAGCACGACATGCTAGCCGCAGTCTGGGGCTCCCCCATGATCATCGGCGACTACGTATATCTAGGCGACGAAGACGGCGACATCGCAGTGCTGAAGCACGGCAAAACAAAAACCGTAATCGGCGAGTACAACATGGGCAGTTCCGTGTACTCGACCCCGGTACCCGCGAATGGTGTGTTGTTCGTAGCGAACCGGAATCAACTGTTCGCGTTGAAAGAGGGAGCAATGACGAAGCCAGCCGCGCTGTTGCGGGGGCCTGGGGCCAAGGGCCAGTGGCCAGTGCGCGCGGCTCGGTAGGGTCGGTTGAGAGTTCAGGGACGGTCTCGTCCGTCCCCTGGGTTTACCTCTACGCCTTCGACGCGTTGATTCTCAGTGGCCGGAACGCCGTGGCGGAGCCCGCATCACGAGATCTTCACGGCGTCACCCCACCATGACTTATTTTAATAATCCTTCCGACTTTACTTCAGCGTGGAAAACTTGGTAAGGCGAGCGGCGTCGCCTGCGAATGTGGAAAGCGTAGCCAACCAGTATGGCGGCCGCGACGACAGAGAAGGTGCCCGGCTCGGGAACGACTCCATCTGAGCTGTACACCGTGCCGGATGCTGAGGAAAATGTCGCTGCAGTGACCGGATTGCCACCCTGATCTTCAAGCCGGATCTCCGAAAGAATGAGTGTGTTGCCAAAGTTCGCTGACGCCGTGCCTTGACCCAAGCCGGCAGTCGGTGAGGCGCTCGTGTCAGTAATGAGCCCACTGGCCGTTGAAAGCCCCATCAAAAGGCCAAACGGCTGGCCAAAGACGAAGTTGAATGCCATCGGGAACTCTGCGCTTCCAGAAAACGAGGACGAGTAGAACACTTGAGTGCTCTGCTGCAAACTCGTACCGACCTCTGCGAATACGGCACCAAACGCCGCGTCCTGGCCACTAGAAGCTATTGTGCCATCGAGCGTGTATCCAAGGAACATGGTCCCGGGCTGTCCCGTAAACGGAGCAAAGTTGATGGTGATTATATCCTCAAACTGCGCAATAGCGTTAGTAAATGCTATTTCGGGCGTGTTTGAGACATTTACAGAAGTTGATGCTTGCGAATGGAGGATTCCGAAACTCGCAGCTGCCATCGTATTTACCGAAAAGAAAGCGTTAGATCCGATCGACCCAGACGACCCATTTAATCGCGCAATTCCCGAGGAGGGCGGCGCGTTCAAGAATAAACATTGAGGCAATTGCGAGCCAAGGCAAGCTAAGCTCGAAGTCTGAATCGACGGGGTCAGAATCGGTGCGCTAACGGCAAGTGGAGCCACTACCATGATGCTGATTAGCGCGATGATTTCATTCGAACTCATTGGAGGGTCCTCCCCATAGCGCCTGACTATATCACATCGAACAGGATAGAAAAAGGGGACAGACGCAGTAGTGTCCCAACGTTAACTGAATAGATTCATCTGGTTGGCTGGATCAGCGATAAGACTGGGATGGGATGGCCGAGGAAAGGCTTGTAAAATGGGCTGTTTTTCGAA
>Ga0210394_10004663_pt1 | contig 15823 bp, 16 predicted proteins | sample IncBWC12MmetaG_FD_160121 | JGI IMG/M metagenome (GOLD analysis project Ga0210394, IMG submission 160121) | Forest soil microbial communities from Barre Woods Harvard Forest LTER site, Petersham, Massachusetts, United States - Inc-BW-C-12-M | ecosystem: Environmental > Terrestrial > Soil >... | reverse complement strand
CACCCGGATGCCGGAAGGGATCCGCGGCATCGAAAAGCTCGAACTGCTGGTAGTCTGCGATGCCTATCCGACGGCGTGGTCGGTGGTCTCGCAACGCAAGAATGGCATATACCTTTTGCCGGCCTGCACCAGCTTCGAGATGGATGGGTCGCGCACGGCCTCGAACCGCTCGCTGCAGTGGGGTGAGAAAATCGTGGACCCGATTTTCGAATCGAAAAACGATTACGACACGATGTATTTGCTCGCCCGCAAGTTCGGCTTTGCCGACCGGATGTTCAAGAATATCAAGGTCGACAACAATAAGGTGTCGGCGGAGGACATCCTGCGCGAGATCAATCGCGGCGGCTGGTCCACCGGCTATTGCGGGCAATCTCCCGAACGGCTCAAGGCTCACATGAAGAACCAGGCCAAGTTCGATCTGGTCACCCTGCGGGCGCCAAAGGACGATCCGGAAGTCGGTGGAGACTATTACGGGCTGCCGTGGCCGTGCTGGGGAACGCCGGAGTTCAAGCATCCGGGCACATCGATTCTTTACAACACCAGCCTGCCGGTCAAGGAGGGCGGTGGCACCTTCCGCGCCCGTTTTGGCGTCGAACGCGTTGTCAAACGCAAGGTAATGGAGAACGGGCAGGAAGTCGAAAAGGAGGAGCACGATAACTTGCTCGCTGAGGGCTCCTATTCGGCGGGCTCCGAAATCAAGGACGGATATCCCGAGTTCACGTTGGGTGTGCTCAAGAAGCTCGGCTGGGACAAGGATCTCACCGCGCAGGAGATGGAGATCATCCAGCGCGTGAATTCCAGCAATCCCGATGCCGTGTCCTGGTCCCTCGACCTTTCGGGTGGGATCCAGCGGGTGGCGATTGAGCACGGCTGTTCGCCTTATGGCAACGGCAAGGCGCGCATGATCGCGTGGAATCTTCCCGACCCGATTCCCGTTCACCGCGAACCGATCTATACCCCGCGCCCGGACCTCGTCGCCGATTATCCGACCTTGCCCGACGCCAGGCAGTTCCGCGTCCCCAACATCGGCTTTTCCGTGCAAAAGGCCGCAGTTGACCGGGGCATCGCCAGGCAGTTCCCGCTGATCCTGAGTTCCGGCAGGCTTGTGGAGTATGAAGGCGGCGGCGAGGAGACTCGCTCCAACAAGTGGCTCGCCGAGTTGAAGCAGCACATGTATGTCGAAATCAATCCAGCGGATGCGCGCGAGCGCGGCATCGTGGATGGCGGATGGGTGTGGGTCACCGGCCCGGAGAGCAACTCAAAGACCCGCGTGAAGGCGCTGTTGACCGAGCGGGTCGGCAAGGGCGTTGCCTGGATGCCCTATCATTTCGCCGGCTGGTATGAGGGCGCCGATCTGCGCGCCAAATATCCGAAGGGCTTCGATCCGATCGTGCTCGGCGAGAGCGTAAATACGCTCACGACCTATGGCTATGATCCCGCGACCGGCATGCAGGAGCCGAAGGCGACCCTTTGCCAGATCACGGCAGCGTGAAAGGCGTAAACGATGGCGCGCATGAAATTCCTTTGCGACGCGGACAGGTGCATCGATTGCAACGCCTGCGTTACCGCATGCAAGAACGAGAACGAGGTGCCGTGGGGCATCAATCGCCGGCGCGTCGTCACCATTAATGACGGCAAGCCCGGAGAGCGCTCGGTGTCGATGGCCTGCATGCATTGCACCGACCCGCCTTGCGCAGCCGTTTGCCCGGTTACCTGCATTTATCCGACCGAAGACGGTATCGTGCTGCATTCGAAGGATCTGTGCATCGGCTGTGGCTATTGCTTCTATGCATGCCCGTTCGGTGCACCGCAGTACCCCCAGGTCGGTAATTTTGGTTCACGCGGCAAGATGGACAAATGCACCTATTGCGCCGGCGGCGGCGGGCCGGAAGCGCCCGGCAGCGCCGAGGAATTTGCAAAGTACGGTTCGGACCGGTTCGGCGAAGGCAAGCTGCCCCTATGCGCCGAGATGTGCTCCACCAAATCATTGCTTGCGGGTGATGGCGATATCATCGCGCAGATCTACAAGGAGCGCGTCCTCAAGCGCGGCTATGGCTCCGGCGCATGGGGCTGGATGACGGCCTATCACGAGGGCATCGAGGTCTGAGCGGAGAGACCTTGGCGAGGGTCGCAGCATCGGAGGAGGATGATCGTCATGACGTTTCCTGCGCGCATTCGCCTCGCGACACTCATCATGATGCTGCTTGGGATTGTAGTCTGCGGCCCGACGATCGCGCAGAAGCTTAATCCCGATGGTGCGCCCGATCCGACCGCGAGTGTTACCAGCGAACGAGACCTGTTCAAGCAAGTGCCTCGTGTCGAAGGGCGCATCGATATTCCCGACACCAAGGCAAGCGTGCTGATTCAGCCGGCGGGGCGAACCTGGGACTATTTCCACGAGGTCCTCTTGCATTGGGGCGGCGCGATCGTGCTTGTCGGTACGATCGCTCTTTTAGGGCTGGCCTATCTGATCATCGGACGGATCAAGATTGCCGCGGGGCGCTCGGGGCGGAAAATCCTCCGGTTCAAGGCCTTTGAGCGCTTCTCGCATTGGCTTACCGCAGTATCCTTTGTCCTTCTCGGGCTGACCGGATTGAATATCACTTTCGGCAAGATCTTGCTTTTGCCGGTCGTCGGCCCGGACGCGTTCTCGGATATCTCCGAGGCGGCCAAGTATGTGCACAACTTTGTCAGCTTCTCATTCATCGCGGGCCTCGTCCTGATCACGGTGATCTTTTTCAGGGACAATCTTCCGGAAAGGGTGGACATCGAATGGCTCAGGGAAGGCGGCGGCTTCATCAAAAACAAACATGCGCCCGCGGGCCGCTTTAACCTGGGCGAGAAGCTCGTCTATTGGCTTTCCCTTGCTGCGGGCGTTGCCGTCTCAGTGTCGGGACTTCTGTTGCTGTTTCCCTTTTACGAAACCAATATCGCCGACATGCAACTCGCTCAGGGCGTGCACGCCATCGTGGCGATTTTGTTCGTCGCCTTGATCCTGGGTCACATCTATATCGGCACGCTCGGAATGGAGGGCGCGTTCGAAGCCATGGGCAGCGGCGAAGTCGATCTCAACTGGGCCAAGGAGCATCACGATCGCTGGCTCGCCCAGCAGCTCAGGAAGGAAGACGAAGCGGAACGACCCTTGGCGACACCCGCGGAATGAACGCTGGCCGGACATCTCATTGGGATCCGGCGAACGCGAGATGCCCGAGGTATCGCCGCAACATCCTGCGTTGGCGATAAGGGAGAAAGCGAGATTCCGGTACTTGGGGAGTAACCGTTATGGATGATATCACGCGACGCGCAGTATTGGCGGCGACGGCTGCCGGCGGTGTCTTTGCGGCGGCGGCAACGGCTGGCGCGCAGACCAATCAAACGATACCGCAGCCGATGCGTCCTGGACACGGCGGTACCGATCCCGGTCCGCGCAACCTCGCCCGTGACAGGCAGAATCCGGATATCCTGGTTCCGCCCTCTACCGATCACGGCACACTGCCTAATCTGCGTTTCTCTTTCGCCGATTCCCATGTGCGGCAGGAGACCGGCGGCTGGACTCGTCAGGTCACCGTGCGAGATCTCGCCGTTGCCAAGGATATCGCCGGCGTGAACATGCGCTTGAATGCCGGCGGCATTCGCGAACTGCATTGGCACAAGGCCGCCGAATGGGCGTACATGCTCTACGGAACCGCCCGCATCACAGCCGTCGATCCGCAGGGACACAACTTTGTCGATGACGTGGGCGTCGGCGATCTCTGGTATTTTCCAGCGGGCGTTCCGCATTCGATCCAGGGCCTTAATCCGGATGGCTGTGAGTTCCTCCTGGTCTTCGACGACGGTGACTTCGACGAAGACGACACCTTTCTGCTGAGCGACTGGTTCAAGCACACGCCGAACGAGGTGCTGTCCAAGAATTTCGGTCTCCCGGGTTCCTCCTTCGATCATGTCCCGGGTCCAGGCCAACGGTACATTTTCGCTGCCGCTGTGCCGGGATCGCTTGAGTCCGACGAGATCGCCGGAGCCGTCCCCGCGTCACCGACCTTCAGCCACAAAATGCTGGCGCAGCAGCCGATCAAGACCAAGAGCGGCACTGTGCGGATCACCGATACCAGCGTGTTCCCGGCTTCCAAAACGATCGCCGCCGCACTGGTCGAGGTCGAGCCGGGTGGCATGCGCGAGATGCATTGGCATCCCAACAACAACGAGTGGCAGTACTACCTCGATGGGCAGGCGCGCATGGGCGTGTTCGCGGCGTCAGGGCAGGCGCGTACCTTCGACTTTCAGGCCGGCGATGTCGGATACGTGCCCTTCGCGACGGGGCACTATATCGAGAACACCGGCACGACGGCGTTGCGTTTCCTGGAGATATTCAAGAGCAGCTACTATGCCGACGTGTCGCTCAATCAGTGGCTGGCGCTGACGCCGCCTGAACTGGTGAAGGCGCATCTGGAGCTGGCTCCGCAGGCCATGGCGGCCTTCCACAAGGAGAAGTTCCCGGTTGTGCCGGGATGAGCCGTGGCCGCTCGCATTTCTTGCGGGAACGACTGGCGATAATTCAACCTTTATTCAGACCGTTGTGCCTTTGCGCTTCTCGCTCACGAAGATAGTCGTCTGTCGTGCGAGTTGGCTGTTGCGGCATGCCGTAGGGATCAAAACCTTGCCCTGCCACGAACGCAACGCGGCAGTCTTCGCACATCTTGATGACGTCGAGGCGCCCGGATGAGCCCGTATACATCCAGTGCTTGCCTTCGAGCTTCGATACCACACGCTCGATCGTGCTCTTCACGCCAAATGGCTTGCCGCAGCGGATGCAACAAAACGGCTCTTCCTCCTTGAGGATACGGGCAGGGGCCCTGGCGGCGTCGAAATCGAGCTGAGGCTTCAGCGTAATCACGTGCTCGGGGCAGGTCGCCTGGCACAGGCCGCACTGAACGCAGGCATCCTCGACGAACCTCAGCATCGGCCGCTCCGGGTCGTCCCGCAATGCGCCGGTGGGGCAGGCCGACACACAGGACAGGCACAGCGTGCATCCACCCGCGTTGATTTCGACGGCTCCGAACGGTGCACCTTTCGGAAGTGCGACGACGCCGGCTTGCTCGGGCGCGGCGCGATGCAGTTCGCTCAGCGCAAAGCGCAATACGCTTCGTTTCCCGCCGAGCGGGCGGAAGCTTGCCGGACGCGGCGCCGGTGCCATAGCGGGGATTGCACGCAATGCCTCCAACAAGAGATCCGGATCGTCCGTTTCGATGGTCGCAACCCGCCCCGAGCCGAAGCCGAGCCCGCTGAGGATCGGATCAGCCAGCGCCATCGTTCGCAGCAACCCGGAGACGTCATGAAGCGGCCGCGCCCGAAGCAAAAAACGCATTGCTGATGCGCCATAGGCGAAGGCGGCGGCAACACTCTCCAGTCCGACTTGCGTGATCTCGTTGACCGCGAGCGGCAACACATGCGCCGGCAGTCCGTCGCCGAAGCGCGCCAGCGCATCGATAAGCGGCCCGCCATGGGAATCGTCGTGCATCAGCACAACGGCCTGTTCCCCACCGGCTTCGCGATAGGTCATTAACATGGCGCGGAGCTTACGCATGAGCAGATCTTCCGAAGGCAACGCGTAGGAGGCCGCCCCGGTTGGACAGGCCGCGGCGCATTGCCCGCAGCCCGCGCAAACGTTCGCATCAATGGCCACGTGATCGCCGTCCGGTGTAATCGCCGATGTAGGACAAAGGTCGAGGCAGCGGGTGCAGCCGACGAGTTGCGAACGAGAATGCGCACATAAAGTGGCGTCGTAGGTGATGTAACGCGGCTTTTCGAAAGTGCCGGTAAGGTCCCGCGCTTTGAGGACTGCTCGCAGCATTGCGGCGGGGTTGCCTGGATCGGCACGCAGATAGCCGTCGCGCAAATCGGCTGCGGGAAACAACGCCGACCCGCCAGTCAGATCAAGAATGATATCGCAGCTCGAGCGCGTATTATTGCGCGATGGCCCGAACACCAATACGCCGCGCGAGGACGGCAAAGCTTGCGCGAAATCGTCGACCACGACTTCGAACGCGCCGAGATGGCCGCTGGCGTTCGCAACCTTTCCCTTTGCGACCGGAAAATCCGTCAGGCGCGGCGCGATCGCCGCGGGCGGTTCGATCAGAACGGTGACATCGAGATGATCCTTGAGCAGGTTGGCGGCCTCGACTGCCGTCTCGCCACGGCCGCAAATCAGAATGACCCCGGCGCTTTCAAGTTTGACCAATGGCGGCGCCGGCATCGGCTCCGCCGCCGCCGCGAGCAGCGCGGCCGTTTTCGGTCCCGCCCGGTCGGCTTCGCTGGACCAACCGGCCGCCTCCCGGATATTGGCAAACTGGATTGGACTTTTGCGTCCACCTTCCGCTGCCGCTTCCGAGAACAGATTCACCTCCTGTGTGCAGGCGACGATGAGTGGCGTGTCCTCTGCCGCGATGGTCCGGAAACGATCGAGTTCGGCGCGGCACAGGTGGGTAGCGGTCGTCGTTTCGCGACGACAGCCGCGGCGGACCGCGTCGGCGTCAAGCGGCATCGTGTCATTACACGAGCAGATCAGAAGATGTTCCGTCAGATCAGTCATCGCTGTCACAATTTCTTGTAGCCTGCGCGATTTCCGAGCCTCGCGGCAACTGGCCGGCACTCCCGGGAAGGTATATACTCATTGGATTGAAAAGTACGACAGCGGAGCAGCTGGCCGAGAGCCGCCGCATTCCGAGAGTTTCGCTGCGGGCTGGAAATGCCGCTGCCGCGAGCTGTCCGTCAGCCCGGTCCGATCGCTGGAGGGCCCAACAGGTGAAGCTGCTGCGGACCATCCGACTTGATGTTTCAGACACTTTTCTCTTTGAAGAAGCGGCCGAGCCTGGCGAGTGGGCCGTATCCGGTGCCTTCGTTTTCGCGCGTCGCAACCCAGCCGACCTGCACGGCAAGGCGCGCACCGCTTTCCGCGCCGGCTTTCTGGGACTGACTTCGCTTGGGCGTTCGACTCTTGTGCAGATCGTCGACGCGCACGAAAAAGATCGCAGCGAAATGGTTGAGATGCTCGCGGCCCACTTGGTCGCGCGGTTCGGTGCGCCCGATCTGGCGACCGCTCGCCTGGCCGCCGAAGAAGAGACAAGTTTTGCGGCGTCGCTCTGCGACAATCCACCGGGCGTACTCGTTGCCGTTACTCGGAGCCACGAGAACGGAACGATTCACGAGGTGTTCCGCACATTGCGTCCACGCAACGGCGCCGGACATGCAAGCGCTTTCGAATTTTTCGAAGTGGTTGGCGATGATGGTGTGCCAGTCGAGCACTTCGATCTCACAGCTCCTAACGAAGGAGCGGCCAAGTGACTGCCTCGCGCGACTTCTGGCTCTCCTGCGGTCACCATCTGCTCGACCGCGATGCCGGCGGCAAGTTGCTGGTTACCGACGAATTTCTGAAGGCTCATCTGGCGCGCCCTGAGCTGGTGCCGCCGCCGGAGGCGTGCCCGGCGGAGCGAAATCTGCATGTTGCGTTGCTGAACGATCCGTGGGTGCCCGTAGCGGCATCGCAGATTGCCGTCATCGCGGACGCGGACGCGCGCGAAAACTGGCAAATGATGATCGCCTGGCGCGATCATCTGGCGAAGCACCGCACCCTGGAAGCCGCCTATCTCGACATCGTCAGGCACAATATCAAATTCCCCCACATCCTGATTGGCCAATTGGTTCAGGCTATCCTGCGAAACGTATTGAGCGATTGCGAGGATGTCTTCGTTCTGCGGGCGGCCGAGATGTTCTTTCGTCCGCAAATGCTGATGGTGCGGGAAGGTTTGGTAACCGCGATCGACGAGGAGAGGGGATCGCTACTGGGCTCGCAGCCCCGCTCTCCGCTGACGGAATTGCTCGGACTGACGGCGACCGTTGAAGTCGACATGCTCGACGACACAACGGCAGGCAGTTATTGGGAGCGCAGCGACCGCTTCGACATGGCGCTGGATCTGACAGCCGGCCAACGCGGCCTGGTCGCACTTGGCGACGTGATCACCCGCTGGCTGTCGCATCTGCTTGCGATCGATGTCGCGGTTGAACCGCAGACGGGACTGCATAACGTGCCGTTATCCTGGTATGTAGGACTGAGCGCCGACGCCACCCGCATCGGCGATGCGATCTGGAACGGCGGCGATCTCGACGATGCGATGCGAGCCCGGCTGGTCGGCCTGTTTAGTCTGGTGTTCCGTGACCCGGCGGATATGGCTGAGAAGGTCGCAGGGGAGCCGGTATATCTGCTTGTGGCTATGGCGCCTGACGGGGTGTTGCGGTTGAAGCCGCAAAATCTCCTGACCGGCCTTCCGATCCGGCACGAGGAGGCGGTCAATTGAGATCGACAGCCCTGGCGCGCATTCCGGTTGGCGTCGTCGCCGAGCGCCACAAGGCCAAAAGCAAGTGGGCCGATTTTCTGTGGCAGCCGGTTTCGGTGTTTGCCGGAATTGCCTCGGCGGCGCCGTGGACGCCGCTGCAAGCGGAGGCGGAACCGACCTTGTTCTTTGCGGGTGAGGCCATGATCGAATTGCACCGGACCGAGACCACAAATTATCGCGATAATCTCGCTTCGGCCACACCGACGCTGTGGGTCGTTATGCGTCCCATTGCCTCCGATCCCCCTTATGAACTCCTTGCCGTAACAGCGGATCCGGCCGAAGGCGAAGCGTTTACCGACGCCGGGAATAACCTGGTCGGAGCCGTGCCGATGCCGTCGGACATCGCCGAGATCATCTCGCGATTCATAGCCTGGCACCATGTCGAGCGTCCTTTTGTCAAGCGCCAGCGCGACCGGCAGACACAGTCACGCCGGATGGCGCGGCCGGAGAATGAGCGATGACTGAGCCGGGCAACTTCATCCAGCGCTGGGCGCAATTGAAGCGCGCTTCGGATACTGCGCATGAAATAGAAACGGTTTCGGCCAATGTCGGAACCACAACCGCGGATCCTCGGATCGAGGGGGCGCCAGATCAGCCCTTTGACCTGGCAAGCCTGCCATCGCTCGAATCGATTGCCGCCGATTCCGATATCGGCGCGTTTCTGCAATCCGGCGTTCCAGCCGAATTGACGCGCGCCGCATTACGCCGCGTGTGGGCGAGCGACCCCGCCATTCGCGATTTCATCGGCATTGCCGAGAACCAGTGGGATTTCAACGATCCTGACGGAATACCGGGGTTCGGTCCGCTGCCGGCGATCGGCAACGCACCGCCGGTTCTCACACAAGTCCCAGGCAAGCTCGCGAATATCCCGGAGGCGGTTCGGGAATTGCCGATGTCCGCAGAATTGGATGCCTCGCGTCCAACCGATCCAAAAATCACGCCCAACGAAGCGTGTTTCGCCGAACCGGGCATTTCGGATTCAGCGAGCCAAGCGACTGAAGCAGCAGGGACAACAAAGAGAGACCGCACCGTTGAAGAATACGATGTCTTCCGCAATCGCCGCCGGCACGGCAGCGCGTTGCCGCGATAGAGGTGGCCGGCACCGTCGCAGGTCGCAATTTATGCATCGGATTTGATGACAATGCTGAATTCGGCTGCTCAGGATTCTTCCAGACGTATCGTCGACGAGATCGACCAGGGCCGCGCACGGGAATATGCGCTGCTGGCGACGTTACTGTCGCACAGTCCGGATTCTCGATTGATCTCTCGCCTGGCCGGTCTGGCGGGCGATGCGAGTTCGATCGGCATGGCCCACACCGCACTCGGCGAGGCGGCAAGGCGGATGAACGAAGAAAGTATCTCCCGGGAATATTTTGCCTTGTTCGCCGGGCTCGGGGAGGGCCAGCTCTTGCCGTATTCATCCCATTATTTGACCGGCTCGCTCTACGGGCGCCCGCTCGCGCAACTCCGCGAAACCCTGCAACGTCTGGGGATCGAGACAGCGCCGGGGCGGTCGGAACCAGAGGATCACGCTGCGACGCTTTGCGAGGCCATGGCGGGCCTTGTCGGCGGTAGCATCGCTGCACCTGCCGGCGCCGATCGCGGCTTCTTCGAAGAACATCTGCTGCCGTGGATCGGCCGGTTTTTTGTCGATCTCGAACGTGCCGAAGCGGCTGACTTTTACCGCTGTGTCGGCTCGCTCGGGCGAGCTTTCATCGATATTGAAGCGCAGGCTTTTGCCCTTCCGGATTGAACACGGCCTTTTGTCAGCCGGCGGTTCGGAAAATTGTTAGAAAGTTACGAGGATCGGAGAAAACACAATGCGCGCGTTCCTTACTGTCTGCTTTGCTGCCGCTGTCATTGCCGTCGGCGCGGCAGCCCTGCTTGATAATTTCGTACAGGAGCCTGTTTCGGTGGCATTCGCCGAACCCAGCGCCAGACTCTAGCGCCGCATTAAAGCTCCTTTGAACCTTTCGGCGGTTCCGCTGACAAATTCATGGCTGGAAATGGAGCCGTCCCTTGATGCGTCTGACGATTTCTGCTATCGCGGTTGCCGCCCTGATTGTGGTCGCAACCTCTTTGCTGCCTTCGCGATCCCCTTCAATCGCTCTATCGACCGCTGCGATGCCGGCATTGGAGGAGCTCCACAGGATCGCCGGTGTAAACGCGCTCCAGGTACAGGAAACCGAGGATCAATCGCTGGTCTATCCAACGGCGACGAAACGCTAAGATCGGCGCGCCGCGGGCTCGTCGAAAGTGCCGTGAATGTTATCAGGGCGACCATATGTTGCTTCGGGGGGCAGGGGTGACAATTGCCCAGCCGGCGATGAACATCAGCGATACCAGCGCGGTCATGCCTAGCCAGACGAAAGCCAGTAGGCCAGCGAGAGCGGGGATCGCGACGCCATGCATGGCAAGCCGAGAAAGTTACCAGCGCTTTGGCGAGCAACATACCCGCCAAAGGCTGCTGTTTAACCACTTGCGCTATGCGGCTTGCCGAAAAACGTGGCCACCGCCATGGGTCACGATATCGTCGACTGCACGGGTACTGCCTTCATCCGCTTCAACGACGATGGCTGTCATCCCCGGACGCATCTCGGCCGTTACCGTGTCTATAAAGTCGGAATCAAGTGCTGCCATCACAGTATCACCACTAAGGCCGGCAGTGGCGCCGAGAGCAGCCCCCAGCGCCGCACCTGGCGCGCCGGCGATCAAACCGATCAGCGCCCCGGCTGCGGTGCCAACCGCTGTTCCAAGAAGCGGACGTTCACGATCCTCGACCAGCGACACGTTTCCGCGATCGTCTTTTTTGACCATAACCCCGGCCTTTAGCTTGAACTGGGCAGCGCCGAAGTCCTTTAGATTCTTGATTGCGCTGGCGGCGTCATAGGCGGAATTGGTATTGTTGAAGGTCGCTACGATGATCCTGTCGGTCATTTTCTTCTCCTCTAGGACTAGATTTGGTTGATGAACTGACTGCCGCGTCGAGGATGGTCGAGCGCTTCACGACCGGATAGATTTCATCCGGACCAGGCGGATCGGTCGCGGGCTGCCCAGGGAAGGCAGCCAAGCCTGGATCGATCCTCAAGGTTACCAACGTTGGCTTGCAGCGGAACACGCGACCTTCGAGACGCTCGCAGCGAAGGAGAAATAGCTGCACGCTGGCAGTGAGGATCAAATCCCCCAACCCGAACCGACTGCTCCCAAGTTCTATTTCCTGCCTTCGATACGAACTTGCCTGTCAGGACGCTTTGGCTTGTTCAGCCTCAACGCGCCCGATGATGGCGTCGAGGGCCGCCAATTTCGCCTGCTCGATCGCCGAGATCGCATAGTCGATAGAGAACGCCGCCTCGTCCTCCAATCTTTCAGCATAGTTCTCCGCACGCTTGACGGCTCGATCGTGTTTTCGCTCTTCAATGCCTGCCTTGAATGTCTCAAGGTCGGAGGCGACCTTCGCTTGCAGGGCTGCCCAGTTTTTGGAGGCTGTGGTCCCAACGGATTTGATATCCTGATCCACCTTGTCGATCGCAGCAGTAACCGCGGCGCGAGACTGCTCCCGACGCGCCACGATCTTTTCATGTGCTTCGGCTTTTGCCGATTTAACAGCGTCCTCGGCGCTTTTTGCACGAACCGATAGATCAGACAGTTGTTCGGAGAGAGGTCGGACCATTGCTTCCTCCTTTTCCAGTACGGTGTTAAATTTCCTATGCACGAAGTTGAACTTGGAGTAGTCGCACAGATCAGCGCTTGAGCCGCTCGGCCATGGTATTCCTCTATAATTGACTGACTTCGACCCTTCTCTCACGCACATTCCTGTTCGCGAACGACGTGTCGGCTCAAGCCGAACGCTTGTGCTTCTTCAACTGAAATGCCAGCGCGATGTAAACGCAGCCCGCGAGGATCGCGAACCAACCGATTAACCAGACAACTGCCAGCGCTCCCGCGCCGGGTTGGGCAAACATGATAACGCCAAAGGCAATCGACAGCAGGCCGCTCAGACCGAGCAGCCACTCGCCTTCGATTTCCTTGCGCAGCCGGATCGCGCCCCAGATCTGCAGCACACCGATGACAATTGCCCAACTGGCGATGAACATCAGCAATACCAGCGCGGTCATACCTGGCCAGACGAAAGTCAGCAGGCCGGCGAGAATACCAGCGATGCCGACCACGGCGAGCCACCATCGCGGCGCTATCTCGCCACCTTTGCCGGCAATCGCCGCCCACAGCGCCAGGACGCCGTCGGAGATCGCGTAGAAGCCCCACAAGAGGGTTAGGGTCAGCAGGGTGAGGCCGGGCCAGGCGAAGGCCAGGACACCGAAGCCAATGGCGGCTATGCCACGCAGCAGCAGTAGCCACCAATTTTCCGCCAGTTCGCGCAGCGCGAGCCCGAGGAATGGGGACGGTTGGCTGGAGTGAAATTGTGCATTGGTCATTTCAGTTCCTCCCGAATTTGGATTCCTCCTGAATTCAGAATCACCGGGGCGCGGTAGGTCGTCGCCGACGAGACATGATCGGGCCAGGAGTTGCCTTACCTTTTCGCGGCGGCACGGCGCCGAACCGGCCGCCCTCTCCCTAGTTGGCGTACTGGAACGGGGGACTGGCCTTCAAGGCTTCCTTCGTGGCGCCCGCCAGAACCAGCTTGTTGTCGACCAATTTCAATTGGGAGACGGGAATGGCGACATCGTGCTTCGTCAATCCGATGAAGCCGCCGGCGTTGATGATGGCGTAGGAAACGGCTTTGTCGGGCGCGATGATGATATCGTCGATTGATCCGACGCGTTCATCTTTGTCGTTGAATACAGGCTGCCCCAGGATTGCGCGTTTGGCGCTCCAACCCGTGGAGACGTCGCGCATCTCTGCGACGCTGACGCCGATGAGGGTAGAACCAGCCACCTGCGCATGCGAGATGGTCGGCGCGGTTAGCGCGATGCTCGCAAGCATTAAAATGTGCATCGATTTCATGGCGAATCTCCATGGAACTGGGGACCGCCCCTCGAAGATCGTCCGCAGTCGGATTCTGAACCCGCTGTAGGTGATGTCTATATTTTGAGCTCTTCCCCCGACCCCTTCGGGCCGTCGGGAATCCCCTCTTTAGGCAAAATCTACTAAAGCCGGAGGCAGGAATGAACGACCTTACAGTAACCAGGATATAGGTATTTCTGCGTACTAATTCTCGCACTATCAGTGGTTACTCCTCGGCTCCTAGATCCTGGAAGGAGCTATATGGCAGGCCCGATATCGCATCAGAGTCACGCCAGCTCACGAAGGCCGTGCGGCTGGTGCGATCGGAGAGGGGACGGACCCCCGGCGCACGACCAGCTTTCAAACGGCTCTCGTCGACACTATGCGGACAAGGTCGGCGGCATTCCTGGCGCCAAGCTTTTCCATGATCCGTGCTCGGTGAATTTCGATAGTCCGGAAGCTGATGCCGAGCTGACGGCCAGCTTCCTTGCTCGAGGCGCCTGCCGCGATCTGGGCGAGCACCTCGCGTTCGCGGGGCGTCAAGTGCCTCGGCGTAAAATCCAAACTTGTGCCGCCGTCGCGACGCCGGGCACAAGCTGTCTTCACCTCGTCCACGCGCGTGACCGCCGTCTCCGCATCGAGCGGCTTCTCTATGATATCGACAGCGCCGTACTTGATAGCCTCAACCGCCGCCGGGATGGCGCGCATGCTGCCGGTGGCGAGGAATCCGCCCCCGAGGACGGACGGTATCGGCAAGGCTTGCTCGGCGCGACGATAGCGAAACGTTGGAATGTAACGGCCGCGCGGAACGTCTATGACGAGTAAATCCTTTGCGCCTGGTCCGGCGTAATAATGCTGGATCACCCGTCGCAGTCGCCCGGCTTCGACTCGAACGATGGGGTCCTGCTGGGGATCGAAATCTCCACTCCGTCCGAGGGCCTCGACGGCAATCGTGTAGCCCTTGATGTGAGCGCTTTCACCACGCAATGCCGCCTCTGTGACAAATCGAAGGAAAGCAGCCAGTTGCGGACAAGTCCGGAAGCTCTCGCTCGCCACCATCCGCTCGAGCGCGGCGCGGATTTCCGTTTCGGATGGATCCCTGCGAGCTTCGTTTTCCGCAAGGGAGGCGAAGGCTCTCTTGCCCACCCTCGTCTGCCGTGTGACGCGCGGGAGTTCAGGTTGTGGTGGCTGAGGCCCGTCCTGCGTGCCCGCGGTCACATCTATGCATGAGCCGAAATAGCCCAGAAACTCCTCGTCAGCTGAAATGTAGGGGCTGCCGATGTCGAGAACCAAACGATAAACGCCGTCATGGCGGCGCAGTTGGTATTCCATACTGAATTCCTGGCGGCTGTCGAAAGCGGCCGTGTAGACCGATAGGCATCTTGAGAAATCGTCTGGATGGACGCCTTCGGCCCATCCATTTCCAAGTTCCTGTTCCATCGTGCGACCGGTGAACTCGAGCCAGGCACGATTGAACCAATCACACAACTTGTCAGGTCCAGAGGTCCACATCATCACCTTGGCTCGGTCGGCCAGGAGGTGAAAGGAATCAACCTCGGATTTCAGCTGTCGGTGCAGCATCCCAAAGGTGTTCCGCCAAAGTGCCTCGCAAATGATTATAGCACGACGCCCGACCCTGTGTGTGACGCGACCGGGGTCTTTCCATGGTGCGCTTCTGCAGTTAAAGGCGCCATCCGTATCTTTGGAATCGACCCTGCCGACTTACGTCGCAAACAAGGATACGATTGAAGCCCGCGCTGCCGTCGGACAACGCCCCCTCGACATGCTTGCACTCCATGAGATCCACCACGAAGGCGACGCCTTCATCTCGGTTCCACTCGAAAATCGCGCAGGGCGACCAGCACCGGGACGCGGCTGCCGTCTTTGCGAAAGCGGTTGAGGGCGAAAGCATCATCTGCAGCCAGTTTATCGGCCGTTTCAGCCGGATTGAAAGCTTGAACAGGCCTGCTGGTAACATACGGAGGGGTGTCACGATTTGCGCTTATTTGCTAGGATTTTTGGCCACCCAAGTGTCGCCCGCATTCATGGCGCAGCCGTGCGGCGTCCCACTGAGCCGGAGCTCCCGCGCAATTTGAATTTGATGGCGCGCGGCCAGATCAGCGGCACCAATTGCAGAAAGTAGCAAGGAGGAGAAGGCCATGGCCAAGCAGCTTCCAAAGACTAAAGCTGTCAACGTCGCTGATTACATCGTCGAGCGCCTTGCCGCAGAAGGGATCGACCACTGCTTTGGCGTTGCCGGCGATTACGCGTTTCCAATTTGCGATGCGGTCGACAGCAGCGCCAAGGTGAAATGGATCGGCTGTGCCAATGAATTGAATGCGTCTTACGCCGCAGATGGCTATGCGCGCATCCGGGGCGCGGCGATGTTGGCAACGACCTATGGCGTCGGCGAGCTATCCGCCATAAACGGCGTGATGGGCGCCAAGGCGGAACGATCACTGGTTTTTCACGTC
>Ga0210394_10004662_pt1 | contig 15825 bp, 16 predicted proteins | sample IncBWC12MmetaG_FD_160121 | JGI IMG/M metagenome (GOLD analysis project Ga0210394, IMG submission 160121) | Forest soil microbial communities from Barre Woods Harvard Forest LTER site, Petersham, Massachusetts, United States - Inc-BW-C-12-M | ecosystem: Environmental > Terrestrial > Soil >... | reverse complement strand
AATTCGGCATTGACGGCCGCCAGCTTCTCGGTCAGTTCTTCCACCAACCCGCCGATCGCCGGACCGGCATTATCGCGCGCAGCGCACTCGAGGCTCGAGGCCGCCTGGCTCAAGCCCACCGCGTGAATATTGGCGCTGGCCCCCTTCAAGGCATGGGCGCGCTTGCGCACCGTCTCCAGATCGCTGCTCTTGAGCGCCGCGATGATCTCGGCGAGGCATTGATCGCCGCTCTTGACAAAGGTTTCCGCCAATTCGCGCTCGAATTCGAGGTCTCCTCCGGTCAGTTCGCGCAGCGCTTCACGGTCCACGGCCGGTGCGGGCGCCATCGCCTTCAAGTATCGGCTGAGCACCTCGATCATCTGCGCCGGCTCGATTGGTTTGCCCAGATGCGCGTCCATGCCCGCTGCAAGGCATTTTTCGCGATCTTCACTCATGACATTGGCGGTGAGCGCAATGATGGGTAGCCGCTTCGCGCCGCGGCGCCGCTCCGAGCTCCGAATTCGCTGCGTTGCGGTGAAGCCATCCATGACCGGCATCTGGCAGTCCATCAACACCGCATCGAAGGCGGTTGATGCGATTTGCTCCAACGCTTCGGCGCCATTGTTGGCGATGATCACGTCGGCCGACACCTTCTGCAGAGTTCGCAGCGCCACGCGCTGATTCACGGGATTGTCCTCGACCAAGAGGATCTTGTGGCCGCGGAAGATCTGATTTGCCTGCGGCGCCGATTTGGCGACTGGTGCGTGCGGCGTCCTCCCCGTCAGCACCTGATCGACGAGGGTGGCAAGCAGCGTGGCGCGAATGGGCTTCAACCCCACGGCGTCCGGCCGGTGTTCACGCTCGATGATGTCGTGGTCGGCGCCGAACAACGACAGCAGGATGAAAGGCAACGAGGCGCGGCGCGGGTCGGCGCGCAGTGCGCCCAAGAGATCGAGGCCGCTGCGCACGGGCATCAACTCATCGGCCAGCACCAGGTTGATGGCAGGATCATTGGCCAATTGCGCCAAGGCTTCATCGACGCTGCCGGCGCAGACCGCATCGAAGCCAAACAACTTGAGCTTCATCTCCAAGCTTTCGCGCGCGGCAGGGATATCATCGACGATGAGCACCTTGCGGCCCATCCCGATTGGTTCGCGGCGCCGCTGCTCGGTCGCCGTTTCGACATTGAGCCGCACCCAAAAGGTCGAGCCTGGGCCGCTGCCGCTGCGCACGCCCACCTCGCCGCCCATCAATTCAGTGAGCCGTTTGACGATCGACAGCCCCAAGCCCGAGCCGCCGTAATGGCGAGTCGTGGATGAATCGATTTGCGAGAACGACTTGAACAAACGGTCCACGCGATCGGCCGGAATCCCGATACCGGTATCGGTGACCTCGATGGTCAAGTTCGGCTGGCCGCTGTCGTTCACACCCGCCGCGACGTACAGCCGGATGTGGCCTTCGTGAGTAAATTTGACGGCATTGCCGATGAGATTCAAAACAATTTGCCGCAGGCGCCCGGGATCCGCGCGCACCATCACCGGTACATCGGGTTCGATGGTCACGATCAGCTCAATGCCCTTGGCGGCCGCTTGCAATGCCGTGGCGGCGACAGTTTCGTAGAGCACGTGAATCAAATCGAAGTCGACGTTCTCGAGCTCCAACCGGTCGGCTTCGATCTTGGAGAGATCGAGCACATCGTTGATGAGCGACAACAAGGCCTTGGCGCTGCTGCGAATGATGTCGAGGTACTCACGCTGTGTGCCGTCGAGTGCGGTCTCCGCCAGAATCTGCGACATGCCGATCACGCCGTTCATGGGGGTGCGAATTTCGTGGCTCAAGTTCGCCAGGAAGCTGCTCTTGGCGCGATTTGCGGCTTCTGCGGCCAGTTTGGCATCGAGCGTCGCTTGCTCGGCGAGTTTTCGGTCGGTGACGAGTTGCATCGCGCCGGCCAATCGCAGCGGCGTGCCGTCCGCGGCGCGTTCGGCCTGCCCGCGCACGCGGATCCATTCATAGTGGCCGGCCTTGTGCCGGACCCGAAATTCAATATCGTAGGCCGCCCGATTGTCGAGGTGATCATCGAGGCTGACTTTGACGCGTTCGCGATCGTCAGGATGGATCAAGGTCACGAAGTGTTCGCGAGTGCTGGTGAGCTCCGCGGCGCAGTAGCCCAACCGTTCCGCAAACCCGAGTCCATACCAGGACAGATTGGTGACGAGATCGATTTCCCACAGCGCATCCTGGGTGCCGCGCAAGGCGCGCTCCAGGCGCATCTCGACGGAGCCCAGGGCCGCTTTCGTGCGCTTCAAATCGCTGATATCGACGATGGCGCCGGTGATGCGCTCCACCTCTCCGGACTGGCCGTGCGTGACCTGCGCCTTCTCCCCGATCCAGCGTTCGCCGCCGTCCTCGAGCAGTATCCGGTACTCGCGGCGGTAGCAAGGATCTTGCGGCGTGGTTTCGAGCGGCCCGCTGCGCACCCGCGCGAAGTCATCGGGATGAACCCGCGACAGCGAGACAGTCAGGTCGTCGAGCGGCGTCGACGCGGGCATCCCCATGAGCTCGAGAAAATTGCCGGAGCAGATTCGGCTATTGCGGCGAAAATCAAAGTCAAAGGTGGCGACGCCGGCCGCGGTCTGTGCAATGTTGAGTGATTCGGTGGCATGGCGCAGCTTGTCCTCCAGCTGCTTGCGCTCGGTGATGTCGGCGATGGTGCCGACCGCGCGGGAATCGTGGCCTTCGGTCCCCAACAAGACCTGGCCGCGTCCCGCCAGCCAGCGTATATCGCCGTTCGCGGTCAGCGTCCGGTATTCGCATTGATAGCCGCTGCCCGAGGCGACGGCGGTGCCGAGCGCTTGAACGACGCCCTCCAGGTCTTCCGGATGGATGGATGCCAGCCACTCCTCGCGCGTGAGGGTCATGTCGCGGCATTCCAAACCGATCAGCTCGAAGAACAGCGAGGTGCCCTGGATGCGCCCGGAATCCAAATTCAGTTCGAAGACGCCAAAGCCGCCGGCGGCCTGCGCAAATTCCAGGAACTCCGCCGAGCGCCGCGATGAGGTATCCGAATTGTGCACCGGAGCGCTCAATTCACGGACCGCACGCTGCCGCGCCGGCGCCTTGTGGGCCTGCGAGCCGGAACCTGTCCGTAGTTGAGCGAGTAATTTGCGGTGAATCGACCAGCGGCTCATCCGGTTTCCATACCCTGTGGGGCTCTCGCCCTGCATCATAGGGGTATCGGCGGGAACTGGCACCGCTTGAGCTATGATCGATCTCTCAATCTCGAGCGAAAGGCATGCAGAAGGCGAGGATTCTGGGTGGTTTAGCCGCTTTAATCGTGGCGCTGCTGTGCGCCGTGCTGCTCGCCGTGTGGCTGTTGGTCAACCCGAACAACTTCAAGGGCATGATCGCCGCCGCGGTGAAGGAGTCCCTCGGCCGCGACCTGCAATTGTCCGGCGACATCAAGTTATCGGTGTTTCCCACGGTGGCATTGGCAGTCGGGCCGGCCCGTCTTGGCAATCCACCCGGGTACGGCGATGAGCCCTTTCTCTCGTTTGCGCACGCGGCGCTGCGGGTCAAGCTCCTGCCGCTGCTGCGCCGGCGGCTGGAAGTCTCTCGCGTCGACATCGACGGTCTGGATTTGCGCTTGCGCAAGAACGCGGCAGGCCAGGGCAACTGGGTGGCGCCAAGTCCAGAGTCGTCCGCGCATGCCGATGAGACCGGTCGGGGACGATCATTGGATTCTCTGCCGGAGGTCCACATCCGCCGCGGCCGGGTGAGTTACCAAGACATCGTCGCCGAGAACTTCAATCTGGAATCAGGGTCGGCCGTTCGCGATATCCCCATGCGCATCACCTTCGATGCCCATCGGGGCGTACCGGGCGAGCACATGACGGTGAATGCGAAATTCCACGTGAGCGCGGAGTCAGGAGCGCAGGCCATTCGGCTGGCCGACGTCAACTTGAGCGGCACGCTGAGTCGTTCCGGCGAGGATAGTCCCGCTCAATGGAACTTCTCCACGCCGTCGCTCGTGGTGGATCCCTCGCAGCAATCGCTGCAGGCGGACTTCAAGTTCAGCTACGCCAATGCGCTTCTCACCGGGAGCGTGACGGCCACGACGATGTTTGACGAGTTGAGCATGACGGGATCGGTGACTTTGGCGCCGCTGGGGCTGCACGAATTCATCCCGCGCCTTGGGATGGGAACGCCTAAGACCAATGATCCCCAGGCGTGGTCCCAGCTCTCCGGCAACACCGATTTCGCCTACGCGTCCAAGATCTGGAGCTTGATAAAACTGCACGCGCGTCTCGATGACACTGACCTCCAGGGCAACATTAAATTCTCGACCTCGGACCTCGGCGCCCTCACCTTCGATCTTGCCGCCGACCAAATCGACCTGGATCGCTATCGCGCGCCCAAGGGAAGCGCGGCGGCCGGTCGCGACGCTACGATCGCCGTTCAGTCGGGCAACCCGGCAAAAAAACCCATCGATTGGGGCGGCACGCTGGCCGCGGCGAGGATGAGTTTCACCGGCATGGATTTCACCGACCTGCGCCTCACTGCGTCATCGAAGGGCCGCGTCACGCACGTTTTTCCCATCGAGGCACAAATCGACGGCGGCCGCTATTCCGGCGACATCACGCTCGATGACCGCGGCGCCGTTCGAGTCATCAGCATCGATGAACATCTCGCGAAGGTAGACATGGCGCGTTTGCTGGCCAAGAGCGCGCAGAAGGGCCGCTTGTCGGGGCGGGCGACCTTGAACTTGAACGGCAATGCACGGGGCGGGAACATGGACGAGCTTCTGAAATCCTTCAATGGGCATCTGGACGCGGATCTTTCGGACGGTGCCATTGAAGGCGTCGATTTGGAGTACGAGCGCGATCTTGCGCAAGCCTTGATCGACCGCACTGCGCCGCCGCGCGCTGACACGAAGCGTACCCGGTTCGATGCGTTCAAGACATCGGCACAAATCACGAATGGCATCGCGGAAACACAGGATCTGACGATTTCGACACAGGCGCTGCAGGTCTTGGGAAGGGGCAGCGTTAATCTGTCAACCAAGGGTATCAATTTTTCGCTGCTGGCCAGCATCCTCAAGACACCCACCAAGACCTTGGCGGATGTTCCGCTCAAAGTCACGGGGACCTACACGGATCCCGCCGTGAAGGCTGATATCGAGTCGTTGGCCAAGGATCAACTGAAGCAGAAACTTAAGGACATTCTCAAAAAGAATGGCCTGCAAGGACTGTTTGGCAAATGAAGTGCGACGCGCAGCAATTCTCCGCGCGCCTGCTCGACTGGTTCGCGCTGCATGGACGGCACACTCTGCCCTGGCAAATCAACCCCACCCTATACCGGGTGTGGGTGTCCGAGGTGATGCTGCAGCAGACTCAGGTGGCCACGGTAATTCCTTACTACGAACGCTTCATGGCGCGCTTTCCCACCGTTGCGTCGCTGGCCTCCGCGCCTCTCGATGAAGTGCTGCATCTTTGGACCGGATTGGGGTACTACGCGCGCGCGCGTCACTTGCGATCCTGCGCGCAAGCCTTGATCGCGAACCACGGCGGTGAATTGCCATCCAACCTCGACGCCTTGATGGCGCTGCCCGGGATCGGACGATCCACTGCGGGCGCTATCCTGGCGATTTCGAGCGATCAACGGCTACCGATTCTCGACGGCAACGCGAAACGGGTGTTGGCGCGCGTGTTCGGCATCGCCGGGAATCCCGGCGCAAGTTCCGTTAGCGCAGCGCTGTGGGCGCAATCCGATGCGTGCACGCCGGCCTCGAACGTCGCGAAGTACACGCAGGCCATCATGGATTTGGGGGCCACGGTGTGTACGCGCTCCCGGCCCGCGTGCACGGTGTGTCCACTGAATGCGGGGTGCGTGGCAGCAATTGAAGGTCGCCAAGCGGAGTTGCCCGGCAGAAAACAAAAGCGAGTCCGCCCGGCGCGTGAGGCGACGCTGCTGATTGCACAATCCGGAAGTAACGGATCGATCGCCGTATTCGTGCAACGGCGGCCCGCGTCGGGATTATGGGGTGGGCTATGGTCGCCGCCGCAATTTGACAGCGAACGCGATGCACTCGAGTGGTGCCGGAAGGAAATCGGCGACCCATGCGTGGAGCCCTACGCATTGCCGCCGATCGATCATGCGTTTACCCACTTTGACTTGAGGCTCAATCCCTTGAGCGTGCGCTGCCAACCGAAGACGCCGGTTCACGATGGCGATGATCGACTCTGGTACGCGATCGCGGCCCCGCCGCGAATCGGTTTGCCCCAGCCCATACGCCAGCTGTTCGAACGCCTGCGCACGAGCCGCAAGGCTTAGGTTAAGATGCAGCCATGGCACGCAAGGTAAATTGTGTATTGCTCAAGCGCGAGGCCGAAGGCCTCGACTACCTGCCTTACCCCGGCGAGTTGGGCAAGCGTATTTACGACAACATCTCCAAGGAAGCGTGGGCGCAGTGGGTCGCGCATCAGACCATGCTCATCAACGAAAATCGGCTCACGCCGATCGAACCCAAGGCGCGTGCTTTCCTGGTCGCCGAGATGGAGAAGTTTTTATTCGGTGCAGGCTCCGAAAAGCCGCCCGATTACGTGCCGAAGTAGCGGGGTCTGCGTCGTCTCTAAATAAATCCGATTTTTGGTTGCGAACCGTCCCCAAACAAGTTGGAACGAGATCGACGCGGGACACTCGGCGCAGCAGTTGGGTTCGCGCTGTTGTGCTCGATTTGAGTCAATCGTTGGGCGGGCCTTGCCAGAAGATAGCGATTTCCGAGCCAAGCCACCGCGCTGGCTAGGGCGGAACTGTAATCCATGGCGGCGGTCTTGTCAGATGGATTCAAAAATCGCATGAGACCTCCTCATATCCCTCGGTGATGAATCATGTGTTCCGTCCTGTCAATCGGTCGTCGCCGCGCAGCGGCAAGATCTTGCCGCTTTCCGCGGCGGAAGCGGCTGACGCGAGCCTCCGAGACGGATTCTCGGGCTCTAACCTAGACAGCGACGACATATGGATAGAGGAAGCAGAATTCGTGCCAAGCAACTTGCCGGCACCTGGAATTGAGACAGATTGAGAACTGTGCCTTTTCTATAAAATATTGCGCAGAAGTGGTATGCGACGAAATATCAGTCCGGAAAGGGCAAAAGTCGCCGCGCACGCGCCTAATGACAACATGAGGTCTTTGACGAGCGCAGGAGCGCTGAGGCCATGAAGCAGCAGTGCGATCGCGATTAGTACAGGGGGGTGAAAGAGATATACGGCGAATGCGTTGTCCGAGAGGTATTTGGTGATACCCGACTGATGGTCAAAGAAGCGCCGGTAAAGTGCGAGGAGCCCGACACTCATGCCAAGGCAAACGAATGCTTCCCAAAGGCATTTGATTGCACTGATGAGGTTGTAACCGCCGCTGAAGGCCTCCTTATCGACGCGCGCTGATACTCGCGCGAATATCAACAGGACGAGGAGCGGTATTGATATGAGTAGCGCACCGATTGCCCACTTCGCCGCGAGCCGATCGGGGAACCGTTCCAGCCAAGCGCCTCGATAAGCCAGGATGCCTGCTGAAAACATCACGATGTACTGCGGGAAATCTCCGGGGTGCACATTGAGAATGGACCTGTTCTCAGGTAGCACTATACGCACAAGAAATGTCGAGATGCACGTTACGATGATGAAAGCGATCATTGCCCCGTGATCGGGAAGGTCGTTATTGGATGGTCCCACCCGCGGCCATGCCTTTTGGATCAGCACGAAAGACAGCGTAAATAAGAACAATGCGGCGCAAAACCACATGGGTCCCGTTTCGGAAAGCCATTCTCCATCTCGCAGATGGGTAAGCCACTGATGCGCGAATCCCCCCGTGCCCCAGGTGTGCGAGAGAAAATACTGCGTAAGCGGTCCGATAACCAACATATAGAGCAGGGTTGGAATGCCGAGGCGGACAAACCTGCCGCGAACGAAAGCGGCGGCGGTTTTTAGCTTCCAAGCTTGCACCGTGAAATATCCGGAAACGAAGAAAAGCAGACCCATGAAAAAGGCCTGTAGAAAACTCTGGTAAATCGCGAAGAAGACTATCGTGCCCACGCTCGATTGGGCGCGATCCGTGTAGTACCAATTGCCGAAGGGACTATACGTATCGGTCGCATGCATAGTCAGTACAAGGATGACCATCGTCCAGCGTATGTTGTCGACAAACAAGAGTCGACGGGGGGTTTTTGCCGTCGCTGAGTCGAGTCGGTTTGGAGGAGTTGCCAAGTGGCGCGTCTCTGTGGGATTCAAAGAATTAATTGCCATTCCCGTCCCGCGGCCATATGGTCCAATTCCCGAAGAGCATAACATTGTAGGCTGACAAGAGAGATAAGCCATGCCGAAACCAGAGATCATCGGTTCTGTGCGGTCGACCTACACGCGCGTCGTGCGCATGGTGTGCGAGGAAAAAGGGATCGAGTACCTGCTAACGGAAAGGCCGCTGGGCGCGCCGGAGATCTTTGCCATTCATCCGTTCGGCAGGATGCCGGTGTTACGTCACGGCGATTTTGAACTCTGCGAATCCAAGGCTATTGCTACCTATCTTGATCGCAGCTTCCCGGGCACGCAGCTCATCCCATCAGATCCACGCCTCGATGCGCTCACCGAGCAGTGGGTCTCCCTCGTGAACACGGTGATCGACGCCACCTTCATTCGGACCTACCTCCTTGCGTACGCCGCTCCGAAGACGGCAGATGGCAAACCTGACCGGAATGTAATAGACGCCGTGACCCCGGCGTTGTGCGAGCAGATGGGGATTCTTGATAAAGCGGTCGCTAAGACAGGCTATCTCGTCGCTGATCAGTTCACCCTGGCTGACATCAATCTACTGCCGATTCTCTACTACGTCCGGCTGGTCCCGGAGGGCGCGCGAGCGCTCGCCGCAGCGACTCACCTGGCCATCTACTACGACCGTCACGCGGCGCGGCCGAGCTTCAATAATACGATCCCGCCCTCCGGACCACCGCCTCGCTCTTGACGACATCGGAGGCGCGCCATTTGAGCAACGCTTGATTCGCTAGGAGGTCATCAACTCCACAATCGGGATCTTGCGGACGGTTCGACTTTGATACTCATTGTAAGCGGAGTAAGCGGCCGTTGCGGCGCGCCAGATGGATCGGTAACGCTCGCTGTCTGGCTCCACGATTTCGCAGCGGACGAGCTTGTGCTCGCGCCGGATTTCGATTTCCGCCTGGCCTGCGGCAACAAGATTGAGATACCAGGCGGGATGCTTTTCTGCGCCGGCAAAAGAAGCGATCACTGCGACACCCCGATCGGTCGGCGTATATAGCAGGGGAATCGTCTGCACCGTGCCGGATTTGCGCCGACGCACACTTAGCAGCAGAACCGGCGCACCGCCGGAAAAGCGCCCGCCGATGGCACCGCCGCTCGCCCGGTAGGCGAAGACGTGCAGCGCCATCAGGGTCTTCAGCAGCCATGCCGGCGGTTTGGGCGGAGGCTTCTTCGCATTCGTGTGGTCCGCCACTGTCATTTCACGCCCCCCGCCGCAAGACAAACGAACGTCCCCGTACACCTGTTTTTAAGGGTACTCCATATCAGCGTGCCGCGCATGCCGTGAACCTAGCGGCCCGCGGATCTTCACGCGCTACGTGGACGTAGCAATCATCGTAGCGCAGACGTAGACATAGGTTGCGTAGCTGGCCGGCTTCCGTGTCGGCGGCACGATTTCTAAATACCTCGCGACGATTTCGTCGGTGAACGCCCGCTGCTCCACCTCCGACGGGAGGCGCTCCAGATGGGGTGTCAAGGCGGATAGAAAATCCGCAAAACCCATTCTGCTGTCAAAACTTCCTTGCGTTTCGCCGATCCGGTACGAGTTAATAGCGAAGCCGGCTTGCTTCGCGTACATCTCATACTGGATGTCCTCCGCGCTGTCAGAGGGATCACTGTAGTTCACAAAATATCGATTCCAGCGCGCTTCCCTGGTCATTTGCTTGCGCAGATTGGCAATCTCCGGATTTCTGAAAGGCATGATCAGAATGGCGGTTCCGCCTTTCTTCAGACTCTGGCGGATTCCTCGAAACGCCGCCGCCTTATCCGGCACCCACTGCAGACAGAACGTGCTCACCGCGACGTCGAACTCATTCGTGTAATCGAGCTCGCAAGCGTCTCTGCGCGCGAACGACAGGTTGGACTGCGACGCCTGGTTGGCTTGCGCAAACCGGATCATGCTTGCGGAGCTGTCTACCCCAACGACACGGCCCTTTGGCACCCGCAACGCGAGCTGGCGGCTGACCCTGCCGTCGCCGCAACCCACATCGAGCACGCTTTCGTCGCCGCTGAAACTGTACCCCGACAGCACTGCCATCGTGATCGCGAGTTGGATTTCGGAATTGGCGCTGTACTTAATCGGGTCCCAGTGTGTCGACGAATTGCTCATATGGGCCCTTGGGCAATCGGGCAACTCATCACAGTCACTTTTCAGCCGTCGTAAGTAGCTTACACGCTGGATCAAGCGTGCTCAATCCAAACTTCCTCGACCTGACTACCACGCACTGAACGAGCGGACCAGAAACGTAAATATTCTGATCTTATCCCCTATCTCGTCCGTTGAGTCGGGACTGGCAGAGTCATCGCAGCCGCGGTAGTCTCTCATTTGTTTCATCAGCGGAGAGGCGACAATGGCGATCAAACGTCCAACAAAAAGCCGGGGTACGCCTTCACACAAACCCGTTGCGTCAGCCCCGTTGCGCCACATCGATGTCAGGGTGTCGCAGCAGATGGTACCGGGCGAGCTCTACGTCGGGTGGGCATGTAAGAACCGATCGTGCGGGCTCCTCATCGCGATTGCCACCACCGCGCCTGGCGGCAAAAGCAGGGAGTTCGACGATCAGTTGACGGCGATCAAATGCCCCCATTGTGGAGATGAAGATCTGTACCGCTGGAGCGCTCGGAGCGAGCAGAAATACACGACGAAAAGTGTGGCAACCTGAGATTAGGACGCGCCACGGGCATGATCCGATTGCATTAGTTCGCTTTTACAGGAGCTACGGTTGGTCAGCATCTGTGCAGAGTCATTCCTGCTCGAAGCGGGCCAGCGTGTCTAGTTCTTCCTGCGCCTTGCGGATGCTGCGCCCGGAAGCGTATTTCTCTAGCGCTGAACCGGATCCTTCGTTGTCCCTCTTTTGCGCCCAGCGCGCGGCGCCGTAGAAAATACCGAGGCAAGCGAAGCCGCTGACGATATTCCAATAAACGAATTTCGGATGCAGAGCCCACAGATCCGCACCCAATGCGCCGAAGATCACCAACACCAACGGAATCCAGATGAAGCACCCAACGATGCCGAACAGCGGCCATTCCACACGTGTCCGCCAGCGACGCAACTCGGCCAGCTGGCGCTGGATACGCAGCACTGGTGCGGCGTAGTCGATACATCCGATCAGATGTAGGGTACGTATCGCGAAAACCACGAGCAATAGGCCGTAGGCGTGCAACAGCAGCGCCGGCATCATGAAGTGCAATGTGCCCATCCGGGCAATCCAGATTGGCGCAAACAGCAGCATCAGACAAAGGCCGGCAACAAGCTGCACCAGTTGGCCCAACCAAAGAGGTCGCAAGCCGCGACGGGCCGCAGCGAGCTTCCCATCGCGGATCACTTCCAGGCTCAAGGCGCGCTGTTGCTCCAGTTTTCGGTCGAGCGCCTGCCACGTCGTTTTGAGGTCGTCCAGTTCCATGCTCACTCTCCCATGGTCTCGGCGCCACTCACCTCGCCGCGAAGTTTCTGTTTGATGCGGTTGATCTTCGTCGCCACATTAGTCTCAGTAATGCCAAGTATGTCGGCAATCTCGGCATAAGTGCGGTCCTCCAGGTAAAGCAGGATCAACGCACGGTTCAGTGCATCGAGCCGACCGATCAATGCGTAAAGCATCGTTAGACGGTCATTCTCTTCGCTGATCGGCTCATCACTGGCAATCGTCTCCAAATGCTGTTCATGAAGCGATTCGGTGCGGCTGACAAGCGATTTTTGATCTCGCCGTAACCTTGAGATGGCCACGTTCAACGCGATGCGATACATCCAGGTGGAAAATCGTGCACGCCCTTGGTCGTAGCTACCGAATGAACGCCACAACTGCACGCAAATCTCCTGTGTCAGGTCATTGCGATCTGCCCCCTTGCGAGCGTATATCGCCACCACCTTGAAGATGATTTTTCGATGCTCACGCAACAGTCCCTCAAACCTGTACTGATTTTGCCTAGTGGTCATAGCCATGAAGTTCACTTCGTCCACTCTATGATTCGCACGATCGGAGCGAAAATCACAACCCGTGGCCTCTTTTTTTACATGCGCCAGCGACGGCGCCGGGGCCGTGCTGCGCAGGTTGAACGGATCGGGTCTGCTGGACAGATATCCGAACCTCTGCGCCTATGTCGCCCGTGGAGAAGCGCGGCCGGCCTTCAAGCGAGCTTTTGACGCTCAATTGGCGGTTTTCACCGGCACGACACCGACGGGCTGACAAAGGCACGCTCCTGGCCAGGTCGAAACTCGGACATCGCATGCCAGATCAAATCTGAGCGCTTACATCTAAATCGACCCAGGCGCTGCCGCCGCTCAATTTGGTGCGTCAAACAAAACCAGGTTTATCCCGCCCAATCGTCTCCCGCACAGAATCTTCTTGCCATCGGGCGACCATCGAGGATTGACGAACTCACCTGCGGCGTCGGTGAGTTGACGAACATCGCTGCCATCTAGGTTCATCAGAAAGATCTGGAACCCATTCGCTCCGTGACGCGAGAATACAATTCTCCTGCCGTCCGGAGACCAGGACGGCCATCCATCGGTAGAAGACGATCCTGAGAGATTGCGATCATCCGAGCCGTCGGCACGCATGAGAAAAACTTGCGAGATCTCGCCCTTTTGTCGCCGATGTAAAATCCATTTTGCATCTGGCGAGAACGACGCATATGTATACCCACCGCCGTGAGTGATGCGTTGAAGACCGGTTCCGTCCGGTCGGATCGTGGCTAGATCAATTGAATCGTCTCTTTTCTCGCCAATTACCCGTGTCTCCTCGGAGGTCCGGGCATCCTTTTGGTCCTGTCCGGCATAATAAGTTGTATTGAACAGGATGCGCGAGCCGTCGGGCGACCACATGGGATGAATGTTTTGTCCCAGCTCATGCGTGACCTGCCGCACATTGCTTCCGTCCTCGCTCATGACAAAGATGTCGGAGATGCCGCCATGCACGGAAACGAAAGCAATCTCGTGCCGGTTGGGCGACCAGGCTGGCGAATCATCCTCGTTCGGGCCGCTCGTGATCTGGCGCATGCCGTCGGCGCTTCCGCTGCTGCTTGCATCGAGAATGTGGACCTTTAGGCCTCCGTGACGGTTTGAGATGAGAACGATGAATCGGCTATCGGGGGACCAGGATGCCTCATAGTCCACCAGGTACGTCAGGGAGGAAACCTTTTTGAGGGGAAAGCTCTCCGTCGCGTGCGCCGATACAGTGCCGAGTACGGCTGCAATTGCCAAAAGCCTCGAGTAAAGGTGCATGGCAGTCCTTCCGGTTGACTATGCGCTACGCGTTGCAGGCGGCATCCACGAGCACCTTCAATCGAGACTCGCTTACTGTGCGGCTACCATCAGCGTGCCGGATTGATTCTGCGCCGAGGCGGAGCTCAGTGCGATCACGCTGCTTGATGTCATTGTGTAGTTTGTCACATCGGTTTCGATTAGCGTGTTCTGCGTGTCGAAGATTTTGGTCGTCACCACGACGCCGATAGGGCTGCCGGGATCCACCGGCGCCATTACAGAATAACTCACCTGTACTGTACCGAGCGAAACGCTCATGCTGCTGTCGGTGTAGCGGCTGAGCGTTCCCAAGATCCCGGATGATCCGCCCACCACCATGGTCGGAAATAATATCGGTGTCTGCGCCACGTCGTACTCGCTGCGGGAAACCTCGCCCAGGAAGGCGTCGTCGCTGCTGGCATAGTAGTCCGTGACGCTGGTCGAATACGGCGCAGTCTGGCCGGCAGTGGTAATGGTTCCGGCGACCGTCGTCGTTTGCGACGAAGCGGCGGTGCCGTTGAACGTTGCGTTGACCGCCGGCGCCCGGGTAAAGGTTCCTGAACCGGTAAATGCGGTCGAGACGCCGTTGACACTCACCATTCCGCTGAGACTCACATTCGCGCTCAAGCCATTGGTCACCATTTTTGCGATGCCCGTCTGCAAATCGAAATTGGCGGATGACGGCGCGGCAGCGTTATAGCCACTGCCGCCGCACGCAGAGACGAGAAGTCCGAAGCATGCGGCCGTTAAAGTCCTTGATACTATTTGCATGACCTGACTCCTTGGTCGAGGCGATGACCGTGTACTTCCCGATGTTGTCGACTTCGATTCTAGGGCGATCGGCGGATGACGGTAAAGGGATACTTGGAATCGTCGCCGCTCGCCGACAAGCGCTGGCAATGACAGAGCGCGCGGAGGTGCCATCGCGACGCGATCTTACATAACCAACGTCATCGCTTTTGAATGGTGGCGTGCCGTTTTGAATCGCGATCAAGGTGTGCCCTTGCCAATAGAATCCGTCGATTCCAAACAGGGCCAGCTCGGGTTGATGTGTGAGCCATGCGACTTCGCGCAGGACATTGCGCGGCGATGCGGCTGACTTTGCGCAAGATGAACTTACGGAGTAGCGTGTAAGTGCGATGGCCATGACACTTATCGACGCGGTGAAAATCTGCTTCAGGAAGTATGCGGATTTCAATGGTTGCGCCTCGAGACCCGAGTTTTGGTGGTGGTTTGTATTCACTTTGGTCGTGACAGTGGCACTGCGAACGATTAGCTATAACGTAGCTGGCGTGTTTTCTCTTGTGACTTTTCTACCCAGCATTGCGGTTGCGGCGCGTCGGTTACACGACGTCGATCGAAGTGGCTGGTGGCAACTCTTGTATTTTGTTCCCGTGATTGGCTGGATAATCCTTATTATTTTTTGCGCGGAACCGACGCAAGCCAATCGATACGCCGGCGAGGTCTAAGCACGAAGACCCCACGTTTCGGCGACCTTGCGGCGGGGAGCATCTAAGTGGGAATTAAGCGTCTTGTGGACTCAAATGATGCCGCGCAGGAGTGCCCCGCTGCGCGGCATTGCAATTGACGAATCAATTGGCTTTTGCCAGCTGTACGAGTCCCGCTTTATCACCTTTGCTGCGCAGCTCACTGTATTGTATCAGCAGTGGGACGTTGACGCGCGCAACGGCATCATTGACCGCCTTGCGCATACACGCCTCTCCCTCTTTCTTACCCCACGTGGCGGCGCTCTCGCAAAGCGTTTCTGCGGCGTAGCGGATGCGCAAATAGAGTGTTTTTGCTCCTTTCATCGTGGAAACATCAAGATCCGAATATCCTACGGGGTACGCCACCGGCCAATGCGTCATGGATTGGCTCGCGGGTGGTGCTTCGGCAGCTGCGGACTGCTGTGCCAGGGCATTCCCGCCGATCGCAGTGCAGCCGAGAGCGAAGCAGCTGGCGGCCGCCATGAACTTTGCTAATTTAGATTGAGTCTTGATCACGTTTTTCATGACTATCTCCTTAGGTTAGATGGGAAAGTACTCGCCTGAACACGATTCCCAAGTTATGGAGATGGCCTGCCGACTGCATGATAGTTGGATCAACGGTGCGTGAAACTTCGCTGAAAGATCCGTGAATTGGCGGTTTTTCGTCGTGCAATGCTCTCGAGCAGAGCCGGTTCCGCCGCTTGGCCGCGCCGCAGCAATTGTTTGCCAAGTCGAGACGCGTAGACGAACATAGGCCACGAATCGGCTATGGGAGATCGGACGCTCTCGTCGCTGTCA
>Ga0210394_10004661_pt1 | contig 15828 bp, 17 predicted proteins | sample IncBWC12MmetaG_FD_160121 | JGI IMG/M metagenome (GOLD analysis project Ga0210394, IMG submission 160121) | Forest soil microbial communities from Barre Woods Harvard Forest LTER site, Petersham, Massachusetts, United States - Inc-BW-C-12-M | ecosystem: Environmental > Terrestrial > Soil >... | reverse complement strand
CCTCGGGATGGGGTATGCCGCCAAGGCGTATTTCGACCTGGGCGAACGCATCGGCCTCACTTGGATCAAGGAGCAGATCGAAGGCCTCGCCGTGGACGGCCATTGGCAGGCGGTCGCGCGCGGGACGTTGCGCGACAATCTTTACGAGCTGCAGCGCGAAATTACCCGGGCGGTGCTGTCGTGCAAGGGCCGCGACGCCGGTGCACGCGTCAGCCATTGGATCGAACGGCACGCGGCGCCGGTCGATGCACTGAAGCGCATCGTCGTCGATCTGCGCACCGGCTCGGCGCCGGATTTTGCGACTCTGTCCGTCGCCTTGCAGGCGGTCAGGCGCCTCGCGCAGGATTGACGAAATGACGCCGCAAGCCGCGATTTTCGGCCGCGACTACCTGCAGGATCGCATCGGGCGGGAATTTCTGCTCGCGAGACACATCGGTATCGTGGTCGAGTCGGCCGACGACGACGCCGTTGTCCTGCGCGCGCCGCTCGCGACCAACGCCAACTACAAGGGCACCGCATTCGGCGGCAGCTTGTACTCGGTGGCGGTGCTCGCCGGTTGGGCCTGGGCCACCCGGTATCTCGAGACACGGCATCTGTCCGCCGACGTTGTGATCCAGGAGTCGAGCACGCGCTTCCTGGCGCCGGTCGAAGGCGAGTTGCGGGCCTGCGCCGCGGCGCCTTCGGAGGCGCAAATCGCTAAATTTTGCAGAATGCTTAAGCGTGCGGGCCGCGGGCGAATACGCCTGCGCGTGGAAATAAAGTACGGCGGCACTTTGGCCACGCTGTTCGAGGGCGTGTTTGCCGCGGTCAAGCGCCAGGGGCCTGCCGGCTCACAGGAGGAATAGTGCCCGGAAAACTGATCTTGGTTCGTCACGGCCAGAGCATCTGGAATGTCGAGAATCTTTTCACCGGCTGGCATGACGTCGATTTGAGCGATCAGGGACGCCTCGAAGCCGTACAGGCGGGCAAGGAATTGCAGCGCGAAGGGATCGAGCCGCAAATCGCCTTCACCTCGGTGCTGAAGCGGGCGATCCGTACGCTGTGGCTGATTCTGGACACCACCGACCGTATGTGGATTCCGGTGGAGCGCAGCTGGCGCCTCAATGAACGGCACTATGGGGCCTTGCAGGGCCTCAACAAGGCGCAGACCGTCGAGAAGCACGGCGAAGCGCAGGTCAAGATTTGGCGCCGCAGCTACGACATCCCTCCGCCTCCCCTGGGTTTGGATGATCCGCGGCATCCTCGTTTCGACCCCCGCTATGCGGGTGTCGATGCGGCCTCGCTGCCCGCGGCCGAATCGCTCAAGGACACCCTGTCGCGGGTACTGCCCTATTGGGAGTCGCGCATCGTTCCCGAGCTTCGGGCCGGCAAGAACGTACTCATCGTCGCGCATGGAAATTCCCTGCGTGCCCTGGTCAAGATGCTCGACCTGATGTCGGAGAGCGACATCGTGGAATTCAACATCCCGACGGGCATTCCGATCCTCTACGAGTTGGACGAACAGCTGCAGTCTCTCGGCCGCCGCTTCCTCGGCGACCAACAGGCGATCGCGGCGGCGCAAGAGGCGGTGCGCCGGCAAGCCGAGAAGAAGTGAACGCTAGCCTGTCTGAGTATTCCGACTGAACCGCCGCGCAGCTAGGTGTCGGGCGCGATGGCCACTTTGAGACCGGACAGCGCTTCGGTGAAGTCGACCTGGCAGGACAGGCGCGAGGCGGCCTCTCGAAAGTCGGGCAGTTCCTTGAGCAATTCAAGCTCGTCGCTCTGCGGCTTGGGCAGCCGGCCGGCCCAATTTTCGTCCACGTACACGTGACAGGTGGCGCAGGAGCAAAGACCTCCGCATATCGCGGCGACGCCGTAATCGAGTTCGCGCAGAATCTCCATCACCTTCAAACCGGGCTTTGCCTCGATGTCATGCTCTTTTCCGTCCCGGTCCACCACGATCATCCGCGCCATTGAGATCTCCGTAAAAGGGGTTCCCCCCGTCAGGAGGGGGGTGCGTCGCCAAGCCGGCTAGTTTGCCGGAAGTTACTCGGCGCGACTACATGGTCTCTTCGAGACGAGTCGCGAGCAACCGCGCGCGGGCCGCAACATCCTTTCGCGAGGCCGGGTCCGGTCCCGCGTCGCGCCGCAGATTTAAGTAAAGTCCGCTCCACAGCAGACAGACGTAGTCGTACAGCCAGCCCAGTCGCTCGAAGCGCAAGGACTCGTTTCGGGTGGGCGGCCGGCCGGCGTACTTCGCCAGGAGTTCGTGCCGCAAATCGGGTTCGAAATCGTTGTTGGCGCTCCAGCCCGCCAAATCCCACAACGGATCCGAGGCGTGTGCATACTCCCAGTCGAGCAGGACCAGAGAGTCGCCGCGATCGATGAGGTTTTGCACGTGCAAGTCGCTGTGGCACACGACCGGATCGGCGCCGGGCAGCGCCGCCAGCGCGGCCAGATGCGCGGCGGCGGCCTGCCGCAGGACCGTGGGGGCATGAGGAGCCGCGCCTGAGTAGTAGTCGATCCACCTCGGGGGGCTCATGAGGCGCGCCGGTGCCGGTACTCTCAAGGCCTGGATGCGGCGCACGAGCCCGGCGATTCGATCTATGCCCGGCGCGCGCCGCACATCAGAAGGGCTCCACGGCACGCCTTCGACCCAGCGTGTGAGTAGAATTCCATGCTGCGGATCGCTGTAGACGATGGCAGGTGCCAGACCGGCGGCGACGGCAGCGCCCAACACCCGCCCCTCCCACTCGCGATCGACGCCGAGATGATGCGGATTCGCGGCCGCCACGCGCAGGGCGAACCTCTCGCCGCCGCGGACCACTCGATAGGTCTCGTTGATCAGGCCCTTCCCCAGGCGATCGATGATCGGCGGTCCGTCGCCCGGTACGTGGCGCACCGCAAGGCTCTCGAGTTCATCCGGCCGCATAGGCCGGGACTACGAAGGTGCGGCGCCACTGCCGCATACCGATCACGATCAGCACCAGGTACAAGACGAACAGCAGCATGGTGAGGTACAAGTGCCGCGTGAAGTACAGGCACAGGCTGACGGAATCGATCACCAGCCACCAATGCCAATTCTCGTAGACCTTGCGCGTGACCAGAAAGGTCGCAAACACGCTGGACCACGTCACCATGGAGTCCACGAGGGGCGACACAGCCGGTGTGAATCGGCCCAGGAAATACGAGTTGATCACCGACAGGCACAGGATGCCCAAGACGCCCGCCATGTGACAAGTGATGGGCCAGCGGCTCACCGCGAGCACCGTACCGCCCTTGGCCCCCCGCCATTGCCGGAATCCGTACACCGCCATGGCGGCATAGAAGGCATTCAGCAGGGATTCCATGTACAGGTGGGCCGTGAAGAACACCCAGACATAGAGAGCGGAGCTGACGAAGGCGGCGACCCAGCACTCGAGCCGTTGCCGAATTGCCAGCAGCAGATACGCCACTGCGAGCACGGCGGCGAGGATTTCGACCCAACTCGTGTCGTGCCATGCACGCACGAATTGGACCGAAAAATCGCCGATCACGGGGGTGCCAGGCCCGGCAGCACCTTCATGACGAACACCAGTTGCGGTGCGCCCGCGACGGCCGCGGAGCGCGTCATCTCCTCCGTCAGAATCGCCATGACTCGATCGAGCGAGCCCCAAATCTGGGTGGCCAGCGCGTTGGTCCGCACGATGAGGCCAGGATGGGTATTCAGGCGATCGATGAAGGCTTGAATGGGTGGCCGGTACTCACCGGTCAAGGGGTACATGCTGATTTCTACGGCCGCACGCATTTTATGACTCACCTACTCCCTACGCCGGCATTAACCGGGTCAGGTTCAACGGGTTCGCAGGTCAATCGAGGAGCCGATATCCCGCATCTCAGGCCTTAGAAAAGACCACCCCAGGGCTTATCTAAGTGTAGCCTGCGGCGAGGAGGCGTGCAAAACTCCTGCGATAGGCTGCGGAGACGCTCTTGCGCATTTTCCAGGTAGACGCATTTACCCCGACTCGTTTCACCGGCAATCCGGCGACCGTCGTACTCGACGCGGATGGTCAGAGCGATGCCACCCTGCTCGCCGTCGCGCGCGAGTTTGCGCACGCGGAGACGGCGTTCACCTTCGCGGCCACCGGCACGGACCACGACGTCCGGCTGCGCTTCTTCAACGCGCGCAAGGAGGCGCCGTTCGTCGGGCATGCGACGGTGGCCGCTCACGCAGTGCTGCTCGCGCTGGGGAGGCGCGGCACCGGCGTGAGCCGCCAACATTCCGGAACCGGCATCGTCGAGGTCACCGCCCGGGTCGAGCAGGCCGATACCGGGACACGAACCCTCGTGGAATTTCGCCAGCCCGCACCGGAGCTCGAGCCCCCGCTGCCGTTCAAGACCACGCTGCGAGTCGCCGAGGCGCTGCGCCTGCCCGCCACCCAGCTGCATGAAATCATGCCCGCGCGAATCGCCCGCAAGGGCAGCGCGCGGCTGCTGGTGCCCATCGCCGATTCGCGCCATCTGGACGCCCTCGTCCCGAACCTCGACACGCTTCTATCCCTGGGCGCCGAGCTGGGCACCGACGGTTTCTTTATCTTCGCGGTGAATCGAAACTCCGATGAATTGTCGACCGACTCGCGCATGTTCTGCCCTGCACTCGGCATCGCCGAGGATCCGGTCAGCGGCAATGCGCACGCCATGCTGGCGGCCTATCTCTGGGATCTCGGCCAGTTCGGCAAGAACTCGACGGCCTTCGTCGGCCGCCAGGGCCGTCAGTTGAAGCGGCCCGGACAGGTGAATGTGAGGCTCGAGGTCGAACAGGGCGCCTTGGTCGCCGCGCACATCGGCGGCGCGGCGGTGATCGTCAGCGAGGGCACCTTGGCGCTCTAAACCGCGGTCAAATTCAGCTTCAGGGAGGCTGCGGCGGCTTCGATCTTCGCCTTCACATCCTTCGCCGTGCCGACCGCTTCGTCCAGATTGCCCGCGGCAAACGCCGCCTGCGCCTTGGACCAGAGCGACATCGCGTCGCTCTCGGCGGCCTTCGCCGCTTCCAGATCGATGCCCGCCGCCATTTTCTTGCCGGCTTTCTTGCTCAGGAGTTCGATGCGGCTCTGAACCGCGGCGACTTCCTCAGGCACCGTTGCCGCAAGCCCCGACCAGGAGTCATTGAGTTGCTTCAAGACCTCGTCCTTCTTCGCGGCCGCCGCGGTCGCCAATCCCTGAGCCGCGCTCAGCACGGCCGGGGCCCCCGTCACCACGGCGGCGTAGTCCTGCTTGTCGTAGGATGTCTTGAGGGCGTCGAGCTTGGTCTGCACGTCCGCCAACTGATCCGGCACGTACTTCGAAGCCTCCGACGACGCCGCAACCACCGTCGCCTCGATATCGCCGACCAGTTTTTGCGCGGGCTCCTTCTGACCGGCGCACGCCGCCAGGATGATCGCCGCCGCGGAAATGAGTGCGCAGCGACGGGCTCGTCGATGGAAATGCATGGGGATCTCCTTTCCTGGTTGCCGTGCGGGGGGACGAATTCTAGCTCAATTCGCGCCTCGCGCGTTCCAGCCACTCGGCCTGCGCCCTGCGATAATGTGCGGGACCCAGCTTGGCGCCGTCCAACAAATCCTTGAGGACTTGGTTCGCTTCGGACATTTTGCCGCGCCGCTTCAGCAACACCGCGTAGCGCAGGCGCGCTTCGGCGCCGGGGTATCCGGGAGCGAGCGTCGCATAGACTCGTTCCGCCTCGTCAAGCTCGTTCTGCGCCTCGAGAGTCCGGGCGTACAGCAACTGCGCGTCGTTGGATTTGAAGTCGGGGTTGTGCTGCATCGATCGTTCGAGCGCAGCCCGGGCCGCGGCGAAGTCCTTTCTGCCGAATTGCGCCCGCGCCAAACCCACCAGCAGGGTCGGATCGTGCTCGAAAATGCCCTTCAAGCCGGCCTGATAGACGTCCACGGCGGCGTCGAATTGACTGCGCTCGAGCAACTCCTCGGCCAGCCGCCGCCGCGCGTCGACATTGCCGGAAATCTCGACTTCGGCGCTGGCGCGGCGCAACTCGCGGTCCGGATCCATCATGTGCCGCACACCGGATTTGGCGCGGCGCGCCGTCGTGCTGCCGAACGCCTCCGGGAGAATCTCCACCGCGACATAGGCAATGGTGCCGACCAGCGGCAGGAGCGCCAGGGCGACGATCCACAGCATGTTTCGTCCGGTCTTGATGACGTGCACGATCAAGCCGACCTGGACGGCGATCGACAGAATCGAAATAAGGTACAAAGGCGAGTCTCCGGATGCGTGAAGCTGCGGTGCTTCCGCGCATTGTAGCGAACCGCGGGGGTCCCGCCCTCCCCGCGCGTACGTTTAACGCTCCGCTACGCGAATCCGGCGTTCCACTTCGCGGCAGTTCGACCACCCGATGTTCGACAGGGAATATCCCAAGACCCGCTGCGAGCGCGCATCGACGGTGACCTCCATCTCGCAGCCGTGGAATCCGGTCGGAGCGCCGGGAGGTTTCTGCGGGAGAAACCACACATACACCCACTTCGTGGAAGTCTGGTCGACCTTGCGCGGCTCACCGAATGCCTCCTGCAGGCGGCTCACCGGTTTTCCGACATTGTCCGCGGCTATGCTCGGTACCGATCTGACCGCGTAGGCGGAGTGACCGCAGCCCGCCAGAGTCAAGATTCCGATGGCAACGCCCAAAGCCGTGACACGAAACATAATGCCGTCCTCAAGTCCGCAATCGATGTTGCAGTGTTGCCGCAGATGCGGATTGCTGCCGCAGACTCAGGTCGCAGAATGGGAATCTATCGCGTACGCGCGCCGATTATGTAAACGCAATACGTGCGTGATCCCGCGCGGCAAGTCCTCGGTATGATGCACGGCGATGATCACCGTCAGCTGCTTCATCAAACGCTCCAGCAGACGCTTCATGACGGCGCGCTGTTTGGGATCGAGGCCCGTCAGCGGCTCATCCAGCAATAGGATGCGCGGGTGCGCCGCCATTGCGCGCGCGATCAGCGCGCGGCGCAGTTGCCCGTACGACAGTTCCCGCGGCCGGTTCTTGGCGACCGACAGAAGGCCGAAAAATCTGAGCCAGCGCGCCGCCACCTTGAGATCCTGCGCCGTCGGCTCATCCACGAGACCGATGCTGGCGTAGCGGCCGCTCGCCACCAGATCCGATACGGCGACATCCACGGCATAATCGCTCTGCAGCTCCGGAGAGACATAGCCGACTTGCCGCTTCCAATCGGCGATGGGGGTGCCCACGGGATATCCGCTGCGCTCAATCCGGCCGCCCAGCGCAGGCGCCAGATCGCCGTACAACAGCTTGAGCAGGCTGGATTTTCCCGAGCCGTTGGCGCCGTAGATCGCCCAATGCTCGCCCTCGCGCAATTGCCAATTCAGCTCGCGCAACACCACGCGATAGTCGACGTACAAATCGACCCCCGACAAGCGCACGAGCACCGCGGCGCCCGGCATCGGGGCCTTCCCGCTGCGCGCCGGTTTCTTGTCTTCTCCCGCCCGTCTGCGCAGACGTCGGAGGTCCGCGGGTTGCACGCGTTTGACGGCATGCACCTCTCCTCCCGCGAGCTCCAGCAGGCGCCGCGTTCCGAGCGGCACATCGAGCGCACGATGCGCAGTGGCCACCCACGATTGACCGCGGCGGCGCGCGGCCGCGAGCACGCCGTCGATGCGCCGCCGGTAGGCGGCGTCGAGACCGTTGTAGAGTTCGTCCAGCAGCAGCCAGTCCGGGTGCTGCACCAGGGCGCGCGCCAGCAAAGCGAGGCGCTTTTGCCCGTAAGACAGAGTGAGGAATTTGCGGCCCGCATGCCGCGACAAGCCGCAGGCCCGCAAAGTCGCGATCACCCGCCCGGCTTCGGCCGTCGAGACCGGGCGCAGCAAGAGATCGGTGCGGTGCAGTCCCGTCGCAACCAAGTCGCGCACACTCAGGTTCCATCCGTAGCGCGCGTACTTGTCCTGCAGTTCGGCGCCCACATAGGCTACCCGACTTTTGGCTTCGATCAGATCCACCGGACGGCGACCCACTCGATACCATCGGCCGGCCGCCTGCGGTCTGGTGCGCCGCGGTGACCGGGGGCCGCCGGGTGTCGGCCAGACATCGCCGCTCAGTAGCTTCAGCAGCTGCGTCTTGCCGGCGCCGTTCTCGCCGAGCAGCGCCCAACGCTCGCCGGCCTTCAGCCGCCACGAAATGCGGCGCAATACCCACTTGCGGCCGCGCCGCACGCTTAACGAATGCAGCAGGATCGAGAGGCGTCCGGGAGACTGTCCGAGGCTCGCCGTCATGGCGGGTTGAGCCGCCAGACGCCGCCGTGTTCGCCGGCGCGGCTCTCGCGCGCCAGCTTGATCAAGTGCGCCTCCAGGGTCAGTCGTGCCCAGCGGTGCCGCAGGGCATCGACGTCGTCGTACACCACGGGGGTGAGCTCATCGAGCGTCGCCTCGCCCAGGCGGCTTAGGGTGCGCAGCACTTTCTCCTCGCGCGCCAGGCGATGCGCGCGCAGCGCGCTCAAGATCTCCTTGCCGCGCTCCATGACGCCTCCGTGTCCCGGGGCAATGCGATCGAAGTCATATGCGTGAAGCTTGTCGAGTGAATGGAGATACGCCGACATGTCGCCGTCGGGGGCGAGAATCACCGGCGACACCCCTTCGAGCACGTGATCGCCGGTGAACAGCAACCGCTCGCGCTCCAACAGGTAGCAAACGCAATTGGAAGCGTGCCCGGGCGTGTGAATCGCGACCAGCCGATCATCCCCGAGCAACAGGCTCTCGCCGTCGCCGGGCAAATGTTGGGGCGCGAAGGTAGCGTCCTGTCTGCCGTCGCCGGGAGGAGGCAATCCGATGACTCGAGCGCCGGTGCGCTCTGCAAGGCGGCGCACGAGCGGCGAATGATCGGGATGCGAGTGCGTTGCGATGATCCAACGGATGACCGGACCCGCCGCCGCCAGGATGGCTTGCAAGTGCCGCGTGTCGTCGGGTCCCGGATCGAGCACCGCGATTTCGCGCTGCCCGAGCAGGTAGGTGTTGGTGCCGGGTCCCGTCATGAGGCCGGCGTTGCCGGCTACGATGCGGCGCACGCCCCGGCCGACCGACACGCACGTTTCGGGAGCCATGGTCGCCATGGGCCCTGTCATGGGGCGCCCTCGCCCTCACCGTGCGTTGGATCTGCGAAGGCCATTTAGATTAATTTTTTTGTGACGGGTTTCCGCCGCGCCGCGCGCCGCGGGCCGGCGCAAGCGTTTTTACGAATATCCGCTGAGTCGGTGACGTCGGTCGCATTCTGACATAGTTGCGATGAGCGGCGGAGCCGCTACACTGGGCGATATGTCGAAGTCACCGAACGCCAGAAGAATTGGTGGTCCACTGTCTTGGGAACAGATGGCACGACCCGACTCTGAGCAGTGCCAGCGATTCTTGGCCGAGTCGCTGTCGCTGTTGCTGGCCGATTTGTTGCGGTCGGTACTGTCGGATGCCAGTCCCGCCCTGCCGGCGGACGAAGCGTCGGTCGAGCGCTATCGAAATCTCGCCGACTCCCTGGCGGACGGCGAATCGCGCCGCCGCACCAGCATCGGGATCACGCGTGCCGGGCTCGCCAAGCGCTGCGTGACCTGGCTCAAATTGCTCCTGACTCCGCCGCCGAGCGCCCCGTCCACCGCGGCAATGCGTGAATTCGTCGATGCCTTGGGCCTCTTCCCGGCGCTTTTCGACAGCGAGCCCTCGGCCCGTTCCCGGCGGGCCCGCCTGACCTGGCTGCTCACCCACGACCGGCGGCTGGATGCCAGCACCCGGGAAGCCGCCACCGCCCTGATCGAAGCCTGCGAGCACTTGGGGGTTCTCCTCTGGCCGGATGCCGAGACCGCCTGAACCGCAGCCCACGCATTTGCGTGTCAATTGCCTGAACAGGCGTATAATAGTAGGTTAACCCGTTGATCCTGCGGGCCCGTAAGTCTTTGTGAAGGCTGGAGCGTCGATGCAAACCCCTCCCACACCCGAAACTGAAGTCACCGCCGCACCCATCGTCGATAAGTCGCGCTTCAAGTTTCAAAAATTGCTGCAGCCGTTCACCATTGAACGCGGCATCGCCACCCCGATTATTTGGTTCTTGCTGGATTGGCTGGTACTCGCCGTGTCGATCGCGAGTCTGCTGTTCGTGGAATCCTGGTGGGTGAAAGTGTTCGCATCGCTCGTGGCTGCGCTGTGGATCGCCCGCCTGTTCGTCATCGGCCACGACGCCTGCCACGGCTCCTACACGCCGAACAAGACGCTCAACAAGTGGATCGGCAGAATCGCGTTCCTGCCCTCGCTGACCCCCTACAGCTTGTGGGAAATCGGCCATAACCTCGCGCATCACGGCTTCACCAATCTGAAGGGCCGCGACTACGTGTGGACCCCCTTCTCGCCCTCCGAGTTCGCGCGCCTGCCCTGGATCCGCCGCCTGTTGGAGCGCATTTACCGTAGCGGCTTGGGACAGGGCGTGTACTACATGATCGAAATGTGGTGGAAGAAGCTGTTCTTTCCGGGGCGCAAGCATGTGAGCACCCGGCGGATCAGTTACACCTGGGATAGTCTGTTGGTCGCCGCTTTCGGAGTCCTTTGGGTGGGCGGCTTGATCCTGTGGGGTGTGTACAGCGGCAGGTCGATCGGGTCGCTGCTGGTATTCGGATTCGCCGTACCGTTCTTCCTGTGGAATTGCCTCATGGGCTTCGTCATCTATGTGCAGCACACGCACCCGCGCGTCGCCTGGTACGAGCGGCGCGACGAATGGTCCGCGAATGCGGGGTATGCGACGACCACCGTGCACGTCAAGCTCATGCGCCCGCTCGACGGGCTGATTCATTACATTCTCGAGCATGGCGCACACCACGTGAACATGGGCATCCCGCTGTACCGTCTCAAGGAGGCTCAGGCGCGGCTGACCGCCACCCTCGACGAGAGACTGAATTCCGAGGTCTTCACGTGGCGTTACTACTGGAACACGGTGAGACGCTGCAAGCTGTACGATTTCGCGCAGCACGCTTGGACCGATTTCGACGGGCACATCACCTCGGAGCCGCTGGTTCTCACCCGATAAATCAGCGAAAGCTGTAGCGAGTCGCGATGGACGCCGCACGCGCGGCCGTGTTGTAACCGCTCGCGAGCTCGTAGCGCCGGTTGAGCGCATTGTCCAGCCGGGCGGTCAGGACCCAAGCGGGCGTCAGATTCAACTTTCCGTACACGGCGGCCAAAAAGTAGCCCCCGTCCTCAACCGGAGCACCGCTGACTACGTCGATGTCGGGGCGAGGTCCCGAAAGCAGCAGCTCCGTGCCCAACTCGCCGCGGCCGATCTTGCGCGAACCGCTCAAGGTGAAGCTGTGCTTGGCCCGGCGCAGAAGCTGAGTGTCGTCGACGAGGTCGCGGGGGTCCTGAACGCTGCCCTCGGCATGCACCAACCAAGGATCGGCGCGCAGTTCCCAGCTCGCCTCGAATCCGCGGATGCGCGCGCGGTCGATGTTTTGATTTTCGCCGCCGAAAAGCAGATTGGCGGGGTCGTTCACGAACACGATGAGGTCGTCGATGGTGTTCTGAAACGCCGCGATCGTGATCTCCTGATGGGAGTCGATGCGCGATTTGATGCCGACTTCGAAGTTGCGCGAACTTTCGGGCTTGAGATCCGGCGTACCGCCGAAACCGAACCGGTCCGTGGCGGAAGGCGCGCGGAATGCGGTTCCCGCCGAGAGAATCAACAGCGTATCGGCCGTGACCGAATAGCCGTACTCGGCGTTCCACGTCGCATGATCCCCGAACGCGGAGTAATGCGCGACGCCGCCCGCGAGCAGCAGGCGATTGGCTCCGGATTCGAGCTGATCCTGCAGATAATAGGTCTGAGCGTGGGTGTCGATCGAATAGGGCGTCCCGAAACTCAACGAGTTGGTTTGTTCCTTGTAGACGATCGCGCCGAAGGTGAGAGTCTGCTTGAGCGCGGAATTCTCGATCTTCACATCGTTCTGCCAATCGAGGGTGTCGCGCGAGGTGTAATCGAAGTCGCCGCCCGCGACGACGGCGAAGGGGTCGTCCTGTTCCTGGCGCAGATCGTCGATGACCCGGCTCAGGGCGATCCGAGAGTGCCAGATATCGGTCAAGTCCCCGCCGGCGTGCACGGCGAGCAGTGTGTTCGTAAAATCCTCGCTCAGAGGCGTGAAGGACTGGAATGCCGTGAAGTCCGCGTTATAGACCGCCTGGGCATACTGGGTCGAACCGGTCGCCTGGTAGTAGCGCGCGCCCAGCTCCATGTCCCCGATGTGCGTGGTGACGGCGGCGGTGCCCGACAGGTTCTTGTAGCCGCTGTTCAGCGTGTCCGCCGCGTAGGTGGGAAAGCCGGCGCTCCGCTGTCCGGCGAGCGCAGCCTGCGCACTCGTCCCGCCGGCGTTGTAGTTGCCGTCGACCGCGAATTCACCGGTGCCATAGCGGCCGTAGTCGAGCATCACGTCGGCGCCTGAGGATCCTTCGGTGCGCGATATCAGGTTCACGACTCCACCGATGGCATCGGTGCCGTAGATGGTCGAGCGCGGACCCTTGACGATCTCGATGCGGTCGAACAGCTCGGGCGCGAGGTTCATGAGCGGCGCCAGAGACTGGGTGCCTGAATTGATGCGCACGCCGTCGATCATCACGATCGACTGGTCGCTGTTGGCGCCGCGGATGAACAGCGACAGCGGCTGGCCGGGGCCGCCGCTGCGGCCGATATCCAGGCCCGCGTGAAAGCGCAGTAGGTCGCCGACATCGACGGCGAGCGAGTCCTCCAAGGCGGCCCGATCGATGACGACGACGGGCTCCAAGGCCTTGTCGGCCGGCTCCAGAACCCGCGTCGCGGTCACGATGACTTCGTTCAGGGAGGGATCAGGGGCCGCGAGCGCCCGCAAAGGATTGAAGCAAAGGGCGAGGCATGCAAGTGCGACCGTCCGCTCGCGGCCACGGGGAATACTCAGACAGGCTCCAGGTATGTTCATCGGCAACTCTCCACGTCATGCACGCCCGCATGTGGGGGATCACAGTGGCCGCGTGTGGAATGGGTGGGGAGCCGCCGACGCGAAAAACGCAGGCGCCGCCCGGCGCCCTTCGCACCGCGGTTCGTCGCCAGGCCGGTCTCCGGGCTTACGAGCTGCCATGGGGGCATGGCGGCACTGTCACCTTCCCAAGCCTCGACGGCTCAGTGGTTGTCCGCTAGTTCAAGCGGCCGACAGTGTTACGGCTCGATCACCGTTGCGGGGGCAGCGTGAGAATTGCGCAAGTCGCCTACTCACTTCCCGTTTAATTGGAAGCAATCCAACACCTGACGCCGCGCATGGTGCAAGAGGACGGTGCGTCGGTCAAGTCCGGAGTTGCTGCGCATGGTGGCGAAGATGGTCCGCCATGAAGGTCTGGATGAAGTAATAACCGTGGTCGAAACCCGGCTGCAGGCGCAGATTGAGCGACTGGCCCGACCGGGCGGCGGCGGCGGCGAACTTCTCCGGCTGCAGCTGTTCGGCGAGGAATGGATCGCTGGTGCCCTGGTCGATCAGTATGTGCCCCGGAAACTTCCGGCGCGCAACGAGCTCGCTGGCGTCGTATTCGCGCCAGGACTCGGTGTCCTCCCCCAGATAATTGCCGAGGGCCTTCCTGCCCCAGGGGCATTGCATGGGTGCCGCAATGGGTGCAAACGCGGAAACCGATCGGTACGTTTGCGGATTGCGCAGCGCACACACCAGCGCGCCGTGTCCGCCCATGGAATGCCCGAAGATGCCCGTCGCTTCGCTTCGAGCGGGAAGGGCGGCGGCGATGAGCTCCGGCAGTTCCCGGGTGACGTAACTGTACATCCGATAGTATTGCGACCACGGAGCCGCGGTGGCGTCGACGTAGAAGCCGGCCGAGTATCCGAAATCCCAGCTGTCGGCATCGCCCGGCAGGCGCGGCTCGCGCGGGCTCGTGTCCGGCGCGATCAACATCAGCCCCAATTGCGCCGCGGCCTCCTGGGCGTGCGCCTTGATGGGGAAAGTCTCCTCGGTGCAGGTGAGCCCCGACAGGTAGAACAGCACGGGCACCTTGGCGTCGCGCGCCTGCGGGGGAATGTAGGCCGCGAATTTCATGGGTCCGCGCACTTCCTGCGAATCGTGCTTGTAGAACCGCTGGACGCCCCCGAAGCACGCGTGCTCGGACAGCAGAGTCGGAGCGCTCATCAGTACACCACCACGCTGCGGATCGACTCGCCGGAATGCATCAGATCGAAGGCCTTGTTGATGTCGTTCAGAGGCATCCGGTGCGTGATGAGGTCGTCGATGTTGATCTTGCCGTCCATGTACCAATCGACGATCTTCGGCACATCGGTTCGTCCGCGCGCGCCGCCGAACGCGGTTCCCTTCCAGACCCGGCCGGTGACGAGTTGGAACGGCCGCGTCGAGATCTCCTTCCCGGCTCCGGCAACTCCGATGATCACCGACACGCCCCAGCCGCGGTGACAACACTCGAGCGCCTGGCGCATGAGTTCGACGCTGCCGACGCACTCGAAGCTGTAATCGGCACCGCCGTCGGTGAGCGCCACCAGGTGGGCGACGAGATCGCCTCCGACCTCTTTCGGATTCACGAAATGCGTCATGCCGAATTTCTCGGCGAGCGCCTTGCGGCCCGGGTTCAAGTCCACGCCGATGATCTTGTTCGCACCCACCAGGCGCGCGCCCTGCACGACATTGAGGCCTATGCCGCCCAAACCGAACACCACCACGTTCGCACCCGCCTCCACCTTGGCCGTGTTGATCACCGCACCGATCCCGGTGGTCACGCCGCAACCGATGTAGCACACCTTGTCGAACGGGGCATCCTCGCGGATCTTCGCCAGCGCGATCTCCGGCAGGACGGTAAAGTTCGAAAACGTCGAACACCCCATGTAGTGGTGGACCAACTCCTTGCCGACGGAGAAACGGCTGGTCCCGTCCGGCATCACGCCCTTGCCCTGGGTGGCGCGGATCGCCGTGCACAGATTGGTCTTTCGCGAGGTGCAGGACTTGCACTGCCGGCATTCGGGCGTGTACAGGGGAATGACGTGATCGCCCTTGCGCAGGCTGGTGACGCCGGGCCCCACGTCGACCACGATCCCCGCGCCTTCGTGCCCCAGAATCGCCGGGAACAATCCTTCAGGATCCGCGCCCGAGCGCGTGAATTCGTCCGTATGGCAGACTCCGCTCGCCTTGATTTCCACCAAGACTTCCCCGGCTTTGGGACCGTCCAAATCCACGGTGACGATTTCCAAGGGCTTCTTGGCGGCATAGGCGACGGCGGCTTTGGTCTTCATTTGAGATATCCTAGTGCTCGTAGGCGATGTAGCGAGACGACAAGGGCGATACCCTAAAACAACCGGCGCCGACTTGGAAGCCAGGAGCCTTCCCTGACATGAATATCGAGTTCACCCCGAACGAGGCGCGCGTCATCGGCTGTCTGATCGAAAAGGAAATCACCACTCCCGATCAGTACCCGCTGTCGCTGAACGCGCTGACCAACGCGTGCAATCAGAAGACCAATCGGGATCCGGTGCTGGAATTGAGCGAGTCCGTGGTGCAGCAGGCGGTGGACTCGCTGATGAAGAAATACATGGTGAGCGACAAGTCCGCCGGTTACGGCGGCCGCGTCACCAAGTACAAGCACCGCTTCTGCAACACGGAATTCGGTTCGCTGAAATTCTCAAAACAGGAGCTCGGCATCGTCTGCGTGCTGTTGCTGCGCGGACCGCAGACCCCGGGGGAATTGCGTGCGCGCACCAATCGATTATGCGAGTTCGCCGACGCCGACGAGGTGGAGACGACGCTGCAAAATCTGATGGCGCGCACGGACGGTCCCTTCATCGCCCGCCTGGCC
>Ga0210394_10004660_pt1 | contig 15830 bp, 8 predicted proteins | sample IncBWC12MmetaG_FD_160121 | JGI IMG/M metagenome (GOLD analysis project Ga0210394, IMG submission 160121) | Forest soil microbial communities from Barre Woods Harvard Forest LTER site, Petersham, Massachusetts, United States - Inc-BW-C-12-M | ecosystem: Environmental > Terrestrial > Soil >... | reverse complement strand
TGCGCTTGGTCTCAGGATCCGTCACGCCAGCCAGTTGGGCGAGAAAACGATCGCTCGCGTCCACAGCAACCAGGTTTAGCCCCAGCTTGTCGCGAAGATTCTTCTGCACCTGAGCGAATTCGTTCTTGCGCAACACGCCGTTGTTCACGAAAACGCAGGTGAGCTGGCTGCCGATGGCCTTGTGCACAAGCATCGCCGCCACTGACGAGTCTACCCCGCCGGAGAGCCCGCAGATCACGTGATCGCTGCCCACCTTCTCGCGAATCGATGCAACCGTGGTCTCAATGAAGTGCGCCGGCGTCCAATCGCCCGCGGCTCCGCAGATTCCGAACACGAAGTTCTTCAGCAGCTGCGGCCCCAACGGCGTGTGGTGCACCTCGGGATGAAACTGCACGGCCCAGATGCGCCGCTCTTCGTTGGCAATCCCCGCCAGCGCATTTGAGGTAGCCGCGGTGCGATGAAAACCCGTGGGCAACTCCAATGCTTCGTCACCATGGCTCATCCAGACCTGAAGCGTCGGCGGCAGCCCTCTAAACAGCGGCGTCTCGGCAATTTCGATGGTGACGTCGGCGTGGCCGTATTCGCGCCTGGGCGCCGAGCGCACCCTCCCGCCCAGGTGATGCACGATAAAGTGCAGGCCATAGCAGATTCCCAGCACTGGTACGCCGAGATTCAGCATTTCGGGGTCTGCCACCGGCGCATCGGCGTCATAGACCGACGACGGCCCACCCGACAGCACGATGCCCAGCGGCTTGTAGCGTTGAATCTCCGCCAGGGGCGCGGTGCACGGCAACACGACCGAAAAGACGTTTAGTTCGCGAATGCGCCGCGCAATCAGCTGCGTGTACTGCGAGCCAAAATCGAGAATTACGATTGTCTGGGTATCCACTCCCTAGTTTTGCAGGACGCCCGGCGCCCTGTAAAGAACCTGGGGGAGGTCACGGGAGGTCACGCTCTCCTAGGCCTCGTCCTCGTCACCGATGGTCTCCAGCTTCTTTGCGTTGCTGATCACTACACCCTGGCGCCGCGGCTCGACAAAGCCCTTTTCGGCCCACGCGGATAGCACCCGGCTGATGGTGAAGAGGGTTGTTCCCGTCATCTGGGCCAACTCCTCGCGGGTAAGAGAGATCTCCACCCCTCCCCGGACAGGCTTGCCCACCCGCTTCAACAAGCGAAGCAACGTAAATGCGAGGCGCTTGGCCACCTTTTCGGTGGCCATCTCGCGGAACCGCTCTTCCAACTCGTGCAGCCTTCCGGCCAGGATCTGACTGATATTCTTGCGGATCAAAGGGTATTGAACCAGCAGCCCTTGAAGCCGGTTGTACTCCCACACCAGCACCCTGCAACGCTCCACCGCGCGCGCTGAACAAGTGTGGCCGCAGGCTGATTCGGGCTCAAGATTCACCGCGTCCCCGGTCCCGCTCATCCAGAGCAGAACTTCGTTTCCGCCTGAACTCAACTGCGTGTGTTTCACGCTGCCTGACTGAAGCAGGATCAGGCTGCGTACCGGTTGTCCCTGTGTAAATAAAAGCTCGTCCCGCGCAAAAACCCTAGCGCGCGCGCAGGACACAATCTCCTTGCATTCCCGTTCTTCCAGCCCCGCGAACAGCGCAGAGGCGCCCATCAGGACAAGATGCTCCGCCATATTCGGAGACACGAGAGAAAGCGTGTGAGATGAAGAGCTGCTGGAAGGCGAAGCTCCCGACCCGGAGCTTCTCTCCGCTCCCCTGAGGTGTTCGCTGGCCATAATATCCTCGCCAAGACAAAGAACTAGAACAATGACACTGTGGACCCAAACATAGGGTAGGAGATTCTGCTGAGGCTGTCTGTGAGCTAGAACACAGGGTTTCGGATGGAAATGCCCTGTTTTGAGTACATTGCGTTCGTTGGGTTTGATTTTTTTTGTTTATTCGAAGGTGTTCTCTATCACAGTACAGGAAAACGGGCGTGACCGGGCGCAAGCATTTACGCTTTTCCACAGCTTTTCTTCAAGCAAACACTCAAGGTCCATTCACTTGGTTACCCCCTTGTAAATCACCCCTGCCTTCATAACGAACTTGACATCCTGCAGCACCCGAACGTCCTCCATCGGGTTCCGTTCCACGGCAATCATGTCTGCCCACTTGCCGGGTTCAAGCGTTCCAGTTTTTGCGCTCCAGCCCATCAAGTCGGCGGCGTTCACGGTCGCCGTCTGCAGCGCCGCCAGCGTAGTCATTCCAATCTGATTCACGTAGACGTCCAATTCGTGCGCGTTCAGCCCGTGAGGGTAGACGGCGGCATCTGTGCCCAGCGCAATCTTCACCCCAGCCTGCACCGCATGCTTGATGTTGCTCTTGGCTACCGCGCTCACGTCGACCATCTTCTGGTGATAAAACGCTGGCAGGCCACCGTTCTCAATCTGCCAGTCCTCGAGGTAGAGCGTCGGCACAAGGTAAGTGCCGTTCTTCTTCATCTCCGCGATGGCCTCATCATTGATGTAGCTGCCGTGCTCGATCGAGTCCACACCCGCCTTCGACGCCCACAGGATGCCTTGGGCCCCGTGCGCGTGCGCGGCCACCTTGCGGCCCAGCCGATGCGCATCGGCCACGATAGCCTGCATCTCTTCCAAAGTGTATTGAGACGCCTGCGGATCGTCGCCCTTGGAGAGCACGCCACCGGTGGCGCAAATCTTGATCAGGTCGGCGCCGTACTTGATGTTCTGGCGAACCTTGTGCTGCACCTCGGCAATTCCGTCCGCCACGCCCTCGCCCACCACGTGGTAATGGACGGGCAACAGGTTTTCATCGCAGTGGCCGCCAGTAATGCCCAAGGCCGGCCCGCTCACCAGCATGTGCGGCCCCGGCACCTGCCCCGCGTTGATGGCCTCGCGCAGGTCCACGTCGGTGTACCCACCGGCGCCCACGTTGCGAATGCTCGTGAACCCCGCCATCAGCGTCGCCTTCGCGTTCACCACACCGTTGATGGCCTCCTTCGCGTCAGTGCTCGTCAACTCGCGATACGGATCGAAGTCCGGGTTCATGGTTACGTGGGTATGCACATCGATCAGCCCCGGCATCACCATCATCCCGCCGAGGTCGATCACCGAATCGCCCGGCTGCGCGGTCACTGATGAGGTCGGCGCAATGGACTGGATCGAATCGCCAACCACCACGATGGTCTGCGCATCTGCCAGCTTGCCGGTCTTCACATCAAGCACGTGCCCGGCGCGCACCAGCGTTCGCTTGGCCGCCGGTGTTTGAGCCTGTTGCGCGCCTGAGGAACAGGCGAAGACCAGGGTGCAGACTGCCGCGCACAGCGACACCGTTCTCATCATGCCGTAATTCATTGGTTTCTCCCGGGGAATGCCGTGTCCGGAGTGTAGCAAAATTCCCTCGCGGCGTTAGCAGGAGACCGGTGGAAAGCGTTCATATCCTCGATAGTGTGATTCGGGCTGGGTTCGTTTCACACCTCGCCCAGCAATTCTGGTTGCGAGGAACCAGGTGACCAAGAGACAGGGTGACAGCGGCAAACACCCCGGGCTGCGTGGTAGGCTTTTTGCTACTCGGGAAGTCTTCGGCTTTATTCATTCCGTCAATACAGCAATCACTTCAGTTCGGTTTGAAACAACCCGCTCCAACCCATTTTGTGAGGACCCAGGTATGAAACTCTTCCGCTTTGCGCCCATCCTGCTGCTTGCGGCGGGCACCGCCTTTGCCCAGGCTCCGGCTTCCACCTCTGACAATCAAAAGCCCACGCCACCCGCCGAAACCAGGAGCTTCGACCTCTCCGCCATCGACAAGACCGCCGATCCCTGCACCGACTTTTACCAGTACGCTTGCGGCAACTGGATCAAGAACAATCCCATTCCCGGCGATCAGGTGCGGTGGGCGCGTTCCTTCTCGCTGCTCGGCGAGCGCAACCGCTACTACCTCTGGCAGGAGCTCGACGAGGCGGCCAAAGATCCCAAGTCACCCTTGCAGAAGAAGTACGGCGACTTCTACGCTGCCTGCATGAACACCGACCTCATTGAGAAGAAGGGACTGGAGCCCATCAAGCCCGCCCTCGATCGCATTGCGTCGTTGAAGGATCCGCATCTGCTCGCCACCCTTATCGGCGGACTGGCGCAACAAGGCGATCCCGCACCCCTTTTCCGCTTCGGCGTGCAGCAGGACGAGAAGGACTCCTCGAAGCAGATCGCCAGCATCGGCCAGGCGGGTCTGTCGTTGCCCGATCGCGACTACTATCTCGTCGACAGCAAGCGCTTCCAGACCATCCGCCAGCAGTATCACGATCATCTGACCAAAATGTTCACGCTCGCCGGCGACTCCGCAGACCAGGCCGTCAACGAAGCCGACGCCGTGCTAAAAATCGAAACCGCGCTTGCCAAATCCTCTATGGCGCGCGTCGACATGCGCGACCCTGAAAAGCGCTACCACATTTACACCACCGCGGACTTCCAGAAGCTGGCGCCCGATTTCGATTTCGGCGTCTACTTCAAGGACGTGAACGTGGGCCACTTCGACACCCTCAATGTCTCCACCCCTGACTTCTTCAAAGAGCTGAGCGAATTGGTCGCCTCCGAGCCGGTCGAATCATGGAAGTCTTACCTTCGCTGGCACACCCTGCACGCCAGCGCTGAGAACCTCCCCAAGGCATTTCTAGACGAAAACTTCGCGTTCTTCCAAAAGACGCTGGCCGGGCAAAAGGAGCCCACTCCGCGCTGGAAGCAGTGCACCCAGGAGACCGATCGCGCGCTGGGCGAGGCGGTGGGGCAGGATTGGGTCAAGCAGCACTTTCCACCTAAGGCCAAGGCCAGCATGGATCAACTTGTTGCCGCGCTCGAAAAGTCCCTCGGCGATGACATCAGGACGCTTCCCTGGATGAGCGACGAGACCAAGAAGGCCGCCGAAGAGAAGCTTGCCGAGATCCGCAACAAGATCGGCTACCCGGAGAAGTGGCGCAACTACGCGGCCCTCGAAGTCAAGCGCGACGACGTCATAGGAAATGTGCACCACGATGCCATCTTTCAGCGCAATTACATGCTGAACAAACTCGGCAAGCCGGTGGACGAGAAGGAATGGGGCATGACGCCGCCCACTGTCAATGCCTACTATGCGTCCTCAATGAACGACATCAACTTTCCCGCCGGTATCCTGCAGCCGCCGTTCTTCGATCCCGACATAGACCCGGCGGTGAACTTTGGCGGCATCGGCGTGGTCATCGGCCACGAAATGACGCATGGCTTCGACGACGAGGGATCGAAGTACGACGGCAAGGGCAACCTGCGCGAATGGCAGACCGCGGAGGACCGCGCGAAATTTGTTGAACGCACCGACTGCGAAGTGAAGGAATACAGCGGCTTTGAAGCGGCTCCGGCGCACGGCGACTCCCAAGCGCAGAACCTCAACGGCAAACTCACCCTGGGCGAGAACACCGCCGACAACGGCGGCCTGCGCATTGCGTACCTGGCGCTGCTCGACGTCCTCGCCAAGCAAGGCAAGACGATCAGCGACCAGATCGACGGCTACTCCGAGGCGCAGCGCTTCTTCCTCGGCTTCGCTCAGGTCTGGTGCCAGAACCAGACGGAACAATCGGCCCGCCAATCAGCGCTCACCGATCCGCACTCTCCGGGCAGGTGGCGCACCAACGGCTCGGTGCAGAACTTCGACGAGTTCGGCAAGGCCTTCGGCTGCACCAAGGGACAGCCCATGTATCCGGAGAATGCCTGCCGCGTCTGGTAGTGAATACGTGCCCGGAAGCGCGGTGTCTTGTCCGCGCTTCCGGGCATCGAATTTCGCTCGCCCCAATCTCCGCTTCGCTCATGACAAAATTCTTTCGCCCCGGCAGGCCGGCGTGGTAGGCTCCGTGAGTCCGAGCCCCCTTTGGTATCCAGCATTACATTGTTCCGGATCTTTCGTCTCAGATCCCAGATATGCGGCTGACTCCAACGTCGGCCCAAGACAATCAGGAGACCCGATGATCAGATTGCGCCTTGTATCCTCTCTGTTATTTACAGCCGGCATTGCGCTCGCTTCAACCTCGGCAGCCGCGCAGTCCGGCGCGTCCGCTCCCGCGCCGCCTAAAGTCGTCGGCAGCTTCGACGCCGCGGCGCTCGATGAGTCCATCGATCCCTGCACCGACTTCTACCAGTACGCCTGCGGTAACTGGAAAAAGGACAACCCGATTCCCTCTGACCAGGTGTGGTGGACTCGGTCTTTCTCGCTCGTCTACGAGCGCAATCGCTATCTCCTCTGGCAGGAACTCGACGCCGCCGCGAAAGACCCCAAGACGCCGCTCGAGAAGCAGTACGGCGACTATTTTGCGGCCTGCATGGATACGGGGACCGTCGATAAGAAGGGCTTTGCTCCCGTCCAGCCGGCCTGGACGGCAATCGATGGCCTCACCGACTCCAAGCAGATTCCCTCGTTGCTCAGCCAGCTTGAGAATGCCGGCACTCCCGATGGGTTCTTCGGACTCTCTGTCGCGCAGGACGATAAGGATTCTTCAAAGCAGATTGCCGTGCTTTGGCAGGGCGGCCTCTCGCTGCCTGACCGCGATTACTACCTCGACCCCAGCAATCACTTCGAAGAGATTCGCGGACAGTACCTCGCCCACATCAAGAAGATGTTTACCCTGGCCGGCGACACTCCAGATCAGGCCGCCACGGAAGCAGCGGCGGTGATGGAGATCGAAACGGCGATGGCCAAGGCCTCCACCAGCCGCACCGATTTGCGCGAACCGGCGAATCGCTACCACATTTACACGGTGGCGGATCTGGTGAAGGCCGCCCCCGCCTTCGACTGGAACGTCTACTTCAGCGGTGTCGGCATTGGGCATTTCGATTCCCTGAACGTGGCGACTCCGGACTTTTTCAAAGCGCTCAGCGGCCTGCTTCAATCCGAGCCGCTCGCCACCTGGAGGAGCTATATCCGCTGGCACTCTCTTCATGAGCAGGCCTCCAACCTGTCCAAGCCCTTCTTCGACGAGGATTTCGATTTCTTCCATAGAACTTTGGACGGCCAGAAGGAACCCGAAGCGCGCTGGAAGACCTGCTCCTCAATGACCGACAACGCACTGGGAGAGGCCGTGGGACAGGATTGGGTCAAGGAGAACTTTCCTCCCGCCGCCAAACAGAGCATGGATAAGCTCGTCGCGGCGCTCGAAAAATCCCTTGGAGACGACATCAGGACCCTGCCCTGGATGAGCGACGCCACCAAAGAGGCCGCTGAAGAAAAGCTGGCCATGATTCGCAACAAGATTGGCTACCCTGAGAAATGGCGCGACTACTCGAGCGTCAAGGTCGACCGTGCGGACCTGATCGGGAACACGCAGCGTAGCACCGTTTACGAGCGCAACTACAACTTCGCCAAGCTGGGCACTGGTCATCGGCCACGAACTCACCCACGGCTTCGACGACGAGGGTTCCCAATACGATGGCAAAGGCAATCTGCGTGAGTGGCAGACTCCAGCGGACCGCAAAGCATTCACCGAGCGAACCACCTGCGTGGCCGATGAATACAGCGGGTTTGAGGCTGCCCCGGCCCATGGAGACACCAAGGCGCAGTCATTGAATGGCAAGCTGACCCTGGGCGAAAACACCGCCGACAACGGCGGACTGCGCATCGCTTGGATGGCCTTGCTGGACACGCTTGCGGCTCAAAAGAAGTCCATCTCTGACAAAATCGACGGCTACACCGAGGCGCAACGTTATTTCATCGGCTTTGCCCAGGTCTGGTGCGCCAACCAGACCGAACAAGCGGCCCGTGAGGCAGCGCTCACTGATCCCCACTCCCAGGACCGCTGGCGCGTCAACGGCAGCGTGCAGAACTTCGACGAGTTCGGCAAGGCCTTCAACTGCAAGAAGGGCCAGTCCATGTACCCCATCAAGTCCTGCCGCGTCTGGTAAATGATTCACTCGAAATTGGCCGGTAGACGCAGCCGGGCTTCCGGCCAATTAGATTTGCGCCGCATCAGGTCGTCTTCGCTCGACGCGCGATCTCTTCACTTGTCGGGGACCGGGATGAATCCTGGCAGAATGCGCGACTCGGAACGAAACAGGTGGTAGTTGGCGAATGTCACGTCGTTCAGAAGGGTCTTGTATGGCCCGTAGACCTTGAAGACCATGCCGAACTCATCGAGTTCCAAAACGCGGCGATTCCTTGACATGGAAACGCTGCGTAACGGGCAGAAGTAAGTGTTTCCGCCCATCACCACGGGTCCGTACTCAACCACAATGCTGGAGCGAATCAACGGAAGCCGGGGTTCAAGATCCCCCTGCAGTACCAAGCGAAGAATTTTCCCGGTCGCCGGATCGATGGCGATCTCGCCGTGGAACGAGACGTTCCTGCGAAAGGGAATTATGGCTTCATCGATGGCGAGACAGCACCACCCCACTTCAAAGATCCGCTTCTCCGAGGAGATGTGGTAGCGAAAGACCGCGACCTGACCCGTCGCGCCCTGCTCCCACCGGCTCCAGGTCAACGTGCTTCCGGATGCGGACGCGTTCTTAAGCGTCAAAATCAGAATCGGTCCGAACGTGCCGGTGGTGGAGAGTGCCTCTTCGATCGGACTCCGCTTTGTTTTGACCCCTTCGTGATTCACCACCTCTTTGCCGTCTTCAAAGAACACCTGGGCCTTCGTGGTTCTCTCCAGGTGAAAGCGGCGGTCGGCCTGCGCCGTCTTCCACATCTGGCCCTTGCTCGGCACAGGCTCGCCGTATTGCTCGGTGGTGCGAGAGGCATAGAAGTTGGGCAGGCGCGGAATCTGCTGCGCCAGATAGTCCTCGGCCCGCGACAGGATGGCCTGCTGAGCAACAGAATCCGGCGGAGACAAATTCGCGGTCCCGGCAGCGGACGACTCCAGAAACGCAGATTGGTCGGCCAGGGCGATCAGCGCTTCTCGCGACCTGGCGCCGGGCATGCGGGGAATCCAGACGGCACGAAGCGCGCTGTTGATCGGCTCCGCCATCTTCAGGCCGGAGAGACCCTCCCTGAGTTCACGATCACCGGATTTCTGCGCCAGCCTTTGTTCCAGTTCCGCCGCAGTCACAGGTTTGACATCGGTATCGGCCTGGTCATAGAAGACCGGCTCATCGTAGTAGCCGGCGCCGGTATGCGCGGTCAGGCCGGGCCGGTCGATCTCCACCTTCAGGTCGTGATACTCGTCCACCGCGTCCGTTCGCGGCGGATCGAAGGTCAGCCTGTAATAGTTGCTCGCCTCCGCAATGTGTTTCTCGATCAGACGGGGAATATCATTCCTTCCCTTCTCTACCACCGCGGCCAGGTCATTTCTCGTCGTCAGCATCCCCCCTCCGGTCCGCGCCGCTAAAACCTGCAAACCAAGATTTGGGTAGCGAGCATTCCTCGCCACACGCACGCCTTTGACATACTCCTCGAGCGCCTCCTTGCCCATAATCGACGCTCCGCTGCCGGCGTTGGGATTCCCCCGAACCCACCTGCCGGCAATCGAAAGCTCGATCCGCGCCTCGCGCAAACGCGTCGAGAACTCGGTGATGGTGTCGAACAGCCCCTCGCCGCCTTTCAGGTCGACTCGCCATCCCGGGCCGATCCAGAACAAAAGCTTTCTACCCGCAATGCGCCTCTGTTCAATCGCAATTGCGCCCAGCGCTTTCATGGCGATTGGCATCGGTACTTCGCGCAGCCTGCTTTGCGGCAAGCCCGCGACTGCGCTCTTCTGAGCCGCAATCTGGAGAAGATCTACTACCTGCACGGATTCCGAGCGCGAGTGCGACCAGACTCTTCTCATGCTTCCAGCGCGACCAATCTTGTCCGCAAATTCGTTGCCATCGGTGAAGACATCGCGGATCGCAAACAGCCCGTCGGAGGTGATTCGGTAAACGGTGAGCGCATAGGCAAGGTATCCACCATCTTTGCGGAGAAACCGGTCAACATCGGCCTCGGCTTCCGCCAAGCCGGCCGCGGAGAGATCCGCCCCATCGATCACCAGGATCACCTGAATCGGTGGATCGAACCCGAGGGGTCCACGATTCGCCGCGTCGAACGTCACAAGGTTTAATGGGTTGCCCTCGTCGAGCAGCTTGAAGTCCTTCCTCTCGAGGCCGGTGACGGCGTTTCCCTGTGCATCCGTCACGGCAAGATCGATGGTGATGCGGCCCAGCGCAGGGTCCATGCCCGCGTCCGAAGTTGCTTCGCTCTGCGGCACGCGGTTCAGCTCCTCCGTTTGCGCACCGGCCGCAAGGGACGCGCACAGCACCCACACCCCGCAAAAGGCATAAGAAACGCGCTTCATCGCCCTATTGCGGCGCCTCAATGAATCCCGGCAGCATCCGCATCTGCGATCCAAACTTGCGATAGCCCGTAAAGCTCACGTCGTTCATGATGGTCACGTATGGTCCAAATACCCTCGCCGATTCTCCCCATTCATGGATCTGCTCCAGCGAGCGCTTGCGGCTGATGGCCACGCTGCGCACCGGGCAAATGTAAGTGTTGCCGCCGATCTGAACCGGCCCGTAGGCCACCATGATGTTCGCGCGGTTCACCGGCGCATTCGGCTCGAGTTCCGCTTCCACCGCGATGCGAAGGATGTCTCCGGTCTCCGGGTCGATGACCACCTCTCCCTTGTAACCCACAAACCATTCCACGGGCCGGGATCCGTCCATATCCGTCAGGCAGCAAAAATGGTTGGAGTAGTGCGACTTCTCCTTCGGCACCTTGAACCGGAACACGGCGCGAAGACCGCGTGCGCTCTGTTCCCAGCGGCTCCATTGCATACTCGGCGCGGCGTCCACCATCACCACCCGCAGAATGGGGCCAAACGTTCCCACCGTTCCCAATGTCTCGTCGAAGGAACGATGGTCCCTCGACTTCCGGGACAGCTCGTCCACTTTTTCCTTTCCGTTGCTGTAGCGGATCGTCTCCTTCTCCGTTTCGGTCGCGCGGAGAACTCCGTCCCCCGTCCGCGTCTTCCACGATGAGGACTTGTCGTTAGGAACTTCAATCTTCAGCAGCCCCGCCCGTTCCAACTCCGTCCGTTGATCCGGGCGCAGCGACTCGAGGTTGAATGGGGGAGGCGATGGTGACGATTCCGCATAGGACGCGATCGTCCTCGTCGCAAAAAAATCCGGAAGCGTCGGCAGCTTGTTTTTCAGGTAGCCGATCATTCTTGCGAGTATTTCCCGCTGCTCGGCCACCTCAGGCGCCTCCCGCGCGGGAATCGCCCCCGGCGGTGGCTCGTTGAACGACGCCGCGCTGCTCACCACCTCCAGCGCCTCACGCGATTTCTTCCCCCGCAAACGCGCCTGCCACTCCACGACCTTGCTATGACTCAGCCGCTCCGTTGATTCCGAATGCTCCAGCTTTTGCGCGAAGGCCCCATCCGCCGATTCTTGCGCCGACCCCACCATCGTCTCAAGTTGATCGGCCGTGATCGGCTCCAGAGCCGCAGGCCGGTCATAGAACACAGGCTCGTTGAAGTACCCCGCGTAAGTGCGCGCCGCGATGCCCGGCCTCGCCACTTTGACCAACAGTTTGTGATACTCATCCGCCTTCAGCGCCGGGGGCGGATCGAAGGTAAGGGCGTAGAGCACTTCGGCGTCCTTCGTGCATCGACGCATCATTCCCTGAAGGTCATGGCCCGACTGAAGAACCCGTCCGCCGCTCTCGTGCACCAACCGGCTGAGCGACAGATCATCCGGCTCCGCACCTCCACCGCTCTGCCATCCGGTCGGCGCATCACCCGGATCGGGGGACCACGGTGTCGCCGCCCAAACCGAAACACTCGAAAGCTCGATCCTTGCCTCGCGCATCCGGGTAGAAAACTCCGTGACCCATCCAAACGAGTTCTCAAACCCACCCTCACTACTCCCGCACGCAGTCGTCACCGGCCACCCCGGGCCGATCCAGATCACTACTTTCCTCCCCTCCTCCCGCCGCTGATTCAAGACAAAACTCCCCAGCGAATTCAGCGATATCTCGTTTCGCTTCGGATGGGCGCTGCAGCCACCCTCGTTCAAACTCTTGATCGGCCTTTCAATTTCCATCGCCTTCACCGCGTCGGGCCCGATCATGGACGCATGCGCCAAGAGCTTGATCCCCGCCGCATCGAGTTGATAGATCGATATGGAGTGCGCAAGGAAGCCCGAGTTCTCGAGCAGAAGGTCTCGAAGCGCGCGCTTCGCCGCAACCACCTGCGTTCCGTCCATATTCAGTGCATCAACGATAAAGACGATCTGCGTGGCGGAGGCCGGGAACGCTCTCACTGGATCGAAGGCCTGAAAGGTCACGAGCTTCGCGGGCTGCCCCTCGTCGAGTAATGTGATCTCCGCTTTGTCGAGGCCCGCGACAGGCTGGCCGCCCTTGTCTGTAATTGCCAGGTCGAGCTTGATTCGGCCTTCGTCCCAGTGAAGGTGGGTTGAGAAGGACGCCAACCAGTCCGGGGGAAAATCCAATCCAGATCCGGTAGCCTGGGCTCCGGCCACCGTCGGGAAGGCCCCGACGAACGCCGTCACCAGGATGAAAACGGCCAACCACATCCTCCGCGCCTGGCTTGATCTGCGAGCTCGCATTCTGCGGCACAGTATACGCGGCTCAGCGCGTTGACGTTTACCCCTCATCCCCAGTCAAAAGGGCAATTGCGCCGTCATTTCAACTGCAGGTTTTCCGGGCGCAATCGGCATTCATTCACAACTGGGAGTCAGTGGGGATACTGGGTTTATCCCCACGCCTCCCCAAAACTAGGCACAACCTACCCTGGGCTTTTACAATTCATCAGGGACCCATCCCAACCCAGCTCTGCTGCGGAACGACGAACTTGGCGGCGCACGCCTGACCAGGATGAAGGAATCGCATGAAGTTTAGGAAATTCGGCAAGGCTCTCCTGATGAGCGCCCTCTCGGCTGGCGCTCTGCTCAGCGTTACGTCTTGCGTCCAGAGCTACTCCGTCGGCTTCTTGTACGTTATCGGAACGCAGACCTCCTCAAGCGCCGGTCAGGGAATCATCAGCGGTTTCAAAATCGACCACAATACCGGCAGGCTGGTCTCCATCGCAGGCCTGCCCATGGGCACCGGCGGCTCTTACCCTGAACGCGCTGTACTGATCAGCGGAAGCCGCTTCCTTTATGTGTTGAACAAGGGAACCGACGCCTGCGTAACCGACCAGCCTTGCACACCCACCGCCAATATCACTGAATTTGCGGTCGGCGGCAACGGCGTCCTTGCCCAGCAGGGCCCGGCATACTACACCCAGGGTTTTAATCCCTTCCGCATGTTCGTCGATTCCCTCGGATCGCACCTCTTCGTACTCGATCACGACGCCCCAACCAGCGCCTCTTGCTCCCTTGCGCTCGGTTCCGGGGTCAGCGCCTGCGGCGACATTACCGCCTTCAACATCGACACCACCACCGGCCGCCTCAGCTTGATCCAGAATGCGCAGGTCTCCTCCGCAAGCGGTGCGCCGCTTCCCTTTTTCCCGGTCCCTGCCGAACCGATCGACTTCTTGCTGAACGGCGGTTACGTCCTCACTCTCAGCGGCACCACGGCCACGGGCGACTCCGTTTTCCCCTACTCCTACTCTCAAGCCAACGGCCAGCTTTCCGTCGGTCAGAACACCTCCCAGCCGCTGAATATCCACAACGGCACCGCACTCCAGTCCGGTAGCACTACCGTCTACGTGCTTGACGACGAGCCCCTCACAATCCCTTCCGGCTCCAGCAGCCTCTTCCCCGCGGGCACTTATCCCAGCCAGATCCTGCCTTTCTCCGTGGGGACCGGAGGCTCGCTGCAGGCGCAGACCGGCGGAGCCGTTCCGACAGACGCCACCCAGTCTGATCCGCTCTTTCTCCTGGTTGAGAACAAGTCAAAGTGGGCGTACGTGGCCAACTACGGCAACAATTCCAACCCCAACAGCGCGCAGAGCGGTATTACCGGATACGACATCAATACCCAAACCAACCAGTTGATTCCCATGCCCGGGAGCCCCTTCGGCACCGGCGCCGGGCCCCGTTGCCTGATCGAGGATCCGTCCAACCAGTTCATCTACACGGCAAACTTCAACAGTTCCACCGTTACCGGCCTGACCCTCGACCAGAATCAAGGCGTCCTCAAGCCGCTTCCGGGCACCGCAAACAAGGCCTATGCCCTTCCCGGTCCCGCAACCTATTGCCTCGTCGACGGGCGTACAAGCTAGCCGCTTGTGACCGCACTCCCACGGGCGGCAGCCCGCTTGGCCGCCGCCCTGGATTCCGGATGTTCCGGACTCTTCAAGTCACAACCCGATCTCCTGGCGCATTCTACTCGCGATGCCCGGGGGACGAACTCAACAAGGTATTCCAGTCGGACGAAAGATGCGCATGAAGTTGAAAAAACCGGGCCATTTGCTGCTGATCGCCTTGGGCGGCGTCGGCGTGGCCACCCTGCTGTCCGCCTGCAATCAGCTCACCGGCACCCTCACCGTGGATTTCGTTTTTGTTACCAGCGCCAAAGCCGCCGGCCCAAACAGCTATGGCCAAGTGGATGTCTTCGAAGTGAACTCGGAATCCGGCCTGATGAGGCAGATTCCCACTTCTCCCTTTCCCTCGGGCGGCCGAAACCCGGTTGCCGAAGCCGTCTCCACTGACCACAACAATCTCTACGTGGTGAATCACGACGACAACACCATCGTCCAGTTCGCCATCGGCAGCGACGGCAAGGTTTATCCGCAGCAGACTGCGAACACGCCCGGCATCTTCCCCTTGGCTACTGCTGTCCACGGCTCCACACTCTACGTGGTGGACACCTACCAGCCCTTGCCCTCCTGCTCACCCGCAGCCCCCTGCTCCGGCTCAATCGCTGCTTACCCCATTCTCGCCAACGGCAATCTTGACATCCAAAATGTCTTCGTAAATTCGTCCATCAACGCCGACTACTGGCCGTTGACTCTGCCCGCAAGTCCGGCGGACGTGATCACTCCCGCCGCCGTTGCGGCCTCCGGTTCAAACCTCTTTGTAGCGGCGCGCGACATCACCTCCGGCGTGGGCTATGTGTTTGGCTTCTCCACCGCCAATGGGACCATTGCCCCCATGAACAACGGCGTGCCATTTTCCGCCGGCGTCCAACCGTCGGCCATGACCCTCGACGCCTCCGGAAGCTACCTCTACGTCACCGATTCCACCGGTAACAACGTTCATGCATGGTCGGTGGGCTCCGGCCTGCTTACGCCGATAAGCGGAAGCCCCTTCGCCGCCGGCAACAGCCCTTCCGGCATCGTGATCGACTCCGCCGGCAAGTACGCCTTCGTTGCCAACGCACAGGACTCGAACGTTTCCGGCTACTCGATCAGCAACGGCGCCCTCACCCGGATCGCAAACTACGCCACGGATACGCAGCCGGTCGCCATCGGCATCGATCCAAATTTGAATCAGTACCTCTACACCGTGAATTTTCTTGCCAACACGGTTTCGGGGTTCCAGGTCAACGCCACCAACGGCACGCTGTTGAACTCTCAGAACTCGCCGTACACGGCTAATGCCAACCCCACTGCGGTCGCGGCCGTACCGCATGGCACGGTGACCAAGTAGCCGCGTCGCACACGTTTCAGGCACTCCTGGCGCTCCTTTTTGCCAGGGTGCAACCAGGAGCAGGCCCCCATAGCAGGCTTTTACAATATGGGGAAATTCAACCAGGATTCCGCGGGCTTTTTTATCGATGGCCCTCGACGAAGGAAGCGCATGAAGTTCAACAAATTGAGCCAGCTATTTCTGGTCTCCGGGGTCGGCCTTCTCGTGGCCACTCTTCTCACGGCCTGCCAGCTGGTGACCATCGACTATCTGTACGTGGCCGGCACCGCCAAGACCACCAGCGGAGGAGGCATCCAGGTGCTCGCCGTCGATTCCGAAT
>Ga0210394_10004659_pt1 | contig 15835 bp, 7 predicted proteins | sample IncBWC12MmetaG_FD_160121 | JGI IMG/M metagenome (GOLD analysis project Ga0210394, IMG submission 160121) | Forest soil microbial communities from Barre Woods Harvard Forest LTER site, Petersham, Massachusetts, United States - Inc-BW-C-12-M | ecosystem: Environmental > Terrestrial > Soil >... | reverse complement strand
GGCGCTCGAATGCCCTCCCGGCAAGCCGCTCCTGTTCTCCAACTCTCCAGATTACCTATACCAGATGGACGGAGGTCCGGAGACCAGCGCGATGCGCGCCCGCACCATCCCGCCGCTTAGCGAAAAACTGTTCTACGCCCAGCTCGCGGAATCGATGTGGATCGAATGGCTGCGACCCGCCGAAGAGTACTTCGAATGCCGCCCTCCCAATGCATTTCGCGTCGTGCGGGAGCCGAGCGCCCACCAGACAGCCCCCGGCGAGTGGCAGGTGCAACTGGAACCGGGCCGGGCCGCAGCCTTGACGTTTGTACTCGACAAACAGATCAACGGCTGGCCGCGCTTTTCCATCTTTGCTCCTGCCGGCACAGTCATCGACCTGATGATCCAGGAGGCCCATACAGTTGGAGGGCCGGCCTTGTTGAACACCCATTTCGACAGCTGGACACGTTTCATCTGTCGCGAGGGAGCCAACGACTTCGAGACCTTCGATTTCGAAAGCTGCCGCTGGATTCAATTGCACATCCGCAAAGCGAGCGGGCCTGTCACCGTCCGCGCGGTGGGCATCCGGCGCCGCGTCTTTCCGTGGCCCCAGACCCCGCGCGTGGAGTTCCAGGAACCCGCGCTTCAGCGGCTGATTGCGGCAAGCCTGAATACCCTCAACGGCTCCGCACAAGAGACATTGATGGATGGCGGAGCCCGCGAGCGCCAACAATACAGTGGCGACTGCGGGCACCAACTGCACGCCATTCATCTCACCATGGGCGAGAGCCGCCTGCCCGCGCGCTTCCTCTCCACGTGGAGCCAGGGAATGATGGAGGACGGCTACTTTCTCGATTGCTGGCCCGCCTACGACCGTTTAGTTCGGATTAACGAACGGGAACTCCAATCGCCCGGCTGGGGACCAATCCTCGATCACGGTTTGGGCTTCAATTTCGATTGCCATTATCACTACATGTACAGCGGCCGACTCGACGATCTGCGCGAGCCGTATCCGCGACTGCTCCGCTTCGTGCGCTATTTGGAGGGTCTGGTCGGGGCCGATGGGCTCCTGCCCGTGGAAAACATCGGCGTACCTTGCGTGTGGATGGATCACGTAGCTTACCAGCGCCAACGGCACAAGCAGTGCGCATTCAACCTCTACGCCGCGGCCGCATTCCAATACGCGCTGGCGCCCATCTGCCGGGCCTTTGGTGATCGGGACCGGGAGCAAGCCGCGCGCAGCTTGGGGCAGAAGCTCGAGGCCGCGGCAGTGCAGCGTTTCTGGGATTCCCGGCGCGGAGTTTTCGTCAATAACCTGCCCTGGCTGGGCGAGGAAGCGGGCGTTCGCATGGACGACCGCTCGCTGGCTACCTCCGTCTTGTTCGATCAATGTCCGGAAGGTGCCACGGCAAATGCGCTGCGCACGCTCGCTGAGTGTCCGCCCGAAATGGGCTTTTCCTACCCTGCCAACGCGGGTTGGCGACTTTGGGCGCTGGGCGAGGGTGGCCGAGCGGACGTGATTGTGAAGGACTACCGCGAGCGCTGGGCCACGCTGCCGTCCGTGCTCGAAAACCTTACCTTGCAGGAAGACTGGGTCGTGCAGCCCGACTCAGACTCGGAGTGGAGCCACTGTCCGGTGATCCCGCTTTATGTCACGCACATGAGCTTAGCGGGCATCAAGCCTCTCGCGCCGGGCTTCAAGCGCTGCGAGATTCGCCCGCAACTGGCCGATCTGGAAGCGTTCGATCTCGATACCCGGACTCCCCTCGGCCCCATCGTTCTGGAGGCTAGAGGCAAACTCGGCGATCGTTGGATGCGTATCGTCCTTCCCCCAGGATGCGCCGGCGAACTGATTGCGCGGCGCGAGGAGAAGCTGGACTTGGAATTGTTGAGAGGACCAGCGCCCGAAGGATGGGTCCGATACCGTCTGCCGTCCGGCGAGGCAACATTTACGCTGAAGTTCGCATAACCGTGTTGCAGCCGCCGCGTTTTTCGTAACAAGAGTAGTTAAAAGGATCGTCATCTCTGTAGCCCTTTAGTCGAGACAACCTGCGCGCGCATGTCCTGGAGGAAGGTAGCGTCGTCTTCAAGCTTGTACTTCGCAGACTTTATTCAGGAGTCGACCACCATGCCTTGGGGTAATCGCTCTTTGCTTTTCCAAGATCCCGACGGCAATCTAAATTAGTAGAGACTCTGGAAAGTCTGTCGCTCACTCGGATTCCGACGTTGATAAGGAAATCGTTGACCGCTCTTCTGAATCATAGAGTCTGCCCCATTCCGCAAGATGATCTAGCAGAGCAACAAGCGGTCCTCGCATTGTCTCTGCAAGTTCGTATTCGACGTGTAACACGGAACTGCTCAGGTCTCGTCGCAAAACGACTCGTGCAGCTTCCAGAGAACGTAAACTCGCGGTGAGGGCTTTCTTGGATGCGGACGGAATTTCACGCTTGAGCTTGCTGAGACGTACTGGATGAACACGCATAGCACAGAGAATTTGGACCGTCCATTTTCCTTGCAACAACTCGACGATTCGCGAAACCCGTTCTGTGTAAGAGCTGTCCATGCCGTTTATCGCTCAATTAGCCTTGCAATTGTATGTAGGAGGAGATTCCACGCAACACGTGGGACGACGCCTGGCACATGCTCTCTAAACCTACCCATGGAGACAAGTCTCAGCTCACCTTACGAATAAGCCGTTTCAGCTCGCAGTTCTTCTTTATCAATCGCATTCAGAGTGCGAATTCCGCGTGGATCTGCACTTACTCCTGTCACAGGAACAGGGGGGTCTCCGAGGCGTTGAGCCGAGTGTCCTAACTTCTGTCGCCATTTTGTCTGCGTACTTTGCAATGCGCATCGGGGGCAGGAAATCTCTCGGAGATGCGCTGCATTGACCGGGTCAGCCTTTTCAATCGTTTGTGCAAGTCTGCCATCAGACGCCTCAATTCAGCGTTTTCCAACTCCAATGCAGTCACAGTTTCTGAATCGACCTTTCGATTTACCAATCGCAAACGACGTTTTTTGCGCATGCCGCCGTTTCGGCTTAGCAGTGAAGCAGAGGTGTCGGGAGCATAGTCTAAAGTTGAAACCGCCGATAAGACTCGCTGTTTGACTCCGTCAGAAATTCCCTCTAAGCCGTTGACTACGCGTGACACACTCGCAATCGAAACGCCTGCGAGCCTGGCAACGTCCCTAACAGTCGGGCGCGATCTGGTCTCTTGAGAATCCATATTCAGGAACGTCTGGGAATGCTCCGTTCAGGAATGCGAAGTCGTCTGCCCGGTTAAGCCGATCTGCGCCACGCCCGCGTCGTGAAAGCTGCTAAACAGCGGTTCCGCTAATTTGGCAACACCGAAAAATTCTGAAATCCGGTTGCGGCATTGAATTCACGAACACCTTGCGAGCCGGGAGTCGTGCAGCTAGGATAAACGTACGATTGGAGATATCCATACGTTTGACTAAGCGGTTGAACGGTGACTGTGAATACGCATCCGCGAGTCTGTGCTGTTACATGTACCCATTGGCCCGCTGAGAGTGCGTTCTCATAGGGTGTGAAGGCAAGAGATCTCCATGCATAAGACTCGTAGCCGAGGACAAGGGATTGCACGTTGGTGCCGATGTAGAACCCGTCAAGAGAATCGGGGCCAACGGCAGGGTTGCTTACTCCTAACAATATCCCCGAATTCGGCGACCCGCTCACTGTGCTCATTTCGACATCGCTTTGGACAATCAGGTTTGCGTTGGTTGAAACGCTCACGACGCTCTTGTCGCCCTGGCCGGAATTCGTGTCCTGATACACGTTGTTGGAAATACTCCAGGTTCCGCCGTATGTAGTCCAGCCGGACGAACTTCCGCTGGCAAACGGTGCAAGGTACGGAGTGCTGCTGGATGGAGCGATCCCTGTCTCGTCTACCGTCACGTTTCGCCAATCGGCCGCTGTATTAAAGGTTCGCAGGCCGATCGTTCCATTCATGTGGGCGCAGGACGAGTCAGTGTAGGAGAAGTGAGCTTGATTCGTACTGCCAGCCAGTTGCGCAGTCACCGAGATAGTGCAATTTGCAACCGTGGCTGTTAGATGGAGCCACGTGTTTGTTGGGACGCCATCCGGAATGCTTGCACTGGAGAGGGACGTGTATCCGTACGCTTCATTTCCCAGTACGACGATTCCGCCGGTGTCTGCGCCAACGTAATAGCCATCGACCGAGTCGGCGCCTGTCGCAGGATTCGATGCCCTGATGAGAAAACCGGCATTTCCCGAGTTGTGGAGCCTGAGATCGGCCTGAACAGTGTAATCACGCCAGTGCATCGCATATCCTGTGATTCCTCCGGAAGTATTGCCGACCATCACGACCTTATCTCCCTGACCGGCATTCGAGTCGGAGAGGACTCCGCCGCTCGCTGACCAGGAGCCTCCGTACGAGGTGTAATCTGGGGCCGAGTTGCTTGCGAACGCGTCATGATACGGCATGGGAGCCATGGTCCCAATGCGTATGGTCGGGCCGACGACCAGGGCAACTTCATTTGTTCTCGTTTGATACATAGAATTCCAGAAATTGCTGGTAAGCCCGCTGCTCATGCTGGTCCATGTGGCGCCGTAGTCTCCGCTATAGTAGGTGTCATAATTATTGGATGTCATAAGCAGCATCCCGTTCGAGAAGGATTGCACAACCGGGTTTCCGATGGAGGTTGGCAACGTACTTCCAAGGCCTACCGCCCACGTTGTGCCGTCGCTCGACGTCTTATAGCTTCCCGGATAAGAACCATTGGAATTGCCCACTTCATAGGTCAGCATGAACAGCCCGTTTTCCATTAGGGTCACGTGCGGCATTCCAGGACGCGATACATCATCCGCTTGAGAAACGATTATGTTTATTCCTCCCCAAGTCTGCCCGCCATTGGTGGAGGTCTTCTCCGCAATCACCTGACTGTACCCCTGCTGCTGATAGGCCTCATCGGTATAGAAAATCAAGACCGTTCCGTCATTGCGAACGAACAGATACGGTTCCCAAACGCCACATAGCACCATGGGTGATTTGTTGAAGGGGCAGGTGGTTTGATTTGGGTTCTCAATGTCATCGACAAGCTGAGAGTTCAGTGTGAACGGATTGCTCAGCAACACATTCGTCGCTGTCCATACCTCAATTTTTGTGGAGACATTTGTGATCACCGAGCGGTCGGATAGAAGAACATTGCCGTTTGGCAATTGAGCAAGTACGGGATTGTCCAAGTCCCTGCCTGACTCGGATATTGTCGTTAGAAGGGTCCAGGTGCGGAGATCGTTTGTGCTACGCCGCACATTAATGTAGGTATTTCCGGCTCCGTAACCCGCAGAGGCGGCCGAAAGCCAACTTCCGTCTTGAAGGTGAAGCAAGTGCATATAAGCACCATTGTCACTGGGCTCGACCGTTATGGTGGTGCCCCAGGTGACTGGGTCTGCAAGCAACGAAGTGGATGCGCAAGTGTTCATAAGCACCATCGCGATCCATAACAATGTTTTGAATGTTTCTCTCAGGGGACTTGGTGCTGAATATTCGGAGCAAATTCGCACGACGTTCTCCTTTTTCTGAACAGTTACGGACGATTCAAAGTGGTTGCCGAAAAGATAGACAGGTCTGGAAGCGCTTACATTTTTGTATGGAAGCGCTTCCATAGTCGATCACAGTAATCCCAATGGGGCCGTCGTGTCAAATGAACAATCGGAGAGGGAACTGTTACAGGTCGAGGGGGTTGCTATTTGACACTCGGTAAGGTCGTCTATGGATCGTTCTAAAATGCGCTAAATGCTCTCGTTAGGGACGTGTGCGGCGCATCGCAAGTGAGGCTGCAGTTCTATTCAATTCAAACCCGTACTCTCTGACGACTCGCATTACTGCGGAGCGAGTCTCCTCACTGTGGTTTCCTTTGTTGTGAAGGACACGGGACACCGTGGAGATTGAAACACCAGCTTTGCGCGCGACCTCTTCGATTGTGATCTTGGCTCCAACGGGTCCTATGGCGTTTTCTCGCGGGCCCTCTTCAACTAGTTGTTCGAGGATTTTGTGGAACTGGTCCCAAACGGCCCGCTTCTTTATGCGAAGGCGAGCGGCAATGTCGGTATCGCTAGAGCCACTTGCCAATAGGTCAAGAAGCTCAGTATCCGAAGAAGAGAGGCGAGCACGCGGCGTGCACTCCGCAAAACGAGAAGCGATATAAGGGGGGATATAGAGTTGGTCGCAAGTTACTGTGCGAATCGCGTCGAGCATTTCCTCATCTGAACTCGCCTTGAGCAAATATCCGTCAGCCCCGGCGATGATTGTCTGGTAGATGTCCTCATCGGTTTCGAAACTGGTCAATATGATGATTTTGGGCGCAACCTCAAATTGCCTAATCGCTTGTAACGTTTCCAAGCCGCTCATTTCCGGCATACGCAGATCGAGAAGCAACACATCTATTTGCGACTTTTTGATTGAAGCCAATGCCGCCGTACCGCTTGGCACGCCGCCGACGACCTCTAATTCAGGGTAGCAACTCAACATGCTCACTAGCCCTGCCCGAACAACCGGGTGATCGTCAGCGATCAGGAGGCGGATCTGTTTTGCTTTTGTCATATCGGTGGCTCATTTTTGCTTGTGATCTCTAATATACGACAGTGAGAATAGCCAAAAGAGCTCCGGATTGCATGGTGCCGCGATGGTGATAGTTGACCCGCGGTCGTTACTTTCAATTTGCAGTCTTGCCTTGACTCCTTCAGCACGACGGCGCATGCCCGTGAGCCCGAATCCGTCGGACTCTTCATTTGGGTGAAAACCTCGACCATCATCCGCCACAACCATGACCAATTGAGAACGCTGATAGTCGATCATTAGGCTTAGGTGTTTAGCGTGACTATGTTGAACTGCGTTAGATATGGCCTCCTGTCCAATCCGGAAAAGGGCGTCGGCAATGCGCACTGGCAGTTTGCGTGGTTGCCCGGCAATTTCCGTCTTAAAGTTCATTGAGCTTCCGGCGGTCATTCGGTTGCCCACCTGGCTCAAAGCATCGGGAAGGCCGCGTTTCTCCAGCACTTCCGGTCGGAGCGAGGCAAGGCTGCGGCGCGCATCATCGTGGCTGTGGCGTACCAAGTCACAAGTGTCCTGCAGTTCCTCTCGTAGCTTCCCGACGTTTACAGTCTCGTTTTCGCGAAGAGTTCGATTGCGAATCGCGCGAAGTTTGAAGTCCAGACCAGCAAAACTTTGCGCCAGGGTGTCGTGCATCTCGTGCGCGAGGCGCTCCCTCTCCTTCAGTACGGCGGCACGGCGGCGCTCGTCGGCATGACTGTAGAGAACGTGAATGAGAAAGCCTAGAGCCAGCAGTCCGATTGCCATGACCACAAGATGTTCGCCAGTCCACCAAGGCGGGCCCGAAAGCACCTCCACATCGTCAGGCGATCGTATGACTAATGCGAAGGGGACTTTGTTCTCGGTAAAAGCTGAACCGATAAGGCAGATCCCTCGTAGGCGAAGGACGCTGTCTTCCTTCAGTTGGTTAAAGCGAGCAGCAGCCTCCCTAGAGTTGGAGATTGCGTAGAACTTCTGCTGGCCTCCACTGAGATCAAAACGAGCAATCGAGTCACCCTTGGGGGATTTTGAGTCGAGTCTGCCCTCGACCTCCACAAACATGCCATCGTAGCGTCCCATTGCTGCCTGGAGTGGAGTAATTGAGAGAGCAGGGACCGGGACGACTCCGCCGATGCCGCGCTCGGTTGCGTTCTCAATGCGAAGGCTCAACTCTTCAAGATGGGCGTCACCTGTGATTTCGACTTCATCGCCGAGTTTTAGAGAGGTTTCGCGTGCAAACCGTACCTCTGCGCCGGCAGTTCCGTCCTGTATGAAGACATGCGGGGAGGTCAGGGTAACCGTCCCACGCACGGTAACTTGAACGGGTTGAGCTACGGCTAGTAGACGAAGGTTGCTGATTGGCTCAAGGATTTCCGGCGCGGTTGCCAAGTTCTTTAGCAATTCGGCGTCCTGCTGAATTCCGTAGGTTCGCGGATAGGGCCCCTGGCTTGTGGGATAAAGGGAAGGGACCGTTGGTCGCTGCGGTACCGGCCCAAGTGCTTCCGCGCTCTCCAGACTGTGTACTTTAACATTGCGCCATATGCCGCCTGATGCGACCACGCGGACGCCAACTTTTCCGGAGCGGGCACAGTTCGAATCATAGGCAGAAGTGTGGGCACTGTTTCCCGTGCCCAAATCAGTTGCCGAAGCCCAGATCGTACAACCAACGGCGGACAAGGAGAGATGGTACCAGCGGTTGGGAGCAACTCCCTCAGGCATGCTAACGGGAGGAAATTCGAGCCAGCCGTATTCTGCTCGTCCCAAGACGAGGGATTGATCATCGATTCGGAGTCCGGCGTAGTATCCGTTGTAGGAGTCCACACCGTCCCCGATATCACTTGCGCGAATTACGAGGCCGGCATCGCCCCGTCCTAGTAATTGGACATCGGCTTCGGCCTCGTAGTTTGTCCAGTACGGGGACCCGGTAATGAGCTTAGCGCCACGCTCATCGGAGTCGCTGCGCAGTGATCCGTTGACGAGGTTCCAACTCCCGCCAAATTCTTGCCATTCGCTCAGTTGTGCCTTTTCAAAATGATCGTGATAAGGGAGGCCGCGGCCGGAGCCGCGAAAATAGAACAGAGCGACGAAACCAGTGATCATCGCGAGCGCTACAAGGGGTGCGACGAATTTGATCCAGAATGATCGATCGACTTGAGTCACTGGAGTTCTACCCTCCAGTCGTTGGTAATGAATGATTTCGCTTCGGGCGCGTCGACGTTTGCCGCAGTAATCAGAATCGGAGAGAGTTTGATCATTTGCGGAGACTGGTTTGCAGCCAATAACTCAACGGCCCGATAACCCATCTGATAAGTGTCCTCCGCTATGAGAGCATCAATTTGGTGCAAACGGACTGCGTTGGCGAGTTCAGCACTCTGCTGCACTCCAACCACCTTCACACGATCCGTGAGAGAACGGCTCTTGAGAGCCAAAAAGGTTCCGACTGTCCCAAATGAATTGAGCGAAAAGATAGCGTTGACGTTAGGATGCGAAAGCAATATCTGGTTCACGATCAGTTCCGAATCGATGTCGCTATTTGCACCGGGGCGGCGATCCACTATCGCGACACTTGGAAAATTCTCTTTCAAGACAGAGACGAAACTTCTAAGAACCGAAAGAGAACTGAGTGATTGCGGATCGATTCCTACAACAGCAATTTCGCCCTTGCCGTTCAGGACGTTGCCAATTCGCAGGGCCGCCATGCGGCCCACCATTTCGTCGTCGTTGACGATGTAAGAGAGGTTTCGCTGGGCGGGGAGTGGAAGTGCTGAACCCACGACAACCGTGGGTACTCCAGCGGCCAAGGCGCGCTGAACAGGTACCATGAGCGCGCGAGACTCATCAGGTGCTAAGATAAGGCCCCTGCATCGCTCGTCGATGGCACGGTCGACCATGCCGATCTGGATTTGTACATCGTCTTCGCGAGTTGGTGCATTCCAGCGAATCCGAATCCCTGACTTGCGCGCAGCGAATTCGGCGCCGGCGTGTTCGGCTTCCCAAAACATCGTTGAGGTCGTACGAGGAATGACGGCCACGACATTCGGCCTGGCACGGCACGACAGCAGTTCGACCGTCGCCACTCCCAGACAGACCAACGAAGCCGAGTTCAGAAGTAGTTTGGATCTACACATCACTGATCGGACAGGTGGGCGGAACATCAGCGGGTGACGGGCCGAATTGGTGACAACTCCAAACCTGGCCAAAATTATCCTTGACAAGGATGATCGGGCGAGGGTAGTGTGCGTGTCAAGCTTTTTTGGAAGCGCTTACATCAAGGAACAATCGGGGTTTTCTAACAAGAGCCCCCTTTTTTTGAGATTCGGAATGGAAGCGCTTCCATAGCATTTCAGGTTTGTATGTTTCCGCATTCCCTGTGGAAGCGACGTTTGGAGGAAAGCATGGATTCCAGGAGTTTCAGAGGCTATGGCCTGCGATTCGAAATCTTCGCACAAATGGTGATCGCTATTTGCGCCGTGCTGTTGCTATTCCCGGGAGGGTTGCGCGCCCAGGAATACCGAGCAAGGTTGACTGTCACGGTACAAGATAGCTCGGGCGCGGTCGTGCCTGGCGCGCCGTTGGAATTGCAGAGAGGTAGTACAAAAAGCGTAACGACGGCCAAGACAGATGCGACGGGCAGCTATACCTTCCAACTTCTGGAGCCTGATACGTACAACGTCAAGGCTTCCGCGCCCACCCTAAATCACTCAGAAGTGACCGGAATTGTATTGCAGGCTTATGCCTCGGGCAGCATCACAGTCGTGTTGAAACCAGCATCTGCGACAGCGGAAGTGACAGTTACGGCAGAGGGAGCTCTGCTAGAAACTGAAAATGCTTCCCAAACTTGGAATATCGAGACACAGCAGGTCCAGGATCTTCCGGTTTTGAACGGTAATCCGGTCACGCTCGGAGCTGACCTGCCGGGCGTTTATATGAGGCCGCTGGGAATCTATACCGACCCATGGACCGTCACCTCGCAGTACCTGATCAACGGCGGTTTGATGTACCTCAATGACTTCCAGATCGACGGCAGTCCGAACGATTCAGAGTTGGGCAATAACAGTTATGCCTATACGCCTCCTGACCTCTCCGTCAAACAATTTAGCGTAAGCGCAAACAACTACGATGCTCAATACGGTCACACCAGTGGTGGCGTAATCAATCTCACCACAATGTCCGGCGGTGACCAGTATCACGGTATTGGGTGGGGTTCGTTCCGCAGAACGGGATGGAACGCGAATACTTATCAAAACAAGTATCAAAACGCGATCCACGACACGAACGCCAATGGAACTCCATTTAACACGCAAACTCAGCTGGGGTTCCAAGTAGGCGGACCGATCACAATACCTCATCTGATCCCAACTTCGCAGCGATACAAGCCCTATTTCTTCTTTGCTTATGATCACTACACCGAGTTGCTTCCGCGGGGGCTCCTGCTCTCGTATCCAACTGCGAAGATGCGAACGGGCGATTTTTCTGAACTCCTGTCATATGGTGTGTCAATCAATGACCCAGAGACTGGCCATGTGGGCGGCAACGGTGATTGGGTGCGTGATCCATTTCCCGGAAATATCATCCCAACAAACCGCCTCAACGCTGTCGCGCTTAACATTGCCAAGGTATTCCCCAGCGTGGGTAATACACCGGCAGGCCAGCGGCCCGGCACGGCGGACCTGAATCTGCCAAACAATTTCTTTAATTGGCTTGACCAGAATTTTCTGGGTCGATTTGATTTCGATGTCGCGGACAAATATAAATTCTACTTACGTCCATACTATAGCAAGTGGACCGAAGTCAGTAATGCTGGCGGAATCGTTGGACCAGGCGAAGCCGGCGGCCATTTCTCCCGCGTGCCGAAAGGCTTTCTCGTGGATTTCATCGATACGATCAATTCCAGCACTGTGTTGAATGTCCGCTACGGCTATACGCACTTCGGAATTCCTTGGACGAGTCCCTCGAATCAAGGAGTAGACCTCGGGGCGCTAGGCTATCCCTCGGTGTTCGTGAATTCACTTCAGACGCCGAAGTTTTACGGTGATTACAACTTCCAGAACTACAACCAAATTGGTTGGTTTGCAAATGACGAGAATACGGGCAACTATTCGATCGAGGGGGACGTCACCAAGACGCTGGGTCGGCATGAAGTTCGTCTCGGATGGGATGTGCGACTGACCCACTTCAGCTTTGTCAATCCGGGGTCGTTCGCGTTCAACAGCAATAGCGACTTTACCGATTCGGATTTCAACAATAATGCGTCTGAGGCTACAAGCGGCGATAGCTTCGCCACGTTTCTGCTGGGTACTCCGTCGAATGGATCTGCCTATATCAATGCTCCTTTCTTCATATCAAGTTGGTACCTTGCCCCGTGGATTCAGGACGACTGGAGAGTCAACAACAAGCTTACAGTCAATCTTGGGTTCCGGTATGACGTGCTGACTGCACCCGTAGAGAAGAACAATGCGCTGGTCACTGGCTTTGATCCCAACGTTCCCAATGCGGTTCAGGCCCAAATTCCATCGAGTGCATATTCTCTGCTTCCGCAGGCATCGAATATCACAGGCGGTCTACTGTTTGCCAACGTGAATGGCAACCCAAGGTCTCCATTCCCCACCGTCTATCACAATATCCAGCCCCGCATTGGCTTCGCTTGGCAGGCGCTCAATCGCCTGGTAATTCGAGGCGGATACGGATTGTTCTATACGAACTTCCAGGACAACGCCTTTATCCAGCAACTCGGATTCTCCGCGGTCTCACCGCTCGTGACCTCGAACGATGGCGGCCGCACTTCGATTCCGAACGTGTTGAGTAATCCCTATCCGAGCGGTTTGGTTCAGCCGACCGGCTCTTCGCTTGGCACGCTGACGGGCATCGGACAGGGCCTGACTGTGTACAACCGCAACTACAAAATACCCTCGGCGAATGAGTTCTCGTTCGGTCTGCAATATCGCGTTCTGAACAACGCTGTCATTGATGCAGCATATGTCGGGAATCGCGAGATCGGGTTCGATGGAGCAACCGGTGGACAGAACCTCCCGGCTGGTTACCCGGACGCCGCTTCGGACGGCAATCAACCGCTGTGGAATTTCATCCGGCAATGCGACGAGATTTACGGGCAGGGAAACATCAATGCCTGTCAGGCGCAACAACCCAATCCGTTCCAGGGCGTGCCTGCATTTGCCGGGACGAGCTACTACTCATCTCCAACCGTTGATGCTTATGATCTCAATCGTCCCCATCCAGAATTCGGAAATGTTGAGCTTCTGGGACTAAACAACGCCAAGAGCTGGTACAACGGGCTGCAAGTGGCCTATACGCAGCACATGACGCATGGCATTTCGTTTGGCGTGAATTATGTCTGGTCGAAACAGATAGAACAGTTTGGGTGGATGAACCAGGCACTGAACATGCCGCAGAGGAGCCCGTATTACCTTGGTCTAGCGCATGTGTTTAAGACTTTCGGTGTATATCAGCTGCCGATCGGCCGTGGAAAGCTGGTAAACACTCCGAACAAGGCTGTAGATATGATTGTGGGCGGATGGGAGTTCTCTCCCGACTTCACAGTACAAAGTGGTGAGCCTGCCACCTTGCCGCCAAATGCCATTCCTCTTCCGCACAACAAGTTCATAAGCAAGCCGGACTGGAGTAAGGAGCAGGTGCGCGGCTGGGGTGGATGCGTTCTCGATTATGTTCCGGGTGGTTCTCCGGCCATCCCCGGAGGCCCGACAGGCCAAACCGCCCAGCAATGCGGAACCGACCCCACCAACTACGATTGGTTGACGGTCTCAACGCTGCCGTTCGAACGGGCCCAACCCTTCACTTCGAGTGCGATTCGAATGAAGCCGACAATAGCATCGGACGCCGCGATTCAGAAGACTTTCGACATCTGGGAGAACGTCAGGGCTACAGTGCGCTTACAAGCGACGAATGTTCTCAATCGCTTCAACATTCTGACTGGGCGCTTCGATGTCAACCCGAACGATCCTCCTAATTTGTTTGGAACGATTATCAAGGGGCAGACGCCTTCAGCAGATGCTCCGCCGCGAAACGTGAACGTGCAGTTCAGAGTCAATTTCTGAAATCCATGACGGCGGCATGGCGGAAATGAGCCGCCATGCCGTCATGGGCTTATGCCAGTTCCCTGGCGAATACCGGGCCGGATAGCACAATACGTCTTAGCCCGAATCGAGAAAAGGACTTTGTCTTCATGTCCGACTTTTTGGGGAAACGCTTGTATCCCGCGCTTCTGTGTCTGATTGTTATACCCGTCGCTTTGCTACCCAAACATGCGGTACATGCGCAAAGTAATAAGGACATCAGTTGGGGGTCAACGATAATCGCAGACGATCCGCCTGCCTACCAAGATCGAGGACTCGACGCACGGAAGTTTCATGCGGGCACCTTCGGCGATGATTACCCGCGTGCCGTTCGCCTGACCGACGGCAAATGGCTCGTGGTGTTTACAACGAATGTTCCAGGGGATAGTGGATATCTCCTGAATCCCAAGGGAGGAAACGTCCTCGTCGTTTTGCAGAGCGAAGATCAGTGCAGAACCTGGAAAAGGCTTTCGACAATCGCTGACCCCGGCAGAGACGTGGACAATGGCGAAATGCTTCAGTTGCCGAACGGAGATGTTCTGCTCGCGGCGCGCTCGGTGCGGTGGCAGGAATCGTACCGGCTTCCGGTCTATAGGAGTAGTGATCTTGGCTTGACATGGAAGCGGATCAGCGAAATTGATGCAAACGAAGGCAAGCCAGGCGCTCTGGGGAATCCGGACAAGGGGGTTTACGAACCGCACCTCTATCAGACCAGCCCGACTGTTGTTGCGGTTATGTATTCAACCGAAAAGCACGTCACCGAATCACCGTCCTTCAGCCAGACTGTAGCAGAGAAGATCTCGACCGACGGCGGGAGAACCTGGGGAAAGGAAATATGGGTCGCATCCGGCGACTCTGAGGATCGGCCGGGCATGCCGGTTTGGACCAAAATGAACGACGGGAGATACATTGTCGTCTACGAAGTTGGCGGTCCGAAAGACTACCCCATCTACTGCAAATTCTCGGACGACGGGATTCACTGGAATTCAGGTCTGGGCACTCCCGTTCCGATCCAAAAAGGCGCGCCCTTCGTCGACGGTCTCACCGATGGAACCCTCGTTCTCACATCCAATAATCATCGGGTGTCCATCAGCGAAGATTTCGGGAAAACATGGAGAGCCGTCCCGGACGCGTTTCCAGGTGGAACGGACGAGGCGCTATTCTCGTCGATCTACCAGATTGATTCGGAACACATCGCTCTGATGACCGGCCGCGCACGCCCGAAGGGAGGGCGTTTGATCGCGATTCGTCTCGGGGGGCACCACACGCCATAACGTAGACGCTTGCAGCTTCCACTCGACGGCCGTGCGCTTACTTGAATCAACCCTCTCCTTGGCGGTCAACCCAGCGATGTCACTCGAACTGCATCGAGTCCGTACGTTACACCGCTAGGGGGCAGGCCATGACAAATGGAAAGCCTTTATTCCGAAGCATTCGGATCCAGGAGTAATTCATGTCCACTTTTCGGCACAACGGCAAAATGTTTCATCAGAGCGTCTGGAGCTATCTGCTTATATGTTTTGTCATTCTGGGGTGGTGCGTCCCAAGTACGGCTGCACAAAATGCCCGTTGGACAGAAGATCAGGCGAGAGTCTGGTACTCGAAGCAGCCCTGGCTGGTCGGAGCGAACTACATTCCTTCCGATTCAATTAACCAATTGGAAATGTGGCAGGCTGCGAGCTTCAACGCCGCCGAAATTGACCGAGAACTCGGATGGGCGCAGAACATCGGCATGAACACCATGCGAGTGTTTATGCATGATCTTGTCTGGGAGCAGGATCCAGAGGGGTACAAGCAACGCATCGACCAGTTTCTTTCGATCGCGAGCCGGCATGGAATCAAACCAATTTTCGTCATCTTTGACTCATGCTGGGATCCCTTCCCGGTGCTCGGTCCACAGCACAGGCCAACGCCCGGAGTACATAACTCCGGATGGGTGCAGAGCCCTGGGGAGCGCGGTCTCGAAGATCTGAATCAGGTTCCTCGTCTGAGCGCGTATGTGCACGGCCTCATTGCCGCCTTTGCAGGCGACCAACGCATTCTGGCGTGGGACTTGTGGAACGAACCGGACAATTCGAACGCGATTGCATACGGTTCAGTCGAAACAAAGGACAAAACAGCCCTCGTCGAGAATCTGCTTCCAAAGGTTTTCGCCTGGGCAAGAGATACTCACCCGATTCAACCGCTAACGAG
>Ga0210394_10004658_pt1 | contig 15836 bp, 8 predicted proteins | sample IncBWC12MmetaG_FD_160121 | JGI IMG/M metagenome (GOLD analysis project Ga0210394, IMG submission 160121) | Forest soil microbial communities from Barre Woods Harvard Forest LTER site, Petersham, Massachusetts, United States - Inc-BW-C-12-M | ecosystem: Environmental > Terrestrial > Soil >... | reverse complement strand
ATGACCTCGCCACCGAACTACTGGTGCGCCTGCTGCGAGGCCAGAAGATCGATGCGCGGCACTTCTCGCCGGCAGATACCGGTGGTGGGCTGCCGCCCGGCGCAGATCCGGATGGCACGTCCATGGTCTACCTGGTGAGCGCTTTCCCCGGCCCGGAACGCGAGCGCGCCGATTCCATCAGCAAACAGATTCGCAAGTTGTTTCCCCAGGCATATCTGGTGCGGGTTTTTTGTCCTGGAGTCGCAGTCCTGCCCGAGGTCCGTGAGAGTGCCGGCAATGCCGACCACACGGCAAACTCGCTCGTGCAGGCGATCCAGATCTGCACGGACCTGCGCGAAGCGCCTGGATCCGAACCGTTCGCCGACAACCAGCCGCTCTGGAAGTTCGGCGCAGTGGCCGTGGAGCGGTGCCGCGCCGTATCGCCGGCCCTGCTTGCCGAGGAACTCGCCGCCTCGAGGGTGTCGCAAGTTTCAGCATCGTGCCGGTGCGCAACTGACAGCCGCGGACAACGGACTGCCGCGCTGACGAACTGCGCGAGTCGATGCAGGCCTGACCAAGCAGAACCGATGGACTCGACAGCGCAGGTGGAACAATGCGGCCGCGGTCGGACGATCGGCCAGGGTTAACGGCGGTCATGGTATCCGTCATGATCGTGGCACCGGTCGTGATCGGGTACCAGTCGTTTCTCTCAGGAACCACGACGCAACCTGCGAGGGTCGCGCACAGCAGGAATAGTGCTGCTAACAGAGTCGGTACAGCGTGGCCTTGAAGGTACGAGCGAGATTCGTGGCTATTGGGTGACCGTGTAGCCGGAGAAGGCACAGTCGATGCCTCCCTGGCCGTTGGTTTGACCTCCAGCCTGAAGCTCGACTCCCACGTTCGTGCTCCCGGTGGCGGGACTGGCCGAGTACGCCCGCAGCGCAGCCGTGAGCCCAAAGTAGGTAAAGGGCGGGTTGCCGCCGGTCAATGTGACGGTGGGCGTCAATAGCAGCGTATGAGCGATTGCCGCGATGCTGGTCGGATTTCCGATCGTCGGCGCCCCCACGGTCAGAAGCGCTGGCAGCTGAAGGTACGGGTTCGAGGGTTGCACGATGCTGGCTCGACACGTGATCGTCTCGATCACCAGCGTCTCGCCGGCGGGAACGGTTGCCAGTGTGCAACTGGCAACACCGGCGCCGTTGGAGACTAGGGCGAAGGCGCCGTTGCACTCTCCGCCAACGGCGGCGCGCGCGGAGTCTCCGGTATCCACGAACAACGGAGCTGCCTTGGTGTTGGAGACGGCGACCGATCCGTTCGTGATGTTCGCATTGACCGTGCCCGTCACTGGGACCGTATTTACAACGCCGACTTTCACCGGGCTGATCACCCTCACGGTCGGTGTATTGACTACATTGACATTCGTCGTCTGGGCGGTTGCGGCAGTGCCGACGAGGGCCAGGACTGCCGCGATGGCGATCGAACGCGATGATGCATGTGCGAGTTCTTCAGTAGTCTCCAATTTTGGCTCTCCTCTCGGCATGTGCGCCTCGACAGCGCGCGGTCAGTGCTCGTATCGTGGTTGAACACTCAAATCGCGGCACTGGTCATCCAATTGAGTGGGCTCTGCATGGCTTTGAACGTTAGTGCCGCGCAGTTCGCAGGAAGCCGTGACCCACGCCGTTCGCGTCAGAGTAGAAGCCGGTCACCCAGTCCTTTGCGTTGTTGCTGATGGGTGTGGTGCCGCCGTTCGGGCCTGCAACCATGGCGGCACCAGGCGCATCGAACGTTGCGATGGCGCCGTCTTCGTGGCGCACGAAGCCGTGACTCACATTGTTCGCGTCCCAGTAATTTCCCGTGACAACTCCTTCCGCATTGATGGTCGCGTTCGTGATGATGGTGCCCTGGCCAGCGAGGGTGCCCGCAGCCGGGACGTCGAACGTGATGATGGTGCCATCGCGAGCACGTATGAAGCCGTGATTGAGGTTGTTCCCATCGGTATAGCCCCCTACGATCGTTCCTTCGTCGTTAATGGCGACCGCGGCGGTGCCCTGGAAGGCACCCGTGCCGGCTGCGGCGACATCGATCGTGGTGTAGACACCGTCAGGAGAGCGCAGGAAGCCGTGAGGCACGCTGTTGGCGTCGAGGTACCCACCCACGACCGCGCCCTCATCGTTGATGGCACCGGGGTAATAGACACCGGATCCGCCGGCACCCGCACCCGGAGCGTCGATGGAGGTGATGGAGGCGTCCGGAGCACGCAGGAAGCCGTGGCCCACATTGTTCGCATCGAGATAGTTTCCGACGATCGCCCCCTTGGCGTTGACATTGGTCGCGAACGTGCCTTGGTAGGCGCCTGTCCCCGCCCACGGGGCGTCGAACACCGTGATAGTGCCTTCGCGGGTGCGCAGCATGCCGTGCTGCACGAAGTTCGCGTCAAAGATTTTTCCGACGACTGTCCCTTTCGAACTAATGGCGAAGCCCTGGGTGCCTTGAAATGCGCTTGTCCCCGCCCCTGGAGCGTCGAAACTGATATAAGCACCCTCCCGGGTACGCAGGAAACCATGTAAAACGTTATTGGCATCCTGATAGTTCCCGCCGATTTCCCCGCGGTCGTTGACTTGATAAGGGAAGGTGCCCTGAGGCAGCGGGACGACGCGCGCAGTCGTGCCCGCACCGGGCGCATCCAGCGTGATAATGGTGGGTCCGGCTTCCTTCGCCGCAACACCCAGCGCTAGCGCGCTCTGAACCGCAAAGAGCAGCGAATACGTCATGAATCGGGTCATCGTCCATCCTCCGTTTCGTTGAGCGGCCCGGCCGATCTACCTTCTAAAGACACGCTTTAAGGACAGGACCGGACATCACCGGACCGGTTGGGGTGGCGAACTCCTACCTTGCTAGTTTGTGGCGATAGCGGTCCAATGGATCCCGTGGAGGAGGGTTGTTCAGGGGGAGTATCGATTAACCAGATCACGCAACTGCTTAAGCGGATGCGCGATGGGGATGCGCGCGCGCGAGACGAATTGTTCGCAGCCGCTTATCAGGAGCTTCGGCGGCTCGCGCGGGCCCGATTGCATGGCGGCGGACGCAACACGGTCCTGCAGACGACGTCGCTCGTGCACGAGTGTTACTTGAAGTTCGTGGCGGCTGGCGAGTTGCGGGCCGAGGACAGGCGGGCCTTCTTCGCCTATGCCTCGAAAGTGATGCGATCAGTGATCCTGAACACCGTGCGGGAGCGCCGCGCCGAGCGGCGCGGCGGAGATGCTCCCCAGCTGACCTTGTCCCCGGAGCTCGCCGCAGATCTGGCGACCGACGAGGAGACGATCCTCAGGGTGCACGAGGCGCTGGAAGTGCTGGAGCAGGCCGACACCCGACTGGGTCAAGTCGCCCAGATGCGATATTTCGGCGGCTACAGCGAACAGGAGATCGCCGAAGCGCTCGGGGTTACCGATCGCACCGTGCGGAGGGATTGGCTGAAGGCGCAGGCGATTCTGGCTGAGGCATTGCAGTAACGGGAAGGGCAAAGCAAGGGCGCGGAAGGATGCTGTCGGTCGGTCAGATGGCGCAGATGAGCCGGCTTCTGGACGAGGCGCTGGAGCTCGATCCGGAAGCACGGCGGCGCTGGCTGGAAACACTTCCTCCCGAGCACCGAGACTTGGAGCGGGGGTTGCGCAGGGTACTGTTGCCGCAGGAAGGCCAGACCTACGGTGGCGCCGTTGCCACGCTGCCTAAGATCAGCGCAAGTGGCGACACGCTGGCCGGAAGCACCTTGCAGGCGGGGCACCTCGTCGGCCCGTACCGCCTGATGCGGCGCCTCGGGTCCGGCGGGATGGCCGAGGTGTGGCAGGCGCAGCGCGCGGACGGGGCCTTCAAACGCGAGGTGGCGCTGAAGCTCCCGATGCTCTCCGGGCTGCGCAAAGACTTGCCAAGCCGCTTTGCGCGGGAGCGCGACATCCTCGCGGGACTGGAACACCCGAATATCGCGCGCCTATACGACGCAGGGATCAGTACCGAGGGGCTGCCGTACCTTGCGATGGAGTATGTGCAGGGCCAGCCCTTGACCAGCTGGAGCGACCGACGGCATCTGAGCATTCGTGAGCGCCTGAAGCTCTTCCTGCAGGTGCTGGACGCGGTGCAGTATGCGCACGACCATCACGTAATCCATCGGGACCTCAAGCCGTCGAACATCCTGGTGACCGAGTCCGGGCAGGTGCGCCTGCTGGATTTCGGGGTGGCAAAGCTACTGGCACAAGACGGCGACCAGACAGACCTCACGCAACTCTACGGCCAGGCCTTGACCCCCGACTATGCAAGTCCGGAGCTCTTGAGGACCGGTCAGGTGGACGCAGCCAGCGATATTTATGCGCTGGGGGTGGTGTTGTACGAGCTACTGGCCGGCAACCGGCCTTACCGGCTAAAACCCGGAGCCTCGCTGACCGCCCTAGAGCAGGCGGTGATGGAGGCGCGCGTGCAGCGGCCCAGCACACAGCTGACGGCAGAGGCCGCCGAGGCGCGGGCCAGCACGTTGCCCGAGCTGTCGAAGGGCCTGCGCGGGGACCTGGACGCCGCGGTGCTGATGGCGCTGCGATACGACCCGCACGAGCGCTACGCGAGCGCCCAGGCGATGGCAGAGGACGTGCAGAGGTATCTCTCTGGCCGCCCAGTGGAGGCGCGTTCGCCGCGTGTGGGCTACCTGCTCGGCAAATTCGTGCTCCGCCACCGCGCCGGCGTGGCGATGGCCGCGGGTGCCCTGGTGCTCGTTGCGGCAACCATCGGATACGAATTCATTCGATCCAGGACGACTTCAGTCGCCAACGCAGGCGGCTTCCCGGTAGCGGCTGTCGACAAATCGATCGCGGTGCTGCCATTCGTGGACATGAGCGAGAAGAAGGATCAGGAGTACTTTGCCGATGGGCTATCGGAGGAGCTGATCGATCACCTGTCGAACAGCCGCGACCTGCGCGTGATAGCGCGCACGTCTTCCTTCTACTTCAAGGGCAGACAGGCAACGATTGCGGAGATCGGTCGCTTGCTCGGGGTGAGCCACCTGCTTGAAGGCAGCGTGCGAAAAGCGGGCAACAGAGTTCGCATCACGGCACAGCTGATCCGCACCTCGGACAGCTCCCACGTATGGTCGCGGACGTACGACCGAAGCTTAAGCGACGTCTTCAAAGTCCAGGACGACATCGCCCTGGGCGTCGCTCGAGATCTGAAGGCAACGATCGAGGCTGTTGCGCCGGGACCTTCGGCAAGGGAGCCCATTCCGGAGGCCCACGATCTGCTCTGGCAGGCCGACTTCCAGTTGGCTCAAGGAAGCCAGGCCGCCAATGACAAAGCGATCGAGTTGTATCGAAGGGCGATTTCCGTGGACAGCGGGTACGCGTATGGGTGGAGCCAGCTCGGCACCGCATACCTGCAACAGGTCCTGGGCAAGCGGACGCCAAGGTTCCAAGGCCTGGCCAAGGCGAAGGACGCGCTCGATCGCGCTCTAAGCCTGGATCCGAATCTATCGCTGCCCCATCTGTACATCGGTCAGATCCACACCATGACCGACTGGGACTGGGCTGCCGCGCAGGCCGAATTTCAGCGAGCGCGCGACTTGGGTGGGAGGTACAAGGTTTGGCCGTTCTTTTTCGCCATGAATTGCATCATTCACGGGCGGCCGAACGAAGCGGTTGAGTACACCCGCGAAATCGTCCGGACCGATCCGCTCTTGCTGGGTGGCTGGACGAATCACGCAAGCTCGCTGCTCGCGGCAGGCCGGTGGACGGAAGCGGCAGACAGCTGGCGAAGGGCAATAGCGCTCTCTCCCTCAGCCGAGGGAGTCCATGCCGGGCTCGGTATCTCGCTGATCTTCATGGGTCGACCCGCAGAGGCGCTGGTGGAGATTGAAAAGGAGACCGATGACGAATCGAAGCTTGCCGCTCTTCCCGTGGCGTATTGGACCCTGAATCGCCGCTCTGAATCGGACGCCGCGCTCGACGAGTTGAAAAGGAGGTACGCGGAGAACTCGACCTACGATATCGCGGCAGCATACGCCTACCGCGGAGATACCGATGCAGCATTCAACTGGCTCGACCTTGCGTACGTGCGTCGCGACTACGGCATGCCGTTTTTCAGAACCGACCCCCTGCTGCAGAACCTGCGAAGGGATCCGAGATTCAAGGAGTTGAGCGCGACGATGAAATTGCCGGATTAGACAAAGAACCGGCGCCAGGAGCGCCGGCCGGTGTCGAGGAGGGGAATCATGAGACGGGATCGCACGGCGTGTGCAGGCGTGCTTCTGGGTCTTCTGAGTGCCTGGCATCCGCCATTACGAGCCGAGGAATCCGCCCCTGCGGCGCTTGTGGCTCCGGAGAAGATCGAGGTCGTCGGATCCAACATCAAGCAGGTTGATACCGAGACCGCTTCCCCCGTGCAGGTTCTGACACAGGATGACATTGCCAAATCCAGCTCCAAGACAGTCACGGAGCTGCTGCAAGGCCTGCCGATCGCCTCGGGCCCCATGGTCAATGACATCTTCGGGTTCGACAGCTTCTCTCCGGGAGCTTCCAGCCTTTCGCTGCGGGGACTGGGCGAAAATTCCACGCTGGTGCTATTGAACGGACGTCGGTTGCCTGTTTTTGGAGTGGCGAATTATCAGGATCTGCTGACCAACCTGGATGCGATTCCGCTGGACGCGGTAGAGCAAGTCCAGATCCTCAAGTCCGGCGGGGCGGCAGTATACGGGTCGTCGGCGGTAGGAGGCGTGGTCAACATCATCACGCGCAAAGATTTCCAGGGCGTTCTGGTCCGTGCCGACCACCAGCAATCGGTGACTTCCGGCGAATTCGGTGCGAACTCGGCGAATCTCACGTTTGGGACGGGGAATGTCGCAACCGATGGCTTCAACGTGATGGCCGTCCTGGACACCTTTCATCGCAACAGCGTCATGTGGACGCATCTGCTGGATTACGTGAACAAAGGGGTGACGAGCCACTATCCGCTGTTCGGCACCTACAGCACTCTTTCTCATGCCGGAAATTTCATCGATTTCAACACCGGCGCCGTGGCGGCCGGCACGCCATGCAATCCACCGGAGAAGATCGTCGGCGCCTTTTGCGAATACCCGCGCTACAACGACATCCAGGCGATACCGGAGTCGGACCGAGTCAATCTGATGACGTCCGGGAGCCTGAGGATCGGCGGCAACATGACGGCATTCGGCGAGTATGCGTTTTCGCACCTGAAGACTACCTATCTCGGTCCGCATGCGGGCTACGTTTCTTCTTTCGCGACCACCACCTGGTTCGTTCCCCAGACCGGAAAGCTGATGACCTTCAACGAGCCGTTCCTGGCCGCGACGAGCACGCTCAACCCTTTCTCATCACTGGGTGATGATGCCGAGCTTCGCTACCGGTTCACGGATTCACCCCACAACAGCAATTGGGCCGATGCAAACCAGTACAGGCTGTTGGGCGGTCTGAGGGGTGCATGGGAAGGCTCTGAGTGGGAGGCGGCCGCCGGTGCTATGGGTTCGAGGGCGGTGGAAGTCAGTTTCTTCGGGATGAGCTCCTCGGCTTTCCGCAAGTACATCGGCGACTACACCCAGGACACCATCGACAGCCAGGGGGCTCTGGTCAGCCCCGATCCGAACTTCTTCCAACAGCCGGGCGGCTACGTCCTCGGTGGGCGGAACAGTGCTGCGGTGCTCAATGCGTTGTTTCCGGAGAGCGATTCCACCGGTAAACAGACCCACTATTTCGCCGACGCGAAGATCTCTGGAGCACTGGTGCAAATGCCGGCCGGACCGCTCTCGTTTGCAGCCGGAGGTGATCTGCACGAGGAGCGATACACGCTGACAAACTCCCCCAACCTGACCGAAGGCGATCTCGTCGGCACGATCATTCACTCGGCGGACGCATCGCGCTTCTACAGCGCGGTATTCGGTGAACTGGGCATTCCGGTGACGAAGAGATTCGACGCCGATATTGCCGCGCGCCTGGACAAGTTCCCGGACGTTGCCGTGCACGCCTCACCGAAGGCAGGTTTGCGCTATCAGGCTGGCGGTGGGCTGCTGCTGAGGAGCACCTTCGAGACGGGGTTTCGCGCCCCGTCGCTGGTTGAAAGTGCGCGGTCAACCAAGGTCGTCGGCAGCGTGGGCATCACCGATCCGACACGCTGCCCGCAGGCCGTTCAGTTGAGCAACGATCTTTTCAACTTTGCGCAGAGCATATTCAGCAACCCCAATGCAACACCCGCTCAGATCGCGCTCGCCAATGGGGCGCTTGCTCGCGCGGGCACTGCCGCACAGAACGAATGCGGCACGATCATTACGGAAATCGCGACGTATAACCCGAAGCTGAAGCCGGAAACCGCAAGAAGCTTCGGCCTGGGATTCGTTCTGGAACCGATAAAGGGGTACAGCCTGTCGCTGGACTATTTCAACATCAAGCGCAAGGACCAGATCAACCTGCTTGGGCTGCAGCAGATCCTGAACGGCAACGTTCCGCCTGGAACCATCATCAGCCGCGCGCCGGTCGGCACGGGGGATCCGACCTTCCTCGCGCACGACCCGGTCTTCGGCGGCCAAAGTGACTTCGCGCGGTATGGCGTCACCACGGGTCCGGTTCGATACATCCAGCATGGCTTCCAGAACCTCGGAAATCAGCTGAGCACCGGCGTCGACATCAATGTGGCGATCAGGTCGCGGCCGGTGTGGATCGGCAAGGTCGATGTGGATATCAACGCCACCTATCAGGCCTCCTTCAAAGACGATCAGGTCGACCCGACTTTCGCGAACCTGGCGGGCCACTACTTTTACCCGAAGTGGTTCGCGTACGGGAACTTCGCCTATACCGTATCGGGATTTACCCATGGGGTACGGGCCAACTTTCAGAGTCAGACGACCCTTAGTGTGACCCCGGGCGACGGATTCGACGCCGCAGGTTGTGCCAGCCTCGGGTGGTCGCCCGCGTTGTGCCGTGTGGCCAGCTACACGACCTGGGACTATTTCTTCGCCTACTCCGGAATCAAGAATCTGCTGGTCAATGTAAATCTGCAAAACATCTTCGCCCGCAAATATCCGACCGATCTGCGCGCTGTTTTCTCCTCGGCCGGAACAGTTCCGGTCTACCAAGTGGACGCGCAAGGGCGAATGTTGAAGGTTTCGCTGCAGTACAGGTTCTAGTAGGCGCTGGCGCGCTCCATAGTGATTCCTTCAGGAATGGGACAGAAGGTCTCAATTCCAAATCGCCATTCGGACGAGCTGCTCGACGGCGAGTCAATGACGGACGTGTGTCGCGACCTCGGCATCTCCCGCAAGACCGGCTAAAAGATCTTCTCCCTCTACAAGGAGCAGGAGAGCGGGGGCTCGTGCTATACGTGCTTCGCTAAGAGTTCGAAATTCTTGCGTAGGTAGTGAGCCAACGGGTGTTTTGCGTTCTCCTCCCGCCATTTCTCCGAAGCAACGCGTAGAACGCCTATTGCCGCGGTGGCAACCAGACGAAGCGCGTCGCGCTGACCTGCCGAGGGCCATCGCTCGCACAAGGCTGCGAAGAGCGCGCCTTCCATCTCTACGTAAATCGCTTGCTTGCGGGCACGAAGTGCTTCCGTGGACCTGAGCAAGCGATCGTCATTGATCGATTCTTTGGTTTCAAAGCGCGAAACGAACCGAAGCAAGCAAGCCCGCGCCGCTTCTATGGGAACGGTTTGCTCGCGATCCTCGAGTAGGTTGGGCCGGATCGCCCCGACCGCGCTGCGACATGTGTCCAGCAGGACGTCCTCTTTTGACGTGAAATAGGAGAAGAACGTCCGACGGGATATGCCCGCCTCCAAGGCGATCGCATCGAGCGTTGTTCCCTCGAAGCCCTTTTCGCTGAACAGCCTCCGTCCCGTGTCCACAATCCGCTGGCGCGTCTCGCACCGCTTCCGATCGCGCAGGCACATTTCTGCAGGCGCTTCCACGGCTGTCTATCCCCTCTTGACAAAATGCACTGGGTGCAAATATATTCTGCACCGAGTGCAAGTATCTCACATCCAGACGGGCGCTACTAGCCCGGATCCCTCAGGAGGTCGCCATCACATGATCTTTGAGCTGAGAAATCGGGAGGTCGCCGCCCGCACCCAAGACAGCCGTCACAGTCGTGACTCTGCACCCAAAGCCCATGTCACCAACGACCGATTGGCCGCGAAGGAGGCGCTCGTGCCTTACACCCCGCGTTATCGCGCCCTGTTGCGCGCGGGATTTGCTTTTTTTTCCGCGGCCATGATGGCCGCCGTTCTCACCGCCTGTAGCAAGGGGAGCGCGCACGTTCGAGCTGCGCCGCCGCGGGCCGAGGTCAGCGCAGCTCAGGTCGTGCTCAAACCCGTGCGCCAGTGGGACGAATTCACCGGCCGCGTCGCCGCCACCGACGCGGTCGAGGTGCGCGCGCGGGTCAGCGGCTACATCGAGCGCATCGCGTTCAGGGAGGGTGACGAGATCAAGTCTGGTGATCTGCTGTTCGTGATCGACCCGCGTCCATACCAGTCCGCCTTCGACAGCGCAGCGGCGCAGCTCGAACGTGCGCGCGCGGCGGCGCAACTGGCACACGCGAACGATGAGCGCGCACGGACACTGATCACGGGCAGCGCGATCTCGCGCGAGGAATTCGACACGCGCCAAGCCGGCCTGGCCCAGGGCGACGCGGACGTGCGGGCCGCCGAGGCGGCGCTGACCATGGCCAAGCTCAATCTCGGCTTCACCGAGGTGCGCTCACCGATCGCCGGGCGCGTCGGCCGCGCCATGCTGACGGTCGGCAATCTGGCCCAGGCCGACCAGAGCGTGCTGACCAGCGTGGTCTCGCAGGACCCGGTCTACGTCTACTTCCAGCCGGACGAGCAGACCTATCTGCGCTACGCGGCATTGGCGCGCACAGGCCACCGGCCAGACTCGGGCAATCCGGTGCGCGTAGGGCTTGCCAACGACATGGGCTTTCCGTATTCCGGCACGGTCAACTTCGTCAACAACCAGGTCGACTCGGCCACCGGCACGATCAACCTGCGTGCGGTGGTGCCGAATCCCGACCGCGCGTTCACCCCGGGTCTGTACGCGCGCGTGCAGCTTGGGGGCAGCGCCGAGTTCAGGGCAATGCTGATCGACGACAAGGCGATCATCACCGACCAGGATCGCAAGTACGTCTATGTAGTCGGTCCGAACGACGAGGCCCTGCGCAAGGACATCACGCTCGGCGGCTTCGCCGATGGGCTGCGCATCGTGCAGTCTGGGCTCTCGCCGAACGACAGGGTCATCGTCGCCGGACTGCAGAAGATCTTCTTCCCAGGCGCGCTGGTGAAGGCCAGCGAGGTGGTTATGGGCGCATTGCCGATGCCCCCTGCGGCGCTGTCCGCGGCCACAACGAAGTAACGAAACCGAGCCATGGATTTCTCCAAATTCTTCATCGACCGCCCGATTTTCGCGGCGGTGCTGTCCATCGTGATCTTCGTCGCCGGCCTGATCGCGATCCCGCTGCTGCCGATCAGCGAATACCCCGAGGTGGTGCCGCCGACTGTAGTCGTGACCGCGACCTATCCCGGCGCCAATCCCAAGGTAATCGCCGAAACCGTCTCGGTGCCGCTGGAGGAGCAGATCAACGGCGCCGAGCACATGATGTACATGAAATCGGTGGCCGGTTCCGACGGTGTCTTGCAGATGACGATCACGTTCGAGCCGGGCACCGATCCCAACCAGGCCCAGGTCGACGTACAGAACCGCGTGGCCCAGGCACTGTCGCGCCTGCCTTCGGAAGTGGTCGCGCTCGGCGTGACAACCCAGAAGCAGTCGCCGACCTTCGCCGTCCTGGTCACGCCATACTCTCCGGATGGCCGCTACGATGGGCTTTACCTGCGCAATTACGCCAACATCAAGATCAAGGACGAACTCGCGCGCCTGCCCGGCGTCGGCCAGATACGAATGTTCGGCGGCGGCGATTACGCGATGCGTGTTTGGCTCGATCCGAACAGGGTCGCTTCGCGCGGCCTGACCGCGGGCGACGTGGTACGCGCGATGCAGGATCAGAACATCCAGGTCTCAGCCGGCCAGCTCGGCGCCGAACCGATCAAGGGCGGCAGCGATTTCCTGATCGCGATCAATGCGCAGGGCCGGCTGCAATCGGCCGAGGAGTTCGGCAACATCGTGCTCAAGACCGGCGCCAACGGCGAGGTCGTGCGCCTCGCGGACGTGGCGCGCATCGAACTCGGCGCCAGCGACTACACCTTGCGCGGCGCGCTCGACGCCAGGTACACCACGGCGATCGCCGTGTTCCAGGCGCCGGGCGCCAACGTGCTGGCCGTACGCGATGCGGTGATTGCGAAGATGGACGAGCTGGCCAAGCAGTTCCCACCGGGCATGACCTACCGCTCGGACTACGACAGCACGATCTTCGTGCGCGATTCGATCAAAGCTGTGGTGCACACGCTGGGCGAGGCGATCCTGCTGGTCGTGCTGGTCGTGATCCTGTTCCTGCAGACCTGGCGCGCCTCGATCATTCCGCTGATCGCGGTGCCGGTGTCGGTAGTCGGCACCTTCGCCGTGCTGTATGTGCTCGGCTTCTCGATCAACACACTAACCTTGTTCGGCCTCGTGCTGGCAATCGGCATCGTCGTCGACGACGCGATCGTCGTGGTCGAGAACGTCGAGCGCAATATCGAGGAAGGGCGCACGCCGCTGGAAGCTGCGCACCAGGCTATGAAAGAGGTTTCCGGGCCGATCGTGGCGATTGCGCTGGTACTGTGCTCGGTGTTCGTGCCGATGGCCTTCCTGACCGGCGTCACCGGTACCTTCTACAAGCAGTTCGCCGTGACCATCGCGATCTCGACGGTGATCTCGGCGATTAACTCGTTGACCTTGTCGCCGGCGCTCGCGGCCAAGCTGCTGCAGGCGCGCAGTGCACCGAAGGACGCCATCTCGCGCGGGATCGACCGCGCGTTCGGCTGGGTGTTCGGCCCATTCAATCGCTTCTTCAAGGCGAGTTCGGACAAGTATCAGAGCTCCGTGTCGCGCATCCTCAAGCGCCGCGGCGTCGCGTTCGCGGTCTACGCGGTGCTGCTCGCGGGCACCGGCCTGATGTTCAACGCCGTGCCGCGCGGCTTTATTCCGACCCAGGACAAGCTCTACCTGATCGCTGGCGTGAAATTGCCGGAGGGTGCCTCGATCAGCCGCTCCGACGTCGTGGTGAAGCAAATGGTTTCAATGGCCCTGGAGACCGAAGGCGTTGCCCATACGGTTTCGTTCGCGGGCCTGAACGCGACCCAGTTCACCAACACGCCCAACTACGCCATAGCCTTCGTAATCCTGAAGAAGTTCGACGAGCGCCACGTCAGCGCCAAGCAGATCGCCGACGCGATCCAGGCCAAGCTCAACACGATCCAGGAAGGCACGGCTTTCGTGATGATGCCGCCGCCAATCCTGGGCCTTGGCAACGGCGCTGGCTATTCGCTGTTCGTCGAGGATCGCGCAGGCAGCGGCTACGGCGTGCTGCAGCAAGGCGTGGGCGCGCTGCAAGGTGCGTTAATGAAGGAGCCGGGTATGGGGTTCCCGTTCTCCGGCTATCAGTCCAACGTGCCGCAGCTCGACGTGGACGTCGACCGCCTCAAGGCCAAGACCCAGGGCGTGGCGCTGAGCGACCTGTTCGAGACCTTGCAGGTCTATCTCGGCTCGACCTACGTCAACGATTTCAATCTTTTTGGCCGCGCCTGGCGTGTGTATGCGCAGGCCGAGGGCGACTACCGCAAAAAGATCGAGGACATTGCCAACCTGAAGACGCGAAACGCGCAGGGCGAGATGGTGCCGATCGGCTCAATGGTGAACATCAAGCAGAGCTACGGCCCCGATCCGGTGATTCGCTACAACGGCTATCCGGCCGCCGATTTCGTCGGCGAGGCCAACCCGGCTCTGCTGTCCTCCGCGCAGGCGATGGACAAGATCACCGAGATCGCCGGCAAGGTGCTCCCGAACGGCATGAGCTTTGAGTGGACCGACCTCAGTTTTCAGGAAGCCACCCAGGGCACGGCGTCGTTGCTCGTGTTTCCGGTCGCGATCCTGCTGGCCTTCCTCGTGCTCGCTGCGCTGTACGAGAGTTGGGTGCTTCCGCTCGCGGTGATCTTGATCGTGCCGATGTGCATGCTCTCGGCGCTCGCCGGTGTCAAGCTGTTCGGCGGCGACAACAACACCTTCGTGCAGGTTGGCCTCGTGGTACTGATGGGCCTGGCGTGCAAGAACGCGATCCTGATCGTGGAATTCGCGCGCGAGCTGGAATTCCAGGGCAAGGGCATCGTCGCTGCCGCGCTCGAAGCCTGCCGCCTGCGGCTGCGCCCGATCGTGATGACTTCGGTGGCCTTCATCGCCGGCACCGTTCCGCTGGTGCTCTCGCACGGCGCCGGCGCCGAGGTGCGCTCGGCCACCGGCATCACCGTGTTCGCCGGGATGATCGGCGTGACCCTGTTCGGCCTGCTCCTGACACCGGTGTTCTACGTCGGCCTGCGCACGCTGTCCGGCGGCAAGCTGGTCCAGCATGGTGAGGGCAGTCTGGCGCATGGTTGAGCCCGGCAAGTGCCGAACCGTGTGCGGCGACTTCCCGGCGGCGGCCGGTCGCGATGCCGGCATGCTCGGATGCACGGCGGTCGAAGAAAAGCGGCTACGCCGCGAGGACGTAGCCGCTCCACAGACAGCCGACTGCCGACCGCCCGACGGGAGCGGGCGCGCCGTTCAACTACGACGCCAGGTCAAAGCGATCGTTGTTCATCACCTTCGTCCAGGCATTAACGAAGTCTTTCACAAACATCTCCTTCGCGTCGCTGGAGGCATACACTTCGGAAACCGCACGCAGCTCCGAATTGGACCCGAAAATCAAATCGATGGGGGTTGCCGTCCACTTGAGCTTGCCGGTGGTCCGGTCCCGGCCTTCGTACAATCCATCAGCTGTGGCCTTTGACCATTGGTTCGACATGTCGAGCAGGTTCACGAAAAAGTCGTTACTCAGCGTCCCCGGTCGCGTCGTGAACACGCCGTTTGAAGACCCGCCAAAATTGGCGTTCAGGACCCTCATGCCACCGATCAATGCCGTCATTTCGGGAATGGTCAGCCCGAGCGCATCTGCCTTGTCAACGAGCGATTCTGCCGGCGAGCGGGTCTGCTTGTCGCCATAGAAATTGCGAAAGCTGTCCGCGGTGGGCTCCATGACCGAAAACGAAGCGACGTCGGTTTGCGCCTGACTGGCGTCCACCCGCCCCGGGGTAAATGGTACTTGGACACCGAAGCCGGCGTTCTTGGCGGCCTGCTCAATCGCGGCGTTACCACCGAGCACGATCAGGTCGGCTAACGAGACCTTCTTACCGTCCGACCTCGCGCTATTGAAGCGTTTCTGCACCGCCTCCAGCTTTTTAAGTACCTTCTCCAACTCCTTGGGATTATTCACCGCCCAGTCCTTCTGAGGAGCCAGCCGGATCCGCGCACCGTTGGCGCCGCCGCGCTTGTCGGTGTTGCGGAAGTCCGACGCCGAGGCCCAGGCCGTGCGGATCAGCTCAGGTCCGGTGAGCTCGGTAGCCAGGAGATCCAACTTGAGCGCGGCGACATCCCGAGCATCGATTGGCTTGTAGTCCGCCTTGGGCAGGGGATCCTCCCAAGCCAGGTCCTCCTTTGGCGCGTCGGAGCCGAGGTAGCGGATCCGCGGCCCCATGTCGCGATGGGTCAGCTTGAACCATGCCTTGGCGAAGGCGAGCTCGAATTGATCGGGGTGATCGTGGAAGCGCTTGGCGATCTCGCGATAACTGGGATCAACCTTGAGCGCCAAATCGGTGGTAAACATCATCGGAGGATGACGCGTGGCCGGGTCATGCGCGTCCGG
>Ga0210394_10004656_pt1 | contig 15846 bp, 12 predicted proteins | sample IncBWC12MmetaG_FD_160121 | JGI IMG/M metagenome (GOLD analysis project Ga0210394, IMG submission 160121) | Forest soil microbial communities from Barre Woods Harvard Forest LTER site, Petersham, Massachusetts, United States - Inc-BW-C-12-M | ecosystem: Environmental > Terrestrial > Soil >... | reverse complement strand
GGGACATCTCGCGTGATGGCCGTTCGTGCAGAAGGTAACACCCAGCGGCAACGGAAGCCCCTCCGTGTATGCCCACGTGCGACGTTTTTGCGGTGAGGCTGCTGAGACGGACGCTGCGTCGGATGAGCAGTCACTGACCGCAATGGTTTGGGGAGGTGTGTTTCGCACGTGTTAAGAGCCTAATGACACGCCGCGTCGTCCTGGAAGGTAGCGCCGGGGAACATCTGCGCCAGGAATTGACCACAACGGATGATCTTCTGGGCGTCCTGGTCATCCTTGAGCGGGTTTTCCGATGTCGACAGATCGGCCGCGCTCAACGAGTTCCTAGCGTCAACAAAGCTCTCAGCCCACGCCTGCACATTGTTGAACTCATTCCGCAGCAACTCGAGCCCGCGGTGGTCATCATCCGTCGACGCAGCGGCTGAGGCTAACGCGACGTTGTCGGCGGCTCGACCCTGGTACGCGCGAATCGTGTTTCCTGCCATGGCCTTCCCTACGGGATATCCATTTTGAACGATCACCTGCAGCATCCCACCCCATTCTCTTATCGAGGCCATCGCCTCAATCGCGGCCCTCATGAACGCGAGTGAAAACCCCGACTTCGTCGCGGAGTCGCGCGGCGGCTCCGAAGCGTCACTTGGAGTGACTGTGAGAATGATTCGGTCCTCCTCAAAGCTCAGCGAGCCTTTAGTGATTCGCGCCAGGTCCTGCACATCCACGAACACACGTCCACGGTTTCGAATGACTGTCGCCTGCCCTTCGTAGCCTTGCACCGAGAACGTTTCTCTCTGGACCTGCGTTTGCGCCAATGCCATGACCGCCGACATTAGCATTGCCCCGACTATGACGGGCCGCTTCATGATGTTGAACATCGAGTGCTCCCTGGATGAGAATCGCGGCCGAAGAGCAGCCTGCCTCATTGCTGAGGCGGTTCTGCCACGCTACCTGTCTGGCCGCTGTAATTTGCCTGCGTGAGGGGAGGAAGTGAGGCCTCGACCTGCATATCCATCATCAAGTCGACGCGACGTTCTAATTGAAAGAACCTCGACACCGTAAGAGCCGGAAGCACCTTATTGAACTTCTTGTAATACTTCTTCTTCAACTGAGCCAGACGAGAGTCGCAGTCCAACATTTGGTCTGCCATCGCTTTGGCCTCTGCATCGGTCAGGTTCGGGTACTTCTGGGTGTACTCCTTTATGACGACAGCACGACGATCATCCAGCCTGGATCGTTCGTACTCGTATTGCTGATAGATCGGCCAGAATGCGGCGCCATCTTTGTCATTGAAATTCATTCCAGTCGTGATGAGGGTAGTCCTGCCTGCCTTCATATTGGCCCTCACCACAGCGATGGCGGAGTCGATCGTGGGGGGCTCCTGATCCTGGGCGCGGCCGAGAGGGCCGAACGTGAGCATCACGAACGTAATCATGAGTAATGCAGAATTCTTAATCATTGACTGAACTCCTTAAGCCGCTTGCTTCGTGTCATTCGCGGGCGCAGCGGCGCAGTGCGCTCGAGATTTTTTTGTGAACGGCCTCTCGAAAGAACGAGAAGCAGTTCGAGATGATCTTAGGCACGTCACTTGCCGAACCCGTCTCAGAATCAAATCACTTCTTATGTTGTGGTTCTGCAATAAACTCGGTTCCGCACGACCATACCGTGCCCAGTGACGAGCACGCTGACCTCATCTGGTCACGCCTGCGTCGAATCGAAGATCGTTTGTTGCCGTGCATAAGAGTATTCGCGGAGCCCTATTTGCCGTGGAACGGCCCTACTACCGGACCTAGCGTCGCCGCTATTGTCCTCGGCGCCTCGGCCTTCTTCATAACGATCATGCACATGGCTCCAACTCCTGCCCAGAAGACGGTGCGCGCGCGTCGGCACAATGCCAGGGTCAATCCTGTGGTACTCGTCACGCCGAACATCTTTGCAATGAGCATACTGCCACCTTCGTAGGTTCCGAAGTTGCCCGGATTCAGCGCGCCCACCAGATTGATCACCTTCGTCAGGCTTTCCACGATGAACGCACCGCCTACCGTGAATCCTGTTCCCATAAACCGCAGAATGATGTAGACCTCCAGGACGGCCAACATGTGCCATAGAAGATTGAAGAGCAATGTTGCCCAGAACGCGGCCGGCGCTTCATCACGAAAGCTCAGGAGATTGCCTTCCGCCGAGTCAACGATCGGCTGTTTATCGCTGACCCACGCATGAAGCCGCGGCAATCGGCCAATCGCCCGGGTCGCATTGCCCACCAACTGCCACCGGTTTTTGAGAGCCACAGCTGCCAAGATCACCACTGACACCAGCACGGTAATGAGTAGCACTGCATACACTCGCCACCTAACAGAAACAGGGCCCATCATTAGAATGGCTGAGATGCCCAAGACCGTTACTACTAGGGCGCTGAAGCTATGCAGTCCCCCGTCAATCGCGCCAGCCGATAATGCATTCGAGAGGGGCACGGCGCGACCTAGCAGCGATATGCGCGTCCCCTCGCCAACCACCTTTCCAGCGATACCAAATTGTCCGATCCCGTCCGAGATCAATTGCGCGACGAAGCTTCGGGACCAGGAAAGGCCGCTGATATCGCAGGTAAACGCCTGTCTCCATGCGCACGTCTTGGCCAATTGTGAGAGCCCTCCCAAAAGAATGACGAGAGCAAATCCCCAGCCGACGGTCTGCAGTTGTTTCCAAACGATCCCCGGGCCGGTTCGAAACACCAAGTAGCTCAGTAGTCCAAGGCCGAGCAGAGCTGCAAAGAATCGGAGAGAGAGCCGCATGAGAGACTGTAATTTTGGCGCGGCACCGCCCGCCTGTGCCTGCTTGAGAATTCTTCTCCATCTCCTCGCCTTCTTCGGTTTGTACGTCGGCTGGATCCCCGTCAGCGCACATTCAGTAATTGAATTGCTTGCTCCCACGTCACTCTCCCCATTTCCAGTTGATTTACATGCCTGGACATTGAGGGAACAGCAGATGGATTGCCAATCGGATCCCGCTTAAACCTTTAATGTTGATTGTGTTCGACGAGTGAACATGAATTCGGCGTGCCTTGTCCAGGGCAGCGCCTCAATGTGGGCAGCGAGGGGACATCTCCAGAGCTTCGCAAATAATCGCATTCAGATGTGACTCGCCTTAGAGGCTTTCGGCATAGATCTTGTAGATGTTTTCCGTTCCGGAGGGCCGAACCGCAAACCAGCCGGATGCCGCAACGACCTTCAGTCCGCACCGGCACCGACTAATTCTCAGAAAAAACGTCGCCAGTTTCGTACAGGCACACCTTCAGGGCTGCTCGAACCTCAGTTGAGAACGAGAATCTTCGTTTAATCGATGATGAACTACCAAGAGACAGCAGTGCAGACTGCATGCCAATTGGTCCGCCCGTTAATCCATCATGTCTCGTCTATCCGAAGCACCGGGTCGGCAACTGGCGTGCCCTGCTTTGGTCAGTGCCTCAATCAGGGCACGTTTCGAAAGACAAAGAATGCAGCTATTGTGGTTCTAAAGGGAGATAGCGTTCGGCCTCGATTGGCACATTGCATGCAAACTGTGGAGAGTTCATGTGCGCACGCAAAGCCCGTCGGTGAAGTAGGGGTGCGCGGCACTTGATCCCAGCTCTCCCCAAGTAGTTATGGATCAAGTTACTCGCACCTCATCCGACGGCTCTTAGGATGGCAAGAGCGGCGTCTAAGTCAGCATGTCATGTCACTCGTCACAGCGAAACCACGGTCGATACTGATCGCAACGGATTTCTCTGAAGCTTCTGAGAACGCGCTGCACCACGCCCTGGCACTGGCCCGATTCTATGGCTCGAGATTCTGCTTAGCGCATGTGGTGTCCTCACTGGGTCTGACTATGGCGGGTCCCGGCGCAATTGCTGCCTGTGAAGAGGCAGTACCGCGCGAGGCCGCGCGGTTGGAGGCATTGCTGGTACGAACCGGGGCCCTCGCTGGCATTCAATACAAATTCATCGTTAGGCACGGTGAACTGTGGCCAGAATTGCGAGAAATCATCCGAGAAGAAAGCACGGATCTCCTCGTCGTGGGCACACATGGACGACACGGTGTGGCCAAGCTGTTCTTCGGTTCAGTCGCGGAACAGATTTTCCGTCAGGCAGATTGTCCGGTCTTGACCTTTGGGCCACACACCGATGCCCGCCCATGGCTTGGAACATCCTCCACGCACCGCACATTCCTGTTTGCGACAGACTTCGGACACGCATCTCTCCAGGGCTTGTCGCAAGCCATTGCGGCTGCCAATCAGTTTGAAGCCAAGCTCGCCTTTCTGAGTGTCATTCCAGGTGCGCCATCGAGCACCGAAAAAGCTCTGACAGACTGGCAAGAAAATGCCCGGATGAGAACCCTACAGCGGCTGGCAGAACTCGCCGACGATGCTGGGCTCGACACGCGACCTCAGCTGTACGCGGAATTTAAATCAGGAACGCCCGTAAGCGAGAAGATCCTTGAAACTGCTGACAGACTGCGAGCGGACCTTATTATTCTGGGGCTCCACGATTCGGGCCACGCCGGAATCGTCTCGCACCTCGATCTTGCCACTACCTACGATGTGATTTGCCAGGCTGGCAGCCCCGTGCTTACGGTGAACTATTCCTCAGGGTCTGACCTTGAAGCGCGACCGACCAAAGTGACACCGTCCATTTGCCGGAGACCGATGGGATCCGCAGTCGCGAGTTCGGAATGAAGTAGTGGACGAGATCGTGACTTGCCGTCGACCAGGTGAGTGACAGCCGCAAAGAGAAGTCCAATCGAGACCCCCGACATCAGCATGCCAACCATGCTTTCGAGCGGGCCCAAGAGGCGCCACTTCGACGGAAGGATCACATCCCCGTATCCCACTGTCGCATAGCTGCTCGCCGAGAAATAAAACGCAGTTTCCCAGGACGGAAGGCATAGGCACCGATAGCAACTCGCCCATAGCAGAATAACGATTCCGTGCAGCACTAGAACCGCTACTGTGGTTTGCATGACAAGCGCAGCGCAACGAAACACCCGTACCTTCTGAGTCTCTCTTGGAATATTTCTTATCCAGATGATGAGCGCTGCCGCGCCCCCACACTGAATAGTGAGGGTAATCAAAACCAGAAGGACGGCTGCACCGGCTTGTTGGAGGAAAGCCATTTTCGAGATCGTTCTCTAAATGAAACCTGAGGGCTTGCTCACTCGGCGGATCTCCGAAAGACACATAGGTGGAGCGATCAGAGATGCCGCGTCTCTCAGCGAACCCAATTTGTGCCGTGCGCACAGCTCGCAAACCGTTTGCTTAGCCGACGGTCTAGCAGCGCACAATGTTATCGCCCTGAATGCCCTTCATCGCGTTGCGCGTATCCACCACCAAGGATGCGTGCTGCGCGATCCAGGCGTAATCGTAATCCGAATGATCTGTGACGATCAGCACACAGTCGTATTTGGATACATCGTTCACGGGTACGCATTTCATCTGTAAATCGTAATGGCGCCCTTTGCCGATAAGCGGAAAATAGGGATCGTTGTAGCTGACTTGAGCGCCATCCTTCTGCAGCAGCTCAATAATGGTCAGGGCCGGCGACTCGCGCAGGTCATCGATGTCTTTCTTGTAGGCCACCCCGAGCACCAGCACTTTGGCGCCGTTCAGAGCTTTCCGTTGTTGACTCAGGGCCTTGCTGACGGATGAGACCACGTGATAAGGCATGGCACTGTTGATCTCTCCGGCCAGTTCGATGAAGCGTGTCTGGAAATCCCACGCCTTCGCCTTCCATGACAGATAATACGGATCGACGGGGATACAGTGTCCGCCGAGACCCGGGCCAGGGTAGAAGGGTTGAAAACCGAATGGCTTGGTCGAGGCAGCCTCGATGACTTCCCAAATATCCAATCCCATGCGCAATGACAAGAGCTTTAATTCATTGACCAGGGCGATGTTCACGCATCGGTAAATGTTTTCCAGCAGCTTCGTCATTTCGGCGACGGCGGGTGAGGACACTGGGACGACTCGGTTGAAGATTGCCCCGTACAGCGTGGCGGTCAGTTCGGAGGCTTGGGAATTCAAGCCCCCTACCACTTTCGGGATGTCACGCCGCGCGATGCTGTCATTGCCGGGATCCTCTCGTTCCGGAGAAAAAGCGACAAAAAACTCATCGTCTCCGTTAGCCATTGGTTCGCGAGCGGCCTTCAAACCGCGCCCATTACCTTCCTCCAAGATTGGAATAAGCACTTCCTCCGTGGTCCCGGGATAGGTCGTGCTTTCGAGGACGACTAATTGACCGGCACGTAGATAGGGTGCAATGGCCTTAGCGGTATTCGTGATAAAACTGAGATCTGGCTCGCGATATTCGTCCAGAGGCGTTGGCACACAGATGATGATGGCATCCATTTCGGTCAGGCTCGAAAACTCCGCGGTCGCACAGAAACCTTGCGAGCGCGCCGCCTGGATCTCTGTAGGTGGAATTCGATAAATGTAGGATCCACCGGAGGTGAGAGTCGCGACCTTATGCTGGTCGATGTCAAAGCCCGTTACTCGAAACTTCGCTTCGGTGTAGAGCAGAGCAAGAGGCAATCCCACATAACCGAGACCTATCACTGCGACCCGCGCTCGGCGAGTATCAATTCTGGTTTTCAGCTCTGGAAATAGGCTGACGGCGCTACTGCAAGTAATCATGACGATCTCCTCTATAAACACTCAGTTCCCGCTAGTGGGAGTAATCAAACTCTGCGATCGTTAGTTCAGTTGCTAGCGTTGGCTCGGCTGCTGCAGGAGCCTCCCACTTAATCAGCTTTAGATCCAACACAAAGATGGAATAGATCACTGGGACGAGCAGCAGTGTCACGAACGTCGCGATCGTAAGACCACCGATCTGGGCGTAGCAGAGAGGTTCCCAGAGGGGTCCTCCGTGTATTGCCAGCGGTATGAGTCCAAGCACAGTCGCGCCCACCGTGATCATCACAGGTCTGAGTCGCACGATGCCGGCATCGAGCAGAGCTTCCCGCAAGGGCTCTCCTCTTTCGTGTGCTTCTTCGATGAAATCGAAAAGCACGATGACGTGACTGACGATCACACCGACAAGGCTGGCTACACCCAGGAACCCCATGAATCCGAACGGCTGCCCCATGATCACGAGTCCCGCGAATGCCCCGGTCATTCCATACGGGATCGCCGCGAACACTAAAAATGGCTTCACTGCGTTCTTGAACTGCAGGACCAAGGCTATATAGATCAGCAGTACAGAAATCGCCATGACCACGCCGAGTTGCTTGAACCCTTTCTGCTGTTCGTCGTATTCGCCTCCGATCTCGAGGAAATACCCGGGAGGCAGGTTCTTCTGGAACTCCTTGATCTTCGGCAGCAGCGGCGTGAGCACTTGAGACGGTAATACACCCGGAATCGGGAACGCGGATACCGTAACCGTACGAAACTGATTGCGGCGCTTAATTTTTGAGACCGCCATCTCCGTGGTGACGTTCGAGACCTGCCTCAGAGGCACACGCTGATTGGTGGTCAAGGAGTATACGTAAGCATTCTGTACGTCAGACAGTCCTGCGCGGTCTTCCATCCGCAAACGGGCGGCGATCGGGATTTGTTTGTCGGCTTCCCTGTAAGTTGAGACAGGTAATCCGCTCATCGCTGCGGCTGATGAGAGGGCTATATCGAGATTCGTGACGCCGGAAAGGTTTGCGCGATCCGGGTCCACCTTCAGACGGACATTCATAGCAGGCTCGCCCCAGTCATCCCGTACCCGAGTCGCGTTTGGCTGGGCCCGAAACGTTGTCTGAAGTTCTCCAGAGAGACGGTGCAGAACGTCTATCTCCGGACCGGAAATTCGAACAGAGACTGGAATGCCGACCGGCTTGCCGGTTTCGAGTTGCCGGACATCAATCCGGGCGCCGGGGACTTCGCGGCTCAGCGCCGTCTGCAGCGGGCCCACGAATTCGTTAGTGAAGTGCTTGTCGGAAACCTCAACGAGGATTTGCGCGTAATTGAGTTGTTGCCGCTCGGGGTCAACTGAGAACCAGAATCTCGGGCCTCCGCCGCCGACGAATGTCGTCAACGACTTTAGAATATCTTTGTGATGATGTTCGTTTCCAAATTGTTCAGCCTCCTGACGAATGACTGCCTCTGCTCGCTGTGCTACTGCGTCGGTTGCACCCAGCGGGGCGTCGGGCGGAAGCCAGACATCCACGTACGATAAGTAGGAGAGGTCCTTGGGGAAGAACTGCGGCTTCAGCATGGTGAAAAGAATGCCTCCCACCACGAGAACAACAAGGGACCCTGCGAACGTACCCCAGCGATGTGCCAACGCGAAATTACCCACCCGATAGTAGAGTGCCGGGAAGCCGTGCTTTCGTCGCTCGGACATTGGCTGCTCCAACTGTTTGGGCGGTTTGATCAGGTAGTACGCGATCAACGGGATAAAGGTGAAAGAAACAATGACTGACGCGATCAGGGTGCAAGTCATTACAACGGGCAGGCTGTAAAGGAAAAAGCCTGTATCGCCTGTCAGCATTAGGAATGGGAGGTAGGCGACGATGTTCGTGATTGTGGCAAATATAATCGCCTTCGCCAGTTTGGTCGGCCCAATCCAGGATGCCAGATCGCGCGGCGAACCAGATCCCAATTCTCGCTTGATCGCGTCGCCTGCGACCACAGGCATATCTACCAACAATCCAAGAGCGATGATCAGGGTCGCGATGGAAACTTGTTGAATGTCAATTCCAAGCACGTGCACGATCCCGAAGGTCATCGCTAGCGTTAGAGGAATGGACGCCGCCATTAGCATGGCTGCACGCCAGTCCCAGAATCCCACCAAGGCGACGATTACAACCAGGACGATGGCTTCGTACAGGCTGCCCATCAACAGGCTGACAAGTTCCTTTACTTGTCTGGGCTGGTCCGACGTGCGAGCTACAATGAGGTCCGCCGGCAGTTGCGGGCGAACATTTGCCAGAGCTTTGTCTACCGCCTCTCCGAACTTGAATATTTGTTCGCCCGATCGCATTTGAACGGCCAGTGTGATAGCTCGATTACGCTGCCAATCTCCCCCACCGTCGCGAGAGACCATGTAATTCAAGTACCGGGTAGGCGTCTGATATGCACGCGATATGTCCACGAGGTCGCGCAAGTATAGCGGCGCTCCATTCGACGACGATGCCAGAAGCACGTTGCCGATATCCTTGGTGCTTTTGAACTCGGCGGTCGCGTCAACCAGGACATTGCGCGATTGAGTCTGGACAATTCCACCTGGGGCCGTGACATTCCTCGCGTTCAGGATGTCTTTGATCTTCGTCGGCTGCAATTTCAAGGCTGAAAGCCGCTCGTCCGAGTACTCGAGATAAATCTCTTCCGGCAGAACGCCCACACGTTGGACTTTTGCAACCTCGGGTACACGCTGCAACGAGCGTTGAATCAGGTCAGTAAAGTCATCCAGTTGGCGATAGGAATAGCGGTTGCTCGCTACTTCCGCGATACGGTCCTTGGTGGCTCGTGGATCGCGAATGATAATCGGTCCCCACGCGTCGGGATGAATGTCATACTCTTGCAGTCTCTTCTCTATGAACTGACGTCCATAGGCGCGGATTTGGTCATCCGACTTCGTCGTCGCAAAATCGATGCCGGAACAACTTCCGACGGAGACCGACCGAATATCATGTGCAAACCCATCTCGCTCGGCCTGCGCCGCCAACATCAAAAATGGCCGGTCAATTACGGCAGGTGAGACGGATGCCGGATAACAGTAAAGAACGGCGACACGCCCCGCTGTTTTTCCTTGGCGTACCTTCTCGACCGCGTTCTGTACACCGCGTGCGCGCAACGCGATCTCGAGGTCGGGTACAGTCGGACTGGCGACGGTCAGCATCAGTGCTGCCGTGTCTCCGAAGTCGCTGATCCAGGTGACAGGTCCGGCGCCATCAGGAAGGTCAGTGATCTGGTTCAGCCGTTGCCCAATGTCCTGGAATTCCTGCTGGGTGTTCTTGATGTTGTCCAACAACCTGACTTGCACAACAGAAATGTTGTCTTGGGTCGTGGACTCCACACGATCTACCTTGCTGTTTCCAGTGATGGCTTGCTCCACCTTGCGCGTGACCAACTGCTCAACCTTGTCCGCCGAGATACCCGGCCACGGGGTGATTGCAAGTGCGATGCGCACCGGTATATCGGGGTCTTTCCGCTTGGGCATGTTCATGTACCCGAACACACCCCACGCCAGAGTTGCGAGCAATGCTACCGCGGCAATCTGCCGGTTATTGACAAAGAATCGTGCGATATTACGACTGCTATTGGGGTTCTCAGCTTTCATTGAAGGACCTCTACCCGCTGCCCATCCTTAAGCAGATTGGCGCCAGTGGTGATGATGCGATCTCCTGCGTCTAGCCCATTGACTACGCTGATGTCGGAGCCATTGACGGCGCCGATTTCTACACTGTGGAGACGGGCCACGTCGCCTGCACTCGACTCCGAGACAACGAACACGCCATATTTGCCGTCCTTCGCTTGCACAACTGCTGAAAGCGGAACCAGCAGCGCGGACGGTCGAATATCGCCACCAGCATTCGCCAGTTGCAAAGAGCCAATCATGCCCACTTTCAGCAAGTGATCGTGATTGGGTATGGAAACCTCGACCTCGAAGTTACGAGTAACCGCGTCCGCCGCCGATGATATGCGGCTGATCCGTGCGTGGAAGGTGCGCGTGGGGAATGCGTCGATCCCAACCTCAACTGGCTGGCCGAGTCTCACGGAACGGACAACCGTGTCGGGCACGCCAACGACGATCTTCACCACGTTGGTTTTTGCGAGCGCGAATGCGGGAATCCCGGGGCCAACGAAAGCGCCCATCTCTACGGCTTTTTTCACGATATCGCCATCGAAGGGCGCGATCAGAGACGTGTCACGCAGGGCGGTTTCTGTTTCACTCGTCAAAGCACGTGCGGATTTCAATTGCTCCTGGCTTGCGTCGTACTGGGAGCGAGCGGAATCAAAATCGGGTTTCGTTAAGCTCTGACTGTCATACAGGTGCGTAGCGCGATCAAAGTCGAGCTTTGCTTTCTGAAAGACAGCATCCGCGGCTGCAGCTTGCGACGACGCCTGCTGTACTTTGTCTTCGTATTCCGATGATCGGATGCGGACAAGCACAGCACCCCTGCTTACTGGATCCCCTTCGGCGATGTCGCGCATCCTGCCGTCCTGCCCGGGCACTTGCTTGAGAGAAGTGACGTATCCCGGAATTCTGAATGACAAGGGAGCCTCCGAATCCGGCGCAACAACCGCCGAGAAACGCATTCCGTCGGCGTTCAAGCTCGCTTGCTTTGCAATGGCTTCGGCCTGGACCCCCTGGGGGGGCTGGTTGAGTGGCTTATGACCGCCACAGCCGGCCATGACGAACATCAATGAAAAGATTGCGATCGTTTTTCTCACGTTTATTCCTCTCCCATCGCGCGGCGCAAATCTGCAAGGGAACTCCAGTAAGAAGAGAGCGCCTGCTGATACTGAAAAGCGGTTTCCGAACTTCGAGCCTGAGCTTGTAAGAGATCTCTTACGAGTGCTGCTTGTTCTTTGTATCTATTGCTAGTGACGCGGAATTGCTCCGCCGCGGCTTCATGGCCGGTGCGGGTGGCCTTCAGCAACAACGCAGCCTCTTTCCACTTTCGGTACTTCATCCCAACCTCAACTCCTATCTGCGATTGAGCTTCCTGTGCGCCGTTATGCGCTTCGGCCAAAGTGTTGGTTTTTTCGCGGACACGATTCCTGCGGCGTCCCCAATCGAATGGTTCCCAGGTCAGGGCAAAGCCGGCCACACCCACATTCGTCGGAAGGACTTGCACGTTCTGCACCCCCATATAGCTAACGGCGAGACCAAGGTCTGGTATGTATTCAGCCTTGGCAATGCGCCGATCGTATTCGGCTTGTTTTACCTTGAGGTGAGCTTGGCGAATCTCAGGGCGATTCTCAGACGCCTGCTGGCGTACCTGCTCGAGGGTCAGAGTCGCTGTCTCCTCCTCAGGCAGGAAATCAACCCGAAATGGAGTGGCAAGATCCCGCCCCAGAAGTTGATTCAGGTGCTCGTGTTGTGTGGTCAGTCCGTTCTCAGCAACGGACAAGTCGTATTGCGCCTTCGTCAAACGCGCATCGACCTCCAACTCATCCCCCCTGAGTACCGTCTTTTCGCCGACATAACGCAGCGTAACTCGCTGTGCCTCTTGCAGCGTCCTGACCCCTTCCTGTGCTGCGTCCACAGCGGCCTGAGTCGCAATGAGCTCGAAATATGCGCTACGCACCTCGGCCGCAATCTTCTGACGCTCTGCGCGAACGTCTTCTTTGGCGATGTCGCGCCCAAGTTCTGTCGCGCGAATCCCTAATCCGATCTTGTACTGCTGTGTCAGCGGCTGATCGATGCTGCCGTTCACGAAGGCGGTCAATCTTGCTGGCGTGTGCACCTTGGCGTCTGTTGACGGAATAGGTCCAGTTCCCGGATACGTCCCGAAGACACCCTTCGCAAATGTGAAATCAAACGGCTGCAGCAGTTCGCCACCGAGGACTGAAAATTGAAAATGTGGCAGCCGCTTGCTCCGCATCGTGCTCACCTGAAAGTCATACTTTTGAGCTTCCAAGACTGAGTTCTTCACGAGCCGATTGTTCGCGAGTGCAAAGGAAACAGCCTCGTCGAGGGTAAGAGTCGGCGCGTCCTGCTTAGCCTCTTGGGCAAATGGCCGGATCGGTAAGGCGAAGGCGAGAATTGCAAGAAGCGGTACGAAATGTTTCGATTTCATCATTCTTTTACCTGGAATTCAGCTGAGGCTTGAAGCTACTTTGAATACGAGCGAGTCTCGTTGTCACTCGTGTACACAGAGATTGCAGGTTCCATACCAACGAACGGCTCCTCGCAAGTCCTTGAATCAGAAAAGGGATGAACCGTGAACGCGACAGGCTGCCCTTATCCGGGCGATGTGGGGTGCCCTCATGCGGGCATGGGCACTCGGCGTTTCAGGTCACGACGTCTGAGAATGTGTCCCATGATCAGAAGACACATCTCGATCCGCTCACATTCTTCGGAGGACCGCAGTCATGCGGCAGCTGGGTGGGATGGTTAACGTGAGAGGTCGGAATAGAACTCTAACCAGGTCGACGCCATTGCTGCGCCGGGGCGTCGAAACAAGTCTCAGCGGTTTGACGCTAGACAGAAGGGGCTGCGAGTCGGCCCGGTTAAGCTCATTCGCGCTTGCTTCTCAACAGCAATGAAACTCATCGCGGGCATCAGGGCATAGGAGTCCGTCGAGCCCGACTCATAGGCCGCGAGAGTTGGTAGGGGGAGGATAACCCTTTCCATTCGTGTTGCCCGGTAATTCTGAGTTCTGCTTATGGTTACGAACCAACGGAAGCTGAAGCCGTTCGCAAATGTCCCGGGCATACGCTGTCTCTGCCACGAACTCCCCTCCGAGCTTTTTTATCAACAAAAGCACATCTTCACCGACAGCGTCGATGAACATCAGTTCCGTGAGATCGACGACTAGTTCTAATTTGCTATTGCAGCGCGTGACGAGCAGACGAACGTGTTCAGCTCCCTCACCGGTGAAACGACCTTCGAGGCTGCAGATCAAAGCGCCGCCTATTTCTTGCGTTTCGACACGTAACATGATGGGTTCCTTTTGCATTTCTTGGCAGCCTCAACGAAGGCCATTGCTAAGCCTTGCAGCTACCTTGCCAGCGATCCTCAGCGCAAATTATTGATGCCAAAGGGTCATCCGAGCTGATGCCGCCCTTTGCAACGGGCAGTGCCAGCATGAGGGCAACCGTGGCGAGCCGGGAGAGAATCAAGGCGGCTCGTCCAGCTGCCTTGAAGAAAAAGACGGGAGGAAGCTCGATCGAGCTAGACCGTAAACACGAGGCGGCGGGCGAATGGCTCGTTGGTGATCCGGCTGCGGGTGGTCCGCTTGTTGAAGAAAACCGGAGCCTTGAACCGTCACTTCATTTCTGACTTCCCGATCCCAAAATGAGGTTCCAAAAGAACGAGAAAAACTGCCAGTCCGGTCAACTTCTTCGTTTATAGGTTCGCTCACTCCCCTGAGCGACTGTTTATCTCTTTTGTGTGGCTCCTACTGCGGCACAAGGGAAAGAGCATACGGATTGCCGAAACGCGACTCTGATCTAGGCTCTTGGGGGAGGCCTTAGGGACGAACTAAGCAGCCAGACGAACGCCTTTGACTTGCGCCCTTATGCTGCGGGCGACCGCATGTTGTCAGGCCGAATAATCAGCACGAGTTATACTTAGCCTGCGCATCTTGTTCTGCAGCGTGGTTCTCTTAAGGCCGAGGCGCTCTGCGGCTCCACCCTTGCCTGCTATTCTTCCGGACGCGCCTTTCAAAGCATCGAGGATCGCCTGTCGTTCTGCTTGCTCGAACGTGGATGGCACCGCAACAATGGTGCGGCCAGCGGATCTGTTGAGCTCTGTTCGGGGCACATTCAATTCGTCCCCTTGCGTCAGTATCACGCAGCGCTCAATGAAGTTCTCTAGCTCGCGGATATTTCCTGGCCAATCGGCATTCACCAGAGCTTCCATCGCGGGCCTGGGGACGGACCGGATGCGCTTTTGCATACGGCGGGAGAGGCGCGACACAAAAAAGTGGACCAGGAGTTGAATGTCTTCGCGCCTCTCGCGCAGCGGCGGAATTTCGATCGGGAAGACTCTCAACCGGTAAAAAAGGTCCTCGCGAAACTGATTGTTGCGGATCATGCTTTCCAAATCCCGATGTGTGGCCGCAATCAGACGAACATCGACGTGGATGGTCTTGGTACTGCCGAGACGTTCAAACTCCTGTTCCTGCAGGGCACGCAGGAGTTTCGGCTGCAAATCCATAGTAATGTCGCCAATCTCGTCGAGAAACAGAGTGCCGTGATCCGCCAGCTCAAACCGGCCTCGCTTCTGGATGAGCGCCCCGGTGAAAGCACCCTTTTCGTGGCCGAACAGTTCGCTTTCCACCAAACCCGAAGGGATCGCCGCACAGTTCAGGCGGACAAATGTACGCTCCCGCCGAGGGCTGAGGTTATGTAGCGCTCGGGCCACCAGCTCCTTGCCCGTGCCGGTCTCGCCGTGCAGTAACACGGTGGAACTGGTTGGCGCAACGATCGTGATCTGGTCCAGCACTTTACGTATCGCGGCACTCTTGCCGACTATGTCTTCGAAGTTGAATTCAGATTCGATTTCCGATTCAAGGTAGAGCCTCTGCTCCTCCAACTCGTCGCGCGACGCGCGGAGCCGCCCGTACGCCAGCGCATTCTCGAGCACCAGGGATGTCTGCGTGCCGATCTGCGAAAGCAGGTCGCGATCCGCCTCGTTAAACCCATCAGCCCTGCGACTGCACATGGTCAACAGGCCCAGAGGCCCATCGGCACCCATCAGTGGCATCACGACGGCCGAGAGGAGCGACTCGGCTCGGGACGCCTCGCGGAGAGCGGGAGGTATGTCTGCTCCACACGGCGAGTAATACTGGGGCGTTCGGAGGAGCGACCATTCGCTCCATAGCTTCGTTGGCTCGACTACATTCACCTTGTCGAGAAAGCCTCTTCCAGTCGGGAAGTCGAGAAATCTACGTTCCAATGTGCCTGACTGCTTGTTAAGGAGCCACAATGACGTGAGATCGTTGCCCCAGTGCTTGCGCATCGACCCTGCTACCGCCTGAAACAAGTCATCCGCTTCCAGCTTATTGACAATATGGTTGTTGATTTCCAGTAACAAGCTGAGCCGATCTCGCTGCTTCACGACCTCCCGGTGGTAACGCTCTACGGTATCTCTTGCCAGTGCACACTCGAGCGCGACCGCAACGTGGGAAGCCAGGGCACTGAGCATCTCGACATCTTCGGGAG
>Ga0210394_10004655_pt1 | contig 15850 bp, 9 predicted proteins | sample IncBWC12MmetaG_FD_160121 | JGI IMG/M metagenome (GOLD analysis project Ga0210394, IMG submission 160121) | Forest soil microbial communities from Barre Woods Harvard Forest LTER site, Petersham, Massachusetts, United States - Inc-BW-C-12-M | ecosystem: Environmental > Terrestrial > Soil >... | reverse complement strand
CGTCTCCACACGCGCACCCCTGTCACGCCTCAAGCCTTTGTAAAGTTTGGCGCTAATAACTACGGTTTTGTCTTCAATATCAGCGAAAACGGATTGGTTTTTGCGCCCACCGGAACTCTCACCTTGACCGTCGGCGCCGTCGCAAAAATGCGATTTCAACTCCCCGACTCCAAGGAGTGGATTGAAACGAGCGGGGAAGTAGCCTGGATCGCGGAATCACAAAAAGAGGCGGGCGTTCGCTTTGTGGATTTGATGGAAGATACCCGTGTCAAAATACGAAACTGGATTTCGCAAGAGCCTTTGCGCCCTAATCCTTCTCAAGCACAGGATGCCGTTCGTAAAGCGATCGCTACTTCTCAACCGAATGCTCCCGGCGCCGTTCCTGAAGACAAAATTGTGAAATCGATATTTTCCGACCCCGGACTTTTCCTGGTCGAATCGAAAAGTGCACGGGCGAAACCTGCCGTTCAGCCGCCGCCGGCCGTTGCGAATGAACCTCCCCAGGCCACTAGCGCCGCGCTGGTCCCAGAACGCCGTTCTCAACCACGTCGTCGTGTTCTCTCGCTCGAATACCTCGACCTGGGCGACTCCAACGGCGGCATCATTCTGAATCTCGGCGAAGATGGCATGTACATCCAGGCCGTAGCCAGTTTGTCTCCCGATCACATTTCCAATTTGAGTTTTAAAATCCCCGAGTCTGGTTATCAGGTAGAAACCAGCGCAAACATCGTGTGGGTCGGAGAATCAAGGAAAGATGCCGGCATTCAGTTTGATAATTTGCCCGAAGAAGCTAGGCTGAAAATTCGCGAGTGGGTTGCCGAAGAATTTCCTGTGCGCCAGAATTCTGGCCAGCCGCAAGAACCTTCTGATCCCGCTCCTTTCGCCGCGAAACCCGTCCCGGATGCGCATAAACACGACCGATTAGTGGAGATGCCGCCAAGCGTCGTGCTTAAATCGCTGCCGCAATCTTCCAGCTCTCCAGCCACGCGAATCTCTGATCAGAAAGCAGGTTCCGTTTCCAAGATTCCGGCTGCTGAAGTTGCGCCTGTTAGCATTCAAAGCTCCACAGATATTTCCGTCGGTCGCGGTTCTCCAAAACAACCGGAATCTGCTGCGAAATTGCCGCTCGTCAATGTTCCGCCGCGTGTCGTCCAAAATCCCGCTGATGCTCCCGCAAATAATATTTCCCCAAAACAACCTGTCTCATCAGGGAAAACACCCAATGACGGCGCTAACGGCACGCATACATTAGTCCAACGGCCCGCCGAGGCTCCCTCCGCCGCATCGACGGTTCAGAAGCTGTCGCCGGTCGCACTGCCCAGCACGGATGTCGCTCGGCCGGGAGCTGACGAGAAACAGATTATTGCGCCCGCAGCTTCATCCAGCGCACAAATTCAGAATCCCTTCTCCGCCAAGTCTGTCGCGCCGAATGCATCTCCTAATTCTGGCGCGGTGAATGTTCCAGCTCGACAATACGATCGAAAAGATGGCACGCGTGAGACATCCGCCGCCACTTCGGACCTTGCGGATTGGCCAATCGCCGAATCCCCTGCGGTGAATCTGACGCCAGATCGAATTAGCAGCCGAAAGGACATCGCGTCGCGAGCCGCGCAAGCAGAGCAGCCTGTGGAAATAGCGTCACAAGCTACCCCACTTGCGGTCCCTCCCGAGAGTTCCGAAAGCACTCGATCTCTTAACTGGAAAAGTCTCGCCGCTGCCATTCTTTTCGTGGTTCTACTCTCGTTCGCCGCCGGATGGATCGCCGCCGGACCGACCGGACGAAAACAAATCCTCGATAAATTTGTCAGCCAGCAATCCGATTCATCTCAGCCACCTGAAAATCCCGGAGCCACCTCGGCCCAGACCGACGCTCCCGTCTCAGGCGCCGGCTTGCCTCAGACGAATGTCGCAACCGCCGCACCCGAGCAAAGCACAAATCCGACCGCAGCGAAGCTCGTATCGCAAACTCCGCCAATCGTCTCAACGCAACCCCCATCGCAAATTCCGCATTCGAATACAGTATCGCCGCAGCCTGCTTCGCAGACTTCACCCCCGGCTGTCGCTAGCACCGGAAATGTTGCGCCCATCGCGCCGGAAAAATCCGCCGGCCCTAATCGCGACGCCGCCACATCTTCGTCCACCAAGCCTAGCTTCGTTGCGAACAACACTGCGCCGACGAACGCCGCCCCGCGCGAGTCACGCACACCTCAGCCCAACTCGTCGCCGGCTTCAAACTCCTTGTCAGCCAGCAACGCAAGCCAGCCGCAACCAGCGCAGCCAAACGCCGCCGCAATTTCGACTTCCTCAAACCCGTCAAGCTCCGTCGCGAAGACCGCGCCACCTCCAGTCTCCGCGAACGCATCGTCACCAGCGCCGACCGCAGCCGTGCCCGATGTCGTCAAAGCCACAGTCTCCGTAAACGCGAGCCCTTTTCCCTCAATCCGCGTCCCACCCGAGCTGAAATCTCAAATTTCCAAACAAGGCGCCAGCCTTCAAATCGGCCAACTAATTTCTCGCGTCGAACCAACTTACCCTGAAGACGCCCAGCATCAGCGCATCGAAGGCGTCGTGAAATTGCGCGCCATCATCGCCCGTGACGGCAACATCCAGGACATCGACCAAATGTCCGGCCCGCCTCTGCTGGTTGCCTCCGCCGCAAACGCCGTCCGCCAATGGCATTACAAGCCCACCTCTCTCGACGGTCAGCCCGTCGAAGCCACCGAATCCATCACCATAACCTTCCGCCTGCAATCCAACCGCGCAAACTAACACTCGCCCACGCAAGCTCCACACGCGCATTGACAATCCGAACGCAACCGTTACGCCCACAGTGAATCGCGCGCGCCCTCGACGCCTACGCCCCCGCATCTGTTTCCACCCCCGTATCCGCGCTTGCGTACGGGCTTTGCGCACAAACGCGCGCGCAGTCGCATGCACGCGCACGCACTCGACGCCCACGGCGGCTGCAACCGGACGAAGCTCCGCGCACGTAGCCTAAAAGTTAATTTGAAAGTTTTTGTTCCACCAGGAAGGGAAAGACCAAATCTTCTAAGGATTCGACTGGCTCACCGAGCTAGACTTGTGTCCCCCAGCCAGCGCCAACGCCGCGCCCGCTCCGCCAGCAATCGCCACTCCAGCAATAATCCATTTTGTGGTGTTACTCATCCCCGTGGAAACAGGCGCAGGAGCGGGTGTCGAAGGCGCTTCTCCAGGTGCTGGCGCAGGCGCAGGAGCTGCCGCCGCTTCTTTCACCGCCGACAATTTCCCTTTCGCCGAAATATTCACCGTTTGCCCAGCTTGTATCAACAGCCCGCTGCTTCCTTCTCCCGCCGGCACCAGAATCACGCTGCCGCCCAGGCACGTCACCACAAACGACCCATCCGCCCCGCGCTCGATCTTTGCGCTCGTTAACTCGCCTTCCGTCGCGCCTACCACCGTATAACTCCCCGCGCGCACGCTCAACCCTTGCGGCCCTCGCTGCGAGCTCGCCACCACCGTGCCCGTCTGTAGCTCCGCCACATATTGGTCGCCGCCATTGAACGCAATCTGGCTCCCCGGCAGCACCTGAAACGTTCCTTCCACACTGCTCGTAAACGTCGTCGTCCCCGTCGCCCCCGTGCGTATCGTATCGCTGCTGAAAATTGTCGCGTCCGCGGGCGCCGGCGAGTTGTTCACGTACACTTCTCCCGCGCTGCTCAACGACCCCAGCGGCTGATGCTCCTGCGAACGCGTCCGCCCCTGCGCCCCCGCCGCCATCACCAAAAGCGCCGCAGCGCCAGTCGCCAGCAATCGCGCGAAAAAGTTTTTCAGTGTTCGTCGCTTCAGACTTTCCGGCAGGATCAAATTCGAACTCGCCAATCTTGAAGTCACCGCACCCCTCTCAACTTTACCCGCCGAAGTGGGCCGACCGCCAAGCCGCGCCAGGCCTGCTCGCCCGAGGCCGGCCGCTACCACCGTCTATCGTTGCTTATGTACCACCCCCGTCCAACTTTGTCCATCAAGTTTCAACCCTATCGTGCACAATTTTGCCGCTCCCGCCTCTCCTTTCAGGATTAGAATGGTCGCCTCCATGAAGGTCTTGCACATAGTGAAGACCGCCGTCGGCGCAAATTGGGCCTACGAGCAAGTCCGAGTCCTCTGTTCGCTCGGCATCGAAGTAGTCGTCGCACTCCCCTCCGACACCGAAGGCCTCGCCCCCAAATATCGCCGAGCCGGCGCCACCGTCGTCCGCGCCAACCTCGATTTCCCCGCCCAGCATCTTTGGAAGGTGCCCGCCGTCTGCGCGAGTTTGCGGCGACTCGTAAAAGAAGTGCACCCTGACTTGATTCACACGCATCACGTCGGCACGACATTCGCCTTGAGAATTGCTTTGGGCAAGCACTCTCCGATCCCGCGAATATTTCAGGTACCCGGACCTCTCCACTTGGAACACAATTTTTTCGCTCGTCTCGATACTTCGCTAGCAGGACCTCGGGACTACTGGATTGCGACTTGTCAGTGGACGCGTCTTCGATACATGCAACTCGGAATTACGGCTGAACGAGTGTTCCTTGCCTATGCTGCCACCGACCTGAGGCCTTTCAAGAGTGTTCGAACAGGAGGTCTCCGGAAGGAGATCGGAATTTCTTCCACTACGCCTTTGATCGGTATGGTTGCATATATGTATGCCCCCATGTGGTACTTGGGCCAGAAGCGAGGATTAAAAGGCCATGAAGACTTTATGCTGGCACTTGGAATCGTCAAACGAGCGCATCCGGAAATCCACGCGGTCATAGTTGGGGGGGCGTGGGGAAATGCTGATTGGTACGAATCGCGTCTGCGGGATATTGGTGCGCGACTCTGCGATGGTTTTGTGACTTTCCTGGGCACAAGATCAGATGTCCTTGCCATTTATCCGGATTTAGATTTGGCGGTTGTCCCATCTCACTCGGAAAACTGTGGTGGAGCGGTAGAGCCGCTAGTAAGCGGTGTGCCGGTCGTGGCGACTAGGGTCGGGGGCTTGCCGGATCTAATTCAAGAGCAGAAAACGGGGTGGCTGGTTCCAGCTAGAAACCCAGAAGCTCTGGCTGGTGCAATCTTGGAGGCCCTGGAAAATCCTGCTGAAGCCCGCCGTCGCGCCACAGAGGGTCAAAAGCTCGCAAAGAATTTATTTGATGTCGAAAACGTGGGCCGCGAAGTTGCTGGCATTTACGAAAAACTTCTTGTCCCCGAATCTCGTTCTGATCTTTTCGCCACAAACTCCGGAGGTCGCGTTATCTCTGGGGCAGCTGAGAATCAAATTGCGCGGAGAGCAGCCGCACGATGATTAAATCCAGCGCATCCGACATTGAGTGGCGAGTTTATGGTGAACTTGACTACGGGGCTTCCGCTGACCTTTCAGCAGGCTTTCAAGAGTGGTCCCTGCTGAAGACTCATTTGGGCCAAATCGGTTTGGACCAAATGCATACTTGCATGGAACTCGGCTGCGGCTCTGGTGGTCTTACGAATGCTCTGGCCCAGGACTTTGCGGTCGTGTGTGCATTCGATGTGTCACCACATCGTTTGGCAATAACGAACCTTTTGCCAAATTCGAAAAATATCGTATTTCATTTATTGCAGAAACCGGTCATTCCACTTCCGGATGGTACTTGTGATCTCTGTATTTCCACCCATGTTCTTCAGCACGTTTCTGACGTGCGAGTTGTCCGAGAATTATTTTCGCGAGATGTCTCGACTATTGAGATCTAGAGGAATCGCTCTCATTCATGTGCCAGTGATAGGAGCTCATGGCATGACTGGAAAGTTCAGTGAAGTCGCTCTAAGGCGCGGGAAGGAATTCGTGAAAGAAGTGGCGTTGGCGATAAGACGCGGGCTTATGAGAGCTGGAGTTCGCCGTTTACCTTGGAAAATCGACCAGTCCAGAGTATTCAATTTCATTTGGCTCAGTGCGACGCTTCGCAGTTGCGGTTTCAGTCCCGTAGAGCTTTGTATCTTGCCCTGGGCAGGAGGGCATTCTTACGTCTTCGCTAGAAACTAAACCGGAGTTCTTAAACGTCGAAAGGTCCGCGGCTGTTTCAAAGGGCTCGGTTTACGCGCGTGAAGTTGAGCCCGTGCGTGGGCATAATCGGCTTCGCGTACTCCATATCGTAGGATCCATGGATCCCGGAGGGGTCGAAACCTGGCTTCTCAATGTTCTGAAATATATTGATCGAGATCTTCTGCAATTTCATTTCTGCGCGTGCGGGCCTAAGGCCGGTCTCTACGCCGCTGATGTCGCAAGTCTGGGTGGCATCGTGGTTCGATGCCCGAAGAGCCCCAATCTGTGGTCGTTCCGTCATAGCTTTCGAAAAATGCTGGGCGAAGGAAAGTATGACGTTATCCACAGCCACGTTTATCTTTTTTCAGGGGTAATACTCCGTTGGGCCAAGGACGAAGGTATACCTATTCGCATCGCTCATTGCCACGCCAGTAGAGACGACAAGCCCGATACTCCAGCGCGCCGTTATTATCGCCGTCTAATGAGGGCCTGGATCAATCGTTACGCGACTTACGGGTTAGCAACCTCCGAACTTGCCGCAGTGGAGCTCTTCGGAGATAGCTGGAACTCGGAAGATCGCTTCCGCGTGCTTCATTGCGGGATCGATCTAAGTGCTTTTGACGAGCCCATAGACCGAGACGTGATCCGGAAAGAAGTAGGTCTTCCACTCGATGCTCCGGTTATAGGGCACGTCGCCAATTTCCTTCGAGCGAAGAATCATGCGTTTATTCTGGACGTTGCCGCCAAAGTCTTAACAAGCCATCCTGAGATTCATTTTCTTTTCGTTGGCGACGGGCCGCTCCGTTCTCGAATTCAAGCAGAAGCGACGGCGCGAGGCCTGTCAAACCGTACGCATTTCGTCGGCACTCGGACCGACGTGCCCCGTTTAATGCGCGGCGCTATGGACCTCTACCTTTTCCCATCTATCAATGAGGGTTTCGGGCTTACTTTGCTCGAGGCTCAAGCGGCGGGACTCCGATGTCTGGTGTCTGATAGTGTCCCGCGCGAAGTCAATTGCTTTACCGGATTTACTGAATTTCTGCCTCTTTCCGCTGGAACAGACTATTGGGCGGAAAAATTAATTGCGAAACTGAGTCTTTCTCGGGTGGAACGCGTTTTGGCTCCCGACGCCGCCTGCCGAAACAAGATCTCTGTCCAGCAATCAGTGCATGACCTAACCCGCCTTTACTTGGCAGCAAGAACACAAAAAACTTCAAATCCATCGGAACGACATGTCTGACACTCTGCCTTTCGTAACGCATTCGTTCGACGCAGTTGATTTCGGACGCCTCGCTCACCACCGCGTGCGCGGAGACTACGCGATTGCCCTTGTAAGCGTGACTGCTTTGTCTTTGCTCTTCATCGCGATTAACAGGTCGGTATTCCATTGGTTCATATTGCCTGCAATGGCTTGTGGAATCCTAGCTGGCGTGGACATTGTGCGTTGGCTGCGCGGGCGCCTGGAGCTCTTCGATCCAAGAACAATTATCGCCGGTTTGGCATTTTATGGTTTCTTCGTGGCGCCTATTCTCCATGTGATTTGGGACCGATTCGGTGTTGGAGACGAAATGGTCATGTTTGGGGACTGGCGACCGTGGTTAGGTGGCATGGCTGCCTTAAACGCGCTTGGCCTTTTCGCTTACCGTCTGGCTCATACTCAGGCGTTTAGTCGGGCTGCTCCATCAAGGACTAGCTGGAGAATAAACCGCAAGAAATTCTATCCCGTATTCGCATCCGCACTCGCCTTGTCGATTACAGGCGTGGTCACGTATTTGTGGCAGCTCGGCGGAATTTCAGGAATAGTCGACGCCTACGAGAAAAATCAAGAGGCTTTTGTCGGCAAGGGTTGGCTCCTTGTATTTGCATGGCCGCTCGCTGTCCTCTCGTTCATCATCGTCGTTTATCTTTGGACTGACCGAAACAGAAAAGATCGATATCGGCTTAGCACCGGGATGCTTTTGATGAGTGTGGCCGGAATCGTTCATTTCGCGTTGCTCGGCTGGTACGGAAGCAGATGCGCGACGGTTTGGGCTCTGTTTTGGATGGCCGGTATCATTCATTATCGTTTCCGCAAGCTTCCCGCAAAAATGATGGCGATCGGTTTGTTTTTTTTAATTACGTTCATGTACTTCTACGGGTTTTATAAAGAACAAAAACGCGACAGTCTGGAAGTTCTGCGCTCGCCCTCCATGTGGTTGGAGCCTGGGGGCTATTCGCGCGATCTCAAATATCTGTTGTTAGGGGATTTGGCTCGTGCCGATTCCAATGCTTTCATCCTTCACAATCTCGTCAAAGATCCCGGAGACTATGACTACCGCTGGGGCCTTACATATGCCGGAGGCTTCGCCATCTTGATTCCGACCGAAATTTGGCGCGATCGTCCTTACTTTAAGGTCGACGCCGGAACGGAAGCTCAATTCGGCAAGGCTGCGTCTTGGGCCTCATCTCGGGTTTACGGTTTAAGCGGTGAGGCTCTGTTGAATTTTGGGCCTCTCGGCGTGATTTGTATCTTCGCGTTATTCGGTTCCGTCCTTGGATGGTACAGAAAGAAGCTCGCTAGTTGGGATCGAGCGGACGCTCGAATGTACCTTGCACCATTTTTCGCTCTAATGTTTCTTGTAGCTCTTATAAGTGACAGCGATAACCTTGTCTTCGCCGCAGTGACGCAGGGAGCGCTGGTCGTTACAGCTATATTTCTCGCGTCCGAACGGCGCGCAACAAAGGGGAATCGACCTGCCAAAGGTATTAGTTACGCTTGAAGACCACTTATGGAGGGGTAGTGACGGCCGGTTTTACATCGACGGTCCTGCCGATTACTCCCTCTGGTCGCAATTGCTTGAGAGTTTTGATGACGTTACCCTGCTCGCACGTGTACGGAAAGAAAACTTCCATATCACCAACGGTAGGGCGGTGGATGGACCATCTGTTTCGATTCGCGAATTGCCTGACTACCTAGGCCCTTCTCAATATCTTTTCTATCTACCGCTTTTGCAACCGCGCGTTCAGCGAGCTGTCGCGGAATCCGACAACTTTATTCTTCGTGTACCTGGATTAGTAGGTCGCCTGGCTTGGCAGGAACTTACAAGAGCCAAGAAAAAATATGCCGTCGAAGTTATGGGTGATCCCTGGGACGCGTTCGGCCCGGGAACTATGCCGAGTCCCTTTCGGCCTGCGTATCGACATATTGCGAGCCGGAACACGAAGACGATTTGTCGTGGTGCAGTCGCAGCTCTTTACTGGAATGGCTCGGTGCTCCCGAGAAGATATCCAACCGGGAACGGCGGCTACGTAGCAGTTTCTCCTTCGCTGGTTACCTCGAATGGCTTTGCTTCCGACGAAATCATGGTGAAACGTTCACGTCACATACGTGGATTGGATCGTTCTCCGAACAATGGAAGTGCTAAGGAGACTATCCGCATTGGATTCGTTGGCAGTTTGGCTCAGCTATATAAGGGGCCGGACACGCTTCTTCGCGCCATCTCACTTTGTCCGCCCGACCTTGATCTCAAGGCGGTCTTTGTCGGCGAAGGCCGATACCGCCGAGCGATGGAATTGCTTGCCAATCAGCTATCAATCTCGCAAAAAGTGAACTTCTTGGGTCAAATAATGTTCGGGAGTGGAGTTTTCGATTTCTTGGATTCCATAGATCTTTTCGTAATGCCATCTCGCGCAGAGGGATTTCCACGAGCTTTGTATGAAGCGATGGCTCGCGGTTGCCCCTGCATTGCATCAAACGTCGGAGGAGTACCTGAACTGCTCGCTGCCGATGATCTCGTCCCGGCCAACGATCCGAAGGCTTTGGCGCTGAAAATCATGGAAGTCACCGCCAGTCCACAGCGCATGAAAGCTATGGCTGAGCGAAATTTGGCGCGAGCCAAACAATTCGACCCCGAAACTTTACGTGCCGCGCGTCGTGCTTTTTATCGATATGTCAGAGACCATTCGACAAACAACGGGAAATCCGGAAGGAAAGCCCAATAACCTAAAAGTCCACGCACACAGGTCCTTGACCTTTTTCTACCCTCGTGCCAGTCTCAATAAAGGATGAGTAACGACATTAAGTCGCAACCGCAAGACGCCCGGCCGACACCAAGTGGCATCCCACATCGGGCCAATGTAGCTCAGGTCTTCAGACCCGACGCTTTTGACTTTTCCCGCTCGGCCCCTCACGAATTGTGTCCTCTGAGCATGGATCAGGACCCCAAAATCCCAAGTCGCCCGCCTACAAAATGTAAAGTGGTCGTACTACCACTTCTAACCGGCACAGACCTACAAACAGAAATCGACGCAAGTCACAGAAAAACAAAGGACGGAAAAATTTCTAACCGGGGCCAATGCACATTAGAGATTCCGCGGAAATCGCCGAGTTTCAATCCCGTTTCGCGCGTTCGCATGCCCAACTACCCTTCAGCACCCATCGGCTACCAGATATATACCGCGCTGATGCGCGGCGGGCCGGAGCGGTCTCCAATGATCTGCGTTTCGAGAACAATTTCAATGTTCTTCCGTTTCCAATCGCCCGATACCTGCTTCAGCATTTCTTCCATGCGATTCTCGTCCACCAGAAACTCACCCGCAGCGACCGTGCCGCCGCGGCCGATGCCTGCGCCTACGACTACCAATTGCTCGATATTGGGATCGGTGAAGCGCGCGACGATGGCATAGTCCGAGTACGTTCCCGTCTGTTGTTGCGAACGGTCCATCATCCAGTTGTGTTTTCCGGGATTGGAACGGTCCTCGATCCAGAGTTTCTTCATTGCCGCATCGTTAGCAAAGTGAAAATGTAAAGGAGAGGTCAACCGCAACGTCCAGGTGTTGTCGAATGCTCCGATGAAGATCGAGGGGCCCCGCCGTAGATCCGTCAGAGTGGTGTTTGATTCACCAAGCACGCGGGAGGTCTTTCCGTAGGTGCGAAGCAGCGCGGCAATGTTTACGAGAGGACTTACGTCGTCAATGATGAGGGTGACCATGCTATCGGGCAACGTAATTTCGTGAAGTGGGTCCGCGGCATCGCGCAGGCGTATGGTGGAGTACTGACTTTGGTCCGCCACGCATATGAACACCGGATTCGGCGAGTTCACGAATGGGTCCCAAAATTGTCTCAAGACCGGGGGACGGGATGCACGCCATAGCGTCGTCGAAGCAATCACAACCACCAGCACCGCTAGCGCAAATGTTAGCGTCCTACCCGCCGTAAAAATTCGTTTCGTTTGGGGAGCAATGGAGAGTGTCGAAGCGGGCTGGGCTTTGATGGCATCTGAACCATCGTTCGGCGATTCCAGAGAACCTGCCGGAAGACCACTAGGATGGCCAGGCCAGTAAAACTGCGGGGCATAAGATCCAGCGGGCAAGAACAGCCGAATTTCGTGGCTATGCTTGGGGTCTTGATAATACTGTTCGATACGTTTGCGAATTTCCGCCGCAGTCACCCGAACAATAGGGTCCGTGTTAGTGTCGTAGTCGGCGGGACGCTCGAAGATTTCGATACCAAGGATGCGCTCTTTGAGCTGGTCAGTCTGACCGGCTAATACGCGCGCAACAGCAAACCTCAAGAAACTGGGATATCTCTTGCTGGAATGGAATAAAGGCGAAGCGAGCAGCAGTTCGAGTTGCTGTTGAACGGCACCCTTTTCGACTTCGCTACACGGTGTCCAGTTTTCAGTTACCTGCTCAGGTTGCAATATATCCCACCCACGCCCTGGTGACGAGTGTTTTGCATCGCGAAACAGATTAAATTTTCTATAAGAATGGTCTGTTTTTTGGATACTACTGCGCTTTAATGGCGGCTGCAACGTAAAAAGACAAATCCGCAAGCGCTTTTCGGTAGTTCTTGCTTCGCCACAAGTTGTTGGAAATAATCGTTGTACTGAGCTGTTCCCGCTCTTATCCTTCTTATCCTGCTCCTTTAACCTGCAAACACTTGCCAGATTCGCTGCGAGTTTCATATAAGTGGCAAGGCTATCGTGTCTTTTCGTTCCCGTGCAAAATCCTTGCACGGCTTACGGGGTTAGTGGGTTTTGCAGGGGTGTTCGGAGCAGTTCCAAGCGAAATTTAGACGTCATCCAAAGCAGAGGGGGTGTGTCTTTATGTCAGCTAGAGAACATTCGTGGACGCTACGCTTTTTGCTAGTCGCTCTGGCACTTCTGTTCGTGGGCGGCAACCCGCTCTACGGTCAGTCGTCCGCCGCATTCACAGCCACGCTGAGCGGCCGCGTCACTGACCCGGCAGGCTTGGCTGTAAAAGGCGCGACGGTAACCCTCGCCAGCCCCGAGCAAGGTATTTCGCGCACGTCTTCCACCGAAGATGCCGGCCTCTACGTTTTTACCTTCCTGCCCGCGGGTGTCTACGTCTTGGACGCGAAAGCTCCAGGATTCAAGCAATACAGACAAGAGGGAATCACCTTGGCCGCTGGCCAGAACGCCCAACAACCGGTCAGCCTGGTCGTCGGAGCGCTGACCGATAGCATCCAAGTTACTGCACAAGCGCCGCTTCTGAACGTGGACAACGCGAATATTTCAGAAGACCTATCCGCGAGATTCGCTGAAGACCTTCCTTTGAACTTTCGAAGCGTCATCAGTTTGACGCTGATCAATTCCTCGGTTAACAGCGCTGCTGAACAACAGATCGTGGGAAACCCGGGTCTCGCTCAAACGGCGGATCAGGATATCTCCTTTCTGAATTTCGGCGGAACCTTCTTTGGCACCGCAGAATATCTAATAGACGGCACCTGGGATACGCGAGTTGATTGGGGAGGGGTGATCTACGTTCCTTCAGTGGACGACGTGCAGGAAATGAAGATTATGACCAACGCGTTCACAGCGCAGTATGGGTGGAGCAGCGGCAACGTAGTCAACATTGTGACCAAGTCGGGAACCAATGGGTTCCATGGGGATGCTTGGGAGTTTTACGCAAACGACGGCATGGACGCGAGATACTATTTTAACAACGGAGCTCAACCGTCGTTCAGCCGCAATCAGTTTGGCGGCACGATCGGTGGTCCAATCAAGAAGAACAAACTCTATTTCTTTTCCTACTATGAAGGGGAGAGGCAAGCAACTCCATCGACCCAACAATTTACACTGCCTACCACTCCGGAAAGGGGTGGAGACTTCTCGGCGCTATTGGGAGCGCAAGTTGGGACAGACTATCTGGGAAGGCCGATCTTTGCCGGAGAAATCTACAATCCATTCAGCACACGCCAAGTGACGTGTGGAGGGATTGATACCGTTACAGCGAGACCTGTGAGCAATTGTCCGATGGGCGCCACTACCGAATTCATTCGAGACCCCATCTCAGGCAACATCGTAACGGGGACGGGTGTCACGAACATGATTCCAGCGGCACTTCTGGACCATATTGCGAGCTCGATCGCAGCGGCGAACTTTTGGCCTACCACTGCTGGAACAGCAACGGGAACCAATTTTATAGCAACCGGAGCCGCCGCCGAACACTCGAATGAGTACTCGGGCCGCCTGGATTACAACATAGACGACAACAACCGGCTCTATGTGCGCTGGTCACAGAAGTTTCAGACGAAAACAAACACGCCAGAGTTCTTCGGAGCTTCCGATCCAGGAGGTCCGGGACTACTCAATCCTAACAACCGTTACAGCTTTAACCTCGGCCTCAACCACATTTTTAGCCCAACGTTTACCATGAACGCCAATTTCGGGGTAAACCGTCACGTCGAGGAAGGAATTGGACAAGGTTTTGGATTCCGAACCTCGACTCTTGGGCTCCCGGCCTTCATCGACGGGATTGCGCCAGCTTTCCCGCAGATATCGTTTAGCGGTGGTGGCAATTACGCCGGCCTTGGCGCCAATGGCGGAAATAACAATTACGTCGTGCCGCAAACGTTCTGGACCAGCTCGCTCGATTTCACAAAATTAAAGGGTAGGCACGAGCTGGCTTTTGGTTTTACGGATGTGTGGCTGCGGATTGACGGCGGGCACTTCGGCCAGACAGCTCTCAACTTCCAAACCGCGTCTACGGAAGGGCCGGATCCGAATAACTCGACAGCGGGAACGGGAAATGGATTCGCGTCCTTCCTCCTTGGAGTGGGAAGTGGAGGCAACGGCACGTCGTGTCAACTTTGTACTTCCTATCAGGCCTTCCCAGCTACCGATAAGCACTTCCTCGGTTGGTACATCCAAGACGGCTGGAGAGTGACCCCTAGAGTTACTTTCACCCTGGGTCTGCGCTATGAGATCCAAACCGCGCCAACCGAACGTCACAATGCGCAAAATTATTTTAGTTTCACTGCGCAGAACCCCATCAGCGCCCAGCTTGGTGCTTTCGTTCCGGGTGAGGTTATCTTCAACTCGCCCAACAACTCTGGCCTGTACAATACTCCGTACAGTAACGTTGCTCCGCGCATCTCCGTTGCGATTCAAGGAACCAAAAACCTGGTGTTCCGTGGCGGTTACGGCATTTTTTATGTGCCGAACTACTATGGCCAAGGTCCCAATGACGGATTTTCGCAGGCGACACTGTGGAACGCCACTCTCAACAATGGTCTAAATCCCGCCTCGACTCTTAGCGGAAACGCAAATGCTAATTGTGAAACTGCTCCTGGCGTTTTTTCACCCTGTGGCCCGGCATTCACCACGGAACGGTTGCCCTCAGGCAATACCGCGGGAGGATTGCAGGATGTCGGCTTTGGCGCCACCATAGTTAACCAAAACCGGAAAACTCCTTACGTGGAGCAGTGGTTGGCAGGAGCCCAGTACTCATTTACCCCCAACGACCTGCTGGACATCAGCTACGTGGGGAATCATGGGACAAATCTGCTTGGAACAGGTTTGCAGTGGAACCAGATTTCGCCGGGAAATTTGGCGCAGGGGAATGCGCTGTTCAATTCGGTGCCCAACCCATTTTTTGGCCATATAACATCAAGCAGCTGCGGCCTCAACAACTCTACGATTACCGTGGCGCAATCGCTGGCTCCCTTTCCTGAATACTGCAGCGTGTTCGAAAATGGGCCTGCTGTTGGTAGCTCTTCGTACGACGCGTTGGAGGTCACCTACACTCACCGCTGGCACTCCGGACTGGATCTCAACCTTTCGTACACCTATTCGAAGTTCATGGATGACGTGCAAGGAGCTTCCGGTTGGGCCTTCCCTGGCAGTGGGACAAGTAACCTGAATTCGTACAATCTTGCTGCCGACTATTCTGTTGACGCGAGCAATGTTCCGCACAGGTTCGTCGCCTCTTACATTTACGAATTACCTTTTGGCAGAGGAAAAGCATTTGGCTCGGACTGGAGCGGACCTGTTAACGCCGTTCTGGGAGGTTGGGCGTGGAGCGGAATCCTCACTGCGGAGTCAGGATTGCCTATTTCCATCCAACCAGCCTCAAACAATGTCGGTTTCGGTTTCAATCAGCGCCCCAATGTGGTGCCAGGAGTGAACCCGATACCGGCAGGTCAATCGATCAATAACTGGATTAATCCAGCCGCGTTCTCGCAGCCAGCTGCATTTACATTCGGAGACGCTCCGAGGTTCTTCTCGAATCTTCATGGGCCCAGGTACTTCGATTGGGACATGTCTATACAAAAATACTGGAATGTCACTGAGGGCAAGCGGTTGCAATTTCGCTTCGAGATGTTTAACGCGCTCAATCATCCGGACTTCTTCCAACCAGACACAAATCTGTCCGACGTAAGCTCCGGTAATTTCGGAAGGATTACGCAAGCTTACCAGGCGCGAACTGCACAGGTGGCTGCGAAATTCTACTTTTGACGCCCTGGTGCGCTCTTGTCAGACCCCACCCACGGACGCGGAAGCCTGGCAGGCGGGCGAACCCAGATTCCGAACACGGAACACTTCGCCGCTT
>Ga0210394_10004654_pt1 | contig 15858 bp, 10 predicted proteins | sample IncBWC12MmetaG_FD_160121 | JGI IMG/M metagenome (GOLD analysis project Ga0210394, IMG submission 160121) | Forest soil microbial communities from Barre Woods Harvard Forest LTER site, Petersham, Massachusetts, United States - Inc-BW-C-12-M | ecosystem: Environmental > Terrestrial > Soil >... | reverse complement strand
ATGTCACGTTGATGAACGGCGAGCAGCCGACCGAGGCGTTGCGCAAGGAATTGGTGCAATGGGTGCGCACCGAGATCGGCCCGATCGCCTCGCCCGATCTCATCCAGTTCGCGCCGAGCCTGCCGAAGACGCGCTCCGGCAAGATCATGCGCCGCATCCTGCGCAAGATCGCCGAGGACGAGTTCGGCAACCTCGGCGACACCTCGACCTTGGCCGATCCCGCCGTGGTCGACGATCTGGTCAACAACCGGCAGAACAAGAGCAAAGAGAGCGCGTAGCTCTTTCCTCTCCCTCTCTTTCCCCTCCCCCTTGTGGGGAGGGGCAGGGGTGGGGGTCGCGAGGCAAAGCAAAAGCGAGGACGCCTCGCGCTGTGCTTACCTCAACGCACGCGCATTACCTCCCGACCCCCACCCCACCCTCCCCAACAAGTATGCACTCGGGCGCGCGCAAGCGCGGCCCGGGTGGGGGAGGGAGTAGTCAGCGTGCGTCGCCCTGCAAAAAAATTTAGAGAAACTTTACCGTGTTCCAGCGCCGCTGCTGAGTGCGCGCGCGGTTTGGATTATGGTGAATCCCGATTAGTCATAGTTGCGTACCGGAGTATTCGACGATGCGAGGGAGATTTCTGCTTTCGGCCGTGCTGATGGCCGCTGTTGCCGCGTTCGCAGCCGAGCCGGCGCAGGCGCACGGCGATCTGGTGGCGCTGCCGGAGGCTTATGCGCCCGGCACCATCGTGGTGAAAACCGGCGAACGGCATCTTTATCTGGTCGTCGGCGCCGGCCAGGCGATCCGTTATCCGGTCGGCGTCGGCCGCGCCGGGCAGCAATGGTCCGGCACGTCGGCGATCGACGCCAAATATGTCAGCCCGGACTGGGCGCCGCCGCCGGACATCAGGCGCGAAAATCCGAAGCTGCCGCTGCTCATTCCGGGCGGCTCGCCGCACAATCCGATGGGGGTCGCGGCGATGACGCTCTCCGGCCTCGACTACGCCATCCACGGCACCAACCAGCCGTCTTCGATCGGCCATTTCGTCTCCCACGGCTGCATCCGCATGTTCAACGAAGACGTGACGGATTTGTTTGGTCGGGTTGGGGTCGGGACGCCGGTCGTGGTGACGCGCTAGCCCGCGACAGGCGGAAGGCGCCGACTCATTCCTTGTCATCATCCGCGAAGGCGGATGATCCAGTAATCACCGCAGGACAGTGTTTACTGGATGCTCCGCCTTCGCGGAGCATGACAAGAAGGAATAATCTCACCTGCACCAAGTACCGCGCCGCCCGCCGTCATAAGCACGCGCGAAGCCGCCTGAGAGCATGGCGGCCGAGATGTCATTTGTGCCGCGGGTCGCCACATTGGCGTCGATGCGTCCGGGATATTTGTCGGGTCCGACGCGGGAGAGCGTGACGCGCCCGTCGGCGAGCAGCCGTTGCAGCGCCGCGCGCGCGGCGAGCGCCAGGCGCAGCTCCTTGCTGCAGCGGGCGTGCAGCTCCGCCGCATCGATGCTGCGCAGCCGCACGCGGGTTTCGACATCGCGGCCCGGCGCAGTCTGCATGCGTGCCACGAAGGTGTCGCCATCGATGATGCGCACCACTTCGGCCGCATAGACCCGCGTGCCCGCCAGGGCTTTGTCCGCCAAGACTTGGCGGCCGCCATCGCCATACGGCCGGTAAGCCGGCGTAGCCTTCGGGTGCGGCAGCAGGTTCGGATTGATGAACTCGACGGCGATCACGCCCAGGCCCAGCAATACACAGGCAACGAGCCAAGCGTTGCCGCGTCGCGGATGGGATAGAGCCGAAAAAGACAGGTGAGGCATCGCCGCCCGCCGCTGCGCGATGATGAGTTCTTAGGACATTATTCCTTTCCTCGCGCGGGCGTCAAGCCGAATTCGCTCAAAGCACCGACGTAAGGCTAAAAATCTGAGATCAACCCGTCCTTTTCCCAGTCGCCATAGCGGGTCGGATCGAGACCGCCGCGGCCCCCGGATTCCTTTGGATGATTGGCGTTGCGGTCACGTTCTGCGCGGCGCGCTGCCGCTTCGGCCAGCGCACGTTCGGCCGCCGGTGGCAGCGGGCGCTTCTCGCTCGCTTCGCCCTCGGGTTCGGGTGGGTTTTGCGGCTCGGTTGGCATCGCCTCTGACTTGGCGTAGCCGTTCGTCTACCGCAAGGAGGAATTTTTGGCGAAAAATGCGCGCAAGAAGAAGCCTCGCTCTGGCGAGCGCGACGACTCGCCTGGTCTCGCGGTGCGGCGGGTCGCGGCCGATATCGTCGAGGGCGTGCTCAATCGGCACCGGGCGCTCGACGAGATGCTCGAAGGGTCCGATGCGCGCGCCGCAACCGCGGCGCTTGCCGCGCTTTCCGATCGCGACCGCGGGCTGACGCGGGCGATCGTTGCGGTCGTGCTGCGTAGGCTCGGCACCTTGCGCCATTTGCTTTGGTCATTTCTCGAGGAGGGGCTGCCGGCGCAAGCGCCGCGGGTCGAAACCGCGCTCCTGATCGGTGCCGCGCAAATTCTGTTTCTCGAAGTGCCCGACCATGCTGCGGTCGATCTCGCGGTGCGGCTCGCGCGCGAGGATCGTATGGCGTTGCACTTTGCCGGTCTGATCAACGCGGTGCTGCGGCGGATCGCGCGCGAAGGCAAGGAGCGGATCGCGGCGCTCGATGCGCCGGTGCTCGATACGCCGCCGTGGCTGATGGCGCGCTGGATCAAAAATTACGGCGAGGCGACTGCGCATGCCATTGCCGCCGCCAATGGCCGCGAGCCGGCGCTCGATCTCACGGTGAAATCGGATGCCGAAGCTTGGGCGGCAAAACTCGACGGCCGCGTGCTGCCGACCGGTTCGGTGCGCACCATCGTGCATGGCGCCGTCACCGCGCTGGCCGGTTTCGACGAAGGCGCGTGGTGGGTGCAGGACGCAGCAGCCTCGATCCCGGCGCGGCTTCTCGGCAATGTGGCAGGCTTGCGCGTCGCCGATCTGTGCGCCGCGCCCGGCGGCAAGACGGCTCAGCTTGTTGCCGCCGGCGCAAAAGTCACGGCGGTCGATCGCGCGCCGGCGCGGCTCAGGCGGCTGCAGGAAAATCTCACCCGCTTGTCGCTCGACGCCGAGCTCGTTTGCGCCGATGTCGCGGCGTGGACTCCGGAGCAACACTTCGACGCCGTCCTGCTCGATGCGCCGTGCACGTCGACCGGCACCATCCGCCGCCATCCCGACGTGCCGTGGCTCAAGCGCTCAGCCGACATCGCGTCGCTCGCCGCATTGCAGCGCCGCTTGCTGGACCACGCGATCACGCTGATCAAACCCGGCGGCACGCTGGTGTACTGCACGTGCTCGCTCGAACCCGAAGAAGGCGCCGACGTGGTCGCCGATCTGTTGGCGCGCGAACAAAGCGTGCGGCGCGTGCCGATCGCCGCCGCGGAGGTTTTTGGCCAAACCGACTTCATCAACCAGGACGGCGATCTGCGCACGCTGCCGTGCCATTTTACCGATGCTGATTCGCGCTTCGCCGGGGTCGATGGTTTCTACGCGGCGCGGCTTGAAAAACGCTAGACTTTCATAGGTTTAGGGGTTTATTCCCCGTCTGCCCACCGTTTCGTTATGGTGGGTCGGGCGCTTGGCAATTGCATTCAGGGAGGGGCGAGCGCGACGATGGCGCGCGGTTCGGTGGCTAATCATTTGAAGCTGTCATGGCTGTTGCTGCGCGGAGGCTTGCGGCAAGCTGCCGGGCGGCTCAACGGCCATCCGTTGCTGCGCTGGCCGCTGCCACCGCTCAAGGCCGACCGCCTCTTGATCGCGCCGCAGGATCTGCGCACGGCAGACGCCACGCTTGCCACCGAAATCTATTCCGGCCGCTTCGCCTTCGCCGGCAAGGTCGTGATCTGCGACGGCCGCTCGATCTTCGAAATGGAGCCGCCGTCGGACGAATGGGCGACGGCGCTGCTCGGTTTTGGCTGGCTGCGCCATCTGCGCGCTGCCGAATCCGGCATCACGCGCGCCAATGCCCGCGCGCTGGTCGACGAATGGATCGCGTTGCAGGGATCGTGGCATCCGGTGGCGTGGCGGCCCGACGTGCTGTCGCGGCGCATCATCTCCTGGCTCAGCCAGGCGCCGCTGGTGTTGCAGGACGCCGATGCGCGGTTCTATCGGCGCTTCCTGCGCAGCCTGGTGCGGCAGGTGCGCTATCTGCGCCATACCGCGGGCGATGCACGACGCGGCGTGGCGCGCATGCAGGCCGAGATGGCTCTGACCTACGCGGCGCTATGCATCGCCGGCCAGGCGCGCCACATCAAATCCGCAACCGACCGACTGCGCCACGAGATCGGGGCGCAGATCCTGCCCGACGGCGGCCATGCCAGCCGCGATCCCGGCGCCATCATCGAAGTGCTGCTGGAACTGTTGCCGCTGGGACAAGCGTTTTCGTCGCGCAACATCGCGCCGCCGCAGGCGCTGCTCAACGCCATCGACCGCATGATGCCGATGCTGCGCTTCTTCCGCCATTCCGAGGGCACGTTCGCGCATTTCAACGGCATGGGCGCGACGCCGGCCGAGCTGTTGCTGACGCTATTGGCCTATGACGAGATCCACGGCGCGCCGCTGTCGAACGCGCCGCACTCGGCCTATCAGCGGCTCGAGGCTAACGGCGGCGTGCTGATCATGGATACCGGCCGCGCGCCGCCGATCGAGATGAGTCTGGAAGCCCATGCGGGCTTCCTGTCGTTTGAATTCTCCACGCCCAAGGGCGCCCTGATGGTGGTGAATTGCGGCATGCCGCAGACCGCGCGCGAGGACTGGCGGCCGTTTGCCCGCGGCACGCCGGCGCATTCGACGGTCACGTTCAACGAAACGTCCTCGGCGCGGTTTGTCGAAACCCCGGCGTTCCGGCGCGTGCTCGGCGGCTCGCCGATGCTCGGCGGCCCGAGCCATGTCGCCGCGACCCGCGAAGATCGCGCCGACGGCATCGTCTTGCGCGCGGCGCACGACGGCTATGCCGGCCGCTACGGTATCCTGCATGAGCGCACCATCTTGCTTGCCGCGGATGGCGCGCGGTTCGAGGGCGAGGATATGTTTCTGGCCGCCGACGGCAGCGCGCAATTGCGCGCCAGCGAAGATCGTTACGCAGTACGCTTCCACCTCCACCCCTCGGTCAAGGCGACGCGGCTGACCGACGGCCACGGCGTCATGCTGATGACCGCCAACAAGGAGGTGTGGACGTTCACCGCCCCCGACGCCCGCGTCGAGCTCGAAGACTCCGTCTATCTCGCCGGCACCGGCCCGCGCCGGACCTCGCAATTGGTCATCCGCGGCCACGCCGGCGCCACGCCGCGCGTACTGTGGACCTTCCAGCAGACCACGTCGGCCGCGCTCGCCACCGCCGGCACCACGCGCCGCCTGCGCGAAGAGGAACCGCGGCTGCCGTTGTGAAATAATCTTTCCTCCCCAATGATCTTTCCTCCCCCTGAAAGGGGGAGGGTAGGGTGGGGGTCCGCGGCCTCGCCGCTTGCGCAAGCGTCGCCGCCGCAGACCCCCACCTGGCTCGCGGAGCCTGTCATCGGGCCGGCCACTTCGGGCCGGACCCGTTGGCTCGCCTCCTCCCCCTCTCAGGGGGAGGGTTTAGAAAAGGGAGAGGGTTTAAATCGTAGCGGGATGGTCTAAACAAACGTCATGACCAACGATCTCCGCCGCGCAACGCGGGCTCTCATTTCCGTGTCCGACAAAACCGGCGTCGTCGACTTCGCCCGCGCGCTGGCCGGGCACGGCGTCGAACTGGTTTCCACCGGCGGCACGCGCAAAACCTTGAGCGACGCCGGGCTTAAGGTGCTCGACGTCAGCGATCTTACCGGCTTCCCCGAGATGATGGACGGCCGGGTCAAGACGCTGCATCCGGCGGTCCATGGCGGCTTGCTGGCGATGCGCGACAATGCCGCGCACGTGGACGCAATGCGTGCGCACAACATCCGGCCAATCGATCTGTTGGTGGTCAATCTCTATCCGTTCGAAGCCGCCACCGCGCGCGGCGCCGATTTCGCCGCCTGCATCGAGAACATCGACATCGGCGGCCCGGCCATGATCCGCGCCGCGGCGAAGAATCACGACAACGTCGCCGTGGTGGTCGAGGCCAGCGATTACGCCGCGGTGCTGGCCGAGCTCACGCAGCACGCCGGCGCGACGACGCTCGCGCTGCGCCGCCGGCTCGCCGCCAAGGCCTATGCGCGCACGGCCGCGTACGACGCGGCGATCTCGAATTGGTTCGCGAAAGAGCTCTCCGATATCGCGCCGGACTATCGCGCTTTCGGCGGCCGGCTGATCGAGAAATTGCGCTACGGCGAGAATCCGCACCAGGCGGCGGCGTTCTATCGCACGCCGGACCCGCGGTTCGGCGTCTCGACCGCGCGGCAGGCGCAGGGCAAGAAGCTGTCCTACAACAACATCAACGACACCGACGCCGCTTACGAATGTGTCGCCGAGTTCGATCCGGCGCGCACGGCGGCTTGTGCGATCATCAAGCACGCCAATCCGTGCGGCGTGGCGGAAGGCGACAATTTGCTCGACGCCTATCGCAAGGCTTTTGCCTGCGATCCGGTGTCGGCGTTCGGCGGCATCGTGGCGCTCAACCGCACGCTCGACGCCGAAGCAGCGCGCGCCATCACCGAGATTTTCACCGAAGTCATCATCGCGCCGGACGCGACGGCCGACGCCATCGCAATCGTCGGCGCCAAGAAGAATTTGCGGCTATTGCTCGCAGGCGGTTTGCCCGATCCACGCGCCGCTGGCCTCACCGCTAAAACCGTCGCCGGTGGGCTCCTCGTGCAGTCGCGCGACAGCGCCGTGGTCGACGACATGGATTTGAAGCCGGTGACCAAGCGCGCGCCGACCAATGCCGAATTGCGCGACCTGCGTTTCGCCTTCCGTGTCGCCAAGCACGTCAAGTCGAACACCATCGTCTACGCCAAGGATTTGGCGACGGTCGGCATCGGCGCCGGGCAGATGAGCAGGGTCGATGCGGCGCGGATCGCCGCGCGCAAGGCGCAGGACGCCGCCGATGCCGCCGGTCTCAAGGAGCCCGCGACTAAAGGCTCGGTGGTCGCTTCCGACGCGTTCTTTCCATTTGCCGATGGCTTATTGGTCGCCATCGAAGCCGGCGCCACCGCGGTGATCCAGCCCGGCGGCTCAGTGCGCGACGACGAAGTGATCAAAGCCGCCGACGACCACGGCATCGCCATGGTCGTCACGGGCACGCGGCATTTCAGACATTAGGTCCCCCGTCATGCCCGGCCTTGTGCCGGGCATCCACGTCTTTAGAGCTGCACTGCGCCGAAGACGTGGATGGCCGGGACGAGCCGGGCCATGACGATGTTTGGGAAACTGGCAGAACCGGCAGGCAGCTCACACCGCGCCGGTGATCCACTGCTCGAGCTTCTGCTTCGGCGCGGCGCCGACTTGGCGGGAGGCGAGCTCGCCGTTCTTGAACAGCATCAGGGTCGGGATCGACATAATGCCGAATTTGGCCGCCGTGCCCGGGTTCTCGTCGACATTGAGCTTGACGATCTTGACCTTGCCGTTGAGCGACTTGGAAATCTCTTCCAGCGCCGGCGCGATCATGCGGCAAGGGCCGCACCACTCCGCCCAGAAATCGACGACCACGGGCTGGCTGGCCTTGAGCACGTCCTGCTCGAAGGTCGCGTCGGTTGTCTTATCGACCATGAAAAACCTCACTTTTTTCAGAAGAATCGGCAGGTCAGGCCGTTGAACCTATGAACCGACCCGAAGGGCGTCAAGGGAGCTTCACCGCGGCGTGACCTTTGTGTCATGTGCCGGTGAAAGCTTGGTCAATGCCGCGTCCAAAGCCTTGTCCATGACCGCGGCGGGCACTTCCATGAGCTTCGGCCCATCGGTGAACAGCAGCGCCGCGCGCACGGTTTTGCCAGGAAAAACCCGGGCCAGCACGGCGCGGTAGAGCGCCAGCTGAGTCACGTAGGGCGGCACTTCGTCGAGCCGGTCGGGAACGATCCGGTCGGTCTTGTAATCGGCGATCAGCACCGTCTCGCCGGTGACGGCGAGGCGGTCCACCTGCCCGGCGACAGGGATTGGGTCTCTTCCCGCGCGCGCGATGCGGCCGACAATCGGCACCTCGGCGCGGCTTCCCGGTGCAAAGATTTCGGCAAAATTCTTGTCGTCGAGGATCGCGAGCACTTGCCGCGCCATCTTCGCCTGTTCATCCGCGGTAAAGTCCGTGGCGGCATTGGCGAGATAGCGCTCGGCGGCATCCTTGCGGCGGTCGGCCGGAATATCGGGCAGCGCTTGCATCAGCCGATGCACCAGGCGTCCGCGCTCCAGCGCCTTTTGCCGATCGGCCGCGGAGCCGGCGCTTGGTGCGATCAGCGAAATCTCTTCGTCGAAAGCCGATGAGGGCGATAACGGCGCGGGACGCGACGCTTCAGTGGGCGCAGGTTGCCGCAGCCACGTCGGGAGATCGCGTGCATCGCTCTTTGCGGTCGCCGCGGCAGGCGCGGCGCGCTGCGGAAAAAGATCGCCGGTCGCCGGATTGCAATAACGCAGAACCTTATCGTCGCCGTCGCCTTCGGCAACGAGACGCGGTTCCAGCGCGTCGTGGATCAGATCGTACCAGCAATTCTCCGGCCGTTTGCGGATGCCGTCGGCGCCGCACACGATCAGGCGATCGGCGGCGCGCGTCATGGCGACATAGAGGAGCCGGCGGTATTCGTGCTCGGCCTCGGCGGATGCGCTGGCGCGCGCTTGCGTGACGCTCGGCACGTCGTCGGCTTTGCGGCCGACCCAGATCATTGCGCCGTTCTTGGCACCGCCGGCGAGCTGCAACAGGCGCGGCGGCCGCGGGCCCGCCGGCGGCGTCATGGTGTCGGCGAGAATGACGACCGGCGCTTCCAGGCCCTTGGCGCCGTGCACGGTCATGACCCGCACCTCGTTGCGGGCGATTTCCATGTCGCGCTTCACCTCGGCGCGCGCATCGCGCAGCCAGGCGACGAAGCCTTGCAGCGACGGCGTCTCGCGCCGCTCGTAGTCGAGCGCGAGATTGAGGAACTCGTCGAGCGCGTCGTTGGCTTCGGCGCCGAGACGGCCGAGGAAGTTTTTCCGTGCGCCGCCCGCGCCCAGAAGCTTGGCGTAGAACGCAAACGGCGTCGCTTGCCGCGCGTCGGCGGCGAGCGCGTCGAGGCGCGCCGCGGCTTGCGCGAAAATCCCCCGCTCGGACGCCTTCTGTCGCAGCGTCGCGCGCAGCGAGGCACTGCCGCGGCCACAGGCGACGGCGAACAGATCGTCGTCGCTCAAGCCGAACAGCGGGCTGCGCAACACCGTCGCCAGCGCCAGATCGTCCTCCTGCAGCAGCAGCGCATCGGCGAGCGCCATCAAGTCCATCACCGCGATGTGCTCGGTGAGCATCAGGCGGTCGGCGCCGGCGACTTCGACGTGCTGGTTTTTCAGCGCGCGGATGATGGCCTCGAACAGCTCGCCGCGCTGGCGCACCAGGATCAGAACGTCGCCGTAGCGTGCCGCGCCGTCGTCCACCATCTTGCGCACGGTGCGGGCGATGCGCCGGGCGAGCCGCACCCGCGGGCTTGTTTCGCTCACCGTGTCGAACGGCGCATCCCAGCCTTCGATCTCCTTGCGCTGGTCCGGCTGCACCGGCTCCCAGATCTCGACCACGCTCGGCGGCGCGTTCGGCAACGCGATATGGGGCGGAAACCCGCCTTCATCGCAGGTAACGCTGGCCGCGATCTCGGCGCGCTTGAACACTTCGTCCACGGCGCCAAGGATGGAATCGCCGGACCGGAACGAGTGCTCGAACTTGCTGACGATGAAGGTTAGGCCGCTCTTCTCGTGCGCGCTGCTGAAATAGCGCCGCATTTCGGCGAATTCCCTGGGCGCAGCGTCCTGGAACGAATAGATCGACTGCTTCTCGTCGCCGACGGCGAACATGGTGCGCGTGACGCTGCGCGCGCCGGCGCCGGCGCCGGCGAAGAACTCGGACGTCAGCCGCAGCACGATCTCCCACTGCTTGTGGCTGGTGTCCTGCGCCTCGTCGACCAGCACATGGTCGATGCCGAGATCGAGCTTGAAGTGCACCCAGGCCGCGTCGACGTTGGACAAAAGGGCCAGCGCCTTGTCGATCAGGTCGTCATAATCAAGCAGCCCGCGGCGCTGCTTCTCGGCGGCATAACGCGTGAGCACCTCGTGGGTCACGGTGAGCAGCGCCTCGCTGCGGCCGCGGCAGGCCACCGCGCGGTAGCGTTCGAGTAGCGCGCAGACGCGGCTTTGCTCGTCGGCAAGACGCGCGGCCAAGCCTGCGTCGATCGCCTTCGAGACGATGGATTTGCGCGGCGTGCGCGTGCCGGTGAGGAATATGTTGAGATAGGTCTCGGCCCGCTCGCCGCCGGCAAGCGTGGCGAGGCGCGCGAAACGGTCGGCCTGCTCGCAGTCCATCTTGCCGCCTTGCGCCAAGGCTTGCGCGATAGCCGGCCATTCCTCCGGTGCGACGATTGCGCCGTCGAAATATGCGGCCTCGGCGGCATCGAGTGTGTCGGACGGATCGACGCCGAGCTCTTTCGAGAGGTTTGCGATCGCGCCCTGTACGCCGCCGGCGCCGTTCACCCAATGATCGATCGCATCGCGGTGGCCGATGGCCTCGCGCACCACGTCGCGGAATGTTTGATCGGCCGCCGCCGTCATGGCGGTGCCGAGCGCTCGTGCCAGCGCGCTATCCGGCGCCGCGGCACCGTCGAGCAATACCGCAAGCGTGAGCCGCTCCAAGAGCTGCGATTGCTCGGCGTCGTCGAGCACGCTGAAACGCGCGGCGACATTGGCCTCGAACGGGAACTGGTGCAGGAGTTGCGTGCAGAAGGCGTGGATGGTGTGCACCTTCAAGCCGCCCGGCGTCTCCAGCGCCCGGGCGAAGAGCCGCCTCGCCAGCGCCCGCCGCAACGCCGTCGCCGCGACATTGGCATGCTCGCCAATAGCCTTGTCGAGCCTTTCGTCGTCGAAAGTCGTCCATTCCGCCAGCCGGTCGAACACCTGCTTCGCCATGTTGGCGGCGGCGGCCTTGGTGAAGGTGATGCAAAGAATTTTTTCCGGCGGCACGCCTTCGAGCAGCAGGTTGATGACGCGCTGTGCCAGCACGTAGGTCTTGCCGGAGCCCGCATTGGCAGCGACCCAAGCCGACACCTTGGGATCGGAGGCTTCACCCTGCCGCCGCCGCACCTCGTGCGGAATGGGAGCGGCCGTTCTCATTCGCCGCTCCAGAAGTCGTCGACTTCGCCGCCGGTCGCCGACCATTCCTTGACGCGAGCGAGATGGTCGTAGTCGCCGTAATGGGTCGTCCACATCGGGTGGACGAGGGAGCGATAAGGCGTGCTTTCGTCGGCGAAGCGCGCGGCGAGGCCGGTTAGCTTTGCCAGCGCGCGGTCGGCTTGAGTGTCGGCCGTCCCTTCGGTGAAATCGATCAGCTTCGGTTCGCCGGGCCGCGCACCGCCCTTGAGCAGGACGTAGCCGATTTGAGCCACCGAGCAGTCTTTCGGAATCTCCTTGAAGCCGCCTTGGCGCAGGATCGCGGCTTCAAGCGTTAGTTGTGGCGCGAGACCGGTGCGCACCTGCTTTTCGGTGCGCGCCGAGCCAGTCTTGTAATCGAGGATGACGTAGCGGCCGTCGGCGTTGCGCTCGATGCGGTCGGCGATGCCGGAAAGCTTGAACGTGGCGTCGCCGAGCGGAATGTCGATAGCACCGCGGATTTCGGCGCTGATCTGGGCGATGGCCGGACGCCGCGCTCGTTCCCAATCGGCGAACCAGCGCGCAATGCGTAGAAAGCGCGGCCACCAGAATGCGCGCGCCTCGGGAAAATCCTCCAGCGTGGCAAAATGCGTCCGGCCGAGTGCGATGATTTCGGCGGCTGGATCGGCCGGCAATTTCTCCGCAAAGTTTTGCGTGAATTCGCCGATCGCGGCGTGGATCATGGTGCCGCGCTCGGCGGCGCCGGGCGACATGTCGACCGGATCGAGCGGCGTCAGGCGCAGAATGTGTTTGGCGTAGATCGTGTAGGGATCGCGCAGCCAGTTCTCGATGTCGGTGACGGAAAGGCCTTGCGGGCGTACCGCGCGCGGCGGCTTCGGCGCCGGCTGCGGCTCGAGCGTGATTTTGCTTGGCCGGTCGAGTTCGCGCGCCCAGGCGAGATAATTCTCGCCGCGTTGCCGCGCATCCTGCCAACGTTCGCCGGCGACGGCGGCCAGGCGCTGCAAAAACCGCGACGGCACCGTCGGCGCGCCGGCAAGCTTGGCGGCGTGGGTCAGAACCACCTCGCGGGCGCCGAGGAGCTGGGCGAAGTCATGGGCGGACAAACCGATGCGGCGTTCCGGCAGATCGAGGCCGAGCTTGAGCCGCATCGGCCGGCTGAGCCAAGCATCGGTGCGGCTTTCCGGCGGCCAGGTGCCTTCGACCAGGCCGCCGAGCACGACGCGATCGCTCTCGGTGAGACGCGCTTCCAGCGGGCCGAGGATGCGCGCGCGCAAACCGGTCTTGGCGGGCCGCCGCACCACCCTGCCGGCAAGCGCTGCGGCAAACAGCTCGACGTAATCGGATGGCGCGACCGCCAAGCCGGCCGCGGCGGCGCTTGCCGCCAGTTCGTCGAGCGCGTCCGCGAGCTTCGTTCCGTCGGGGCCCGCGAAGGCCGCGTCGCCGCCGCAGGCGGCGATGACGGCGCGATGACGATCGGCAAGCTCGCTGAGCGGGCGCGCCGCTGTGCCGAGGTTTTCCAGTGGCGCCAGTGCCTCGCCAAGCCGGGCGACGAGATCGGCGGCTGCTTGGAGCGCGGCGTCGCTTAAGATTGTGCGCGGATCGGAGCGGTGCAGATCGACCTTCTCGCCGCTGCGGAATTTGTCGAGCAGGCCGCGGAAGGTTTGTAGCGCGTGTGCAAGCCCGCGCGCGCCCGGACGTGGACGCGGCCCGCGCAGGATCGCGCGTTCGAGCGTCGCGACGGCATGACCGGTGCCGATCCGCCACAGCGGATGTTTGAGCAGCGCCAGCAACGTCACCGGCGCAAGGCCGCCCAGCGCCGCTTCGGCAGCGAGCCGGGCGAAAGTTCCCGCCGGCGTGTCGGCGAGCGCGTCGCCGCCGGAATCTTCCGCGGTGATGTCCCAGCGCTTGAGCGCCGCCAGCACACGATGACCAAGGGCGCGATCCGGCGTCACCAGTGCCGCGGTCTTGCCCTCGTGCACCGCCTCGCGCAGAGCGACCGCGATGGCGAGCGCCTCGTCCTCCGCATTGGCGGCTTCGATCACCGTCAACGTGTGCAGCGCCGTTTCGACGTGCGCCAGGAAGGTTTGATCGGCGGCTTTTTGCCGCCACATGTCGGTCGTGGCCGCCGGCCGCAGCGCCTCCGATGCCAATCGGTCGCGGCTGCACGGCGCGGCCAGGTTTGCGACCGCGTCGCGGGCGATGCCGATGCGCGTCAGCAACGCCTGCAGGGCGAATTGCGGATGCCCCGGCGCAGGCGCGATGTCCTTTTTCTCATCGCCCGCGATCAGCCGCCACGACTCCTCATCGAGATCGGTGTCGAGCCCGGGCAGCACCACGGCGCCGTGAGGAAGCCGCGCGATGGTGGCAATCAGCTCTGCGGTCGACGGGATCGAGCCGGTCGAACCCGCGACGATTACGGGCGCGTCGGTCTTGCGGGCAAGCCGCGCCGCTTCGGCCTTGATCAAACGGTCGCGCCGCTCGACCGCTTCGATGAAGCCGCGCTCCTTCAAGACCTCCGGCCATTGTTTGATGGCGATCTGCAAAAACTTCAGCGTGAGCTGCCAGTATTGATCGAGATCGTCGGGCACAAGCTCGTCGAGCTTCTCCCACGGTACGCCGCGCGTCGTCATATCGTCGATCAGGCGCGCCAGATCGTCGGCGAGCGTGCAGGCCGCGGCCGGCGTCTGCGCGACCAGCGGCGCGCCGCTGGCGCCATGGACGACGGGCGAATTGGCCCATTGCGTGATGAGTTGCGTCAGCAGGAGACGCCGCTCGACCGGTGCGAGCGCTTCCGGCAGCGCCAAGGCATCGGGAGCGATGTTGCCGGCCATGGCTTCGGCAAACGCGATCTCGTCCTCGTCGATATCGCCGATGGCGACGATGCGCGGCAGGATCGCCGCGTCGTCTTTCAGCACGTCGAGAAAGGCGTCGCGCGCCAGCCGGCAGGCGCGGCGCGTCGGCAGATAGAGCGTGGCCGCGGCCAGCGCCAACGGATCGGGCGCGGCGGCAAAGCCGAGCTTGCCGCCGATCAACGCCTCGATCAGCGTCGGCAAAAACGGCGCCGACGCCGGAATGGTGAAAACGCGCGGTGCCATTTTTGGTTCGCGGAAAATCGCCGCGCCGGTCTAGCAGATTCCAATGGACGACTGCGAGTTTTAATGGGCGGCGAGCGTCGCCTCGGCGGCCGTCACGGCGTCCGGGGTGCCGACATGCATCCATACGCCGTCAAGCCGCAGGCCGAACAGGCGGCCCTGGTCGCCTGAGCGATCGAACAGCCGCGTCAGCGGGAAGGCGCCCGTGGGGGCATCGGCGAACAGCGCCGGAGAGAGAATGGCGGCGCCGGCATAGACGAAGGGAACCACCTCGCGCTCGCCGCGCCGCTGCAGCCGGCCGTCGGGTGACATGGCGAAGTCGCCGCGGCCCTCATAGCCGACGCTGCCGGTAGCCGGCGCCAGCAGCAGCATGGCGTCCATGGACTTGGCGTCGAAGGCGTCGGCGAGCCGGACGAAGTTCGGTTTCACGCCGTCGAGCCAAAACGTGTCGGAATTGACCAGGAAGAACGGCGCGTCGCCCAATTGCGGCAACGCCTTGGCAATGCCGCCGCCGGTGCCCATGAGCGCATCGCGCTCATCGGAAATGACGATCTTCGGCCGCTGCCGCGATGCCAGATGCCGCTCCAGCGCGTCGGCGAGATAATGCACATTGACCACGGCGCGCGCGACATTGGCTTCGGCCAGGCGGTCGAGCGAATAATCGATCAGCGATTTTCCGGCGACGGCGACCAGCGGTTTTGGGATGCTGCCGTTGAACGGCCGCATGCGCGTGCCGAGCCCCGCCGCCAACACGAACGCGCTGTTCGGCATCATCGCGCAAAATCCCGCCGCTGCCCGATTCGCCCCATCATACATCCCGGGCGGGCACATTGGTGGCATACCAATCGGCGAGCATGCCGAGCGCGGGATGCGCCAGCGCGCGCTGCAGGTAATTCCATATGCGCGGCATGTGGCGCAAATATTGCGGCTTGCCGTCGCGGCGGTCGAGGCGGGCGAAGATGCCGAGGATTTTTGTCGCGCGCTGCGCCGCCAGCGTCGCGTAGAGCTGGGTGAAGCCGGCGGTGTCGAATTTCGGATCGTCCTTGAGGCGGGCGCGGACGTAGCGGCTGAGCAGCGCCACCTCCAGCGCTTCGGGCACATCGACGCGCGCATCCTGGAGGATCGAGGCGACGTCATAGGCCCCGGGCCCGATCACGGCGTCCTGAAAATCGAGCACGCCGATGCGGGCGACGTCCTCGCGGTCGCCAAGCCACAACAGATTGGGCGAGTGATAGTCGCGCAGCACCCAGGTCGGCGGCGCCTCGAGCGCCGGCCGTAACGCGTTGCGCCACAGCGCGGCGAAGGCGTCGCAAGCGTCGGCGGTCGGCGGCGCGCCGACGCTTGGCAGATACCAATCGAGCAACAGCTCGGCTTCGATCAAAAACGCGTCGGCGTCGTAGCGCGGCAGGCGATAGTCGAAATGCGGCGCGATCGGCAAAGTCTCGGGCAATCTCCGGCGATGCAGCGAGACCAGCACGTCGATGGCGGCTTCGTAGCGTGCCGCGATCGGTGCCGGCG
>Ga0210394_10004653_pt1 | contig 15861 bp, 10 predicted proteins | sample IncBWC12MmetaG_FD_160121 | JGI IMG/M metagenome (GOLD analysis project Ga0210394, IMG submission 160121) | Forest soil microbial communities from Barre Woods Harvard Forest LTER site, Petersham, Massachusetts, United States - Inc-BW-C-12-M | ecosystem: Environmental > Terrestrial > Soil >... | reverse complement strand
GTCCTCGCGTCGCGGCGCAAAAAAGTCCAGGTCCACCGTGTCTGCCAGGGCCACCGCGGAATGCGGCACGTTCGCCGGAATGAACAGGACCTCGCCTGCGCCAATGTCGATCTCCTGATCGTCGAATATGAACCGCAGCGTCCCGGCCAAAATCAGGGAAAACTGCTCGCTGACGTGCGAGTGGCGCGGCACGACGGCGCCGCGCTTGAGGAGAAGCCGCGCCACCGTGGCGTTCTCGCCGTTCAGCATCTGGCGCGAGATCGCATCGGTCAGCTGCTCGGCGGGCATCTTTTCCCACGAAGTCTTTTCCATGTCGCCTCCGGCGATTGAGCTCCTGTGTTAACCTCAAGAATCGTCGCCTGAAACCTTGGCGCCGTCAATGGCCTCCCGGCGATTGACTCCGGCGGGTATCCTTCCACAAGGCGCGGGAAACGGATGCGCAATGAAGGCTCTTCACTGGCTGGCCGGTGCCGCACTCGTATTTGAGATGCCGGTGCCGTTCTATTGGCTGGTTCTCCACGGGCGCGTGGAGTTCTGGCGGCGGCACGTGCGGCTGGGCTACCTATGCGCCGTGCTCCTCGCCTGGGGCGGAGGGGGCAGCCTGCTCTACCATTTTCGCCGCGAGCTGTTCAGCAACCCGTCCGCCGCGGGCAGCGCGCAGCCGCTTTGGGCGATCGTCGCGGGACTGCTGCTGATCGCCGCCGACGCTTTCCTTCTTACCACTGTGGAGATCGAGCTGGGCGGGCGGCGGCTGGTGGGCCAGGCGGAGCTGACCCGCAGCGGCGAACTCACCACGCGCAGCCTCTACGCCCATGTGCGCCATCCGCGTTACCTGGGAATGATCGCTGCGGTCGTCGGCGCATGTCTGCTCGCGGGCACGCCGCGCCTCTGGATCGTGGCCGCGCTGTGGCTGGGCGTTGCGCTGCTGGCGGTTCGCCTTGAAGACCGCGAGCTGCGCCTGCGCTTCGGCACAGCCTACGCGGAATACGCGAAGCGCGTCCCGGCGCTGCTGCCGCTTCGCTTCGGCTCGCACCGGGGATAGACGCGTTTGCGGAAATTGGCCCGGTACCCGGCCCCCGCCAACTTGACATTCACAAGGGGCAGAATAGAATCTCGAAGTTAGAGTCCAAGGCTCGACCGCATCTCGCAAATTCAGGCCGCGACCCCCAAGCGGGCTCGTGGCTTTTTTGTTTCGGCACGAATGGATGGATTTTAGGACGGACGGGAAAAGGGCTCACAAGAATGAATCCACCCAACGCGAAACCGCGAGTAGCCTTCCAGGGCGAGCGCGGCGCCTTCAGCGAAGCAGCCGCCGTGAAACTTCTGAGCGAGGCGATCGACCTCGTCCCGCGCCCGACCTTCGAGGCAATGTTCGCCGCGATCGACGCAGGTGCCGCCGATTTCGTGCTGGCGCCGGTGGAAAACACTCTGGCGGGCTCGATCTACGAATGTTACGACCTGCTGCTCAAGAGCACGCTCACGGTCGGAGCGGAAGTGATCCTGCCCGTCGCGCATAACTTGATCGGGCCGCCGGGCGCGACGCTCGAGCAGGTGCGTACCGTCCAGTCGCATCCCGTCGCTCTCGCGCAATGCAGGCGCTTCTTCGAAGAGCATCCCGCGATCCGGCGCGTCGTCGCCGAGGATACCGGCGGCAGCGTTCGGGAAGTCGTGGGTGCCGGCGACCCTTCCCGCGCCGCCATCGCCAGCCGCCGCGCGGCGGAAATCTACGGCGGCGCCATCCTGAAATCGCACCTGGAGGATCACTCGGAAAATTACACGCGCTTCCTGTTGCTGTCCCGCTCCGCGACCACGCCCGAAGGAGCCAACAAGATTTCACTGGTCGCTTTTCTCTTGCACCAGCCCGGCGCGCTGTTTCAGGCGCTCGAAACCGTTGCCCGGCGAAATATCAATCTCGTCAAGATTGAGAGTCGACCGCTGGTCGGGCACCCGTGGGAGTACTGCTTTTATTTGGACCTGCTGGCCTCGCCGGACTCCGCGGAAACCCAGGGCGCGCTCGCGGAGTTGCGCAAGCGCACTCGCGAACTGCGCGTCCTGGGCTGCTACGTCGCCGCCCAGTTGCCGACTGCCGGATAAAGAGCGCTAGTCCGTGCACCCGCCGGTCAGGTCCGCGGTCGGCGCGGCCCGCACGTCCTTTCGGCTGTCGCCACAGGCGTTAGCCTCCGCTACAATACCGTCTTGCCGTTAGCATGAAGCCGCCGTCCGGCGATCGCGTTCACGGAACAAGGACAACAAAGGACAACGGATGTCCACGGCCTACCTCCAGTGTTTGGACGAAAGTTGCGAGCGGCGTTATCCGCTCGACAGCAGCGATCACCTGTGCGCGGCGTGCGGCAATCTGCTGGACGTGCGCTACGACTTTTCACCCGCCGATCCGCTCGCACTGCGCGAAACCTGGGACCAGCGTAAAGCGAGCAGCGCCATCGCCGACCAAAGCGGCGTCTGGCGCTTTCGCGAACTGCTGCCGTTCGTGCCGGCGGGAAAAGAAGTTGTCAGCCTTTCCGAAGGGCGCACTCCGTTGGTCGAAGTTCGCCGAACCGGCAGTTGGGCAGGCGGCGTCCAGTTGGCCGTGAAGCACCAGGGGAATAATCCGACCGGCTCGTTCAAGGACCTGGGCATGACGGCATGCATCACGCAGGCCGCCGTCGTCGGCAGCCGGGTCACCGCGTGCGCTTCGACGGGAAACACTTCTGCTTCGATGGCCGCATATGCGGCGCGCGCCGGGATGAAGGCCGTCGTTTTCGTGCCGGCCGGAAAGATTTCGGCGGCCAAGCTGGCCCAGGCGCTGGAATTCGGAGCGGTGGTAATTGAAATCGGCGACAATTTCGATCAGGCCTTTCACCTTTTAAGGTCGCTGGCCGAGGAAACGGGTTTGTATCTGGTGAATTCGCTCAATCCGTTTCGCCTCGAAGGGCAAAAAACCATCCTCTGCGAAATTTTGGAACAGCGCGACTGGCGCGTGCCGGACTACATCGTGGTCCCCGGCGGAAACCTGGGAAACGTTTCCGCGATCGGAAAGGGGCTCGCCGAGCTGAAGCAACTGGGCCTGATCGAAAGGTTGCCGCGGCTGGTGGTGACGCAGGCGGAGGGAGCGAATCCGTTTTACAAAATGCTGGCGACCGGCGCGTCCGAAATCGTTCCGGTGGCCCAGCCGCGCACCGAGGCCTCCGCCATCCGCATCGGCGATCCGGTGAACTGGAAAAAGGCCCTGCGCGCGATTCGCGCGACGCGCGGCCTATGCGAATCGGTCAGCGACGACCAGATTTTCGAGGCCAAAGCCGCCCTTGCCAAGGACGGCATCGGCTGCGAGCCCGCGTCGGCCGCGTCCGTCGCCGGCATCCGAAAACTCGCGCTGGCGCGCAAGATCGAGCCGGGCGCGGACGTCGTAGCGGTCCTTACCGGCCATCAACTGAAGGACCCCGAAATCAGCCTCCAGCGGCGCAGCGAGCGGGACCTGGCCCGCCAGCGATTACGCGTCGAGCCGACCGTCGAGAAACTGCGGGCCGCCCTCGAAGGGCTCTTGCTGCAATCCGCCTGACGCAGCGCTGCGAAGCCCCCTACGCAGCAAGCCGCTCCCGCAATATGCCCAGCATGAGCCGCAGCGGCTCGGCCGCGCCCCATAGCAACTGGTCGCCCACCGTAAACGCCCCGAGAAATTCCGGCCCGAGGTTCAGCTTGTGAAGCCGGCCCACCGGAACGTTTAGCGTGCCGGAAACCGCCGTCGGCGTGAGGCAACGCAGCGTGGACTCCTTGTCGTTCGGCACCACGCGCACCCAATCATTCCCGCCGGCCAATATCTGCTCGATTTCGCGCAGCGGGACGTCGCGAGTCAGCTTGATGCAGAGCGCCTGGCTGTGGCAGCGCATCGTTCCCACGCGGACGCAGATGCCGTCCACGGGTACGGCCGGATCGAGGCCCAGGATCTTGTTGGTCTCCGCCATGCCTTTCCATTCCTCGCGGGTCTGGCCGCCGGGCATCTCGCGATCGATCCACGGGATCAGGCTGCCTGCCAGCGGCACGCCGAACTCCAGCGTGGGCAGGCGCGGGTCGCGCTGCGCCGCGATTACCATGCGATCCATTTCCAAAGCGTTCTCCGACGGAGTCGCGCGCGCCGGATCGGCGAGGCACGCCATTTGCTTCACCAGTTCGAGCATCTTCGCGGCGCCCGCGCCGGAAGCAGCCTGGTAGGTCATCGTGGTCATCCACTCGACCATGCCGGCCTTAAACAGCGCGGCCACGGCCATCAGCATCAAGCTCACCGTGCAGTTGCCGCCCGCAAAAGTACGCAGGCCGCGCGCCAGGCCCTCCTCGATGCGCGCTGCGTTCACCGGATCCAGAATAATGACGGCGTCGTCGCTCATGCGCAGCGTCGAAGCGGCGTCGATCCAGTATCCTTTCCAGCCGCTCTTCCGCAACGGGCCGTAGATCTCCGACGTGTATTCCCCGCCCTGGCAGCTGATCAGTACCTCGCAGCCGGCGAGCGCGCGAAGGTTCGTGGCGTCGGCAAGCGACGCACCCTCACCCGCCTCCTTGGGCGCGGCTCCTCCGACGTTGGAAGTGGAAAAAAACACGGGCTCCAACCGAGTGAAGTCGCCTTCCTCCCGCATCCGTTGCAGAAGGACGCTTCCCACCATCCCTCTCCAGCCGATCAGTCCGACACGCAGCGTCATCGCCAAACTCGCTTTCTTCGACCGCCCGCTCCGCCCCTAAAACACAAAACCCGCCGGCCAGTTTCCGCCCTGGCGGCGGGATCAAGGTGCTGACTGACTTCAGGTGTCCTCAACTGCTCCCAGCGCCAAAAGATGAACCGCCGCCCCTAGTAGGCGCGCGTAATGCGCGCGCGCTTCCGAGGCATCGCCTTCGTTTCCAGAAGCATAGTTAAAACTCTATCGGGCACGCCGCCCACTGTCAAGCCTAACGCCTTGTCGGTCTGGCGGAATTGAGGGGGGCAGGTCGGCGGGTCGGCGACCCTGTTTTCACATTGGTTACATTGCATCAAACAAACCTTCGCGCTGACGCTTTTTGACTGGACAGGCATTATCCAAATCAAGTACAAATCTGCCCGCCGCAGGAGTAGGGCCCGTCCTTTCAACCCAGCCCTCCTCCCTAGGGACGCGCGGAAACCCAATAGGAGGGCAGTTCCAAATGCTCAAAGATTCGAGATTCACTTCTCGCCTGGCGCGACGTCTACTGGGAATTTCCGCTCTTCTGACTGTCCTCGCGGCGGTCGGCTGTAGTTCCACCCCCAAGGCCCCGTCGGCGCCGAACCTCACGGCAAATGTCTCGAGTCAGTCGAAGTTCACTCATGGAGAGACCGGCGCGCAATACACGGTCACCGTGTCCAACGCTGCTGGCTCAGCGGCAACCAGTGGGACTGTGACGGTGACCGACCCTGACGTCGGAATAACGTTCACGGGCGTCTCGGGGACTGGGTGGACCTGCACTTTTAGCCCAACAACTTGGAGTTGCACGCGGGGCGACGCGCTCGCCGGCGGGACGAGTTATCCCCCGATCGTTGTGACCGGAACCGTGACCGCCGCGGACGGTGGCACTGTGAGCGTCAGCGTGAGCGTGTCGGGCGGCGGGGCCCCCGCAACCGGGAGCGGCAGCGGCTCGATCGCCGTCTCGTCACCGGTGTTGAGTATTACTAAGACCCATACAGGCAGCTTCTTGCAGGGTCAGTCAGGCGCAACCTATACCGTGACCGTGTCGAATGGGACCGCGGCAGGCCCTACCGACGGAACAACTGTCACCGTGACCGATACGGCACCTTCCGGGGAAACTTTGGTGACCATGGCCGGGACGGGCTGGACGTGCACGGTGTCGCCCACCTGTACGCGCGTTGATGCGCTCGCGGCCGGCTCCAGCTACCCGCCGATTACGGTCACCGTGAACGTTGCCGCAGGCGCTAGCTCGCCACAGGTAAACAGCGTGAGCGTTTCGGGCGGCGGCGCGGCGACTGCCACCATCACCGACTCCACGGTGATCGTGCCGCCCTTGCTCAGCATCACCAAAACGCATACAGGCAGCTTCTTGACGGGCCAACTGAACGCCACGTACACGGTGACGGTTTCGAACGGGGCCGGCCAAGCAACAACCAGCGGGACGGTGACGGTGACCGAGGCCGTTCCCACGGGCTTAACGCTCGTGTCCATGGCCGGAACGGGTTGGAACTGCACCGTGTCGCCTACCTGTACGCGCGCTGATGCTTTGGCGGGCGGCGCGAGCTACCAAGCGATCACGGTGACGGTCAACGTGGCGGCGAGCGCTAGCACGCCGCAGGTCAACAGTGTGAGCGTATCGGGCGGCGGTTCGGTGACTGCAAGTATCACCGACTCGACGATTATTGTCCCGGCTTCGCTCAGTATCACCAAAACGCACACCGGCAGCTTTAATCAGGGCCAGCTGGGTGCCACCTACACGGTGACAGTCTCAAACGCGGCCAACAAGGGAGTAACGAACGGGACGGTCACAGTGACCGAGGCCGTTCCTGGGGGTCTGACGCTCGTGTCCATGGCCGGAACGGGTTGGACCTGCACCGTGTCGCCCACCTGTACGCGCACTGATGCATTGGCAGGGGGCGCGAGCTACCCGGCGATCACGGTGACGGTCAACGTGGCGGCTAGTGCGCCCACGCCGCAGGTCAACAGTGTGAACGTATCCGGCGGCGGTTCTGCGACCGCCAACACCACCGACTCAACCACTATCCTCGTGCCGGTACTGAGTATCACCAAGTCGCACACCGGCAACTTCAACCAGGGCGGGACAGGCGCCTATACCGTGACGGTTTCGAACGCCGTCGCCGCGGGATCAACCAACGGTACGACGGTGACGGTGACCGAGACGGCTCCTTCCGGGGAAATTTTAGGGGCCATGTCCGGAACGGGTTGGACGTGCACGGTCTCGCCGACCTGCACGCGGAGCGACGTGCTGGCCGCCGGATCGAGTTATCCAAGCATCACGGTGAACGTCACTGTGGCGTCGAACGCCGCCACGCCGCAGATCAACAGTGTGAGCGTATCGGGTGGCGGTTCGGTGACCGCCAATACCACCGACTCGACGATAATCGTCGAGCCGGTGCTCAGCATTTCCAAGACGCATACGGGCAACTTCACGCAGGGCCAACTGAACGCTACCTACACCGTCACGGTCAGCAACACGGGGTTGGCGGCGACCAGCGGGAAGGTAACCGTGACCGATACCGTTCCTTCCGGTGAAACTCTGGTGTCCATGGCCGGAACGGGCTGGACGTGCCCGGGAACCGGCGGGGCGAATACGTGCGACAACGCGACCGTGTTGGCAGCCAGCTCGAGCTACCCCACGATCACGGTTACTGTAAACGTGGGAACGGCCGCGACCTCGCCGCAGATCAACAACGTGAGCGTCTCAGGCGGCGGCTCGGCAACCGCGAATACCACCGACACGACCGTCATCGCCGCTCTCAATACTTGCGCGGGCGCGGGAACCGGCAATGAATCCGTTCTGAACGGCACTTATGACGTCATGATGAACGGATTCCGCGGAAACGATTCCAATGGTAACGGCACGCCGGTAGCCCAGGTGTTTAGCGTCACCTTCGACGGTACCGGCAAGATCACCATCGACACCGGAGGCTTAGGCGTAGGCGGGGAAGGGGACATCAACACATCCACTGGTCACACGCACTTCCTCGTCTATTCCACGAATGCCGGCAGCCTGTATCCCGGCGGCAGCCATTACACCGTCGGTTCAGACAACCGCGCGTGCCTCCAGTTGGTGACCGGGACCACGATCACAACTACAACCTACCGCATGGCCTTGGGCGGCGTGGGCACGCGCGGCGCGCCTTCCGGTGTTTCTTCCCGCGGCGACATCATCGAATATGACGATGCCTCGGGTACCGGCGCGGGAACCCGCACCTCGGGTATCGTGCTGCGCGCGACTCCGGCGGACTTCACGATCACCCATCTCAAAGCCGATTATGCGCTCGGTATGGATGGCGTGAATTCCGCGCTCGGTCACTTCAACATCGTCGGCTATTTGCCTGTCACCGTTGGCCCCAGCTCCGCTACCATCAGCGGCGCCACCGTTGATTGGAATAATGCCGGTACCCTCGGCACCAACCTGACCAACGGCTCGGGTACCATCGGCCCAATGTCCGCCACCACCGGTTTCGCGACCGGCTCCTTGTCGGTTGGTTCCGGGGCCACGGCCTATTCCGCCAATTGGGCGATATATCCGGTGAATGCCAACGAATTATTCGCAATCTCAACCGACACAGTTAGCGCCACCAAGCCCATCGTCGTCGGCAGGCTTATGTTCACTGCCCCTCCCGGCTCGTTCACCGCCGCTGGGGTCGCGGGCGGCTTTATGTTCCAGCAGACTTCAGCCGCGTTCAACGGCGGCCCCACTCTCCAGGCCGATGCCAATATCGGCGTGGTGACCTTCACCCCCAATGCCGCTCAGACCGGGACGTTGGCCGGTACGGATTTTGATTACAACGTCGGGAGCGGCCTCGGATCAAGCTCGATAAGCGGCAACTTTGCGATTAGCTCGTCCTCCGGGCGCATCTCGCTCACCGGCTCGGGCAGCAATCCGCCCAACCTCTACCCGGTCGCGCCCCAGTCCAACACCGAGCAGATCGCTGCTTTCCTCGCCTCAACTGGCGGCGACGCGCAATCCGGTTACGCGGAAGCCCTGCCGGCCGGCGTGACCTTCTCCAATAGCTCCCTCTCCGGAGCCTATACCGTCGGATCCAGAGACCCGGGCGACAACACGACCGTAAACATAACCGGAAGCGGAACTTTCGGCACGCCTGCCGGCCAAATCGTTATTACTCGCGATACCTCGCAGATTTCGGGTCTTACAACCGGCGGCAGTTCGACGTTCGCGTTCTCGATCAATGCCAACGGCACCGGAAGTGCTGGAACCAGCACCGCGGCGGTTACCAACGGAACGGATATCTTTTTCCTGAACGGAGCCGCCGCGACGCCTGCCGAGGTCCGCGTCTTCGAGAAATAGACATCTTTTCGAATCAGGAAAGGGCCGGCGCAACCGCGCCGGCCCTTTCCACTTTCAGCCGTCCTCGCCGCGCCTACTGCCGGCGCGGCGTCGGCCCTCCGGCGCCTTGCTGTATTAGGCGGTATTTCGATTTTCGGCAGTTATCTTCATTATTTCTGCATGTCCGTCGCAGATGATGGAGGGACTGCGGGAGGCCGCGCCAGCGCCGAGCCCGTGACGATGGCGTTCCGGATCTGGCTGAATAGATCCGTGAGGTTGTTCGGCGTGTGCGGAATCAGGACCGTGTTGGTGTGATCGTTGGCCGCGATTTCCTTGAGCGTGTCGAAGTACTGCGTCATCAGCACGAGTTGCATCACGTCTTGCGGTGTCGAACCCTCCACGGCCTTGGCGAAGTCCTCCACCGAATCCTTGAGGCCCGAAATGATCGCTTTGCGCTGGTTCGCGATCCCTTCTCCTTGCAGCCGCTTCGACTCGGCCTCCGCCTCCGCCTGCTTCACCAGCAGCATCTTGTTGGTCTCGGCGCGGGAGACGGTCGCTTCCCGTTCGCGCTGCGCGGCGTTGATGTCATTCATCGCCGCCTTCACTTTCTGGTCGGGCACGATGTCCGAGATCAGAACCTTGACGATCGAGTAGCCGTACTCCTTCATCGACGCGTCGAGGTTGTCCCTCAGGTCGCTGGCGATGTCGGCTTGATTGAGGAACGTATCGTCCAGCTTCATCTTCGGAACGTGCCCCAGCACGACGTTGTAGACCATCGATTCGATCTGCTTGACCGGGTCGGACAGCTTATAGAACGCGGACTCCACCGCGTCCGGCATCACCTTGTACTGAATCGAGACCGGAATTTGCACGAAGACGTTGTCTTGCGTCTTCGTCTCCACCTGCACGTCGAACTGCTGCACCTTCATGCTCATTCGCTGGACCACCACCTCCAGATACGGCGTCTTCCAATTCAATCCGGGGCCGGCCACGCGCGCGAACTTTCCCAGCCGCTGCACGATGGCCACCTGCGCTGTCTCAACCGTGAAGAAGGAGCCGAGGATGACGCTCAAGGCAAAAAGGACTACGAGGCCGATCATGATCAGCAGCACGCTGGTTGTCGCGTCCATGTTCACTCTCCTCTTTCGCGATCTTGCAGAAGGCCCGCAGGCGAGATCGGACACACTGCCCGCCGCGCAATCCTAGCGTAGTTCGGCCGGCTTTGGCGGAAAAGCCGGGGAACTCGCCGCGCAGCGGCGGCTCTTGACAGTCTCGGTAACTGCCGGGTATCCTTGGCCGAGTTGGACCCGGGGTTTCGGAGTTTTTTTTAATGATTGCGATTCGATATTCGAGCTTCGCCTTTACGGGCCGCCTCTCTTGGTGGAGAGGCGGTGAAGGAGAGGCCCGATTGCGGGTGACGAGCTGAACGGCTAAGACCCCAAACCGCAATAGCGTTTCTACCTGAGCCAGCCTCCACAACAGAGACTGGCTTTTTTGTTGCGCGACGGGGAGATCGGGCCGAATGACTTCGACGATTTCGAGAACGATACCAGGAGGCATGCCCAACATGATTGTGAACATGAGTCCGCAGGCGACCGAGCAGCAGATCCAGCACGTCATCGACCGCATCAAGGAGTGCGGCTATCAAGCCCACGTCATCCGCGGCGCCGAACGCACGGTCATCGGCGCGGTGGGCAGCAGCGGACGCCGCTCCGAGCTCGAGGCGCTCCAGGTGGCGCCAGGCGTCGAGGCGCTCATCCCGATCTCTCAGCCCTTCAAGCTGGTCAGCCGCGAACTGCACCGCGAACGCACGGTGGTCAACGTCGGAGGAGTGGCCATCGGAGGCGACCGCTGGGTGGTGATTGCCGGGCCCTGCTCGGTCGAGTCGCGCGAACAGCTGCTCGAAACCGCGCGGGGCGTGCGCGACGCGGGCGCTTCCCTGCTGCGCGGAGGAGCTTACAAGCCGCGCACCTCGCCGTACGATTTTCAGGGACTCGGCGAGGAAGCGCTCAGAATCCTGAAGGAAGTCCGCGAAGAAACGGGCCTGCCGATCGTCACCGAGGTCATGAGCACCGAGGACGTCGACATCGTCTCGGAATACGCGGACATGCTCCAGGTGGGCGCTCGCAACATGCAGAATTTTCCCTTGCTCCGGCGTCTGGCGCGCGCCAAGCGGCCCATCCTCCTCAAGCGAGGCCCCTCCGCCACCGTCAAGGAATGGCTCCTCGCCGCCGAATACCTCCTGTCCGGCGGCAATCCCGACGTGGTGCTTTGCGAGCGCGGCATCAAGACCTTTGAATCCGAACTGCGCAACACCTTCGATCTCGCGGCGGTCGCGCTGGCCAAGGAGCTGTCGCATCTGCCGGTGATCGCCGATCCTTCGCACGGAACCGGGCGTCGCAGCGTGATTCCGGCGATGAGCCGCGCGGCCATCGCGGCCGGCGCCGACGGCCTGATGATCGAAGTGCATCCCTGCCCCGAGCGGGCGCTTTCCGACGGGCCGCAGTCGCTCGACCTGGCCGCGTTTGCCGCGCTCATGCGGGAGATGGACCGCCCGGCGCGGCAACGCGCCGCCCGAGCGTAGCCCGCTCGAGTTGCGAACGCTCTCGCGTCAAAGGACGCGTTCGTGGGTGTAGCCGGCGCGGCTGATCGCGGAGAGCAGTTCCACCACGTGCTGCGCGCCGCGCGTCTCGACGGTGACGTCGATGGCCGTATCGCCCAGGCTGACTCCGTAGTAGGCGCGATCGAAAAGCAGCTCGACGATGTTGGCCTTCTGCCCGGCGATCACCGCGGAAAGTTCCGTGAGCGCGCCCGGGCGGTCCGGCAGGTAGATGCGCACGCGGACGTGCCTCCCGTCCTTGACCAAGCCTCGCTCGATAATCATCCTCAGCAGCGAAACGTCGATGTTGCCGCCGCCCACCAGAGCCGCGGTGTGTTGCCCGTTGAGCGCCGTCTTGTGCTGCAGCAGAGCCGCCGTCGCGGCCGCTCCCGCGCCCTCGGCCAGCATCTTTTCGCGTTCGAGCAGCGTCAGGATGGCGCTGGCGATCTCTTCCTCTTCCACGGTCACCATCTCGTCCACATACTTCGCGATCAGCGGAAACGTGACGTCGCCGGCCCGCCGGACGGCGATGCCGTCGGCAATCGTGGACGCGCTCGGGACGGTGACCGGCGCGTGATGCGCCAGGGCCGACAACATCGAAGGCAGCCTGGCCGTCTGCACGCCGACGATCTTCACTTTCGGGCGCAGCTCTTTGATCGCACAGGCGACGCCGGCAATCAGCCCGCCGCCGCCGACCGGAATCACCACGGCTTCGAGTTGCGGGCACTGTTCGAGCAGCTCCAGGCCAATCGTGCCCTGGCCGGCGATCACGGCGATGTCGTCAAAGGGATGAAGGAACGTCAGTCCGCGCTGCTCGGCCAAAGCGAGCGCGTGCTGGCAAGCTTCGTCGTAGCTTGCGCCCTGCAGGATGACTTCGGCCCCGTAATCTTGCGTGGCCATCACTTTCACTAGGGGCGTCGCCGCGGGCATCACGATCGTGCTGCGGATGCCGTGGCGCGTCGAGTGATAGGCGACCGCCTGAGCGTGATTCCCCGCCGAGGCCGCGATCACGCCGCGCTTGGTTTCCTCAGGGCTCAAAAGCAGAATCTTGTTGAGCGCTCCGCGTTCCTTGAACGCGCCGGTCATCTGCAGATTTTCGAGCTTCAGGTAAACCTTCTGGCCGGTGGCCTTCGAGAGCTTGGCCGAATACGGGCAAGGCGTGTAATAGATCGCGTCGCGGATGCGCAGCGCCGCTTCCTGAATCATGGGAAGAAGCGCCACGCTCGACGAAGTTTCCGGCGTTGTCTGTTTCATCGCAACTGGACCCGCCCCGGGATCAATGGCCGCTCGAATCGCACGAGCGGCGGCGCTTGTGCAAAAACGGCTTCGCCTGCGGCCCTTGGTAGTCGCGCGCGAGCTGGCCCGAACCCCGGAGAATGTATTTGTAGCTGGTCAGGCCGTCAAGCCCCACGGGACCGCGCGCGTGCAGTTTGCTCGTGCTGATGCCAACTTCCGCGCCGAATCCGTAGCGGTAGCCGTCCGCAAAACGCGTCGAGGCGTTGTGGTAGACGCCGGCGGAATCCACCTGCTGCAAAAAGCGCCGCGCGGCCTCCGCGTCATCGGTGATGATGGCATCGGTGTGGGCCGAGCCGTATCGTCCGATGTGCGCGATGGCCTCGGGCAAACCGGGAACCACTTTCACGGCCAGCACCAGATCGCCGTACTCGGTGTGCCATTCGTTATCGGCGACGGGCTCGACCGCAACGTTCGCAAGCGTGGCCCGCGTGATCTCGCAGCCTCGCAGCCGGACGCCGCGCTCCTTCATGCGAGCGGCCAGCAAGGGCAGAAACGATCCGGCTATCGCTTGGTGAACCAGAACGGTTTCGACGGCGTTGCAAGAGGCGGGATAATCCGTCTTCGCGTCGTCAATCAGATCGAGCGCCATGGGGAAATTAGCCGCGCCGTCCACATAGATGTGGCAGACGCCCTCGGAATGGCCCAGCACGGGAATGCGCGTGGCCGACTGCACGTGCCGCACCAGCTCGTACGAGCCGCGCGGAATCACCAGATCCACCAGGCCGTCCAGCCGGAGAAGCTCGTCCACTTCCGCCCGCTGCTGGATGTTCGTCACCAGAGCTTCCGGAATCGAGGTCTGCTCGCGCAAGGCTTTGCGGATGTTCTCGACCAGCACGCGCGCGGTGCGCTCCACCTCGCGCCCGGGCTTCAGAATCACTCCGTTGGCCGACTTGATCGCCAGCGAGGTGATCTGTGTGACCGCGTCCGGCCGCGCCTCAAAAATGACGGCGAGAAGCCCCAGCGGACAACTCACCTTTTCCAGTTCGAGGCCGCTATCGAGCTGAATGCGGTCGAGCACGCGGCCGATCGGATCGGGCAAAGCCGCCACGGCGCGCACGCCAGCGATCATGGAGTCGAGCTTGCCGGGAGAAAGCTTGAGGCGCTCGACGAGCACGTGCGAAAGTTCGCCGCGGGCGACGCCCGCTTCCGCGTCGCGCGCGTCCGCGGCATTGGCCGCGAGGATATCACTGGCGCCTCGTTCGAGGCCTTGCGCGACCGCTTCGAGCGCCTGATTGCGCTGCCCGTTCGACGCGGAAGCCATGGACCGCGAGGCCTCTTTCGCGGCTTCGGCAAGCGCCTGGACGTTCGCGTTCACGAGCGTTTCCCGGGAAAGAAGAGCGTGCCGGCCACTTTGCCGGAGCAGACCGCATCCAGAATGCCGGGCGTGCGGCCATTGGCGATCACCGCCGGCCGGTGGGCCTCATTGGCAGTGCGCACCGCCGCGAGCTTGGTTTCCATGCCGCCGCGGCCGCGGCCGTTGCCGCCCCGGGCAAAATCGCCCATCGCGGCGGTCACTCCGCGCGATTCGGAAATCAACGTCGCCTCGGCGCTCTGCGGATCGCCGGTGTAGAGGCCGTCCACGTCGGAAAGCAGGATCAGCAAATCGGCGCCGATGTGCGTCAGGACCAGCGCGGAAAGCTTGTCGTTGTCGCCGAAGACGCGCCGGCGCTCGCCGCTGCCCGCCGGCCGGTCGAGCTCGGCCGTGGATACCGTGTCGTTCTCGTTGATGATGGGGATGACGCCGAGTTCGAGGAGCGTCGAGAGCGCGGCGCGGAGATTTTCGTGCCGCTTGGCGTCGATGAAATCGTCTTCGGTGAGCAGCACTTGCGCCACGCGATAGCCCAGCTTCTCGAAAGCGTCGTCGTACATGCTCATCAGGCGGCTCTGGCCGACTGCGGCACAGGCCTGGATCAGGGCCACTTGCGTCGGCCGCGACGAAAGCTCGAGCCGCTGCGCGCCCAAGCCTACCGCGCCCGAGGAGACCAGAATCACCTCGCGCCCCGCGCGGCGCAGGTTCGCAAGCGACTCGGCGATCCCGTAGAGCACGCCAATCGAAACCGAACCGTCGTCGCGCATGATGACGTTCGTGCCGACCTTGACGACGATGCGCGACGCGGCAGCCACCTGCGCGCGCTGCGCCGGCGCGGCTGGCCCCGTCCTGCGCCTCTCGATGACCTTTCGCTTCACGGTGGGCATTCCGACTCCAGCTTCCCCCAAGCCATCAAAAACATCTCACGCGGAAACCCGATGCCAGGAACGCATCGGCGCCACACGCCCCAAAATCAATCTGTCCGAATCCTACCATTCTGCCAGCGGGTGACAGGGACCGCAAGGCAACCCCGCCCCGCGCAGCTGCGCCGCGTAAATGCCACAATCGCCTAGGCATTTCCGCCTTCGTCAGGGCTTCGACTCTGGAGCGTACCCCCACCCCCCCCGGTATTTTTGTCCAAGAGTGCACAAGCGCATGAAAACAAGAAGGTTGATATTTTGAAGAGCGCAAAAGAGCGCGTCAGGAGTGCGCAAGTCGCTGATTGCAGGCGCGTTGCCGCGACGCACTGCTCCGTTTTTACTGACGGGAGCGACAGGAAACAGCTGCCATAGCTGTTCTGGTGTCACGTGCGATGCGGGTTTTGTCCCGAGCATAGTACATTATAACATGCCAGTCAATATATTATACCTATCAGTATATGCACGCACACGGACGGACGAAAAACCCTGCCCCCGGCCAGGCCGGGGACAGGGCACCCCAAAAACCTTCTCGCCCGCTCAGGGTCGGCCGCCCGCCCCAGAGCCCGATAGACGGGACTATCGTCCACTGGGAATTGGGGCAGGAAAGGCGACGAACATGGCGAAAAACGGGGTGGCCGGTTTCGCTGGGCCAATCTTACCTAACCCGTTCCTTCATTGCGCGGTCAGGCGGCCGGGGGTAGAATCCCGGCCCAGTAACCGACAACTGAAGCGAGGGAGGG
>Ga0210394_10004652_pt1 | contig 15862 bp, 11 predicted proteins | sample IncBWC12MmetaG_FD_160121 | JGI IMG/M metagenome (GOLD analysis project Ga0210394, IMG submission 160121) | Forest soil microbial communities from Barre Woods Harvard Forest LTER site, Petersham, Massachusetts, United States - Inc-BW-C-12-M | ecosystem: Environmental > Terrestrial > Soil >... | reverse complement strand
AGCGAGCGGATGACCTCGTCGAAGCAATCGGGAACTCTTCGGCCGGCGCGCTGTCTCATCACCGACCTTCGCGCAACGACATATACAAAGAGTGGGTAGAATCCCACCGCGCGGACGGTCGACGAGCACTGACGCTCGCCCCCGCACCGCCCCTTCGGCGCTGCGGTAAATACCTCCAGAAAGAGAATCGAAATAAACGTTAACTTTTGTTTTTATTGGTGCCCGGGAGAGGAATCAAACTCGAGAAGTAACTTTAGCAGATTCATGACTTTATGAATTCGCTTCCGAAAATTACCCCCCAAATTGCCCACTACCGGATGCCTGCTTAAAGCACTCTTTTGGCCGACAGCGTAGTGGGTAATAAAGCGGAAGCTTCCGCGCCAGTTCGCCGCAGTGCGCTCCAGCTCCGATCCTCTTGGCGAGCGACACCCCGAATGCGGCCGTGAGTGACCGCAAGTGACCCTCCAGAGACATTGTAATCGCTCGTAAGCAGCCGTTCAGAGATGGCGAAGCGGACATAGACCAAGGGCCCAACAGCGGTGGGTATCAGTGCACAAGTAGTTGCGATCCGGATCTCGGATTCATTCCTTAGCTCTAAAACGCCGGCAACGGCGTGCTGAACGCCGAGCAGCCAGAACCGCTCATTTACGAGCCGATGTGAATCGACTCGCCGCTTCTCGGGATGGCAAGCTCCTCGCCTATCCGTATACCCAGTTCGGGGCCGCCGCGTTGGCAGGCGAACGGCCCATACACCGGAAAGTGACCCAATCAGTGGGCGTCAACGCGCGCCACTTGACCAGTCGCGATGATCGCACTCACTGCATCTCCGATCGTGATCGGCCAGTTCGCCAACGTCTTTGACCTCCAACACCTCGCCGGTGAGGGTGACGATGTAGGCTGTGTTACAGACAAAATTGAGTGATGTCGGCCGGTCGAGTTTGTCGGCAAGGATGGTGAAGGTGCCGTCGTAGTTCACCCGCAGCAGTCTCCCGGTATTAGGCGACGCCTGCTCTCCGGGTTGAATGCCGGTTGGTGCGATTCCCTGCGAGAGGGCGTACAGCTTGCCGTGGGCACCGAATGCCGTACCGACAATCATGCTGACCCCTGCCGCCACGTCATGAGCCGGCGCGAGTGGATGCGTATCGGACAATCCGAAGGAGACGACCTTGCCAGTGTCCGGCGTCTCCGGGACTGGGCCGAGCTCCGCTAGAAAGACCGTGTCGCCCAATTTCGCGAGTCCCGTGGGGACGATATCGTTGAATTGTTTCAGCACGGTAATTTCCGTACCGTCCTTGGACACGTGCAGTACGCGATTGAGGTGCCCGTCAGAGACGAGAAATCCGTCGTGGATGGGTAGTAATGCAAACTGAACGCCGTCGGGCAAAAAGTAGTTGAAAGGCACGATGGGGTCAGGCGGGTGGTTGAACGACCACGTGCCGAGGTCCACGAGGAGCGTGGAGTTGTATCTGTCATCAACGCGGTAAATGCCGTCTTTCTGGTGACCACCGACAGCGCTGTCGACGACACCCACCAGTACGTAGGCCGTGGTGCCGACAAAGGCGACGTCCATCGCGCCGCCGAGACCGACGCCTGGCACCGCAGCAGGCAACCCCGAGGCGAACGTGGTTTCCTCTCCGGTGGAGAGATCGACGCGCGTGATCCTACCCACGGCGCCTTCCGCAACGTAGAGCGCTCCATCGGGGCCGATGGTGCTGCCGATCGTTCCCATCAGCCCAGAAGCTAACAGCCTGACTTCGGCTGGTTGGGATCCGGGCGGTTGGTTGTCGCCGGCCCGGACAGCGAACGCGGGCATCAACAGCGCCAGTGCTGCAGCCATTGTCATGAGTCCTGTGCCTGTGCCGGTGGGCTTGTTCCGCGTCGTAATTTTCGCCGCATCCGCTATGAGCGGACGCAGCGCCCCTCCGTTGAATAGGTTGCGCATAGCATGTCTCCCCAATACTGCTGAAGTTAATTCCGAGGTCTTTTAACAGGCCACTCTGTTCTAACGGGTCGGGCAGCGACCTGGGTGAACGGAGCTGGCATCCAGTACGAGCAAGCGTCCAGGGGACTGCTCGCCAGCCGCAGCCCGGAGTTCAATTGCGTGGGCAGCTACCGCGCTAGAACTGTCCATTACCGCCTGGTCCGAAGTCTTAAGGCGGGACTCAAGGATCACCAAGGATCGCTAAAGATCGGCTAAGCCTTCTCTAAGGACCGTTTGCAGGCTGCGGCTTCCATCTGACAGCGGTATAGTGGGTTGGGGAGGCTGAGCGCCCGATGCTTGGCGAATCACGGGTCCTGCGCATTGGTGACTGGCGGGTCGATCCCGAGCTCGACGAGCTCTCGCGCGAGGGGCGGACGATCCGGGTGGAGCCGCGCACCATGCAGTTGCTGCTGTATCTCGCAGCGCACGCGGGACGGGTCATCAATGTACAGCAACTGCTCGATGCGGTCTGGTCCAATGTCGTCGTGACGCATGGGTCGGTCTATCAAGCCGTCGCCGAGCTGCGCCGGATCCTTGGGGATGACCGAGAGCATCCGTCCTATATCGAGAACCTGCCAAGACGCGGCTATCGGCTAATCGCCCCGGTCGCGCCATGGAACGCGGGAAACAGCGCAGCCCCGTCGGACTCCACGGCGGTAGGTTCCAGCCCGGTGACAAGCGCCCCGATCCCGGCGGAGGTGCAACCGGTATGCGCATCTCCGGACCGGCTCGCATACATGGGCACCGAGGCAGTGGCTGCAGCGAGATCCTTGGCGCCAGGACGGTTACGCCGCACTGCAGTGGTAGGAAGCATCGCGCTGGCGGCTGCCATCGTCGCCGGGATCGCCCTCGACGCACTCTGGCGCGTCCACCACATGCCGGTGACGGGCATGCGTGTCGCCGGGAAGACGGAAGTCCCGGTCACGCCGGTTACGTTTGCACCACCTCCACATTCCATTGCGGTGCTGCCCTTCGTAAACATGAGCGGAGTTCCAAGCCAAGAGTACTTCTCCGACGGACTCACAGAGGAGCTGCTCAACTCCCTGTCGCGCATCAACGAGCTGCAGGTCGCCGGGCGGACTTCATCGTTTTATTTCAAGGGCGAGCATGCCGACCTCCCCACGATCGCTCACAAGCTCAACGTCGCCGCCGTGCTGGAGGGCAGCGTACGCCGCTCGGGCCACACGATTCGGGTCACCACGCAGCTGATCAATGCGGTGACTGGATTTCATCTGTGGTCAGAAACGTACGACCGCGACTTGGGCGACGTACTGAAGCTTCAGAGGGAGATCGCGACCGCGGTAACGAGCGCCCTCAAAGTGACCCTCCTCAATGAGGAGGTAGCGAAGCTCGAGACCGGCGGGACACGCAATCCATCGGCCCTCGACGCCTATCTTCGCGCCTCGAAGTCTTACTGGTCCTCTCATGACGAAAAGGGCCTAGAAGCAGCGATCGCCACTTACACGGAGGCGATCCGGCTGGATCCCGATTACGCCCTGGCCTATGCAGCTCGATCCTTCGCAGTCTTGAAGGCCGAGGATTTCGCATCGACTATGTCCGCGGTACGTGCTGGCATCGATAAAGCGCGTGCTGATGCCCGCAAGGCCATCGCTTTAGCGCCTAATCTGGCTGAAGGCCACGTAGCCCTGGGCGGCGTCTATGACGTATTACTCGAGTTCACATCTGCGAGCGAAGAGAAGGAACGCGCGCTGGCCCTTGCGCCGAGCAATACACGTGCATTGAGGGACTACGGTGATTTTGCAATTCGCATGGGGCGCGATGACTCTGGACTGACCGCGCTTCGCCGCGCCGTGACGCTCGATCCGTTGAATCCGGTGTCATATGGCTACCTCGGCTGGGGTTTTTTAACTCTGCGACGCTATGCGGAGGCAATTGCGGCGTACAAACACGCTGAGGCCCTAGGCGAAGCCCGTAACGGCCAGGCGGGTGTGGGGTGGTCGTATTACGCGCTCGGCGACTTCGAAGGCGCTCGCTCCGTTTTCGAGAAAGCGGATAAAGACAGCGAACGGTGGCTTTGCTTGGCGATGACGTACGACAAACTGGGACGGCACGCCGATGCGGAGGCTGTGCTGACGAAGTTGCAGGCCTCTTCGGGTGACGCTACGACGTACCAGTACGCGGAAATTTACGCGCAGTGGGGGAATAAAGCGCAGGCACTCAACTGGCTCGAAAGCGCGCTGCGCCTACGTGACCCAGGTCTCGGTTATCTTAAGGTAGATTGGACGCTCGACCCGCTGCGCAAGGCGCCGCGCTTCCAAGCGATCGAGCGGGCGCTGAGGTTTCCGCACTGAGTTGCGATGCAATCCTGTCACGATTCTCTCGGCCCTTGGAAAGATTCCCAGTGTCCGCTATGTAGAAATTGAGAGCTCCGCTCGAGCGGCCGGAGTTGGCCGGGTGCTGCCGGTTGGGCGGTTGATGACCGCAGATTCGCCGCTTAGGACCGGTCCTGACCTAGGGTGTGTGAAAACGCCGTTCGAGGCGCGCGCATCAAGGTAAAGTCGCTCATCGAGACGACGCGAGCGTGCTAGGCGCCGTCGATTGAGTGCAGCGCAGCACGTCGCTGAATTGGTTTCTCGTCGCACTGTTAAGTCGCCGTTGACCGCGCTGCCACTTGCGCGCAGTGTCGGGGCAGGACAACGGCCGGCACACACCAAACAGGCGCGTCGGCCTCAAAGATTGAGACATTAGGGGATGTCACCATGAAACATGCAGTCATCGGCAAGCGTGCTGGACTACACCTGACCCTCGCGCTCAGTGCGATGCTGGCAGGAGTTGGCGTGGCGAGAGGCGCTTCGATTACCTACGACGTCGATCTGACGATAGGGGCGGGCAGTGTTGTTGGCAGCGTGACGACCAACGGAACCACTGGGGTGCTCGTTAGCGCCGACTTTACCAATTGGAACCTGGAGCTAAACGGTCCAGGCGCTAGCTACGATCTCACGCCCTCCAATAGCGTAGCGTTCATACTCGGCTCAGACGCCACGGCCACCGCGCATAACATCCTCTTTAATTTCAGCGGAACCGGTGGAAATATCTTCGTTTTTCAGAATGGCCTCTATTCGGGCTACTACTACTTTTGTGCAGCGGTGACGACTACCACCTGCGAGCAAGGGGAAGGCGTCGTTCCGCACTACTACACCGATCCTTCTGCGCAGTACATGTCCGTTACCGGGACCCAAGTTATAGCGACCGTACCCAGCACCTCGGTGCCAGAGCCCGCGACGCTCTCGCTGCTCGGGCTCGGCCTTGCCGCTGTCGGCTTCACGAGGCGGCGTAGGAAGAACTGATTACCACGGTCGATTCGCGCACAGAGCCCCGGCCATCCGCCAGGGCTTTTCGTTAGGCGCTCCGAGCCGAAGCCACCACGTACGCTACGTGTGGTATCGAACAGAAGGCCGATTTGCGGTGATTACGCTTTCGCTTCCAAGAACCGACGGGGTCGGGTGATGGATCAGACCAACGACGCCCTTTGGCTCGCATTCGAGGCGCTTGCCAAGACCTACCCGCACGACGGCGGTGTGCGAATGACGGCGGACCTTGCCAGGTGGGTTCTGGAAGAACGGCAGCGACTAAAGCTACCGACACCGCCGATCTTCGAGAAGGTGGTGCGTACGGCGACGCAAGAGCCGGATGTCCCAGCCGCGCGGCCCTTGCATGAGACCCCAGTAGTCGGCGAGTAACCACCTCGCAGCGCAGGAACGCTGGCGCGCCCTAATTCCACCGGTCGGTCTCGGCATGCGCGCGACCGATCCCTCGACACGGCCCGGCGATGACTTCTAGCGGTACGCGAATGGCGCCTGGCTGGCACGCACGAGACTCGGATAGAGTTACCGTGACCCTGTCACTTCGCACTCGGCAGCAAACCAGTCTTCCCAATCGTGACCGGGCGCGAAGCCGCGCTGCTGCGCCATATAGTAGGCGACCTCCGAAATTCGCATTTGGCGATCGGTCCCACTCGGCGATCCTGCGACGACGCTGCCGCCGGCAAGGCGGTTATCGGCGGGCACCTGCGTGGCCGCGACAGTCCGAAAAGCAGAGATGTCTTTTCGAGCGCAGTGCGTCCACGTGTGCATTCGGGCGCTCCCTGAAGCTGTCGCCGTGCCTTGTAGGCATGGAATCGTGCGCGAGTGCTCACCACTGGGGCCGTACGCTCGAGCGCTTCGGGCACACCGTACGGCTGATGGCACCGCAGTTCGTGAAGCCGTATGTGAAAGCGAACAAGAACGATGTCGCGGATGCGGAGGCGATCTGCGAGGCAGTGGGCCGGCCAAACATGCGCTTCGTGCCGATCAAGAGCATCGAGCAACAGGGGATCCTGTCGGTACATCGTGTCCGCCAGGGCTTCGTCAAGGCGCGCACAGCGCAGGCAAATCAGATCCGCGGCTTGCTGGGGGAGTTTGGGCTGTGTCGAAGCTTGCGAGTGCTGACGCTCGACAGCACTGCCCGCACGACGTGCTGCAGAACCATGCTTACAGCACACGGCTAGTTCGCCCGGCAGCCGACCGTGGAGAACGTCACCACCGAATCAGGCGTGCTGTACTGCCCATCCAATGTGACCCCCGCGGCGGTGTTCGAGTAGCTACCCGAAACCGGAATGGGCACGGCATGCAGGTCGCCCTGCACGTGGTACTTCACTAATCCATTGAACGTGTCGCCTGACACCGTACCGGCGAGAGCACCGTCAACGCTGCCTGAGACCTGGTTCGAGTCATCCATCCCAAGACTGACGGTCCCCGAGTATGGACTGCCCGTCGAGTCATTGGGTGTCCATGTGAAGGAACCGATGAATTTATACGTCGCGGCTACGCTCGTATTGGCTACCGCCTGAAAACGGCCTGCCTGGTCGGCCCAATAGGCGCCACTGAGGTAGGTCGCATCGGCGAATGAACCCTGTAGGTGCCAGCCGGAGCTAAGGTCGAACTGCGAGAACGTGGCGTCGAGCAACGGACTCACTGCGTCATTCGTCTGCATACCGAACCCCGCCAGGGTGCCGCTGGCAAAGGCCGTGGTCTGCATACTGCCGTCAGGGAGGACGGACGCCGTGAACTCACCGTGTGTCCCGGGTGTTACGTCCGTCGCAAACGTGCCGGAGTAGTTACCGGCGTAGGTGCAGTAGAACCCCGTACGCAAGTGCGTCTGCGCCGTGGCGGCATCGGGCAATACGTGCGATACGCCATCTGCGGCACTGGCCAGCTGAATGAGCGAACCGAGGGTTGTGGGCAGGTCGGTCGTGTCGAAGTCGACGGGCGCCCAGCTTGCCGCCGCCGCAGTCACCGCTGCTGAAATCTGAATGCCATTGTTTGGATTTCCGTCCTGGTCCAGCATCATGAGGAATCGCACCACGTTCAGGACGCGGTTCGAGGCGCCGGTGCCTTGGGCGACGAGATCCACCGGTGTCACCAGCGTCTTTGCCGTGGGGACCAAGCCGATGGCGACCTGACCGACTGAGAATGCAACGGCGTGGCCCTGTTCGTACGCAAACGCGCCGCTCTTGTCGGTCAAGCCACTGTGGGTGCCCGACACATAGCCAAGCCCGATGACCGTTTCACCGCGGAAGACTCCGGTCATCGCTGTGCCGGCGGGTGGCGGATCAACGGCCAGTATCAGGCCGGCTTGCGTGTAGGCGCCGCCTACATTGCTGGCCGTAACGATATAGGTAACCGCAACCCTCGCACGGCTCGGAGTACCGGACACGATGCCGGTCACGGGATCGAACGTTAGTCCGTCCGGAAGCATCGGTTCGATTGCAAACAGGTCTGCATCGCCGGTGAGCGTTGGAACCAACTGCGTGAGTGCCGCACCCACCGTACCGGTCACGGGACTCGTGTAGGCCAGAGCCATGGGCGGGACGAGTACCAACAAGGTCAGGGCTGCCGTCGCTGCGCCTGCCTCATTGCTTGCCGTTACGACGTACGTTCCCGACGACGCGGCGAGCGGCGTCCCCGAGATGACCCCGGAGGTGGGGTCAAGCGTCAAGCCCGCAGGCAACGCCGGACTCACGGAATATCCGGTCACCGGGCCGGTGACGGTCGGCGGGTAGGGACCGTAGCGCGTTGCGACTTCCCCTGTACCAACTGAATATTTAAGGTCATGGGGGGCGGACATCGCTTCGACGGCGTTACCTCCGCCCCCACTCCCGCCCCCACCCCCGCCACCGCATGCGGTTAGCAACAACAGCCCGATCGCTCCGATAGCCGGGAACACGTTACGATCCATGGAGACCCCTTCGCCGCCTGTTCTGTGAGATGTCGTCCGAGCAGCGGCGGGCGGTGTTATCGAGCGCTTCATCAGATCGCCTGCACTCGGCGCCGGTAGCCATCACTTCGCCGCTGTCTGCGCGGGCACCTCTATTCCGTGCGTGGCCGCTTCCCGAAGCGTATGCGTCTCGAGATAGATCTGCGTGAGCAGCGGCTGCTTAGCTGAACGGATCGCATCACCGAGCGCCTTCTCAGCACAGCTCTTTGGGTCGGCGACGGGCTCCAGGGCAACCCGCACGTCCGGCTTGCAGACTTCCCACGCGGCATACTGCAGGCGCTGGTAGAGCTCGTGCGCTCCGGCAGGCTGACTGAGGTCGAGCCCTCTGGTGCTTACCTGAACGGCGACAGTGAACTCAGGACTCGCAGCCGAAACATTGCCGGCGAAGAGCGTGCACGTGACTGCGGCGGCGCCAAGGACGGCCCAGGCACTCATGCCAGCTGACTTGGTGTACATGTGAATCTCCCAGTGAATCCGCGTTGAGCGTTCGGTTCCTTGACAACGAGTCCTCGGACGCGGAATTGGACACCCAAATCGTACGGACGGCCGTCGGCGGTCGGTCGATAACGCAGCGCTCTCGGGGACACCGCAAGTTTTGGTTGTCAATTTCGAGCGGGGAGACTCATATACTAGGAAGGGGGAAATCCTCATGTGTGGCCTTAGCCGTGGCTGACCGGCAACCATCCCTGGTCGAGCGGCTGTTTGCCGAGCACCGTGGGGGCCTGCAGTCGTTCTTCCGGCGGCGCATCCGCAGCAAAGCCGATGCCTCGGACTTGGCGCAGGAGGTGTACGTACGGATGCTGCGGATCAACAACCAGGAGGCAATCCGCAATCCCGTGCTCTACCTCTACACAGTGGCCAACAACCTCGTAAAGGAGCATGCGGTGCTTGAGCGTCGGCAGGCGAACGGCATCGACATCGACGAGGCCCCGGCGCAGGAGCAGCTCGAAACCATGCCCGCGTTCGACGGGGATCTCGATGCGACGCAGCGCGTCGCGCGGCTCGGGGTCGTGCTGAAGCAGCTGCGTCCGAAGTGCCGCGCCGCGGTGGTGTTGCGCTTCACGCATGAACTCTCCTACCGGGAAATCGGGGTTCACCTCGGAGTGTCCCCGCAGATGGCCAAGAAGTACGTGGCGCAGGCGCTGAGTCATTGTCGCCGCCGCATGGCGCGGCTAGGTTGAATCCATGACTTCCAAAGACGAGCAGATCCGTGCCGCAATCGTCGAACAGGCTGCCGAGTGGCTCGTGGCGAACGACGAGGAGCCGCTGGCTGCACGGGAATCCGTGGCCCTCGCGGCCTGGCTGAAGGCCTCACCGGTCCATGTCGAGGAGTTCCTCGGCGTGTCCGTAGTCGCGCGCGATCTGCGTAAGGCCGCCGCCGATCAGGAGTACTCCGTCGACGCGGTTGTCGCACGCGCACGAGCCGAGGACGATTCCCCGGTACAACCCCTCTGGCCGCGCCTTATCACCCCTGTCAGAAGCGTATCCTCACGCGGCTGGCTGACCGCCGCGGCAGCGACCATGGCGGTCATCGTAGTGGTGAGTCTTGGCTTCTGGTCACCGTGGGAAGTCAGGCCCGTCGCGCCCGTGCCCGTTTCCGTCGGCACGACGGCACTGCACTTCGAGACGCGCCACGGCGAACAGTTGAGTCGTCGCCTGGCGGACAATTCCGTGCTGCACCTGAACACCGACAGTGCCGTGACCATCCGCTTCGGCAAGACACAGCGGCTCGTGATCCTCACTTCCGGCCAGGCAGACTTCGAAGTCGCCCATGAGCCCGATCGCGCATTTCGGGTGTTCGCCGGATCGGCTGAGGTCGTCGCGATTGGAACCAAATTCGACGTGCGACTGCAGGATGATTCGACGGTGGTGACGGTGATCGAAGGGCGGGTTGCCGTCGAGCCGTCCCCCGTGTCGGAAACGCGTCGCGCGAACACAAACCACGCACCACGGTATGTCGAAGTGGGTGCCGATCAGCAGATCCGGGTCGCGGCGGACGAGTGGCCGGCCACGCCCACGATTGTCGACGCGCAGCGCACCACATCCTGGCTGCGTCACGAAATTGTGTTTGACCACGAACCGCTGGAGCGTGTCGCGGCCGAATTCAATCGCTACGCCCCGAAGCCGATCGAGATCGCCACACCCGCGCTGCGGACTCTGGAGATCAGTGGGGTGTTCGCCACCGACGACTCCGAAGCGTTCATTGCCTTCCTGCGCCGCCTGAAGGGTGTGCGGGTCGAGGTGGCCGCGACCCACATTCGCGTGTCGCAGCAGTAGTGCTGCTGCGCCGCAGCGTACGGTGACTTGTGCCTTGCGCTAAGCTGCAGGTCAGGGCACGCCAGATGCCCCGAGTGGAACGTGCATGGGGGATCGCTCGCGTCACCGCTCAGCGGATATAGCGACCGTGGTGTCGAGGGTGCTGCGCGCGGCCTCGATCTGCGCGCCCGTTGCGCTCCTTGCTGCCCCAGCGCTGGCCCAGACACATGAATCTGCGGCACTCGGCACCGCCATCCCCGCGCAGCCTATCGCACCGGCGCTGGGAGCGTTCGCCCGCCAGACCGGCCTGCAGCTCGTCTATGTCTCCGGTGTAATCCGAAACCAGAGATCCCGGGCAGTCCCTGCGGGATTGCAGGCCGATGAAGCGCTCGGTCGGCTGCTTCAGGGCACCGGACTGCGCTTCGAGCACCTCACGCCGCGCAGTATCCACATCCTCGCCGCCGCGGCCGTGCCGCTAGCGATCACCACGGGTGCCCCCGGCGGGGAGGAAGTGCACGAGGTGATCGTCACCGCCAATCGCCGCGAGGAGAATCTCCAGGACGTACCCATCACGATTCAGGTGTTGACGGGAGAAGCGCTGGCCAGGCTCAACGCGACGACCTTTGATGACTTCGTGACCAATCTGCCCGGTGTCACCGCGCACGGTGTGGGCCCCGGGCAGAACAACATCTACATCCGCGGCCTGGCGACGACTCAGGGAGGCATACAGTCGTCGGGCATTCTCGGGCCTTTCCCGAACGTCGCGGTGTATCTGGACGACCAATCCACGCAGCTTCCAGGCCGCAATCTTGACGTCTACGCCGCCGATCTCGAGCGCATCGAGATACTGGAGGGTCCGCAGGGCACGTTGTTCGGAGCGGGGGCGGAGGCTGGCGTCGTGCGCTACATCACCAACAAGCCGAAGCTCGATATGACTGAAGCCGCGGTGAACGCCGGCTACGCAACGACTGCGCACGGTGATCAGAGCAGCAACCTCGACGCGACTCTCAACATTCCACTCATTGCCGACCGGCTGGCCGTGCGCGGCGTGATCTACAACGACAGTCGGGGCGGCTATATCAACAACCTGCCGTCGACGTTCACGCGCGAGAACAGCGACGTCGGCATCCACTATGCCAACTACCCGGCCACCCCGCCCACCGCCCAGGGCACGTGCCCGAACGGCAAGCCGCCGAGTCAGGCAGTTACGGAGTTCCCCGGCTTTTGCGTCCCGCCAAACAGCGTGGTGCTCAACAACTCCAACCTTGCGGCCAACGCTATCAATCCGGTCACTTATCAGGGCATACGCGCAGAGGTTCTGTACCAGTTCAATCAGGACTGGAGCGCGTTACTTGCACAGTCTTACCAGAATATCGAGGCGGACGGCGTGTTTGCCGAAATGGCGGCGAATTCGCTCGGCGAGCCGCTACCAGACCTCAGCGTTGCGCTGTTCAACCCTTCCTACGACAAGGACAAGTTCGAGAACACTGCCCTCACGATTGAGGGCCGTATCGGTGCCGCGCTGAAGCTCGTCTATGCGGGCGCCTACCTGGTGCGCAACGTCGAGCAGATTCAGGATTACACCAGCTACTCCCGCGCCGTCTACGCGGGCTACTATCAGTGCGCAAATCCACAGCCGGGCAACCCCGCAACTGGGCAATGCTTCACTCCAAGCTCGACCTGGCATGATGTCGAGCGCAACACTCACCAAAGCCATGAGTTGCGTGTCAGCACACCGGGTGACTGGCGAATCCGGGGCGTTGGCGGGCTGTTCTATGAAAAGTACCAGATCCAGGAGCAGGTCGACTGGTTCTACCTCAGTGCGCTGCCGTACTTCAATCCGATCGGACCACCCACCGGCTATTACACCCTGAACGGATCGACGCTTCAGCCGAACGGTCAGCCGGTCGCGTTCTACACGCCGGGTGCAGTGTTCGTATCCGCACCGGTGACCTCGATCAACCCGAACACCCGGCTGCCGGGCGATGCCTTCTTTGACGACATCACCCGCGGTTACACACAGCGGGCCGCGTACGCGTCGGTCGAGTTCGAACTCATTCCGAGCAAGCTGACGCTGACGGCCGGCACACGCTACTCCAGTACCGAGACCTCGGAAGTCGGCTCTGACGTCGGCAGCTTCTATTGCAACCTCACCTCCTTCCCGCAGGCGCCGAATCCGTGCGTGAATCACTCTAACTTCACCAATCTCAACGCAGAAGTCCTTGACCGCACCTTTTCCGGCTTCAGGAGCCGCGCGAATCTCAGCTGGAAAGTCACCGAGGATGCGCTGCTGTACTACACCTGGTCGCAGGGCTTCCGCGCCGGAGGCTTCAATCGGCTACCCGGCGTAGCATTCTTTTCGCCGCTGAGAGCGGGGTCGTATCCGTGGCAAGCAACTGCCCTTGAGCATGGGGGCTGGGTGCCGCCCTTGGACTTCGCGCCCGACAGCCTGACTAATAACGAGGTTGGGTGGAAAACGACCTGGATGAACCAGCGCATCCAATGGGATGGCGCGGTGTACCAGGAGGACTGGAACGACGCGCAGATCAGTGTCGGTGCTGCGAGTCTCAGCCCGCAAGGCATAACCTTCAACGGTGGTAACTACCGAGTGCGCGGCCTCGAAACCTCTGGCGTGGCCCGCGTCGCGATGGGGTTCACTATCGAGGCCCGTGCCGACTGGAATCACAGCGAGCTCGTCCAGCAATCGTCATTCCTGTGGAGGGACGGCACACCGATCGATTTCAGCACGCTGCACACCGCAAGCGGCCAGGCACTCTCCAATCCGGACGGGGCGCTCGGCAGTTCGCTCGCCGGAGCACCCCCGTTTCAGGGCAACATCCGCGCACGTTATGACTTCGCGTTCGACGGCTATGCCGCGTTCGCTCAGATCGGCGCGGTGCATCAGTCACACTCCCTCGCTTCGACCAATCAGCTTGCGTCTGACCTACAGGGCAACTCCACCGCTTATAACCTGCCCGCTTTCACGATGTATGATTCGGCGCTCGGTTTCGGCAAGGACGCGTGGCTCGTGCAAGCCTACGGACAGAACCTGACCGACACCCGGGCCCAGCTGTATGCGAACTACTTCCAATGGTACAAGGGCATAACGATAAGTCGTCCCCGCACCATCGGCTTGCGTTTCAGCTATCAGTTCAGCGGCAGCTAGCGCCAGCTCGCGTGGGGCATGGCCGAGTGATTACGGTACTCGGCACTCCGGTCGGGAGAAGCCGCCGACTCGAAACAGAAAGTGCGAAAGATCCGTAATCCCAGGCGACGCTTGGAGCTTGAGCCCGTGGCCTGAGCCGGCTCGCAGTCGCGGCGTTCGAGCGAGGGCTCGCGAATTCGTTTAGTGTGTTTGATCGGCGCTTAGACGCAAGCGTCACGCGCGCAAACTAAGAATTGCTTAGATATTAAACAACGTCAATAATGCTATATAAGTCATTGAAAAGAATGCCCGGGAGAGGAACCTAACTCGAACGATTTCATCACGTGATTCAGTGGCTTAGAAAATTAGCCGAGCAGTTTACCCGCTAAGTTACCCGCTGACCTACGCCTGCTTAAACGTACTTTTTGCTGAAAGCGCAGCGGGTAAAAGAAAACAAACGTCCGGCGCAGTTCGCTCGCGTTCGGGCCGGTCGCCCGCTTCAGACGAAGGCCGGCCCCCACAGCTTTCAACCTTCGCGCCGTTCGGGACCGCGCGTTTCCACCGTGTATCGGGCCGCTATATCGAGGCACAACTCCACGGCCTCGACGAGAGAGTTCACCGCGTGATCGGCGTTGCCGGCATGCGGAGAGAGTTCCTTCTGGATCGATATTCCTGGCAGAAACACCGACACGACCTTGGCGTTCGGGAGATGCTGTCGAATTCGGTCGTTTGTCTGTTCGGCGTGCTCGCGCGCCGCGCTCGGGAAGGCACTGACCACATAGGCGATGGATATGGCGACCGGATCTGCGCCGGGCGGCCGCGATTGCGCATCGAGGTCCTCCATCGAAACATGGCGTGCATCCAGTCCCTGTTCCCGTAGCGCGCGTACCAGCAGTTCAGCCGCAATCGTGTCGGCTGGCGAACCCAACCCCAGACACAGCAGAATCGACCCGGGCGGTACCACCACCGGCCCCTGCCATCTCCCGGTCAGTTGTTCACGGTGCTGGCGCAGGATGCGCCCCGGATCCTCATCATCAAGGACTGAGAGGCGGTGTCGTTGCAATCGCTTGGGTTCGCCGCTGAGAGCGGACACGAGGGCGACCAGCAAGTCGCGAATTTTGAGCTGCTGGTCGCGGCTTATCGCACCCAGCTCGAAATCGAGGAACCCGAGGTGCAGTGCCGGCATCAGGACAAGGTCGCAATACGCGGCGAACGAATTGCGCTTGAGGAAGGCTCGCGCGTCAACGAGTATCTCGTCCGCGTCTCCGGAGAGGGCGCGCTGATAGAACTTTTGGGGCAGGCTCAGGGCCTGCGTATCCCCCAGCAGAAGCTCCAGAAAGCGCAGCGCCCGAATGTGACGGCCTATCACCAGAAGGCACAAGGTCAGCGGGGTCGACAGCACCAGACCGATCGGGCCCCAGAGTGCGCTCCAGAAGATTGCTGCGACCACTACCGAAAGCGGTGAGAGGCCGGTGGTGTGCCCATAGAGATGTGGCTCAACCACTTGTGCCGCGATGAGCTCGACAACGATGAAGAGCCCCAGCGCGCTGAGAGCGAGGGACCATCCGGGAACGATGGCGATCGCCAGCGCGCTTGCCAGTAGCGCCGCGAGCCACACCCCGACATAGGGAACAAACCGCAGGAGCGTGGCGAGTGCACCCCAGAGCGTCGCCTGTGGGACTCCCAGAACAGCGAGTCCCACTCCGATAGCGGCGCCGACGCCGAGGTTGACGGCGAACTGGGACACGAAAAACCGCGAAAGCCGCTCGCCCGCGTCGTTGAGCGCAAGGGTCGTCAGCCGTATGTTGGTCCCACCAGCGACACGGATGAACCGGTCCCGCAGCGATTCGTGCTCAAGCAGCACGAACACCAGTACCACCAGCACAATTCCGGTGGACTCGATCGGGACCCAGACCGATGTCAGCACTTTTGCAATGATCTGCAAGGGGGCGGGGCCGGGCTGGTGCAACTCAACAGGAATTGGGGCAGCAGCCGAAGAGCCTGTTCCGGGAGGCACGGTGGATCCAACGCTCTTCGGGTTGCTCTCGATGAGCCGACTGGCCTCACTCGTCAGAGCGTTGAACCGACCCACGGTCATGTCATCCAGGTCGCGTAGCTTTTGCTGAATGTTTCTCTCGTATTGCGGCAGGCTCGCGGCCATGCGCAAGACCTGACTGCCCAGTACCCCGGCTGCTGCCGTAACC
>Ga0210394_10004651_pt1 | contig 15864 bp, 13 predicted proteins | sample IncBWC12MmetaG_FD_160121 | JGI IMG/M metagenome (GOLD analysis project Ga0210394, IMG submission 160121) | Forest soil microbial communities from Barre Woods Harvard Forest LTER site, Petersham, Massachusetts, United States - Inc-BW-C-12-M | ecosystem: Environmental > Terrestrial > Soil >... | reverse complement strand
GCCGCGGAAGGCCAGTCCCAGGAGTGGCTGCTGAACCGCGATGATTCCCTTTGCCGCCCGGAAACTTCCGGCCCGCCAGCTCACCGATACCAACTGCGGCAGCTGCTCATAGACGCTGCGCCGGAGATCGTAAAAAGCCAGGCCGGTCAGGGTTGGCGGGGTATGGTCGATAATGGGGAGTCCGAACAGGAGGGGGTTCAGGTTCACGCCATCGGCTGTCCGCCGGATCTCAAAATGGAGGTGTGGCGCCTCCGAACCTCCGGTACTGCCGCTGAACGCAATGACCTGTCCCTTTTTTACCGGAAACAGGGCAGGAGGAATATCCCATTCCCCTTGCCAGCTCCTGCGCCGGTATTGCTGTGCTTTGATATATGCTGCAAGTCTGGGCGCAAAGGCCAACAGGTGGCCATATACGGTCGTATACCCATTGGGATGGACCACATAAACGGCCTGGCCAAAACCCCAGGGTTCCACGCGCACGGCAGAAATATATCCGTCGGCTGCAGCATGCACCGGGAGGTTCACCCGATGCCGGGTCCGGATGTCAAGGCCCATATGAAAATGATTGGGCCTCAGCTCGCCAAAATTACCCGCCAGGCTGATCGGGATATCCAAAGGATTCCGAAAGTAACCCAGGGGATAGTTTGGTGCGTCTAAGTTTTGGGAAAAGGTGGGGAGGCAGCAGAGGAACAGAAAAGCACCGTAAACCAATCGAAGCATCAGGATGAATTTGGGGTGTTCGGTAAGTGCAAATTTCCAGAAAAAGGACTTCCTGATACCTTTCTGGGAAAAATAAGTTCCCCTGATATGAAAAAAATGGGTCATGGGTGCCTCACGGTTCCGGAAGCCGTCGCTGGTCTTATCTAAACCATTAGAAGAGCCGCTCCTGTATTTTTTCGTGAATTACCAGAAAGAGGTACAAGAATTTGAAAAATTGGTACAGCTTTTGGCATGTAAGATTTGTCTTAGAAAGGTGGAAGAAGAACTTTAATGCTCGTTATCATGAAAAGTTATAAGAAAAAGCTGGTCTTCCTCCTGGCGGTTACTGTAGGAACCGTGATTGCCATGTTCAAAGGGGAGGAAGCTAAGCAGAAATGGGTGTTCAAATTGCGCAGCAAGTACGACAACAAGCGGCTCATGGCCGAACGGAAATCCATTGCCCGCAAGGGCGGTGTGTTACTGGATGAAATCGAAATGTCGTCCTTTCATAAAAATTGAACCTGCCTGGGTTAGATAAGTAAGCTTTGGCTTTCCGCCAAAGCTTTTTTTATTTCCGTCCGGAAACAAGATTTTGCCTGCAAATTCCCTCGCCTAGCTTAGTTTTGCGCAATTTGTCCCGAAGGCAACCCGCTGTGGCGAGAACCCCGGGGATCTGGACAGTCTTTTCTCAGCAGAACAATTCAAACGGGCTTTCCCACCATGCCAAAAGATGCTTCCATTCATTCGGTACTGATCATCGGTTCCGGACCAATCATTATCGGGCAAGCCTGTGAATTCGACTATTCCGGCTCCCAGGCCGCCCGCAGCCTGCGGGAGGAGGGCGTGCGGGTCGTGCTGATCAATTCCAACCCGGCTACCATTATGACTGACCCCATGATGGCCGATAAGGTATACCTGCTCCCCCTTACGGTGGAAAGTATTGAGCAGATCCTGGAAGAAAATCAAATAGACGCGGTCCTGCCGACCATGGGAGGCCAGACGGCCCTCAACCTTTGTAAGGAAGCCGCCGAATTGGGCGTATGGGACAAATACCAGGTACGCCTTATCGGCGTGGACATTAAGGCCATAGACACCGCGGAAGACCGGGAACAGTTCCGGCAGTTGATGGTGGCCATCGGTATATCGGTCGCCCCGTCCCGCGTGGCCAATTCCTTGCTGGAAGGAAAAGAATTCGCCCAGGAAATTGGGTTTCCCCTGGTCATCCGGCCTTCATATACTCTGGGGGGTACCGGAGGGGGATTCGTTCACCACAAAGAAGAGTTGGACGCAGCCCTTGACCGCGGACTCAAGGCCTCGCCCATGCATGAAGTCCTGGTGGAGAAAGCAGTCGTTGGGTGGAAGGAATTTGAACTGGAGCTCCTGAGGGACCAAAAAGATAATGTTGCCATCATCTGTACCGTGGAAAACGTGGATCCCATGGGGGTTCACACCGGAGATTCTATAACGGTGGCTCCCGCGATGACCCTGAGCGATACTGCGTTTCAGGACATGCGGAATAAGGCCATCCTGATGATGCGTTCGCTCGGCAATTTTGCCGGGGGCTGCAATGTGCAATTTGCCTTAAACCCGGATACCGAGGATATCATAGCCGTGGAAATTAACCCCCGGGTCAGCCGATCTTCGGCGCTTGCTTCCAAGGCGACCGGCTATCCCATCGCCAAAGTGGCGGCCAAGCTGGCCATTGGGTACAGCCTGGACGAGCTCACGAATCAGATCACTCAGACAACCTCCGCTTATTTTGAACCCGTTCAGGACTATGTGATCGTAAAGATGCCCCGTTGGAATTTTGACAAGTTTAAGGGCGCCAACGATACCCTAGGGCTACAAATGAAGAGCGTGGGAGAGGTCATGGCGATCGGAAGAAGTTTTACGGAGGCCCTGCAGAAGGCTTGCCAGAGTCTGGAAAACAATGCTGTTGGGCTGGGCTACTACGGAAAAAGTCAGATGCATGCCGAAGAGTTGATCGAATACGTAAAAACTCCCAAGTGGGACCGCGTCTTCCGGATTAAGGATGCATTGATGCTCGGAGTCAGTGTGAAGACGATCTCGCAGGCCACCGGCATTGATCGCTGGTTCATTTATGAGATCCAGAAGATCTGCCTGATGGAAAAGGAGCTGGAAAAATACAAGCTCGCCACGCTTCCGGAGAACCTCCTTCGCGAAGCGAAGCATCACGGCTTCAGTGATGAACAGATCGCCCGGATCATGCAAAACGGAACAGAGGAAGAGGTTTATGAAAGGCGAAAGCTTGCCGGGATCCGCAGGATTTACAAAATGGTAGACACCTGCAGCGCGGAATTCGAGGCCCGTACTCCCTATTTCTACTCCAGTTTTGAGCAGGCTCAGGACGGCCCGTCCGGCAGCCACCTGATCCGGGAGCGGAACGAAAGCATTGTAAGCGACCGCCCAAAAATCATCGTGTTGGGCTCAGGCCCTAACCGCATCGGGCAAGGAATTGAATTCGATTATTGCTGTGTTCATGGTTTGCTGGCGCTCAAGGAATGCGGATATGAGGCGATCATGGTAAACTGCAATCCGGAAACCGTTTCCACTGACTTCGACATGGCCGACAAGCTGTACTTCGAACCGGTCTATTGGGAACATTTGGTGGAGATCATTGAACACGAAAAGCCGGACGGAGTGATTGTGCAATTGGGAGGACAAACCGCGCTGAAACTGGCCCAGCGCCTCCATGAAAAAGGCATTCCGATCGTCGGCACTTCATTTGAAAACATGGACATCGCCGAGGATCGCGGGCGGTTCAGTGACCTGCTAAAACAACTGGAAATACCCTACCCTGCATACGGCACCGCCACTACGGTGGACCAGGCAGTCGCGGTCGCCAACAAAGTCGGGTACCCAGTCCTCGTAAGACCCAGCTATGTACTGGGGGGTCAGCGAATGCGGATTGTCATCAATGATGATGAAGTGGAAAAGGCGGTGATCAGCCTGCTTAAACACATTCCGGGCAATAGGATACTTGTCGACCACTTTTTGGACCGAAGCCAGGAAGCTGAAATTGATGCGATCTGCGATGGAGAGGACTTTCATGTAATGGGGGTTATGGAGCATATTGAGCCGGCCGGGATTCACAGCGGGGACAGCAATGCCGTATTGCCCCAGTTCAACCTGACCCCGTTAATTGTCGAAACCATGGAGGAATATGCCCGGCGCATTGCCTTTGAATTGAACATCAAGGGGCTGATCAACATCCAATTCGCTATTAAGGATCAGAAGGTATACGTGATAGAAGCCAACCCCCGGGCATCCAGAACCACTCCATTCATCGCGAAAGCCTACCAGATCCCTTATCTCAACCTGGCAACCAAAGTGATGTTGGGAGTTATCAAACTAAAAGACCTGAAGGTTACCAAAAAACTCAAGGGGTATGCCATCAAGGAACCGGTTTTCAGCTTTGACAAATTTCCAGGAGTCAGTAAGGAACTGGGGCCGGAGATGAAATCGACCGGCGAAGCCATACGCTTCATCCGCGACCTGCGTGATCCCTATTTTCGGCAGCTTTATCGTGACCGCAGCATGTATCTGAGCCGCTGAATTTCGGCAGTCAAACTATTCCAGTTCAGGCTATGCCGTTGCGCATGGCATACATAACGAGCCCGACGCGGGACTTGACCTTGAGTTTTTCGAATAAGGTGTTTCGGTAATCTTCCACCGTGCGCGGGCTAATGAACATCTTGACGGCGATATCCTTGTAGGTGCAATCCGAGCAAATCAATCGCAAAAATTCTTTCTCCTTTTCTGAGAGCATCGCCTGATCCTCCTGCTTGTCCAGGTCCTTGTGCAAGCCGCTGATGATTTTGCCGGATATGTATTCGGACAGGTAGAAGTTCTTCTTCATGACCGAATCGAGGGCGAACTTCAATTCCTCCGGATCAATATTTTTCAGAACGTACCCTTTTACTCCAAGACGAAGCATCCGGATGATCGTTTTTTCATCACTGAACATTGACAAGGCCAGCACCTTGATCTGAGGGAAATTGGCATATAGCCATTGCGCAGTCTCGTACCCGTCCATGTCGGGCATGTTGACGTCCAGCAGCAGGACGTCGGGAATGAGGTGCTGGGCAATTTTGGACTTGACTCCCTTCCCGTTGTCTGCCTCGAACAGGACAGCATAGTTTTCAAAGGAGCCTATCAGCTTGGCGAGGGCTTTGCGCAGCAAGGTGTGGTCGTCCGCAATCGCAACCTGTATCTTTTTCTTGGAGGATGTCATGTGTGCCTAGGCGCTTTCGGTATGCAAAGGTAATTCGACCACAATATTCGTCCCGTTTTCCGGTTCGCTTTGTATGGATATTTCCGCGCCGATCAGCCGGGCGCGGTTTGTCATGCTTTTTAGGCCGAGTCCGCTAGATGAGTTGGCTTGTTTCTGCTTCTTTTCTTTGTCGAATCCTATACCATTGTCCCTAACTTTCAGCCGGAATAGCATGTCCTCGGAATAATCCACCGAAACCTGTACTTCAGTAGCCTTGGAATGCTTAAGGACATTATTCATCATTTCCTGGTACATCCGGAAAAGGAATATGGCCTTCTGTTCGTCAAAGGGATATTCGCTTCCGGAGCTGTTGAAGCGAATGGCCAGCAAGCCCGCTTTCTTGATTGCTTCCAGGTCGAACCGGATGGCTTCCGTCAAACCGATCTGGGCGATCCGGTCGGTATGAAGACTTTTGGTGAGATCGGCCATGTCATAGATAACCTTGTTCAGCAGTTCGCGGGTGCTCTGGATCGGTTCATAGGCCGCGTGATCCTTATCCAATGGGAGTATCGCCATGGACAGCTTGACGACGGAAAGCACCTGACCAATATTGTCGTGCAATTCCTGGGCAATGGTTTTTAGCGTCGTTTCTTGCATTTCCAGCTGGGACCTCAGCAATTCCTGTTGTAGTTCTTCCTTCATGTGAGCCATCTCATGTTCTTGCCGCTGCCGCCTTCGCTGATAAACGAAGAAAATAGTCAGGATGAATCCCACCAGGAAAAAGGCGAGTCCAATGCCAACCAGGACTATGACGTAGAATTCCGCACCTTGAGCCGGCATAGAAAAGCAATAGTGAAAGATGAATAAAGCACGATGTTCATGAGGTATAGGATAATGTGCAAGGTTTTGTTATTGAACCGCGGCATATTCCTTAGAAAATTAATGAGTCCAAATAAAGGAAAGCTGCAGCAATAATAGAAAAAGAGGCCGCAGCAAATCCAGAATGAAGGATCGCTCAGAATTCTCCGGGAATGCTCGGACTGGAACAGATCATAAAAGTACCAGATACAAAATAAAACAATCAGCAGCGAGCCAATGGAATAAGAATAGGAATTGAAATTATCCAGGCCCTGGATAAAGATCAGGTCGATAACCGCAAACAGAGGAAATAACCAGAGCACTTGCGACAATACCATTCTTGCTTTCCTGCTCTCAATTGCCTGCCGTATGACCCAGAGGTAAAAAAAGAATTCCAAGGTGCCAAATAAACTGTAGGCGGCAAAATTGCTTCCCGTCTTGTTAGCCAGGAAGGAAATGAATGTTTCAAGGCAAAAGGTGATCAAAAGAAAAGGCGGGAAAAAGCGTAAGTATCGATACCCCTTATTGATCTGGAAATAAACCGAAAGGCTGGCCAGAAGGCTGATCAGCACAAAAGCGGTTTCAACATTGAAGGTCATGGAAAATAAAGTTAGCGGATAAATTGGAGCAAAAAAAAACCTCCGGTCGCCCGGAGGTAAGATAGAATCGCAAACGATTTTACTAGTCAGATAATGGCCAGACCTTCTTCGCCTTTGTCAACAATGGTCAGACCCACATCCGCGTGTTTCGACTTGCTCTTGCTCATGAATCCGCCGCAGAATGGCGGACATATGCTGCCCATATTGTATCCCATGATGGTCGAAGCCCCGTTTTTGTCCGTGACGTACACGTCTTTGTGTTTAAGCCCTTCCTCGGTCTCCTTGCTCTTAGTAGCAACCAAAACTACCGTTTGCCGGCTGGCGTATTCTGGACGCTCGGTATAGTCTTCCGGGTAAGCTCCAAAATATAATTTGATGCCATCAGCATCATACTGTTTGATCTTCTGGATGAATTCCTCCAATTCTTCCACGCTATACCAGGCGCTGAGCGAATCTTCCTTTCCGATCCGGAGGGAATTCTGAAGCCATCTTTCTTTCTTGTAATTCCGGACCACCTGGTCGACATGGGCCGTGTCAACGTACTTTCCAACCTTTAATGATTTTTTCGTTACCGTAGTCATAGTTTTACGATTTTGAAGTTTAGGAATATTATAACAGCATAAAACTATTCGGGCAACTGGTCCAAAAGTTCAAACGAAACTAATATCAATCAAATAATTATAAATTAATAATATTTATAAATCGTACTATTTCAGATAGTCATGTGGTTTTTCGCGCCAAAATACCGTCAAAATCTCAACCAAATCACCGTTGAAAGACGGGTCTTGGGACCCCGTTAAAAAACGGGCTTCCATACCCCGTTAAAACACGGGAGGAAATTCCGTCCAGATTATGGCGAAAAAATGCGCTCTTGTTAAAAATATGATTGAAATTGAATCCAATAAAAACGCCTCGTTTTTGGAATCTGATAATCCTGCGGGAAACCAATTTTTTTCCCAGGCCTGTAACTTCCCTCTTTCTGTGTTGTTCCGGACAAATTTCCCTTGCTTCCGCTCCCTGTTTCGGTTGGTGGGCGGTTTTGCCGGAACAACCGGATTCAATTAGTTTTGCCGCTCCTTGGCCCATACCCTGCCGACGCCCCGGCCAAGTGTCTCATCATGACCAAAAAAATTCAATCGGCTCTCATTTCTGTTTTTTCTAAACAGGGATTGGACCCCATCCTCCGGTGTTTGGAACGGCTCCAAATTCGCATCTACAGCACTGGCGGAACCCAACAATATATTGAACAGCTCGGGATAGAATGCTTGCCGGTTGAGGGATTGACACATTTTCCTTCGATCCTGGGAGGAAGGGTCAAGACCCTGCATCCGAGCGTTTTCGGCGGAATACTGGGCCGCAGGAATAACGAAAAAGACCGGGAGGAAATGAAGGCTTATGAAATTCCAGAGATCGACCTGGTCATTGTTGACCTTTATCCATTTGAGGCGACCCTCGCGCAATTCAACAGGAGCCAAATCGCCGGAAAGGAACTACCTCCGGAGGCTGAACAGGCTGTCATTGACAAGATTGACATCGGGGGACCATCCATGATCCGGGCCGCCGCCAAGAATTTCCACGACCTAGTGGTCGTGGCTTCCAACCTTGAATACCCACTTTTGGAACGACTGCTTCAGGACCAGCAGGGCGAAACCAGCCTGGAGCAACGCAAGAGCCTGGCCGCCCGGGCGTTTGAAGTGGTTACCCGATATGACCTGGCCATATCCAACTATTTCCATCCGGCCAAGGAATGGAAATTATGGCCGGAAGGCCCAAAAAACGGACTTCGCTACGGAGAAAATCCTCATCAGCGGGCAGAATTTTTCGGGGACTGGACGAAGACCTTCGAGCAGGTTCATGGAAAAGAAATCTCATACAATAACCTGGTCGATATCGAAGCGGCGATCCGGCTAGTGCGGGAATTCCGGGATTCGCCTGCGGAAAGCAGCTGGAGCAGAGAATACCGCTTTGCGATCATTAAGCACACCAATGTATGTGGAATTGCTTCTCGCCCTTCGGTAGCCGAAGCATGGAAAGACGCTCTGGCCGGAGACCCGGAAAGCGCATTCGGAGGGGTCCTGGTGAGCGATGGTCAGGTTGATCTGGCCGCAGCCACGGGTATGCAGGAAATCTTTTTTGAAGTGCTGATTGCTCCGGACTTTCACCCCGATGCTCTAGTATTGTTGAAGGTCAAGAAGAACAGGATCCTCCTGAAGCTAGCCGATCAAAACAGCAAAGACACGGAAATGGCCAAGTCGCTTCTCGGGGGATGGCTGATGCAGCAAACCGATGAAGGAAATATTGCCAAATGGGAGGAAGCGGGTGGCCGCGATACCACAGACCGGGAGAAGGATGACCTACTGTTTGCCAACCTGGTCTCCAAACACCTGAAAAGCAACGCCATCGCTTTGGTATGCAACAAACAACTCGTAGGCAAAGGCTGCGGGCAAACCAGCCGGGTGGATGCCTTGCGCCAGGCTATTGAGAAGTCCAGCCAATTTCGATTTGACCTTCGTCAGGCGGTTCTGGCTTCGGATGCCTTCTTTCCTTTCGATGATTGCGTCCGGATCGCCCATGCTGCCGGCATACAAGCATTCATTCAACCGGGTGGATCCATTCGTGACAAGGATTCATTCGCCTATTGCCGCGAGCATGGGCTGGCCATGGTGGTTACCGGAATGCGGCACTTCAAGCATTAGATCCTCGCGCCGCAGGATTTGGCTAAATATCCCAGTACACTTCTTCTTTTAGGAATACTTCATAGACTTCCCGCCACCCGGCAAATAAGGGATCGCTACCCAGGAAATGATTGTGCCAGATCGTGATCATTAGCCCGTTTATTTTGCGGATGCAATGGTAGAAATGCATTAACTCGGAAAAGGCCTGCTGGGCAGAGTATTTCAACTCGTAGTAAGTTGTGGAATCCATAAAACAGAATGGAAACAATACCAACCCCGTTCGCTCTTCGCGCTCAAGATCGTACCAGGCAAAGGAGGATGCGACAGAAGCACGAAATCCGTTGACGCTTCCGTATCCCATCGAGAAATCCTTGTCGATGCCAGCGGCCAGTAAGCGGCGATAAGTCTCCGGTAACCGCAAACGGATATAATGTTGTCGGCTATACCGGATTGGCCGATTGGCGATGTATTCCAGCCATTCCAACTCTTCCCGGAGCAATTTCTCATCGTCACCGCTTTGCCAGGAAGGATGGATGCCAACAGTGTACCCGGCAGCATGGTATTGTATCAGATCCTGTAAGCCTTCCTTGGACGGAGAAATATTCCGGTCATATTTTTTTTGCAGCCGCGCGACCAAAAAGAAATAATAAGCGCGTGTCCGGCAATAGAGGTGCAGGGAATCCAGCCATTCGTACGAATCGAACGGATCCTTTTTTTTCCCTGTCAACACCCGAATCCGGTTGAGGAAAGGAAATGATCCGGAGCCAGACCCCCGACGGTCGTTGCCTTGAGTAGTACGGCTGCTTTTGTCCGCGCCAGCCAGAGATCTCAACAGGCCTCCGGCGGCTCGCATCCAACCCTTGTGGAGGTAAGCATAAGCCATGTCGATATCGTAGGTGGGGATAAACTTGAAAGAGCGCCTTCGAAAAACCAGACCGGGATATCGACGCTTAAGGGAATTGCGAAATGTCTCAATCCAGCAATTGATCAGCGGGATGCGCAGGAAATCTTGCTGATAGGCTAGTGAAGAGGAAGCCGGAAAACGGCCGTATGCATCCGGAAGGTAGGGAAGGTATTCCTCGTAACGGCTCATCAGGTAGAAACTGGCAGCAAACAAATCAAATGGAAAATCGCCGGAGGAGCGGAAAAAGGCCTTGTTGCCCTGCACTTCAAAACAATCCAATTCCTGAATTCGGATCCCTGATTCGCTCAGGAGCGGATGCGCGGCCAAGAAGAATTCCTGGTCCGACAATCGGTCCTGCGAATAGTTCAGCTTGGGTTGGCTGAGAGCTCTAAAATCATCTGCATTGGCGATTATCTCCAAGGGCTCTCCAAAGAGTTCCATGCCAATAAAATCGACCACGTAGGCGATTCGGGCCGTAATGACCGGGGTGTACACAATTAGTGACAAATTCAGCCTATAATTGATGACCGGCGGCCTATCGCCGGATATCGAAGGTTCAAGGTTCCTGCTGCTCTTTCCACATCTGGTTAAAGGTCTTTTCGGCAAAATGCAGATCACCGCGATGCGCCGTCCAGCCCTTGAACATTCGGTTTACGATGCGATTTTTTATGCGGCTATTGCCTGAATTCATCAGGCGTCGGCTGAGGCTGACTCTTTTCCAAATCTTCCACACTAGTCGTTCTGTCCATGAAGCCGAGCCCGCCTGAACGGCTTCCTTTCGATTTTCCAGGAGCAGTTGATGTAGGTTAATCTTTACCGCGCAGACTTCAGTACAATTGCCGCAAAGGGACGATGCATAGCTCAGGTGACTCCAGGATTTCATATCCTGCAGGTGCGGCGTGATTACCGCTCCTATGGGGCCGCTATAGGTTGAAGCATAGCTGTGGCCCCCTATGTTTTTGTACACTGGGCAGGCGTTAAGACAAGCCCCGCATCGGATGCAATAGAGGCTTTCTCTCGCTTTTACGTCCGCCAGCATACGGGTACGGCCGTTGTCAAGCAAAATCACGATCATTTCTTCCGGACCGTCGGGCTCTCCTTCCTGCTTAGGGCCCGCCACCAGGGTATTGTAAACGGTAAGCCGCTGGCCAGTTCCGTAAGTCGCCAGCAAGGGCCAGAACAGGCCAAGATCAGTCAGGGAGGGCACCACTTTTTCTATGCCGGCAATGACTATATGGGTCGGGGGAAACGAACAACTCAGCCTTGCATTGCCTTCGTTTTCCGTAATGGCAACCACTCCGGTGTCGGCTACCAGGAAATTTGCTCCCGTTATGCCTATTTCTGCCTCCGAGAATTTCTTGCGAAGTTTTTGCCTCGCCACCTGCGTCAATTGCTCAGGGCTAAGCTGCGGATCAGTATGAAGTTTCTCATAGAACAGCTTCGCCACATCTTCCTTGCTCTTATGCATGGCCGGTGTTACGATGTGATAGGGGGGTTCACCGTCCAGTTGCTGGATGTATTCCCCGAGGTCCGTTTCTACGCTTTCGATGCCTTCTTCTTTAAGGAAATCATTGAGTTTGATTTCTTCCGTAACCATGCTTTTGCTTTTGACGATGGTCCGGCATTTTTTCTGGCGGCAGATGGCCAGAATTTCTTGCAGTGCCTCCTCCCCCGTTTCTGCCCATACAACCCGGCCGCCTCTTCGGGTGAGCGCAGCCTCAAAGTCTTCCAGCTGCTGGTCCAGAGATTCCAATGCTCTCCACTTAATGTTCTTGGCTTTCTCCCGGACCAGATTAATGTCTGCAAATTGCAGTTTGGCCTGCGGGACAACAGCATCGTATTGGGCAATATTGTGGCTGATTTTCCGGCGGTGATCCATATCGCCGGCCTTCACCGTGCTTTTGGCCAAAAAGCTTGCCTTGTTCTCCGTCATAACTCATCATTTTACGCAGCAATCCGCAGACAAACTTCGTCAATATTTCAAGCTGTCGATCCCCGTTACCTTGCATTTGAACAAGATCCGGACGCGATATGCCCGGGCATATACCTTGCCACTTTTGCCCCGCTGAAAGAATGAACGGTACGTGGCGTTCAATTCACCGATCAGAATGGGTGTTTGCGCGTCCGGGGCATGGATCAACCGCAATGATTGATGAAGCGGCTTAACCGTAAGATCGTCCATGTACAGAGAGTCTGACCGCCGCATTTTGAAAACCAGGGCGTTGCCCGAGTTGGCATGCAGGGAGCTGCTGAATTGATCGCGAAAGATCTTCACCCCTACGCCCAAGCCAAACGACTTGCCCAAACCGCTGCTGAACAACAGGGTGTCGTGGTATTGGAAGCAAAGACAGCCCGCCGAAAAAAAATCGTGAACGGATCCGGCAGGCCGGATCAGGCTGTCGTTCTTGTACAGGTAAAAGTTGGTGATATGGTTCTCCAGCGAAGCCGCCTTGGTTTTGCTTCGGAATAATTTCTTGGCATTCAGGTCCGAAGTAGGAATGTCGCGGGAAATATGGTATGGTTCCCATTTTTCATGCGTTTGGCCGGAAACCCAGGCCGAACTAATCATGCCAGCCACGCAACAGCCCGCCAGCCGCAGGATGGCCCGTCTCGGGGGGCTGCGGAATTCAGGGGTTCTTGAGGGCGTGCTTGGCAGCAGCTTCCAGGGTTTTAAAAAAATCTTCTCCATATTTTCGAACAAGGGCGTCCTTAAGAAAGACAAATACCGGCACCTTAAGTTTTTTGCCAAAGGCGCAGGCTGGATCGCAGAGCGACTCCCTGGGCTCATAGTTGACGAATTCCATATCCTTTTTCCTGCTTTTTTTGGTACGGATAGGAAAAAGATGGCAGCTTATCGGTTTTCTCCAGCTTTGGACACCAGCCTGAAATGACTGTTCTATTCCGCAAGTAATGACCCCTCGGGCATCCCGGTGGCCGTATGCACACATTTTGCCTTCAATGGTGGGAGTCACCCAACCGAATTCCTGGTCATATTGGTATTTCCCCTGTTGGCTGATCGCCTCGATCCCTTCCTTGGTCAGAAAAGGCTTCACCTTTTCGTAGATCTGGTTAAGGATCTGCAGCTCATCCTTTTCCAAGGGTGCGCCGGCATCCCCGTCTTCACAGCAGGCGCCTTTGCAGGCTTGAAGATCGCAGACAAATTGCTCTTCCAGCACCGGATCGCTTACCAATATATTGTCAATAGCTACCAAGAATCTCTATTTCGGCGCGCCAAAGATAATCGAAATGTTTACCCATTTTCCATCGGCCTATTCAATTTCTCCATTGCAGTGTATTGATCAGGTGGCGCATGTCCACCTGCAAGAAGTTGTTTACAATCCCCAGGGAATCCTCGTTCGGGGTGCTGTCAAAATAGAGGGCCCCACGCAAAAAATGCCTGGTCGAATCGCTTACGAAAAATTGCTTGGCGGTAGCGGCATTGCCCCCCACGGTAAAGAATACTCCGGAAACGCCCAAAGGCGTTCTCATGGCCGAATCTTCAATGGAAGTAGCCTTGACCGCGTGTTTATATGTCATTTTATAGGCGTCATCCCTCAGCTTGTCGAAACTGCTTTTGCCTATATCCAGGTAACTGATATAAATGCGGGCACCGAATCGGGGAAAATCAATATTAATCCAATACGGATTTTGAGGCTTATCGCCGAAGAAACTAGTGTCTCTAACGACTTCGGCATAAACAGGATATTCAAAACGATACGGATAACCAGGTTTGTCGAATACCTGGTATCGATGCAATGGAAAGACAATCCGGAAATAACCCCGCGGGCGGGGCGTGTAATGCCCATTGCAGGAAGAAGCTACAACTAGCCCCGCCGCCGAAGCAATAACCACCAGCAATCCGCTGAACTTTCCTGGATTGGCTTTCTTTTTCATTTTATTACTTGCTCAGGGCGGATCAAGCGGTCGTCTGGATAGCGATGCGCACCTTTTTGATCCGGCTGCTATCAGCATCCATTACCGTAAATTGATAATCTCCTATCGAGAGCATATCGTTGATATGAGGAATCTCGCCTGCCAATTCGAGAATCAGGCCGGCCAGAGAGTCACTGTCGCCTTTGACCTGATCAAAAGTATTGACCGGAATTCCCATGGTCTTGCACACGTCATTAATCATGGTTCTACCCTCAAATACAAAGCTGCCATCGTCCAGCTTGCGGTTGGCGTTTTCGTCTTCATCAAATTCATCTTTTATGTCCCCGATGATCTCCTCCAATATATCTTCCAGGGTTACGATACCGCTGGTTCCTCCGAATTCGTCTACAACGATCGCAAAATGGTTGTGGCTGGTTTGAAAATCCTTCAGCAAATCCTCGATAAGTTTCTGTTCATGGACAAAAGTGGGGGTGCGCAAAAGCTGGCGCCAGTCGAATTGATCCGGTTCATTGAGATGGGCTATCAAGTCCTTGGTGTGTATCATACCTATGATGTCGTCTAAACTTCCCCGGTACACCGGAAGCCTGGAATAATGCAGCTCTTCCACCCGGACGCGCAGCTGCGCAAAAGTAATCGTTGCCTCTACGCCACTTACATCCAGTCTGGTCTTCATTATTTGTTTGACAGTAATATTCCCGAATTTGATGATCCCCTTCAGAATGTTTTTTTCTTCTTCCGTTGCGTCCGCCGTCGTCGTCCGGTCGATCGCATGGTCGAGTTCCTGCAGGCTGTATCCCTTCGCCCTGCTTCCGAATAGCCGCTCCAGATTGTCGGACTGCCTGACGAGCCAGGAACCAACCCGGCGGAAAAGCAGGTAGATAATTTCCACAACGCCCGAAGTATAATAGGCAAACTGCAGGTTATTCTGGGAAGCCCAGACCTTGGGCATCAACTCTCCAAACAGAATAAGCACAAAACTGACCATCACCACTTTCACCACAAAAGCAAACAGCCAAAGGCTTGGCTTCATGCTGATGACCTGGTCGATCAAGAAATTGGATATGATGATTATGCCGATGTTGACCAGCGAATTGGCAATCAGCAGTGAAGCAGCCAAAGTCTTGGGTTCCTCCATCAGGTTCACAATGCGTTTCCAGGGAGGGTCCTGCTTAGTTTTCAAGACATTGATGTCCTTTACCGTAAGCGAAAAAAAAGCAATTTTGGAACCGGAGACAATGAACGACATGATTAGCAGGAATAGGATCAGGAGGATCAGGATGGTGGTCGCCTGGGCATTGAGCAGCAGTAGTAGGAAAGGGGGTATTTTCGAAAACAGAATATTGTGCAAAGGGTGATCCAACTTGGTCAGGTTTCGTTAAGAGTATCCCCGGTCTTGCTAATCAGAAAGGCAGGTCCAAAGGCCTGCCTATTACATTAGAACACAAATCTAATTCATTTTGGAAATCCTCCCGTTTCCCGGCTGGTCCTTCCTTTACACTTCGCCACCGTCGCCTTGATTTCCAGTTCATTCGTCTCTTGCTTATCCTTAATCTACCGGTAGCGGGGATATAAGAGCTGAACCTTCTGATCAGGTTTGGCAGTGGGGATCTCTTGGTTCTCCGCTTCCGGAAGAACCGGGCGAAACGACGTACTCAGAATGGCAGATCCTCCGATTCCTCACCCAGGGAGGTATTATCCGGATTGGAGTGGCCTTCCATTCCATCGTGCGTGAGGGAAGAATGTCCGCTGACTTCCGACCTTTTGTCAAGCATGATCAGGTTGTCCCCGACTATCTCTGTGGCAAACTTCTTGTTGCCTTCCTTGTCTTCCCAGCTTCGAGTGCGCAGCCGGCCTTCAATGTAAACCAGGCTCCCTTTTCGAAGATATTTTTGCGCTAGTTCGGCGAGCCCCCGCCAAAGGACGACCGTGTGCCATTCTGTCTGGGAGATCAGTTTGCCTGCCCGGTCCTTGAATGTTTCTTTAGTGTCTGGAGAAAATTTT
>Ga0210394_10004650_pt1 | contig 15868 bp, 13 predicted proteins | sample IncBWC12MmetaG_FD_160121 | JGI IMG/M metagenome (GOLD analysis project Ga0210394, IMG submission 160121) | Forest soil microbial communities from Barre Woods Harvard Forest LTER site, Petersham, Massachusetts, United States - Inc-BW-C-12-M | ecosystem: Environmental > Terrestrial > Soil >... | reverse complement strand
GCCTTGGAGAGAACCCATAATTTATGCCGCGAGGGTAGTGATGCCATCTTCTGTCTGGAAAGGCTCCATTGTCTTAAGTTTGATTTCGATCCCGATACGCTTGTACACGGCGGCGCGGAGCGAGAGAACTTACCTTCACCAGATTCACAAAGAGTGCAATTCGCGAGTGCGGCAGCCGTTATTCTGCCCGACTTGCAACCGCTTTGTGGACCGAGGGGAAATTGTCAAGGGATACGAGTTCGATGAGGGCCAGTACGTTCTGATGGAAGATAAAGAGATCAAGAAGCTGGCGGCAGCATCGTCCCACAGTCTGGAAATCGTGGCATTCACAAAACTGGCGGAAATCGATCCAATTTTCTTCGACGCCTCCTATTTTTGCTTGCCGGAAGATGCCGGGAAGAAGGCTTATCAGCTTTTGGTCAAAGCGCTGGAAGATACACAAACTGTTGGGATCGGGAAGCTAATGATGCACCAGCGCGACTATACGGTTTTCCTGCGTTCCTACGACCACGGTCTGTTGCTACACACCATGTACTTCGCCAATGAGATACGCCGTCTGCCACAATACGGGGTGTTCGAGCCGGTCAGTCTTAAACCGCAAGAAATAAAGCTGACGGAACAGTTGATTGGTAGCCTCACGGAACCATTCAAGCCGAAACAGTACCACGATGAGTTTCAGGACAAACTACGCAAGTTGATTGAAGCCAAACAGCACGGCAAGAGTGTCGAGATAGGCCCCGAAAGCACGAAACGCGCTCCGGTGATCGACATGATGACAGCGTTGAAGAAGAGCCTGGAGGCCGCATCTTCTGGCTCCGGCGAGAAAAGGCCGGGTAAATCAAAGGTCCGTAGGTTGCTACCGGCACGGAAGGCGAGCTGATTCTGCCGATCAGAAGTTGGATGCAAAGCTCAATTACGTTTACGGTGTATTGTCACAAGCTTAGTGTGCATAGTTCACGGGAAGAGCGCAGGTCGATTTAACATGCCAAAGAAGGCCGCAGTAGCTGCAAAAAGAGCGTCTGAGGTGCGTCCCGCGCCGGAGCCAAAACGCGCGGTGATACCTGCCAAGAACGTCCAGGTCCGTGAAGGGCTTGCACATCCGCGCGGAGCTACCTGGGATGGAGCAGGCGTCAATTTCGCGCTATTTTCCGCGCACGCTACGAAGGTGGAATTGTGTTTGTTCGATGATGCGGGGAATGAAGAGCTTCAACGTATCGAACTCCCTGAATTTACCAATGAAATTTGGCACGGCTACCTGAAGGACCTTAAACCTGGCACGGTGTATGGCTTCCGGGTTCATGGACCTTATGCTCCGGAGCAGGGACACCGGTTTAATCCCAACAAACTTTTACTGGACCCGTACGCGCGTTCGCATGTCGGCGCGCTCCGCTGGGACGATGCGTGTTTCGGCTATACGATCGGCGCGGAAAACGCCGACCTATCGTTCGACGAGCGGGACAGCGCGCCGTTCGTGCCGAAGAGCGTGGTGGTCGATCCGCAGTTCGAATGGAAGAACAACACCGTGCGCCATCCGGTTCCCTGGAGCCACTCCATCGTGTATGAGCTGCACGTGAAGGGTTATACGAAATTGCATCCGGCAGTGCCCGAGAATTTGCGCGGAACATTTGCAGGTTTGGCATGCAAGGAAGTTGTGGAGCACGTCAAATCGCTGGGGATCACCTCCATAGAGTTGCTTCCGGTATACACCTTCGTGAACGACCGGCCATTGCTGGACAGAGGGCTGACCAATTATTGGGGCTACAACACCATGGGGTTTTTTGCGCCGGACCCACGTTATGCGGCTGACCCCAGAAACGGATTGCGCGAATTCAAGAATATGATTTCGCAGTATCACGACGCAGGCATCGAAGTGATTTTGGACGTGGTCTACAACCATACAGCGGAAGGAAATGAATTGGGGCCAACGCTGTGTTTCAAGGGCATTGATAACGTCAGCTATTATCGCCTCATAGGTGAGAACCCCCGCTACTACATCAATGACACCGGCACGGGGAATACGCTGAATCTTTCGCATCCACGAGTCATACAGTTGGTTACCGACAGCCTGCGGTATTGGAATCAGGAAACGCAAGTGGATGGTTTCCGATTCGACCTCGGCACGATTTTGGCGCGGGAGCCCGGCGGCTTCGATCACCAGAGTGGCTTCCTGAAAGTCTGTAGCCAGGATCCAATTCTCGACGGGGTGAAATTGATCGCCGAACCGTGGGACTGCGGTCCCGGCGGCTATCAGGTGGGTGAGTTTCCGCCTGGATGGTCCGAGTGGAATGACAAATTCAGGGACACCGTGCGTGATTTCTGGAGATCAAGCGCGTCGGTGGCGGCGTTGGCGCCGATTTTGTCGGCATCGGGCGACATCTTCAATCATCAAGGCCGGAAGCCGTGGGCGTCGTTGAACTTTGTTACGGCGCATGACGGCTTCACGCTCAATGACCTTGTGAGCTACAACGAAAAGCACAATGAAGCCAACGGTGAAAACAACCACGATGGGACGTCGAACAATCGATCCTGGAACTGCGGAGCGGAGGGCCCGACCGAAGATGCCGGTCTCCTGGCGTTGCGGCAGAAGCAAATGCAGAACTTTTTGGGCACGCTGATGTTGGCGCAAGGGCTGCCCATGATGGTTGCCGGCGATGAATTTGCGCGCACACAGAAAGGCAACAACAACGCGTACTGCCAGGACAACGAAATCAGCTGGGTGGATTGGTCTCTCGCGGAAAAGAATGTCGGGCTGGCGAAGTTCGTTCAGAAGGTTATCGCGACTCGCAATCGCTACCCGGTGTTGCGTCGTAATCGCTTTCTTACCGGAGTCTACAACGAAGAATTGGGCGTCAAGGACGTTACCTGGCTGCAATCGACGGGTGCGGAGATGACGGACGAGCAGTGGAAAGACTCGAATCTACACTCGATTGGCATGCTCATCGATGGACGTGCTCAACCTACCGGTGTGCGAGAACGAGGCAGCGATGCGACGGTATTGCTGCTTTTCAACGGCCATCATGAAGCGGTGGGTTTCACGCTTCCTCCCACGATTGATGGGGATGAATGGCATCTGCTGCTGAATACCAGCAACGATCCGCAGAAAATCGGCAAGGTGCTGTTGCCGGGCGCCAACGTGGAAATGGAAGATCGTTCGCTGGCCGCTTTCGTGATGGAACGCGCGGATGACGGACAAACGAAATAGGAAAGACGAAAAGTCGGAATGATCCCCCGGGCAACTTACCGCCTTCAGTTCAACAAGAAATTTGGTTTTGCGGACGCGGCGAATTTGGCGCCGTACCTGTCCGCACTGGGCATCAGCCATGTGTACGCCTCACCTTACCTGAAAGCCAGACCGAACAGCACGCACGGTTACGACATTACCGATCACAATGCTTTGAACCCGGATCTGGGCGACGAAACTGCGTTCGTTCAGATGGTTAAAGCTTTCGAGACTCATGAACTAAAACATATTCTGGATTACGTTCCGAATCACATGGGAGTCGGAGGCGCCGACAACCCTTTGTGGCTGGATGTTTTGGAGTGGGGCCAGGAATCCGCTTATGCCAACTGGTTTGACGTGGATTGGAATTCCCATGCGGAATATCTCACCGGGAAATTGCTGGTTCCTTTTCTGGCGGACCAGTACGGGGCCGAACTTGCCGCTGGAAGGTTACGCCTCAAATTTGACGGAGGCTCGGGCGAGTTCGCCGTCTGGGCTTACGAGGCACACAAATTGCCAGTCTCACCGCGGTACTATGCGCGCATCCTTGGGAGCGAATCTCCGGCGTTAGAGAAGATTGGCCGCGAATTCTCTTTGCTTCCAGAGCATAACCTGCAAGCCGCACGTCGCGCGACCGAACTCAAAGCAGAACTAGCGGCGTTGGTTCGCGAACGCCCCGATGTCCGCGCCGCGTTGGATGCCTCCATAAGGCAATTTCAAGGAGCGGCCAATGAGCCTCTGACATGGAGCCGCCTCGACGAATTGATCCGACAGCAGCACTGGCGTCCAGCGCATTTTCGGGTGGCGGCGGACGACGTTAATTACCGGCGCTTTTTTGATATCAACGACCTTGCCGGCATTCGCATGGAATTGCCGGAAGTATTCGAATACACGCATCGATTTGTACTGGATTTGCTTCGCAGGGGAGTGGTCGACGGGTTGCGAATCGATCACATCGACGGGCTCTGTGATCCGAAAGCATACCTGCTCCGACTTCGAGAAGCTGCAGGACCGGAGTTCTATTTGTTGGTAGAGAAAATATTGGCGCATCACGAGACGCTGCGGCCGGACTGGCCGGTGAATGGAACGACGGGCTATGAGTTCGCCGCGCAGCTTACGGGACTTTTGATCGATTCTGCCGCGGAGACAATGTTCACGGAGACGTATCGAAGCTTCACCGGAGAAACAAAAATATTCTCGGCCATCGTTCACGAGGCAAAAATCCGGATCATGGAAAACGAGATGGCCAGCAGGCTACTTGCTCTGGCCACCAAGGCTGCGCGTGTTGCACGCCAGAACCCCGCTTCAGCGGACTTTACGCAGAACCTTTTCTATCGCGCACTCAAGGAAGTCATTGCCTGTTTTCCGGTGTACCGCACGTACGTGGACGGTTCCGAAACAGAAGAGACAGACCGCAAGTACGTCCGCTGGGCCGTCGCGCAGGCCGCAAAGAATCAGCCGGAATTGGACCCTAGTGTTTTTGTCTTCCTGGAGAAGCTTCTCACCTGCGATCTGTTGCGGGAGAGTCACGCTGGCTTTAGACCAGACTCGGTAATAGAGCTGGCGATGAAGGTGCAGCAATATAGCGGGCCGGTGATGGCCAAGGGTTTCGAGGATACGGCCTTGTTTCGCTATCACCGTTTCGCTGGATTGAATGAAGTTGGCAGCTCTCCAGAACTGTTTGGTACTTCCGTTGCCACGTTTCACAAAGAGAATTTGCACCGAGCGCAGCACTGGCCATGCACTCTTTTGACGACGTCCACACACGATACGAAGCACAGCGAGGATGCCCGCGCTCGACTGGCCGCCATTTCTCTGTTGCCGGAAGAGTGGGCGACTCGGGTCGCGGGATGGAGCCGGATACTGCGCGCTCGACGGGGGGACGTGGAGGCCACGGCGCCGCCATCCCGCAATGACGAATATCTGTTTTTTCAGAACCTCATTGCCACATGGCCCGCGGAACTGACCGGGAGTTCCTCACTCGAACAACCTGAGGTTAATGCTTACTCGGAACGCCTGGTGAAAGCCACGATCAAAAGTCTCCGCGAAGCTAGAGTAAACACAAATTGGAGTTCACCCAACGAGCCGTACGAGCATGCTGTTACTGATTTTGTTTTGGACACTTTGAACCTAGAACGGTCCGAAGCGTTCTTTGCGAATTTCTTGCCCTTTCAGGAGCGTATCGCTCTGCTCGGTGTTCACAACAGCCTGGTGCAGATTGTGCTGAAGCTAACTTCGCCGGGTGTTCCGGATTTTTATCAAGGGAGCGAGCTCTGGGACTTGAGCTTGGTGGATCCTGACAACCGCCGACCGGTGGATTATTCGGTGCGTCGGCGCATGCTGGAACGGATCAAAGGGATACCGCAAGAGTCCAAATGCGAAGAGATTCGGGATATGTGGCGTCACTGGCAGGATGCGCGAATCAAGCTATTTGTTACCAGCACGTTACTGGAATGCCGGAAGGCAAATAGTGAGTTGTTCCAGAAAGGCGGCTATCACCCGCTTACGGTCGAAGGAAGCGCCGCCGAGCAGGTATGCGCGTTCGGTAGGCACCATGAATCTTCAGAATTGCTGGTTGTTGTTTCAAGGGATGCGCGGCTGCACGCGTCTTCGTTTCAAGAAACCAAGATTCCTGTTCGCGGACATGCCGCCAGCACAATGTGGTCTGATCTTTTCACCGGCCGGCCTGCACATTTGGAGGGCGGATGTCTCTCTCTGAATAAAGTGTTTTTCGAGCTCCCCGTGGCAGTACTGATTCCGGTTCACATGCCATCTCCAAGCATCTAAACACCTTCTGAGACGGAGCCCATGCCGTCCGTGGAGCTTGTCGCTACACGCTCCACTGTATTGATTGCCGTCGTCATACATTCTAAAAAAGTTATGTGCGTCGAATCACACCTCGAAACACAGAATTGGGGATCCAATGGCAAGCCAAACCGCTCCTGCTAAATCCAAAGAAGCTCCGGCAGCAGTTTCCGTAAATTCATCGAAACGCCAGCTCCACGAACGCGCGCAATCGCGTATCGCCTCCAGAGCCTATGAGCTCTACGAACAAGATGGCCGCAACCACGGGGAAGACACGTCTCACTGGCTGCGGGCAGAATCCGAAATCTTGAACAGGGTGCCCGAAATTCACGAATCGTCTTCCTGGTTCACCATCAACGTTTCGTTGAAGGGGTTCTCGGCCGACGAGATACAAGTGGACGTAGAGCCACACCGCGCAATCATCGCAGCCGCAAGAACGGAGTCCTCTGGGCAAGAGCAAAGCACCGAGAAGGGCTCCTTTCAAGGAGCCACGTTTGCCGTGGCAAAATGGCCCAGTGAGGTTGATCCTTCGACAGCGAGCGCGTACTTGAAGGATGGAACTCTTACCCTTGCAGTGAAGCGGGCCTTTCCCGCAGGTGGTACCCTCGCAAGTAGGGATTTCGAAGCCAAGCGGCCGTCGGAACCAGCAACAAAGTAGCATTCGACCGCAAATCGTAAGACGAGACGTTTCGTTCCGAAGACGTCTGCAAATTGCTTAGAATCGCGAAGCAAGCACCTACGAACAAATCCAGATGAACTCGCCATTTCCCTGGTGGTATGCGACGGGAGCCCAACTCGACAAGAATGGCGTCCACTTTCGCATTTGGGCCCATGGCCACCGAAGTGTGTCTGTTGTTCTTGCAGGTGCCGAACATTCGCTGACTGTGGAGAAGGCCGGATATTTCTCCGGCTACGTAAAAGGCGCGAAAGACGGAGACACCTACACGCTGCTGGTGGACGGCGAGGGGCCGTTCCCCGATCCTGCGTCCAGGTTCCAGCCGAGCGGACCCCACGGGCCTTCGCAAATTGTGGACGCCGCTAAATTCCAGTGGACGGACTGCGTGTGGCGCGGTGCAAAGCTGGAGAGCCAGATCATTTACGAGATGCATGTGGGGACGTTCACCCCAGAAGGCACCTGGCAGGCGGCCACCGAACAGCTCTCCACTTTGGCAGCGCTGGGTGTAACGGTGTTGGAAGTGATGCCGGTCGCGGATTTCGTCGGGACGTTCGGCTGGGGTTATGACGGCGTGAATTTGTTTGCACCCACGCGCAATTACGGAAGCCCAGACGATTTTCGCAGATTTGTCGATCAGGCTCACGCCCTGAAGGTGGCGGTAATCCTGGATGTTGTGTACAACCACCTCGGACCAGACGGTAATTATCTCCCGCAATTTTCCGAAGCCTACTTTACAGAGGAATACAAAACGGATTGGGGCGCGGCTATCAATTTCGACGGGGAGCACTCCGATCCGGTACGCGAGTTTTATCTTTCCAACGCCGCTTACTGGATCCAGGAATATCACCTCGATGGATTGCGGCTGGACGCGACGCAAAACATTTACGACAAATCTAAGGACCACATTCTTGCAGCGATCGGGCGCGCAGCAAGAAAAGCGGCGGAGGGGCGCGACATCATTCTTGTTGGAGAGAACGAACCGCAAGAAGTGCGTCTGCTTCGCGGCGGCGAGCAGGACGGATATGGTCTCGACGCGCTGTGGAACGACGATTTGCATCACGCTGCGATGGTGGCCGCAACGGGCAAAAGAGACGCGTATTACATGGACTATCTGGGGACCGCGCAGGAATTGATGTCCGCGGTCAAGTACGGCTTCCTATATCAGGGGCAGTGGTATTCCTGGCAGAAAAAACGGCGAGGCTCGCCGAATTTTGGTACTAAGCCGGCGGCGATGGTGGCCTTTCTCCAGAATCACGATCAGGTGGCCAACTCGGCGCGTGGCCAGCGGCTGCACGAATTGACGTCTCCTGGGATTTACAAGGCGCTCACGGCGCTGATTTTACTTTCGCCGTCGACGCCGATGCTTTTTCAAGGGCAGGAGTTTGCCGCGTCATCGCGGTTTCTATACTTTGCGGATCACAAGCCCGAGTTGGCCAAACAAGTTCTTCAGGGACGTGCGGATTTTCTTTCACAATGGCGGAGTCTGGCGCTTGGCGAAGTAAAATACGATGATCCGAGTCTGAGAGAAACCTTTGAGAAATGTAAATTGGACTTTTCAGAACGAGAGAGCCACTCCGAAATGTACGCACTGCATAGTGATTTGATTCGGCTGCGCAACGCGGAACAAGTCTTCTCCCGGCAGGACCGGAACTTCGACGGCGCAGTTTTGGCTCCGGACACGTTTGTTCTTCGCTTTTTCTGCAGCGATCACCTGGATGACCGGCTATTAATGGTCAATTTGGGGCGCGACCTGACGTTCAATCCCGCACCAGAGCCGTTGCTCGCACCGCCTGAGCGAGCCACATGGAGCGTGCTGTGGTCCAGCGATAGCGTCAAATATGGCGGGAATGGCACTCCTGCGTTGGACTCAGATCTCAACTGGTTGATCCCGGCGCAGTGCGCCATTGTTCTTAAAGCAATCACAATGGATGGAGGCAAAGCGAATTCATGAGCGCGCCGCTGTGTCGCATCGCCTATCGGAAGACCGACGCCAACCCGGCGGAGATCCTCGTGGACAAGGAGTGGCTGGTTACCAACGGGTTGGGCGGATACGCCTCTGGCACCCTCGCTGGCGTGATCACTCGCGGATTCCACGGCTATCTGGTGGCAGCGCTTCCTACTCCGTTGGGGCGCGTGATGATGCTCAACGATTTGCTGGAAAAGGTCGAGCTTCCGGACGGAAACTCGATTCAGCTAAGCGGAGAGGAGCGAATGAACGCGCCCTTAAGAGCGCATGGCTCCGACTACCTGCAGGAATTTCGCCTGGACGACGGAAACCCTGTTTGGACCTTCCAATTTGGCGAAGTGCTCCTGGAAAAAAGAGTCACCATGGTGCACCGGCAGAACACCGTGCACATCAGCTATCAGCTGAAGGGTGCTGGAAGTCTAAAGCTTTTGCTGCGCCCCTCTGTTAATTTTCGGCCGCACGAGGCTCCCGTCAGTACTCCGCTTGCCGGCGATTATGCCTTCACGGTGATCGAAGATACGTTTGAAGTGTCTTCGCAAACCAATATCCCACCGCTGCGCCTGATACTCTACGGTCAACAGAAGTCGCTGACCATGGACCGCACACGAATTCAGGAAGTGGTTTACCGCATCGAAGAAAGCCGGGGTTACGCGGCCCATGGCGATTTGTGGAGCCCGGGATATTTTTCCGTGCTGCTCACTTCCAGCGAGCCAGTTACCCTCGTGGCTTCCGCGGAATCGTGGGACACCATCCGTGCGGTGACGCCGCAATACGCTATCGTTGCGGAAAAGACCAGGCGCAAACGGTTATCGGCGCGAGCTACCAGCGTTCCCGCTACCGGTCCGGCAGCGGAGCTGGTGCTAGCCGCGGATCAATTCATCATCGTGCCGGAGGGCCGCGTGGATGACACTATGCGCGCGCGCGCTGCCGGCGACGACGTGCGCACGGTAATTGCCGGCTACCCTTGGTTCACTGACTGGGGCCGCGACACCATGATCACCCTTGAGGGGCTGACTCTTGCTACCGGTCGGCACGTCGAAGGCGGCTACATCCTTCGAACCTTTGCTCATTACATTCGCAACGGTCTGATCCCGAATATGTTTCCAGAAGGCCACGACGAAGGGCTGTATCACACCGCCGACGCAACTCTGTGGTTTTTTCACGCGATTGCCAGATACATCGCGGCATCCGGAGATCAATTGCTGTTGCCGCAGATATTGCCGCTGCTGGAGCAGATCGTCGACTACCACATCCGCGGAACGAGCTTTGGCATCGGGGTAGACCCCCATGACGGACTCTTGCGACAGGGAGCACCGGGATATCAGCTGACCTGGATGGATGCGAAGGTAGACGATTGGGTAGTCACTCCGCGGCGCGGCAAAGCAGTTGAGATTAATGCGCTGTGGTACAACGCGTTGTGCTATCTGCGGGATTGGCTGCGGGATGACGAGCGTCAACAAGCTTCCGACGCGATTGCGGAACATGCCCGCCGGACCTACGATTCGTTTCAAAAGCGTTTCTGGTTTGAAAAAGGCGGCTACCTTTACGACGTGGTGGACGGAGAAAACGGAGACGATTCCTCTCTGCGCCCCAACCAGGTATTCGCGATTTCGCTGGACCATCCAATACTTGCGCAGGACAAGTGGCAGAGCGTGATGAGCCGGGTCGAGAAGGAATTGCTGACGCCACTAGGGCTCCGAAGCCTCGCGCCGTCCGACAAAGATTACAAGCCCAAATACTACGGTAGCCTTCGCGATCGTGATGCTGCTTACCATCAGGGAACGGTTTGGCCCTGGCTGATCGGCCCGTACGTGGACGCCTACTTGAAATTACACCAGGATGATTTGAGCGGCGCGGAGAATTTGCTGCGTGCGTTTGACGACCATCTGGGTGACGATGCGGTCGGCTCTATCGCCGAAATTTTTGATGCGGAGCCACCTTATCTGCATCGAGGTTGCGTGGCGCAGGGCTGGAGTGTGTCCGAAGTGTTGCGATCGTATGTGCAAATCGCAAACCTCCGAAAGAAAAGAGAAGCGAACAAGAGTGCATAGTAGCTTCTTGATTGCCAAATGAAAATCGAGCGCGCCAGCGGAATTCTTCTGCATCCCACTTCCCTGCCGGGACGATTCGGTATCGGGGACTTTGGCGCCGAAAGCTATCGCTGGGCGGATTTTCTGCATGAGGCTAAACAGAAGTTGTGGCATGTTTTGCCGCTGGGGCCAACCGGGCCGCAAAACTCACCGTATCAGTGCCGGTCCGCATTCGCGGGCAATCCCCTGTTGATTAGCCCAGACAAATTGCTGGAGGAAGGATATTTGAACCGGCGGGAGCTCGCCAAGGTTCCGAGATTTTCTTCCACACGGGCAGATTTCCGCGAAGTGAAGGTCTATAAGGAAGGCTTGTTCCGGCTGGCGTTTCAAGGCTTTAGCGAGACCCCCGCGTACATCACATTTGTAAAGCGAAACGCCAGTTGGCTGGAGCCTTTCGCGCAATTTATGTCCCTGCGCACGGCAAATCACGGGATTTTCTGGACCAAGTTCGATCCACGAATCCGCGCCAACAGTGAAGAAATTCGATTCCACAAATTCCTGCAGTATGAATTTTTCCGGCAGTGGCAAGCGCTAAAGAGTTATTGCGCCGAACGGAATATCCTCATCATGGGAGACATGCCGTTCTACGTGGAACACGACAGCGCGGATGTGTGGCAGTCTCCGCAATTGTTCGATCTCGACAAACATGGCGAATCCCGAACCGTAGGCGGAGTTCCGCCGGACCATTTCAGTGCAGATGGGCAACTTTGGGGAAATCCCACATATCGCTGGGACACCCTCGAGCAAACAAAATATGCCTGGTGGGTTGAACGGTTCCAGTCAGCATTTCAACTCGTCGACCTGCTGCGGTTGGATCATTTTCGCGGATTTGAGAAATTCTGGAGCGTCCCTGCCACTCACGCCACCGCGAGAAAGGGAAAATGGGTTAGCGGTCCCGGGCTCAAGCTTTTTAGAGAGGTGCGCAAGAAGCTCGGCGCTCTCCCGTTAATCGCAGAGAATCTCGGAGTGATTACACCGGAAGTGGAGGCTTTACGTCGAGGCCTCGGATTGCCCGGGATGGCGGTGTTGCAATTTGCGTTCGGCGAAGACGGTACCCACCGGCCCTCTAGCTATGTGCGCGAACTGGTTTGCTTTACCGGAACGCACGACAATGACACAACCCGCGGGTGGTGGACAAAATTGAAAAGTGCCGCAAGAAATCATTCCAATTCCCAGGCTAAGGCGGAAGTGGAGAGGGTGAAATCGTACCTTCAGACGGACGGCCACGAAATTTCCTGGTCTTTTATTCAGGCAACTATGACTTCCGTGGCGCAAATCTCCCTGATACCGCTACAAGACGTTCTCAATTTAGGAACCGCGTCCAGGATGAATATTCCCGGGCGTGCAAAAGGCAACTGGGGCTGGCGCTATTCTTCAAAAGCGATCAACTCGGCCCTAGCGGCTCGGTTGCGAAGTCTTACCGAAGTTTCGGATCGCTAAGAACCGTTTTTCCTGAGACAGGGGGATTAGAGTTAAACTAGTGCGTAGGGCATTACAGGCTAATGCATACAGCTCTAACCCTATGGGAAGCACTCTACAGCAATCGCTAACATGGCGTTCCGCATGACAATAAATCACAAGCTTTCGGCATAGACACACCAGGTCCCCGCAAAACGCCGAACGGCTAAAAGGAAAAAGGATGCGCACTTTCCGATTCTCGCTCTTTCTCTTGGTCGCTCTCACTATGCTTACCCTTTCCGGTGCCGCCTTCGCACAAATTGGCGTGGGCGTTTCTGTATCGTTTGGACCTCCAGAGCTACCGGTTTACGATCAGCCGCTCTGCCCCGGCGATGGCTATATCTGGACGCCCGGGTATTGGGCGTGGGATGGCGATGACTACTACTGGGTGCCTGGCACCTGGGTTGAGGCCCCGGAAGTCGGCTACCTGTGGACACCAGGCTATTGGGGTTGGGAAGGCGGCGGCTTCCTGTTCCACGAAGGCTATTGGGGACCGCAAATCGGTTTCTATGGCGGGATTAATTATGGATTCGGTTACTTCGGTCACGGCTACGAGGGCGGACGTTGGGACAACGGGCGTTTCTTCTACAACCGTTCGGTGAACAACGTGAACGTCACCGTAATTCACAACGTCTACAACACTACGATCGTCAACCGAACGGAAACTCGAGTTAGCTATAACGGCGGCAACGGCGGAGTTAACGTACGAGCGAGCGCGGCGGAAGAAGCCGCGGCACGCGAGCGGCACGTTGGACCTGTCTCGGCACAAACGCAGCATGTGCAGGCAGCACGGTCGAACCCAGAGCTTCGAGCTTCGAGCAATCATGGAAAACCCCCTATCGCGGCCACGGAGCGGCCAGGAACTTTTAGCGGCGGAGGCGTGGTTCCGGCGAGAGAAGGCGGGAAGTACACTCCACCACCGAATCGGGGCGCTGGAGCAAATACTGGAGCAACTAATCATCCCGAAAATAACCGGCCGGAAAATACTGCCGCTCGTCCCGCTACTCCAATACACCCGAATGAAATTCCACCCGCAGAGAAGCGACCGCCTTATAACACTGGCAATCCCAATCTCGACAAGAAATATCAACAACAGCAGGATAAGCTGAACGCCAAGCAGGAGCAGGACCACGCCAAACTTCAACAAAAGCAAGATCAGGACCACCAGCGCATGGCAAAGCAGCAGGCAGACGAAGCAAAAAAACAGCAAGTCGAGCAGAAGCATCAGCAGCAAACGCAGCAACTGGAGCAACACCACGCGCAACAGCAGCAGCAACTACAGCAACACCAGCAGCCACCGCCACATCAGGCGGCAGCTCCGGCGCCGCACGAGAATCCGCCGCCTAAGCACTAAGGCGGTTCCGGCGAGAGCGGGTTGGCGCGCTTAACTGTCCGTTAAATGGCAGGTGAGCGCGCGAAGCTGTGTATGGTGAGGAACAAGAGTTGCAGTTCGAACTGAGTTCAGTTTTATGAATTTGCGAACTGGCGGCCCCGGGTGGCTTCCAATCGGTCAAACTGCAAAGGCCCGAGTCGGACCACCGTGTGCAGTCACTCCCTGTTCGAGGGGACAAGGCCGCCAGCCTTTTGTTAACTGACAAGCTTACCTTAGCTCGCTCGTTGACGGGCCTCCATCCATAAAATACTGCAAGCGACGACAAATATCCTTGCAGAAGGCCCGCCCAATTCCGTTGCTTGGCGGCTAGAGCATCCATTGAGAGAAACCTGAGCGTTTCCGTGTATGGAATCGTGGAGTGGGAGAGCCGCAAGCTGAAGGCGAGAGTTACCTGAGGAGGAGCGATGATTAAGAAAGTCGGAGGTGAATATAAGGTTTTGTCCGAGAAGGGCAAGAACCTTGGCGGCCCGTACAAAACCAAAAAGGAAGCGGAAAAGCGTCTCCGCCAGGTGGAATTTTTCAAGCACAACAAGTAATGCGTGGAAGAGATACTCGATCAACACTCTTTTGCACGGATTTCACGGCGTACGCTTCTCGGGCAGCGACTCCACAATCTAAATAGTAAGCTGGCCCCTGGAACGGGTCAGCTGTTCTTTACGACCGGGCGGCCATGATCGCCACTTCCTATGATGAACAAATTGCCAGAACAGAGACCCGCTCACACCACTCAGCAGAACGTCGCATCCATTGCAAAACTGGAAGAGGAAGCGCTGGGGCGGCGAACTCCCACTCAGCGAGCCAGCGACACGATCGTAAAACTAATCGGTAGCACGACTTTTCTCTTGCTGCACTTGTTGTTGGTCGTAGCGTGGGCCGCCATAAACTTAAATTTGGTTCTGGGTATAAAAGCGTTTGATCCATTTCCCTTCGGTATCCTGGCTCTGATCGTTTCTTCCGAGAGCGTTTTCCTGACGATTTTCGTGCTGATCAGCCAAAATCGAATGGCTCGCGCAGCGGAGCGCCGCTCGCATCTGGATCTTCAGGTCGGCATGTTGACGGAGCAAGAACTAACTACCGTGCTTCAGTTGCTGAACAAGCTTTGTGAACATGCGGGTGTCGACGTCAAATCGACGGCACCGCAAGTCCAGCACTTTGAAAAGTCAACCGACGTACTGAAACTGGCGGACGAGATTAAAGATAAATTGCCGGACGAGTAGCGAGTCGAGCGTCCGAACGTGAATCCACCCTGCAGGCATTACCTGATTGCCAGAGCGAGGCTTGCCTTGGTACGGTGACGTAAGTCAGGTGCTCTCCAGCAAGCGGCTGTCACCTTTCAGGGGAAAGGTGACATTGCAAAAATGCATCCTGATCGTTGACGACAGTCAAACCATCCGGACGGCCGTACGTAACTTTTTGGAGTGCCAACCGGCATTCACGGTTTGCGGCGAAGCTGTAGATGGATTCGATGCCCTTGAGAAAGTGCTTAGTTTGTCCCCGGATTTGATCATCCTGGATCTTTCCATGCCTAGAATGAACGGCCTGCAAACCGCTCGCGAACTTCGCGCCCGATTGATTCCCGTGCCGATCATCCTCTTTACCATGTACGCCGAAGAACTACAGCCTCAGGATGTTGCGACATCCGGTATCAGCGCAGTTGTGTCCAAGACGAACCTACCAGTTCTGCAGCTGCAAATCGAAAGACTGCTCGTCGCAGCATCTTAACGCGCGACTTGCGTCGTTCCTGTTCTTCTCCTTACTAGCCGCGATCGCTTTTTCGCCGCGCCTGGTCTTTCCAGGGGCTGAGTACCGTGTAGCGGGGAGTTGCCGTCACATTTTTCTTGCTGGCAGCAAGCAGCCGGCGGCGCACCAACCAGTTCACCGAGGCTTGTGCGGAACTTTTTGATACCCCGACGGACTCCGCGAGTTCCTGATAGCTGATCTGTACCGCGTCGCCCCGGCGCTGCTGCTCCGCCGCCAGCCACAAGTACACCAGAAAGCTGACCGGCCTGCGGTCGTGACCTACCAGGTCGCGCATCAGCACGTCGGTAACATAGCTGTCGATGGCCGGCATCGCTATACCTACGGTTAATATAGCATCGGTTGGCAGATTGCAATCCGAAAAGCGCGCACGTTATGCTCCCGCTGGCAATCAGGAGGCCGAAAAATGATTCGTAGACTGAAATTCGTCAGCATTCCGGTACGCAATCAGGATGCTTCGTTGAAGTCTTACACCGAGAAACTCGGATTCAAGGTAGCCACC
>Ga0210394_10004648_pt1 | contig 15871 bp, 15 predicted proteins | sample IncBWC12MmetaG_FD_160121 | JGI IMG/M metagenome (GOLD analysis project Ga0210394, IMG submission 160121) | Forest soil microbial communities from Barre Woods Harvard Forest LTER site, Petersham, Massachusetts, United States - Inc-BW-C-12-M | ecosystem: Environmental > Terrestrial > Soil >... | reverse complement strand
GCGCGTGTTTCTTTCCGATCCGAAGGATAGCGGCTCTGGATATGCAGTCATTGCGGCTCCCGGCGGCGGAGCACATTACTTGCTGGTTCCGACGCGGACAATGTCCGGAATTGAAAGCAGCGAACTACTCGATCCGGACGCGCCTAACTATTTCGCGGAGGCTTGGCGCGCGCGCGGGTTACTAGGCGCGTTTGTCGGCCACGTCGTGCCAAGAACTGGGGTGGGACTCGTCGTTGGCATTGCCCAGTCTCGCGCTCAAGATCAATTTCATATTCATATCGAGTGCTTGCAGCAAGAAGTTTTCGAGGCATTACGGGCATCGGCGGACAAGTTCGTGGACGTTTGGTCGCCCATAACCATTGCCGGATCGGCATTTCAGGCGCGGCGAATCGTGGCAGACGGCCTGGATGCCTCGAATTTGTTCGAGTTGCTCGCGACTTTGAGTCCGGATGCGCGACATCACTTGGGCAACTACACTCTCATCGTTGCGGGCATGCAATTCAAGAGCGGCCCTGGATTCGTGGTCCTGACGGGAACCGGCCCGAGCGGTGAGATTTTGCTAGATTCAACGTGCGCTGTGGCTGGTGGCGGCGGATGAATGAACCGACGCATCAGATCAAGCAGGAAATGCGAGACGTGGTAGTGCGTGAGACATGCCATAGCCGCGCGTCCTGACATGCCGGTGAGGACGGACGATGAAACGACCGGTAACTGATACCGAGCGGGGTCGGCTGGGTCTCGATGCGCCCATCAGCCGGCGCGACTTTTTGAACGGCAGCCTTGCCGCAGCCGGCAGCGCATTAGCGCGACCGGCAGGCTCAGCCATTGCGGATACCTTCACCGGATATGGCGGTGTGGGCGACTATGCCCGGGCCAATGGAAACACGTGGTCGGTGGTGCAGGCGGCGCATCGCCTGCGCGATGGTGGCTACAGCGAGGCCGTCATTGCGGCCGCGCAGGACGCCGGGCAGTTCGATTTGGTAGTGGTGGGCGGCGGCATTGCCGGCCTGAGCGCCGCACACCGATTCCGCCAATTGCGCGGTGCAACCGCCCGCATCCTGATTCTCGAAAACCATGCCATGCCGGGTGGCGAGGCCAAGCAGAACGAATTCGAGGTCGAGGGAATACGCCTGCTAGGTCCACAAGGCTCCAACGACTTCGGCCTGCCGGGGCAGCGCGGCGATTCGCTCACCGATTCCTTCTTCGAGGAGTTTGGACTGCCGCGCGAGTACCAGTGGCAACGTTGGGACAGCGCGCTCAAACCGCTGCGCTTCGCGCGCGACAATTATTCGAACATGGATGGCTTTCAGGAAACACAGGTTGACGTCGGCTACTTCTTCGACCGGGCGCAGGGCGTCGACAAACCGTGCTGGCGCCGCAACATCTGGTCGTCCGCGCTCAAGGACACGCCCTACTCGGACGCCGCGCGCCGCGACCTGTTGCGCTGGCGGGCCAATCACGGTGCGGTGAGCGAGGCGGAGAATCGCTACCTCGATACGCTCACCTACCGCGAGTATCTGGAGAACGTGCGTGGCTACGACGCTGCCGTCACGCGCATGGCCGAGCCCATCGTCGGCTTGCTGGCGGGCGTCAGCACCGATGCGGCTTGCGCGCGACTGGGTCGGCAGTTGGTGGAAGATCCCACCCGGCCCATGGCGCTGTCGTTCCCTGGCGGCAATTCGCCTTTCCCACGCGCGCTGCTTCGAGCACTGTTGCCGGCGGCGCTGCCGGGCCGAGATTTCGACAGTCTGCTCTACGGGAACGTCGACTTCCGTGCCCTCGACAGCCCCACTCAGAGCGCGCGCATGCGACTCGATGCCACCGCTCTGCGCGTGCGGCATTCGGGCGCCAATGTCGACGAGGTAGCGGTCGTCTACGAGCAGGGCGGACGGCTATTCAATGTGCGTGCCGGTCAGGTGGTCATGGCAAGCGGTGGCTGGGTCAACAAACACCTGCTCGTGGACATGCCCGAGGATTTGCGCACCGCCTACGGACAGTTCGGCTACGCCCCGGCGCTCATTGTCAACGTGGCGTTGCGCCAGTGGCGCTTCCTGTACGAGCTGGATATTACGGCCTGCCGCTGGTTCGATGACACCGACGGATTCGGCTACTGCTGCAACTTACGCCAGAACATGGTGACCGCCCGGCACGCCCCGCCGCTACATCCGGACAAGCCCGCTGTGTTGAGCTTTTACCTTGGTTTGCCGGTACCCGGTTTGCCGGCCGCGACACAAGGCATGGCGGCAAGGGCACGCCTCATGAACACCGCCTACGCAGACTTCGAGCTCCTGATCCGCCGGCAGATGCTACGGCTGTTCGGTGCATCGGGCTTCAAACCCAAGCGCGACATCGCGGCCATCGTGCTCAACCGCTGGGGTCATGCACGTCTGATAGAACCGCCCGGCTTTCACTATGGCGTCGACGGTAAGATGAGTGCCCTGGAGCGCGTGCGCCAAGGCTACGGACGCATCAGCATCGGCCACTCGGAATTGAATGGCGCACAACATTGGGGATCGGCGCTGGAGTATGGTCGCAAAGCCGGCGAGCGGGCGGCGGCATCGGCTTGAGCCGACAGCGGATGAGCGCGAAAGCAGGGGAGGGCGTGGCAGTATCCATGGACCAAGATCGTCGACTTGCCAGATAGAGTGCTGTTGTGAAAGTTGTAGTGGCCGAAGAATTGTCGATGGCTGATTCAGATTCTCTAATCCATCATTGAGAATTTCTACTCTTACAGGCCGCGCACCCAGAATAGGCTGATGTGAAGGATCTTCGGAGGTCTGCATTATGGCGCCGGGCGCGCAATTGACTGTCTTGTCCAAGCCGCCGGGCTGGCTCATCGCCGTTTGTTTGCTGGCGGTGTATATCATTTGGGGTACAACGTACTTCGCGATCAAGGTGGGCATTGAAGGCGCCGCGCCGTTCTTTCTGGTCGGAACGCGTTTCGTGGTTGCTGGTGGCCTGTTGCTCGCTTGGCAGGCGATACGCGGGCAGCCGATGCCCGTAGCAAGACAATGGGGAGGCGCGGCGCTCGTAGGATTCCTGCTGCTGGTGGTTGGGAACGGCGGTGTCGCCGTGGCGGAACACTCGGTGAGTTCCGGTGCAACCGTGGCGCTCATCAGTGTCATGCCGCTCGCCACGGCGCTATGGTCGGGGGTGTTCGGCGAATGGCCGCGCCGTTTGACCTGGGCTGCTATCGTCGTTGGCGGGATTGGTGCCGCCGTCATGTTGATGGGGCGCGATCTGCAGGGCAGCATTGGCGGCACGCTGGTGATCTTGCTGGGCACGACGTGCTGGTCGCTCGGCACCGTGTTGTCACGCCGCGTCGACATTCCTCATGGTCCGACCGGATTTGGCGCGGAGATGCTAACCGCCGGGGTGATCGCCCTGGGGGTGAGTGCGGCTCTGGGCGAACATTGGGCGTTGCCAGTCTCGCCGCGAGTCTGGTGGGCCTGGGTATATTTGGTCGTCTTCGGCTCGGTAGTCGCGTTTTCGGCCTATCGTTTTGTTGTGGAAAGAGTCTCCGCGACGCTCGCCTCTACCTACGCCTACGTCAATCCGCCGGTGGCGCTCTTCGTTGGTTGGTGGTTGGGGAATGAATCGTTCTCTGTAAATACCTTGGTTGGCTTGCCGATCGTACTCGCGGGCGTTGCCCTGCTGGCGTGGGCGCAAGCGCGCGCTAACGCTACCTCAGCTGCCTTGCCGACAGTCGCGCCGATGACGATTGCGAAGGCCACCGCAGTGGAGTGAGCCGGTGCTCATGCCGCCGCCGCCAACACACAACTCGGCGAATTGATATATGAGTTCACCGAGCTGTGACGCCGGGCGGCGCGCTTTTCATCTCGCGCTGGCGAGCTTCCGCTGCTGCGATCCCGGTGAGGTCCTCGATGCGATTGGAATGGCATGTATTTGAGGACACTTGGGGGTACCACATCGCCTCTCTTTTTCCGCTTAAGACGGATAATATTGAGTCCGGCAGCAGCCCGTTTGCCATTTTGCGGTTATGCAGGCCTTATACTTATATTAAGGAGGCTTGTTGGGATGCCGACCCAGGAATCGGGCAGCCTAGTGCAGATCGGCGAGTGGATCGTCCATCCGGCGCTCGATAGCATTTCCCGAGGCACCGAGACTCAGAAGCTCGAGCCGCGAGCGATGCGGTTGCTCATGTGCTTGGCGAACTCCGCGGGCGAGGTCGTCAGCGTCGATCGCCTACTCACCGAGGTGTGGGCCGGGGTGGTCGTGGGATCCGCGTCGGTCTATGAGGCAGTCTCCCAATTGCGGAAGATCCTCGGCGATATAGATCCGCAACCCACCTATATCGCGACGGTTCCACGCAAAGGCTATCGGCTCGTTGCCTCGGTGCGGCGTGCGACCGGACCCGCCCACACACCTCAAGCGCGGGTTATGCCGCGTGCGACGCCACCTTCGCGACGCTTCTGGGTTGTCGCAAGCGCCTGCGTCGCCCTCGCACTGGCTGCGGCCTACTTCTTGGGAGACAAGGCATGGTTCTCGAGCCGCGCCACAGCTATGCGCGAAACGCCTGTCGCTACTGTCGTTGTCAGCAACAATTCGATCGCGGTACTGCCGTTCGTGGACATGAGTGAGAAGAAGGATCAGGAATATTTCGCCGATGGTATGGCGGAGGAGCTGATCAATCACCTGTCGCGGGGCACCGGTCTCAAGGTAATCGCGCGCACCTCATCATTCCAGTTCAAGGGCAGGAACGAAGACGTGCGCTCGATCGCCAACAGGCTCGGAGTCGCACATCTTTTGGAAGGCAGCGTCCGCAAGGCCGGGCAAGAGCTGCGCGTCACCACGCAGCTGATCCGGGCCTCCGACGGCGTGCAGCTGTGGTCGCAGACCTACGATCGCAATCTCGTCGACATATTCAAGGTGCAGGACGAAATTTCAGAAAGTGTGGCAAAAGCATTCAACGCGACTCTTGCTATTACAACCCAGCCGATCGGAAAGGAAACCGATGTGGAGGCTTACAACCTCGTGTTGGAGGGCAACTACTACAAGGCACGAAAGACCAAGGGCGATGTCGAGAGAGCCATCGAGATCTACAGAAAGGCGATCGACATCAACCCCGGCTATGCGCTGGCGTGGGCACGCCTCGCGAGTGCTTACTTAATTGCGGAAATACTTCAAGGACCACCATCGGAGGAACAAAGCAAGCGAGTTCTCGATGCGCTGGACCGAGCCATCCGCCTCGACCCGAATCTCGCCTGGGCATATTACACGCGAGCCGGATTCGAGATGGAGGTTGCGTGGAATTGGCCGGCCGCTAAGGCGGATACGGATCGTGTGCGCGAAATCGACCCCCAATCTAATTTGTTGCCAAGCGCCTTCGGCGACCTCGCATTCGTGTTCGGGGAGGTCAACAGGGCCATCGAGTTATTCGAGAAGGACCTCGCGCGAAATCCGCTCGATCCGGACTCGCTGGATTCTCTCGGCAGCGCGCTCTGCGCCGCCGATCGCCTGCAGCAGTGCCTAGAGACCCGGCTAAGCCTGTTGCAGTTGCATCCAGAATTCGGCGGAGTCAACAGCTCCGTTGGGCTTGCTCGCCTGTACATCGGCCAATTCGACGCTGCGCTGGAATTCATGAACAGGGAACCTGACGAGGACAACAGACTGGGTGGCCTCGCATTGGTGTATTGGGCAATGGGACGGCGCAACGAGTCCGATGCTGCGCTGCATTCGCTGACGGAGAAATTTGCATCGAACGACTCCTATGGAATCGCCGCGGTCCATGCATACCGCGGGGAGATCGACGAGGCGTTCCGATGGCTGGATCGTGCCTATCGAGGACATGCTTACGGGATGCTGGTCCTAAAGACGGACCCGTTGCTTAGAAAGCTGCACGGCGACCCAAGATTCACGGCATTATTGAGCCGCATGCGGTTGACCGAGCCGCCGCAGCGGCAGATATCCAGACTTGAGATTTTCAATTCGGCACCTCGCTTGATTTACATTGGGAGCTAAACATGGCATCGAAAAGAACCGTCACGAGAAGGGGATCGAACAAACGGCGGGAAGCAGAAACCGTCCTTAAGCTTTCACGGAAAGCGAAAGCCGAGGTGGCGAAGCTGCTGACCGCCAATCAGGCCGGGAATATTACCCGGGTGAAATTGCAAACGGGGTTGAAGGAAGTGGAACAGAAGCTCACGAAGATGACCTTTTTCGTGCGTCATATATTGTAGCCGTTAGCGTTCCGGAACCTTTGAGGTGGGACGAACCTCGTTGAAGCTGAAGAGCGCATCCTGCCAGATCGCATACTGGGAGGATGGAAAGCTGCAGATCGCGAATTACCTGACCCGAAGAACGTTCGCAGCGAATCCGGCAAGCTTCGACGTGATCCGCTTCTTCTTCACACCGCGGACGATCCGTGATGCGCTTGCCGAGTTTCACGTCTATAGTCGTGAGAGCGTGGCGAGGGCGATCCTGCAGCTGATCGACGCCCAGCTACTGCTCGAGCATGGCTCGGCGGAATGCGAGCGGGATGAACGGGTCAAGTCGTCATGGCAACCCTGGCTTCCGGAAGGCGGGTTTCACTTCATAACAAAGGACACCACGTACGTCCCTTTGCATTGGCCCATCGAAAAGAAACTGAAGACGCTTCCGACCACTCCGGCCCCGCCTCAATTCAAGACGATTGGGGGTGCCGCAGTCCGGCTTCCGCCGCATGAAATGGCCGGGGACACCTTCTTCGAGACACTGTACGCCAGGAAAACGCACAGACAATTCTCGAGAGGAAAGGTATCTTTGGAGAATGTCTCGAAGTTGCTGCAAACGACGTGGGGTGTCCAGGGGTACCTCCCGACGAATGTGTTCGGGCTGCTTCCGCACAAGACAAGCCCTTCCGGCGGTGCCAGGCACCCGGGCGAGGTATATTTGATGGCGCTGAGGGTAGACGGCCTCGAGAGGGGAATGTATCACTATCAGTCCAAGGACCACCGATTGACTAGACTCCCAGCCCAAGTGAGTCCGCGTATGGCTAGCGTTTATTGCGCGGGTCAGCGATATTTCTCGGGGGCGGCGGCGCTGTTCATCATGACCGCGGTTTTCGCGAGGACGATGTGGAAGTACGGTAGAGCTCGAGCCTATAGAGTGGTGTTGCTCGATGCCGGCCATCTCGGCCAGACATTTTGTCTGACGGCGACTCGACTAGGCCTTGCGCCATTCAGTACCGCGGCTTTGAAAGATTCCCTGATCGAGAAGGACCTGGGAATAGACGGCATATCGGAGTCGGTGCTTTACGTCACCGGCGTCGGCCTGCCGGCGCGTGAGTGAACACGTCGCGTCGGATCGAGCGAACGACCGGAAAATGCAAGAAACGGAGATCCGGGAATGTCGCCGAAAGTGGATTGACGCGACCGCAGCGAAGCGCGCATGAGAGAACCGGCGCCAGAGAAGTGGGAGACAGGTCGGTTTTTCGCTGATTAAAAGGACTAAATTTGGCAAAACTGCATTTTCAATAATCCACTATCCTCAGGCCGTTTCGTGTTTCAAACGTCCGGCTAAACGATGCCAGGACACCATGCAGCGTCGCACTCCCAATTCGGATTCCTTGGCTAAGCGGGCGTTGCGAAGTGTGCTGCGCCTACTTTTCCGCATTTCAATCACCGGCGACACAGGCTCATTTCGCAACGAACGCACATTGATCGTCGCAAATCATGAGTCGCTTATAGACGGTTTGCTGCTTGCTCTCTTTCTACCGGTGCGCGCGCTATTACCGGCGAGCCCGAGCGGATTAGAACTGTGGATCGCCGGCACTCTATCGCCCCGAGCGAGCAGCGAACTCTCGGCGCGTGGCTGGGATGTGCATGACCATGCGGCGGAGACATCGGCCAAGTAGCTAAATCGGCAGCCGCCAGATTGTGGTGCTAATTTGCGCAGGACAGGATCCCGCGAACGTGCGCCAAAATGTCTTGCCGCCGTTGTTGTATTGGCATTCCCAGGCGACTTCATGGCTTGCGGTTTGCACCTGGTGCTTTCGCCCGGTGAAGTATGCGGCGGCGGCAATTGCCGGCAGTGCAGATAGTGAGAGGCACAAAACCGCGACGAGCCGCTTCATGAGTTCATCCTTAACTTAACCCACGGCAAATTGTCCACCCGGCACTTGATCTTGTCGTGGGATCCACGTCTCAATATTCGCAATATTACGATGCGTTGGCGCGGGGTGATAGCAGGCGGCGCCGAGCAAGGCCAGGCGGCAACTCGAACCCTTAGGTTGCAACCCGCTAGCCCTAGAGCTCTGAAGTTCAGCCGAAGCTGTGTTTTTCCAATTCCCTGACGACGGTGTCACCTTCGTCGCCGAACCAGCAGAGTTTCGCCGTTTCGGCCTCGAGATTGCTCTTGAGGTTTTGTTCGATGATCCCTGCGATGCGAAGTAGCCGCTTAAACTCGGGACTGCTTGAGTTATGCGTTGCCATCGCGTGCGTCAAAAAATTAATAGCCCTGATGAGGTGTTTGCGGCAGTAGGTTTCGGCGAACCCAGGTATGTGTGTGAAACCTGGCCCGTGCTCGTTCACTGGCGCTATGAGAAGTCGGCAGAAGTCCATCGCGAGACCATGAGCTTGGTCTGACTTGCGGCGATTAAAGGCACCCGCTTTGTTCGTCACTCGTTGAGCTTCCGAGAGGGCCGCGCCGGCTGTCAGCACGATCGAAGCCATGGCTTTTTTGAAGTCATTGCGAATGGGAGTTGGCATTGCGCAACCCTAGCAAATTCACACGCGCGCGCAGATGGATGCACTTAACGAATCGAGGGTCTTGGGAGAATACGTCATATGATGTTTCGACGAGATAAGTAATCTGGTTGCCAGCCAGTGATGGGAAGGTGAAAGAAAAAGCCAGAAACAGACAGTTTTTGTCACTGCGACGCACGGTTTTGTACAAGAATGTGACAACGGACATGTTCGGTAGCGTACGCGATCGACTTTGTCTCAATCGGCAGACCGCCAAGATAGTGAGATCTCCAGAATGGGTGATGTAGCCGGCGGCACTATTCGAGCGCAAACTGCGATAGGGATAGCGCAGCGGCTCGTACATCGCCGTGGAAGGGCAACTCACACAGAAAAAGCCTTGAGCGTGGGCAACTGATGATGAAAAACTTGATGCGTCTTCTGTTCGTGCTCGCAGCATGCAGCGCGAGTTCCGTCTGTCTTGCCGAGCGTCTGCCGGTGCTTCAACAAATCGATCTTCCTCACCCCTATTACTTTCGGGAGATGTACCTGCCGCAGCTGACCAGTGGTCCCAGCAGCCTCGCCTGGTCGCCTGACTCGAAGGAGCTGATTTATTCGATGGCAGGTTCGCTGTGGCGCCAGCCGCTGAACTCGGGTGTTGCGCAGCAGCTTACCGCGGACACGGCCTATGACTATCAACCGGACTGGTCTCCCGACGGCCGATGGGTGATTTTTAGCCGGTATTGCAGCGACGCCATGGAGCTGTGGTTGTACGATCTCGTCGGGGGCAAGGCGCGGGCGCTCACCAGCAACGGCGCGGTGAACGTCGAGCCGCGCTTCTCGCCGGACGGCAAGCGCATCGTCTTTGTCTCTACACTCTACAACAAACGATTTCATATCTTCGTGGCCGATTTGGCGGACGGCAAGCTCGCCAATATGCGGCGCCTGACGGGCGAGAACAAGAGCGACCTGCGGCGCTACTACTACAGTGCCTTCGATCATGAGATCAGTCCCGTGTGGACAACTGATGGGCGCGAGATCATCTACGTCTCGAATCGCAATCACATTTACGGTACGGGCGGTTTCTGGCGGATTGCGGTGGACGCGCCCTCGACGGCGCGTGAAATCCACTACGAAGAAACCAATTGGAAGTCTCGTCCCGATGTGTCTCCAGACGGCTCGCGCTTGTTGTATAGCTCCTACCTGGGCAGGTCCTGGCACAATCTATGGATTCTTCCGCTTGGCGGCGGCGATGCCTTTCCCTTGGCCTACGGCGAATGGGATCAGACCAACGCGCGGTGGGCGCCGGATGCAACGCGTGTGGCCTTCGTGTCCAACAGGATCGGCAACACGGAAATCGGCATCGTGCGCGTTCCGGGAGGCGACCTTCAGTCGCTCGTCATTCTCGAGCGCCGCTACTTGAAGCCCATGGCGCACCTGAATCTCGATGTCAAGGATATGCAAGGTCGTGCGGCGTCGGCGCGAGTCAGCATTGTGGATTCACAGGGACGATTCTATGCACCCGCCGATGCCTGGATTTACGCCGACGATGGCTTCGATCGCAAGCTGCGCAACTTCGAAGTCCATTATTTTCATGCGCACGGCGAACAGTCGATCGATGTACCCGCCGACGGTTTACAGGTGGATGTTCTGCATGGATTCGAACGCCGCTTCGAGCAGCGTGAAGTCAAACTCAAGCCGGGCTCGACGGCGCAACTATCGGTAAACCTCGGTGAGGGCAAGTGGTCGGTGCCCGACTCCAATCACTGGCTGAGCGCCGATGTCCACGTGCACATGAATTACGGCGGGGAGTATCGCAATACGCCGGCAAATCTCGCCGCTCAGGCCGAAGCCGAGGATCTGGCGTTCGTGAACTCCCTGATCGTGAACAAGGAGCAGCGATATCCCGACATTGCCTATAACGGAGTTGAGCGCGATGCGGCCTCGACGCCTGATGCGCTCATCGTGCATGGCCAGGAGTATCACACCAGCTACTGGGGCCATCTCGGTTTATTGGGGATCCGCGGTGGCGTGATCCTGCCGGGGTATGTCGGTTATCCTAATACGGCCGCTTCCAGCCTATGGCCCATGAATGCGGACGTGGCCGACATCGCGCACTCGCGCGGCGCGTTGGTGGGATACGTGCACCCATTCGACGAATATCCCGAGCCCATTCGCAAACCAAAGGACATTCTGACCAGCGAATTGCCGGTGGATGTAGCGCTCAACAAGGTCGACTACATGGAGATCATGGGCTTCAGCGATCACCGCTCCACGGCCGCAGTCTGGTATCAGCTGCTGAACTTGGGGTTTCGAATTCCGGCAGCCGGCGGCACCGATGCCATGGCGGACTATGCTTCGCTGCGGGGCCCGGTGGGTATGAATCGCGTTTACGCGCGCGTTCCCAACGGACCTTTGAAAGCTGAGGAGTGGTTCGAGTCGCTGAAGCTCGGGCGCAGTTTTGCGACCAACGGGCCGCTGTTGGGTTTCTCGCTGGGCACGGCGCAGATTGGTGATGAATTGCATTTCGCCGCATCACAGTCCAAGGTTTCTTTCTCGGTCCGGCTGCGATCCATCGTTCCTGTCGATCACCTGGAGCTGGTGTGTAATGGCCGGGTGGCCAAGACCTTCGCCACCCGCGGCCCGATCGATCACGGCGATTTCAGCGGCACCATCGCGGTCAAGGACAGCGGCTGGTGCGTGGTGCGGACTTCCACCGATGCGGCGGTCTATCCGGTACTCGACAACTACGTCTATGCGACCACCAGCGCAATTTATGTGCAGATTGCCGGTCGCCCGCCGCACTCGCCCGATGAGGCGCGCTACTTTGTGGCCTGGATCGATCGAGTGTCAGAAACCACTTCTCGATATCCTGACTGGAACAGCGAGCGCGAGAAGCGCGCAGTGCTCGAGCGTTTGGCGGAAGCCAGGGCCAAGTTTGTCGCACTGCAGTAAAAAAAAGGGCTGATATGGAAGACAAAGACGCCATAGCCGCAGTTGTAAGGGGGATTATTGACGCCTGGAACCGTCACGACATGGACGCGTTTGCCAACCTGTTTGCGGAGGACGCGGATTTCGTCAATGTGCGCGGGATGCGCTGGATAGGGCGTGACGCCATCAAGGAGGCGCACATTGCAACCCACGCGACGATATTTAAAAGCAGTCAATTGAGTTTGAAAGAGACATCGGCACGATTTCTTCGTCCAGACATCGCAGTTGTGCGTTCGGTCACTGAAGTCAGCGGCCAGATTAATGCCTCGGGGGAGACCTTGCCGCCGCGGCGCGCAATGCTGACGCTCGTCATGATGAACATGCAAGGACAGTGGACGGTCGTAGTCGCGCAGAATACCGACATCGTTTCTGTTCCGAGTTAAATGAGGCGAGTCAGCTCACCTCACCGACAGCCGTCCGTAGCGACGTTCTGTCGCAATTGGGAGCGAGTCCGTCGTGAGCGATTTCATCGACGCTTCAGTCGCTTTTGTGTGAGGGTTCTTGCTTTCTGCTGTTATGCGCATAGTATGCGCATAACGGAGGCGTGCCCATGAGTTCCGACTATGATGCGGCCGCGCGTAAGCGGCCGGTCAACCTGACATTGAACGAAGACTTGGTTAAGCAGGCCAAGGGCTTGACTGACAATTTATCTCAAGTCGTGGAGTCGTTGCTTTCGGGATATCTCGCCGGGGCGCGTGATGAGCGCCTGGCAAAGTCCAAGGCCGTGCAATCCACCGTCAGCATGTGGAATGAATTTAGTGCGAAATCAGGGTCCATCGCTGACGAATACTCGTCGCTCTGATGGCTCAATTCGATGTCCACCGGAACACCGGAATTCACAAGGAGACGATTCCTTTCGTGGTGATCGTGCAATTGGCGCAGTTCGACGACTACCGGCGTCGAGTGGTCGTTCCTCTGGTTCGGTCGACGGCAGTCGGCAAGGTGACTTACTCGGCTTTTAATCCTACTTTCAAGATCCGCGGCACCTCCGTGGTCTTACATCCGCTTGAAATAGTGTCGATACCCGTCGATAAGCTGGGTTCCCTGGTGGGATCCTTGCGCGACAAGAGTCAACTCATTGTTGCAGCGCTGGACGAACTTTTGACGCGAGCTTGGAAGTAGCGGGCGAGCATTTCGTGGATCGGTGAACGCGGAAAAGCGGCGATCTACCGCCCCTTCATAAACAAAAGAAAGACCTGTCAAGCCTCAACGCTCCGCCTTGCGGTTGACAAACTCCCACACCTTGGAGATCACCACCGATCCTTCACCGACCGAGGAGGCAACGCGCTTAACTGAGCCTGCGCGCACGTCGCCCACCGCGAAGATGCCGGGCAGCGAACTGGCGAAGGGCGAGGCTGCCGAGCCCTCGCCGAAACCCGTGATCACGAAACCTTTATCGTCGAGTTTCACCAGGCCAGAGAGCCATTCGGTATTCGGCGCGGCACCCACCATGATGAACAGCGCGCGCGTGCTTACCGCGCGGGTCGCCCGGGTCTTAACGTCACGAATGGTCAGCGCCTCAAGATGCTCGGCGCCCTGCAACGCACTCACCTCGGCGCCATACTCTATAGTGATTCTGGGATCTGCGGCGAGCCGGCTGGAGAGGTAGCTCGACATCGACGCTGCCAGCGACGCCCCACGCACTAGCACGCGCACACAACTCGCCGAACGGCTTAAGAACATCGCTGCTTGCCCCGCCGAATTGCCGCCGCCAACGATGACCGCTTCGGTTCCCTTGCAATAGCGCGCCTCCATTTCGGTCGCGGCATAATAGATGCCGGCGCCTTCAAATTCGGCCAGACGGTCGAGCGGCGGCCGACGATATTGCACGCCGGTCGCAACCACCACGGCTTTGGCACGGACGCGCTGTCCGTTGTCGAAAGTGGCACAAAAGCTATGATCCGAGAGCTTCTCCAGGAGCATCACCCGTCGCGGCATCGCGAAGCGCGTGCCGAACTTCATCGCCTGAACCTCGCCGCGCCAGACCAGATCCGCACCGGAAATGCCCGTCGGGAAGCCCATGTAGTTCTCGATACGGCTGGAGGTACCGGCCTGGCCGCCGATCGCGACGTCTTCCACGACCAGGGCGCACAGACCTTCGGCCCCCGCATAGACTCCCGCAGCGACCCCCGCGGGCCCGCCACCCACGATCAGCACGTCGAACGCCTCGTCGTCTCGGAAGTCGAGATGCAGGCCCAGCAGTCGCGCGATCTTGTCCGGCGTGGGATCGCTGACGACACCGTTTGGCCCAAATATCACCGCTGGCTCCCCCGGGGCAATCGAGCAGCTGCGGGCGGTCGCCTCGGCCTCAGGACTGTGCAGTGGCAAGGAACTGTAGGGAATGCGGTTACGGCTCGCGAACTCTGCGATACGGCGCACATTGCGGTCCTCTTCTTCGCCGATCAATCGGAGGGTGCTGTCGCGGTCGTCGAGCATGCGTCGACGGCGCGCGGAGAACACCGTGATGATAATGTCTGACATCTCTGGGATTTGAGACATCAGCTTCAGCATCGCTTCACGTGGCACCTCGATCGCCCGCGTTTCCCGAACCACGCGCATCGGCAACGACCAGGCGCCGCCGTTCAGAAAGGCGATCTCGCCCATGAACTGTGTCGGACCTATTGTGGAGGGTAAATGGCGTTTGTCGGTATAAGGATTGACTACCTCTATCTCGCCGTCCTCGACATAAACAAAGCGATCCACCGGCTCGCCGGGCCTGGCGAGAAACGTGCCCGCGGGATAGGTAACGATCTTGCCCGCCTCGCGCAATGCCTCAACGTGAGATGCGGACAGCGGGGTTCGCTGCATTTGGCGTAAATCGCCGCCGATCGTTTCCATGTCTCCGCTTGTCCTCTATAGGGTTAGGCTCAGCCAGCTACACGCCCATCTTGGGAGACACTGACAGACTTTCAAGGGCAGGTCGACTACGCAGCCCCTTTTTGCCCTGAATTGAAATTCAGTCAGCGAAGTACTTTGGCACTGCAATCGGTGTTCATGATTTGTCGACGAACGGCACAAAAACGCGAGCCGCGAGCGTGGCCAGAACCTGAAATGATACCCAGGCAAGAACCGCTGTCAGACTTCCCTTGCACCAAGAGAGAAACCGCTTACCTGGGAAGAACTGCGACGCCGCAAAACCGAAGTACAGCAGCCAGACCGTCATGTAGGCGAGGTACAGGTAGACCGCCGTTGCGTTGGTTGGGCGTGAGACGTACCAGGCGGGAATCACGATCAGAGTGGCGAAAAGGATGCGCAGGCTCGATGTATATGCCGCCAGGACCAGAAGCTCCGCAAAATTGAAACCGGCGCGCGCGTAAAGCACTCGCGAGAACCCGGCCAGCAGCGGGACCTCGGCAAACATCACGAGATTCATATGACTCTGCAGGAAATCAGTAACCACGTTCGCGTTGCTGGTCGGAACTGCCCGAAGTCCGCTTAACGCGAACGCGGCGGACGCTGCGGCAACTACCACAAAGAGAAGCCCGAAGGGCCCGAAATACCGTTTTCGGCGCCCTTGGACGTAATCGAGAGCCACCGTCCCTGGTCGTACGAGCAGCGTTCGCACCAACGAAATGGCGCTTCGATCCACATGGAATACAGCGTGAATCAAATCGCGGGCAATCTCGTGCAGCGTCAGTCGCTCGGAAATCAGCTTTTGACCACAGGCCGAACAGTAGAGCTGTCCGAATGTCGGGAGAGTATTGCAGTTCCGGCACTGGCTGCGAGTTGGTACCGACATGGATGAACGAAACCTTCAGGCAATGACCGGCGAGCGAATTGAGAGATTACTTGAACGCAAGCACCTGTCAATTTGGACCGCGACGCTCGGGCCCGGTAGACTACCAATTGCCGTGACCATGCTCGTGCGGCATCGTCCCGTTGTCGGAACCGCCTATTGCCGAACTTAAAATCCAATCGTGCGCTCGTCATTGCTTCCGTAATGACATCAATGGCCATGATTGCCATCGAAGCGACCATCGTGTCCACAGCGATGCCGCAGATAGTCGCGGATCTCGGCGGACTGCGTCTCTACAGCTGGGTATTTTCTTCCTTCCTGTTGGCGCAAACCGCGATGACCGTGGTCTTTGGGAATCTCGCGGACGTCTACGGACGCAAGCCGATCATGCTCATTGGGATCGGAATTTTTCTTTTGGGTTCGATCTTGGCGGGATTCGCATGGTCCATGCCGGTCATGATTT
>Ga0210394_10004646_pt1 | contig 15873 bp, 20 predicted proteins | sample IncBWC12MmetaG_FD_160121 | JGI IMG/M metagenome (GOLD analysis project Ga0210394, IMG submission 160121) | Forest soil microbial communities from Barre Woods Harvard Forest LTER site, Petersham, Massachusetts, United States - Inc-BW-C-12-M | ecosystem: Environmental > Terrestrial > Soil >... | reverse complement strand
GTGCGCTATGAACTTGTTGAATTCAACCGGACGGTAGTCGGTGTATTCGACCGCAAACAGTCGCTGCCAGGGGTGCTTCAGCCGCTTGGTGAAGTCTATCCCCAACAGTTCCTTGTCGCGGGCTATACGCTCCGGGCTAGAGAAGCCATCCCATATATTGTGAAGATGGCCGTGCACGTTCAGCACACAGCCCTCCGGCAGACCTTCTTCCAGCGCGCCGTACGGACGGTGACCGTCAGACTTTATCACCGCATTAGCGGGCTCATGGGTTATCAAAACGTTGCGGAAAACGAACTGATCGCAAGAGAAGTGGAAGCCGTGTTCCATCCACCATGTGTTGGAGCGAGCGCGGTCATGGTTTCCGCGAACCAGTACCTTTCGGCACGGCCATGCTTGGACCATCCACTCCCAGTCTTGGTACTTCCCGGTGCCAACATCCCCGCAGTGTATCAGCAGGTCGGTCTCCTTCACCGTGTTCATCACGTTCTTGTGTATCAATTCGGTGAAGTTGGGCGGACGAAGGCAGTACGTCTTCATGTTGTCGTGCTTCAAATGTGTGTCAGATATCAGATACACGTTCATGTTTTCGCCCTCCTGTATGTAATCATCGTACCAGTCTACCATTATAGCACAACTGGCTCATCTGTCAAGGTGAAAGTTGAGAGTTCGTTCAAGCAGGTAAACTTCGTCCCCTTCCACTCGAAGGTGCTGTCGACGTGGTAGTGCCCGAAAAACCAGTGCTCCGGCTGGTGCACATCCAACATCTGTTGCAACACAGAAGCGGTGCGGCTGCTCATGCACTTTAACTTCTCGTTGCGGAAGCCGGGGATGACCACTTCCAGCATGTATTCGGAGATGCGGCTGGGCGCTTCGTGTGTCGCGACATACTTCGGCTTCTTCTCGATATAAAGATCGAGCGCCTTCGACAGTTCCGGATAACTGATCTCCTCATCTGCCCACCAGGACTTGCCGGGCACACGCCACGCGTAGTCGATAGAGAACGCGCCGCCTAGATAGAAGAGGTTCAGTTCTTCGCAAAATCCGTAATCGCCCAGGTAGCCGATAGTTTGTCGGCACTTCGCCGGGTCATCGTGGTTCCCGCGAATCCAGCCGTGATCGCCGTTGGTCATGATATCTGTGTGCAGACCGGGCACGCCAGCAAATCCCATGCCCATATCGCCTAATTGCAACGTGCGCTGACCCGCGTACTTTTGGCGCAACATCTTCTGATATCGTTCTGTCTTGCCGTGCACATCGCCGATAAATGTGATTCTCATATCGCCTCTCTGTATTCAACCGTGTCGTCCATCGCGTGTGACCAATAAATGAATTTGCGAGAACTGCTAGCGACTATCCCAGAAGTTAAACCATCTTCGGAAGTGATGCTTTCCGCTGGAAGCGGCACATAAATGCGTGGTGGTGGCGGATTGAGAATGACTCCTTCGCTGATGACCCTGGTGCATCCACACCGCGTGCGTAAAATAATCTTCATTTCTTCTCCATGTACCACTTTATAGTCTTATCGATGCCATCGGAGAGGCTGGTCTTTGCTTCGAAACCGAAAGCCTTTGCCTTCGATACATCAAGCAGGCGCTTCGGCTGGCCATCCGGTTTCGATGGGTCGAAAACAATCCTGCCTCGGTATCCTATCTTCTCCGCGATCATCTCAACCAACTGCCGAATAAGGATATCCTTTCCGGTTCCTATATTAACAGGTTCCTTCTGATTGTACAACTCCGTTGCCTTCACGACGGCCTCTGCCGCATCCTCGATATAAATAAACTCGCGGCTGGCGCTGCCGGTGCCCCACACCTCGATACTCGGTAAGTCTTTACTCTTAGCATCCACCATCTTCCGAATCAGCGCGGGCATCACATGAGACGTGTACAAGTCGAAGTTATCGCGGGGGCCGTAGAGATTGACCGGGAGCAAGTGCACAACATTCAAACCGTACTGCTGACGATACGCGTACCCTTGCGCAAGCAGAGCCTTCTTCGCGATTCCATACGGCGCGTTAGTCTCCTCCGGGTAGCCGTCCCAAAGTTCTTCCTCTCGAAACGGGGTCTTAGCAAACTTCGGATACTCGCATATCGTCCCGATTTGAACGAACTTCTCTACTCCCCACTCTCTGCTTCTCTCCATCAAAAGCAAACCCATCATCATGTTGTTAAAGAATAGCTCCGCTGGGCGTTCCTGATTCAAGCCTATGCCCCCGATATGCGCGGCGTTATGAATGATGATATTCGGGCGGAAGTCTACGAACATTTCCGAGACCCCCCATACTGTTCTTAAATCGTATCGAGAAGAGCGGGGGACGCCGATGTTGGTCCAGCCGCTGCTTTGAAGGGCCTCCACGATATGAGAACCAAGGAAGCCACCGCCGCCCGTTACGACAATTCGCTTATCTCTCATTTTTGTAATCCGCCTCTACCATCAGGTGTGCCAATTTGGGCATGAGTATTTCTGGCTCCCAGCCGAGTACACGCCTTGCCTTACTCGCGTCCCCGTGCAAGAGATCAACCTCGGCAGGCCGGTAATACTGCGGGTCAATCTCGACATGCTTTGTCCAGTCCATATCTAAAGAGCCGAATGCTACCGATAGAAAATCTGCGATAGACCACGTATACCCGGTAGCCAGTACGTAATCGTCCGGCTTATCTTGTTGGAGCATCCGCCACATCCCCTCCACGTATTCGGGCGCGTAGCCCCAGTCGCGCTTTGCTTCCAAATTACCGAGAAATAGTTTGTCCTGCTTGCCTAAGAAAATTCTAGCAGCGGCCTTCGTTATCTTTCTTGTGACGAAGTTTTCGCCTCGACGCGGTGACTCGTGATTAAATAGAATCCCACTGCATGCGAAGACATTATAACTCTCTCGATAGTTGACCGTGATTGAGTGTCCGTACTGCTTCGCCACACCATACGGACTGCGGGGGTAAAATGGGGTATCTTCGTTTTGTACGACGGTTCGAACTTTACCAAACATCTCGCTGCTGCTCGCTTGATAGAATCGGATACTGGTCCCACGGCAGGCCTCTAGCAAACGAAGGGTACCGAGGGCCACCGCATCGCCCGTATATTCGGGCGTCTCGAAGCTGGTCTTCACGTGCGATTGAGCCGCTAGATTATAAATCTCATCCGGCCTTGTCTCCCCGACGATACGAGTCAACGAAGTTCCATCCGTCATATCGCCGTAATGCAACCACAGTTTACCTACGATGTGGTCGATACGACTGGTATTGGCTGTGCTGGAACGGCGCACTAAGCCGTGGACTTCATATCCCTTGCTTAGTAATAACTCCGCTAAGTACGAGCCGTCCTGTCCCGTGATGCCTGTGATAAACGCGCGCTTCATAGATTCACCTTCTGTAAAAGCCATGCTGTCTTCTTTCGGTGGTACTCGGGCGTTTGGTGGTTCCAGTTTGAGCCGGAGCGGTAATGCAAGATCGTCTTATCTCCCAAGTGAAGAACCTCGTACGCGGACGGCTGAAAGTCCACCGATGGGTCCTCATAAAATGATTCCGGGCCGATGTGCATTATACGGGTCGGGTGCTCTATAAAATAGCGGTAGGTCTGTCCGCCCACATCTACGGGCACCCCGTCCACTTGACCGCACCACCAATTGAGCGTCTCCGGCTGTTCCAGCTTATGGGGGTTCGCGAGAATAATCCCATTCCACGCGTAGCGGATGTGCTCCCTAGCTTGGGACACAAAGCAGAGATCGTGCTCCTTCAAGTAGTCCGTCAGCGTGATCGGTTCCACCAAGAACATGTCAGAATCTAAAATACAAATCGGGCCACTCTCTTTCGATATCCTCTGCCATGCCCAACAGAGTGGGTATGCGCAGGCCACGTTCGCGTTATGGTACATCCCGTTAGAAAGGAACACAGGACCCACACTGTATTGAGCCGCGCTCTTGGTGAGCAACTCGTCCCTTCCGATCTTTATCTCGTTCAAAGAGAGTCTGGCGCACTCTTTCGTGATGCTGTCGCGACTACCCGGGTGTTGATCGAAGGCGGCGTTGTTGAACACCGTGAATTCGAAATCTTCCCGAAGATACTTCCGGAAAGACTTCAGTTGTAATTCGATAAAGTCCGGACGCTTATGGGCGAAGGTGAAAATCTTAAGCATGCCTCTCTCCCAGCATGATGTAGGCCGCGTGCAGCAGCGCATCGATCTTGTTCAAATATGTGTGCTTCTCCGCAACCTCGTCCATCAGCGCGTGCAGTTGCTTCAACCCTATTTGGGGCAATTGATCTTTGGCGTCATAGAAGAGTTTGTAGGTGTCGGAATTGCATATCAGCCTATTCCCGAATAGTTCATTCACGTGCGCGCTGTTGGTCACGCCGTATTGACCGTAGCTGATGTTTTTGAAGATGCGGCAAGGCGCGTAACCCATTTGAACTTGATACGGCGGACAGATGGCGGGGGCGATATACGACTCTTGAATCAGTCGAATATTCTCCTCCACCGAAATCCCCGGCTTGTGTGAATTACCGTAGCCGCCGACAGTTTGGAAATAGATTCCGCTCTCCCCGCAGGCCCTCTTGAATGGGTTTATGCCCGTGTCGTAGTAACCGCCCACGCTGCCAACGTATGTGATAACGCGGCTGTCACTTCGAAAGACTCGGTTCGGCTTATTCGCTTCAATCTCGTGAGGAAGTAGATCGGTGCCCCAACGAAACATGACGGAAGCGAAGGACTCCCACGGCTGGGACGAGTAAAACGCGTCGTCTTCAAATAATTTGACATGCGAGCCCAAGTCGGTCATAGACGAGTAAACTCCGTAGTTTAAAACATCGAGCCCGACCAGATAATCCTTATACTTCTTATCGATGTTGTGGACCGCGTACAGGCAGTCCGCGCGTTTCGGCAGACCTAGGGGACTCGCAACATCCACGGTCAAGAAGATGGTATTACTAAAGTCCACTTTGCTGGTATCGCTCTCGGAGTCAATCCACAGTACCTGCCGATCTGGGAACCGAAACTTCAACGCGCGGAAGAACGCCTCGTGAACGTGCCCGAAGGTGTTGTAGTTGTTCTTGAATCCCCAAACGACCCAGTTACATGTTTTCAAGTTTATCATTGGTTCGGCCACAAATCCGGATGAAGTAGATGAATTAATCGCACCAGCCCTTTGTGAACTTTGGTCGCTTGAGTTATCATGCTGACTGGCTTGACGCGGTAATGGAACAGCGGCTCATTCAAAACCGCAACCTCCCAACCGCGTTTTAAAATATCCAGCCAGAGATTCCAATCTTCGTAACCGAGAATTTTCGTGCTGCCCGCTACCTCCACGAAGATCGTCTCGTAGCCGGGGGTTTGTTCGAACGCCTTTCTCCGAATTAAGGAACACACAGGCAGGTTGTTCGATTGCATCTGCGATGCCAACGTCAAACCTCTAGGAGGGATTCGGTTGTGGAGAAGGCCCTCGTACTGCATGTCGGTAGAGACGATGCCAACCTTCGGGTTCGTCATCAAAGGCACCGTACGCTCCAAGTAGTTAGGCTCAATCCAGTCGTCTGAATCCAGCGGTAGGATAAATTCACCGTCGGTTGATCGGATGGCCTGGTTTCTAGATTCTGATAAACCACGATTTTCGCGATCTATGATCTGGGGACCGACGCGCTCCCCGTTAGGAAAGTACTTCCTGTGGAGGTCCCACCTCGGCTCATCGACTAAATTTTTCATATCCGCTTCCAGCAAAAACTGTTCTCTAAGGAGGTTAGTCTCCCCCACGTATGCATCCATCACCTCTAGAAGAACACGGAGAGAGCAGTCGGTAGAACCGTCGTTGACCACAGTGACATCGAAGTTTGTATACGTCTGGTTCATCGCGGATGTAACACACTGGCCGATATACTGCTCCTGGTTATACAACGGGATGATGATGTTGACTTTTCCTTTAATCATATCTTTACCCATCTCTCCGGGACGATATCTCTCGTATCTTCTGTGCCGCCCGCGAACCACTTCATCGGAGCTACCACCGTGCGGTCGCTGCGCCAGTCTCCCAGCCACGCGCCCCACCACGAATATGTGCTGTTGGCGATAATCGCATGCTTGCACTTCGACATCAGATAAATATCCACGGCCTCCTGATTCGGCTGCACAATCACCCGATTATCCAACTTCACATTTTGTGAAGTCCACTCCGGGTCCTCCGCGAACACGAAAAACTTCGCGGCGGGCTCTCTTTCCAAAATCAGAGATGTAGCCCTCTGGTAGTAATCCTCCCCCAACACACCGTGAAAACTCTTATACGGCTCTTGCAAATAGTCCCCTCGACGAATGTGCAGGGCAACCGAGACGCTGAGCCTGATTTGCTCAGCTAGTTCTCTCTGTTCCTCATTCAGTTTCAAGAAAAATGTCTCTCTCAAATCATCCCGAATAGCATCGAAGTACTTTTCCGATTGCCAGTATCCTTGGAGGACATCGCCGTCTTTGATTCTGTCCACCAGTGCCTGATTATAAGACATCCCTTGCTCTCGGATCGTTACCCGGCTGCCCCTCACGCTTCTTTCGTTCACCCCCGCCCACTGATTAAGCTGGAACGGGTGATCGGGACGGAACAAGGTGGTATCGAGAATCAGTTCCACGCCTAGTCGCTTGGCCTGGGCCTTCGCCATAGCGTACTCGAACATTTGATTACCGAGTCTCCCCATGAATCGCGCGGTTATCATCTCTTTTTCTCCAACGCGAGAATCTTGGGGCTCACGTTCATGCCAGCAGCGGCCCACTTATTTCGATAATAGTCATTCGGCACATCCGGGTAGCAGTAATCTGGGGAGAGGACCTTCGCGGGTGGATTGTTTGCGAGAAACCGATTCCAGTGCGACTCATCGTGCCATACAGCCATGACACCATCATCGGCGTCTCGACCGATATTTGTGGCCATCTCAACCATTGCGAATAGATATTCTCTTGTTATCCCACCTTGAAAACCGCCGCAGTAGTACGCGGTATTGTTTTTGCAGAAGGCCCGCGAGATTGGGTTTGTTTCTGGGGTACCGCGCGTCCCTACATATCCGGGGTGCAACGTTGCAGTGATGCCGTCTGCGGTGATGTCTTTGTCTTCTACCCGATCTACAAACAGCATATCCGCGTCTATATAGAAAACATAGTCGTACGATTTGAATCGGTGACTACATCTTAACATTGTGTCATAACGGAACAGCGTCTCCTTAGGAAAGCCTTTCGGTTCCGTCTCTGAAACCTGGGTGTAGTTATCGAAATCTTCCGGGCCGTCTGTAATCACGAACGGGTGCGCCTCCGGAAAATGGATGGCCGCTGATGCAAACATCTTGCGGGCGAACTTCCGGTACATCTCGCCGGTCGCGATGGTAACGAGGAGGATGCTCACTTGCCGTGCTCCTTATGCATCTGGTCCATCCAGCCAAACTTCAAGTCGTAGCCTGAGTTATATTGCGCTGAAGGGAAGTGCATCGAATAACTTCCGGCAGGAAGGTCCAACGCGGTAAACTCTTCCTTCGCCAGTCCCTTCGCTAGTAACTGCCCCACCCACAAGTCTTCGGCCCAGCTTGTTGGGTAACTGTCGGCGACTAGCCCGAAGGCGTTTCGAGAGAGGAAATACCCGAATCCACCGCTGGCCCAAGGGTAGCAGTTATCGATTGGTTCCATAACCCCGTTTCGACCCACGGCAACGTAAGGGAACGACACTCCTATCGGCTTGCTGATCTTCCCCACGTAATCGTAACGCTGGTAGCCGCAAGCGAGCAGTTTATCCGCCTTCACGTACGTGTCGGTGTCGCAGAGAAAGATATGGTCGACGTTTTTCGGATACGTCCAGTGACAAATCGCGCGCGTCTTAAATGGTAGGCTGTGATAATCATCCGCCGAGTCTATCGTAATCTCGTCACTTTGAAGGGCCTCGGACCTGCTCTTCGGGTGCTTATCTATCGGATTACCGTCGTGTCCGAGGAAGAATCGCACCAGCACACCTCGTTGTCTCAAGGCGTTGCCCCACGTACCACGGATGGCGTTGTGAAAACCGGCGTCCCGGTCACGCCAGCAGGATTTAATCCCGACGAGTAGCATCGAACCTCCCTAGAATGCGATCTACAATTATACGCCCGATCCCAACACTAACCTGGAAACCCGCCGCGCTCTGGTGCCCGCCGCCGCCAAAACTTTTCGCAATAGCACTGACATCCACATCGCCGCCCTTCACGCTGCGGAGAGAGAACTGAATCTGTCCGTCTCCGCGTTCGAACCATGCGAGCCCGATCTCGTGACCGGCCTTCACCAGTGCATTGCCTGCCTCACTCACGCCCGCGTACGGGATGTTGAGCACGGCGGTGCGGTAGTTGCGGCCTTCGAAGACCAGCACGCCCTCCTGAGCCTCCGCGACTACAGAACGGGTATAGTATTCGATATAACTGCGAACACCGATACCTTGGCGGATAGCTGCGGTCGGTTCCATCCGGTCGGGGTCTGTGATACGCTGCCACTCTTCCACGGTGCGCGGCTGCACCATCAAGAACGCGTTAATCTCCTCGGAGCGGGGCAGCGCCCAGTTCCAAAGGTCTTGATCCTCCGTGTAATTTACCCACCACGGACGAAAAACGCTCAATGGGTCCGCTGGATTCCATATCTCTGAATCCTTTCCGAAGAGATAATCCCACGCGAGTCCCGCGCCGGAACGCTCCATGTCAAAGGTCGCGTAATTCGCGCCTTCCAGTGCGGCCTGGGCCGTCTTGTGGTGGTCGAGAATACGGAAGGACTTTGCGACCGAATTCAGGTGGTCGTTCAACTCGCGGGTGCGAAGAGAGTAATCGACCATCAGCACATCTTTAAGATAGCAGGCCTGATAAAGAGCGCCGAGTTGCTCCTCGCTTAGCCCGTGGTTCAACGGCATCAGTTCTGCTTCCGGGTACTTCAGCTTGCAGATAAATGCGGCGCACCAGCCATCCGGACAGTTGTTGTGATAAATGATGATGTCCATTACTTTACCAGACGGAACGCTTGCAGCGCGATATCGGCCTTCGCGATGCGGTTATCGTTGTCGGCCCACAACACTGTCAGCATAACGGTGAGATTTGAGACAGCGCTGACCACTACCATCTTAGGTCCGCCACTCTTCAACTGCACGACTGAACCGATTGTGATTGCTTTTTGCTTCTTGGCTTTCATATTGTTCTCCTATTTTACTTCCTCGTCGAATCCGTAGTACTTCTTAATCCCGCGCTTCTTCATAAAGAGCGCGTGGCCGTCCCAGCAGCGGTTGCGGAAGCGATGGTAGGCCGGGTGCTGCTTACTGGGGTCGCTAGGCTGCTCGTTGATATTCGCAAGCGATAAATACGCGACAACCATGTCCGCTTCTTTCAAATCGAGGAACCAGTCCGCGTGTTCCCCACCGATAGGGCGGATAGTCTCATCCCACTTCACCGTTCTTAACACACTGGTGCGCGCTGCGAAGTAGTTCGGGCCGATGTCGATCTCCCAAAGAACGTGAGGCCTCAACATAATCGGGGGCGTTTGCAACATGTCGAGACGGTGTTCCTTGATGTACTCGCCCGGCTTGTACTCAAGATAGCCGTGATAGTCGCGGTTGTTGTGTCTGCCGACCACCACATCGATGTTGGTATTGTACTTCAACACCTTCGTCATCTGCACGATGCCTATGCGAGCCTCGCGGGTGGAGAAATCGAAATCATCTGAGCCCATCAACGTATAAGGAGTCCGTACGGCCTGGACTCCGAAGTTGCGCTTCCCGGTCAAGCCGGTGTCGTAGGCCATCGTGAGCCATGAATTCCATAACCCTGCGAATTCCGGCGCTACTCCATCGTCCGACACGACCACCACGCTGCACTCCGGCAGATTCTTAGCGATGCCCTCCAGACAGGACTTCAAGTAGCCCCTGCGGTGGAAGGTCGGGATGACGATTGTGAGGTCTTCGAGTAACATTAAGAGATTGGTCCCTCTCCTTTGAGGTTTCTGATTTTAATTCTCTTCCCCATCTCTCTATTCCAGATAGCTTGATCGAACATGGGATAGAATGTCTGCTTCACGGTCACGTCATATTCGGCTGGGTCTAAACAACCGCCCGGCCCGTACACTCTGGTTCGAAAACTATACCACGGCCCCTTGGAGAAAAAACCGGGCGGCTTCTCTGAGTAGGATGTTTCCGGCTGAATCTCTTTCGGTTCCACGTGAGTCTCTAGCCACTGCTTGATTCCCTCCATCGCTAACTGGCGGTATTTCTTAAGCAGCGCGACAGAGTCAATCTCTGTTACCGCGTGGAATTCCCAGTTCATGCGCGGTTCCTTCCCAGCTTCAACCCGCGATTTGTGCGGCGAGCCTGGTCTCGACGGCGACGGTATGCGCGATCACTCAATTCTCGCTCCTTCCGAAGTTCTCTAGCCGCGACCACTCGGGCGCGCTGCAAGTTCTTCTCGAAGGTCTCCTTATCTGTATCGGTAATAAAGCCTAGTCGTTCGAAGACTATCCGGGTCCGTTGAATGAACTGCAACTTCACCTTGGAATGGTGCGGATGGAAGCGCTTCTTCACAAATTGAGCAGCACCGACGATCTGCTTCAATCGGGGGCGTTCTCCCGGCTGCACGGCGGTGCGATATGCCGGGACCAGATGAATCTCTCCGGTCTCTTCGTTCACTTCCTCTCGAAACAGTTCGTAATCTCCCACTCGATAAGTGAACTTCTGCTCGCACTTTCGTTCGTTTACGCGGTGGCGCATCTTACAAATCTGGCAGTTCACCATCTTGCCCAGTTCCGGATGGCGTTCGGAGAAGGAGCGCTGGCGGATGATACCGAGTGCGGCATCCACCGCTGCTTGGAGTTCAGCAGATACCTGAAACGGCTCCGGCTCAACTTCGGGGATTTGCGGAATCTGTTCGTCGGTCATATCTTCCTCCCGAAATCATACTTGCGGCCTTCCCCGGTCTTCGGATTATCTTCCGGTTCCGGACCCACGATAAAGGACGTCAAAGTTTCGTTCGTTAACCGCCCGTACTCTTCGATGCGCTCTTGGGCCTCTTTGTTATCGTATACGTACGCGCGTTCGATGTGTGCCTTTTCAATTGTCGCCACACGAGGCGTTTTCTTTTTTAAAACAGAGCTACGTTTTTTCTCTGTCTTGTCTTCCGGTAAGGCGCTGATGAGGACGATGTCGTTGTTATACGTGTTCCAAACGACGTTATCAATAATGACGCCCTTACCGTTACAGTTTGCGCAGTTCGCGATAGTCTTATCACCGACGCACATTGGACAAACGACTTCCGCGTAGCCGGAAATCCTCTTCACAACGACCCAACTGGCCTCTCCGTTCTTGACCATCTTGGTCGCTTTATCGATTGAAATAAATTTACGGCATCTGCATTTTGGGGCGGGCGGGTCTTTCCTTTCTTCTGCGACGTCGATCTGGCCCGCGCAGTGGTGTATACGAATCATGGGTTCCTTTGGATTTTACAACTTCCCATAGAAGTCCGGTGAGCCCCACTAGTTTTTGGGGCGGCTGGGCGGGCGATTGCTATACGGCCCTTTGGCGTTTGCTTTCATACCCTTAGAGGCGAGGCTGATGTTCTCTATTAACCGACAAACAACCTTCGGACGCATCTTCGTGTGAGCGCATATCTGCCCTCTGGTCATCAGCATGCGGTAATAAAGCTGAATAATTGTCGCCCAACGAGCGGCACGCCGTCTTTGGATCGGGTTGGTTCTTAACTGGGGGAATGAGCGCATCAGCATCTGCTGAATCTTCTTATTGCTCTTTGCCCACTCCGGTGTAACCCGATCTGACCTGCGCATCTTGATGATCTGGTGCCCGCCCGTCATAAACGGGTCTTGACCATCGAAACTACCGCGTAGTTCGCCGAAGGTGTCGCGATCATTATTCATTCTTTTTCTCCTTGGTCAGTTCTTGAATCTCTCCCCAAATCTCCCTCTCCACGTCCGTATCCTCTACCTCGCCCTGCCGCTTGATGTGCGTTGTGCCAACGGGATGCGCGGAGCGCTTCAAGCCCTTGTCGAACTGGTGAGTTTGGAATCGCACCTTGTCCTCGTTCCGCTTCGTGTGCTCCCGGCAGGTGTACCTCGCGTTCGGTGAGAGTTCCTCCGGTGTTTGAATCGTTGCGGGGCATCCTTCTCCTGCGCATTTTATGGTTGCCATATCATTCCTCGATATCTGGGTCCGCGAAGATATCTACGTCCTCGTCGGACTTGATGAAATTTAAATCCTTGAACTGCCTGTCATTCAACACGAAGGCACGGAAGTACGGGTCCGTTCGGTTGTCGTGCGGGTAGCGCACGCCGAAGGTATTCTCGTAATTGCCTGAGTGCCACGCGTTGACAATGTTGATGATTTGACGTTGTGCAATCTTGCCCGCATCTTCCGCCGACTCCACGGTCACGAACCCGGCATTGAATTGCAGGCGCTGCTTGGTGACTGCTTCCTCCTGGGCGAATGTGCCGTTCTCTTCCAACCACGCGGCGCGGCGCTCCTTCGCCGCCTTAGTCTGTTCGGTCTTTCCGTTCTTCTGCCCTTGCACCCGTTCCATCTCCTCAACCATGAAGTCGTTCGGTAGCAACCAGATTCCATCATCCTCTACCATCGCGACCACGGCTTCTTGTCCGGCCTTCAAGAACCCGGCATCTTCCAAGAGTGTGACTGAGTACCCTTTTTGCACGGTAAGCCCCTTCTTAACGAACCAGAGGAGACCCACGTCTCGTATGCCTGACAGCCACGAATATCGTCTAAGCTGAGTATCATAGGCGGCGATCCCGTACTGCTCCGGGAAATCGTTGCCAGCAGTCTTAATATCGATGATGATAGGTCGGAAGGCACCGTACTCCGGGAGCCAGTTGAGTTTAGGGAGAAGCGGGTGGTCAGGTTCCACAAACGCGACAATATCGAGTTTCCCTGCGTCTTCAATTTCACCATAATTCGGGTCTCCCGGAAATACTTCCTTCGAGTACTCCCTTTGAAAAACAATCTGTCCGCCGAGAGGAATCGGCAGACTGGGCTGTTTGATCGCGTACAGCTTCAACCAATCGGTGCCGATGCGGGCGCATGTCGCCCAGTCTCGCTCGACCTTGGTGTACTGTAATTCCTTGTTCTCTGAGAAGGGCTGCCACTGATTGATGAAGTGCTTGATCGCGGCGTCCCGGTCGCCTCGATTCTCGTGGTAGTATTGAATGGCGGATTCGAACGCGCGGCCCAGTTCGAAGCGGGCCTTGGTGTTCTTTTCCTTCCAGCCGTGGATTTTTTGCAGCTTGTACTTCAACGGACATTCATCGAATGTGTTGCCCGCCGAGTACGAGTGCTTCCTCCACGGCTGTCCCTTCGCGTTAATGTAGAGGAAGGCCATTACTCGCCCTTGAAACCGATGGTGAAGCCGGTACTCCCGGCCTTATCGCCGACCTTGGTCATGCGGAAGACTTCCTTGATGTTGCCCTTCAGTCGGCGCACGGTGTCGTCGAAGCTGTGGCCGAAGGCGAGCATTGATACTGCGACTTCTCGAAGGTGGGCCATGCCCAGCCCGTCCGTGCCCTTCGCGTAACTGTCGATTTCCTGGTCACTGGCGTGTCCTCGAAATAGACGCTCCAAGTAGATGCGGCGCGCACTCTCCACAGGCGGGTTCAAGCCAATCACCAAGTCGAAGCGACCCGGGCGCTTCAATAGCCTATCTTCCAACAAGTCCGGCTTGTTCGTAGTCGCCACGTTGATGACGTTGCCAATCTGCTTTTCGCCGTCGAGGAAGGAGAGAACGTTGCTTTCCGTCTCCTTATTCTCCGTCAACTTTTCGATATCTTCGAAGATACACATAATGGGGCGATTCGGTTCCACCTCACGTAGTTTCAGTAAGATGTCTTGGTCGTTGTCGATATCTGTGATAGAGAGTACGATGCCGCCGCGCTTGATGATTTCATTCGAGAGTAGGCGGATGATGCTGGTCTTGCCGCACCCAGCGGGTCCGTAGAACATCACGCCGCGCTTGAAGACCAAACCAAGTTCTTTGAAGAAGTCTTCCCTCCCCCAGAATTCCTCGATCTGAGTGAGCACATAATCCACAGGCGTGCCGGGGATGAGCAGTAATTCATCCGAGGGGAATGCAATCTCGCGAAGGTAGGTGTTACCATCGGGGTCCTCCCGGCACTCGTAAACGGCAGCCGGAATCGTGTCATGCGTTACCAGCGTAGGATAGAAGCGGTCCTTCCTCTTCGCCCAGTGTGAGTAATTCTTTTCTTTCTTGTCGGCCATGTCACTCTCCTTGGATACTTCTGCCATCCTTTTGTTCACTGCGTCGTAAAGTTTATCGCCTCTGTAATTACGGGCAACGTAGTATTGATACCAGTACAGCCTACCCCTCGGCGGCATCGTCTTCTCCGAATACTTCTATGTCCTCTACGAACTGATTTAAGAACTGGCTGCGATTATTCGAGAAGCTGATCTGTAACTCATCCGCCGCACGAGAACAGGCCACGAAGAAGATACGCTCCTCCTCCAGTAACTCCCCGTCGCGATGCGGCATGGTGCCCTGTTTGCAGCCGACTACATACACGTGCTTCCACTCCCGGCCCTTCGCTTGGTGCACAGTTGAGAGAGTTAGAATCGGCTCATTCTTAGTACGACGCATGTGTGTAATCTTGCGCATCCATTCGAGAAATTCAAGCACACTCATCGGCTGACCCGTTGCCTTGCTCTTCCGCCCGGCCATCCGAACGATGTCATTCAAGTTTTCGAGGGGGTCCTTCTCCATCGGATTGCTTCTAGTGTTGGCGTAGCGATGTACCATCCCGTGCTCTCGAATCAGGTCCCTCATAACCGTTGCAGCGGGTCGCTGGTCCATCAGCCTCTCTTTCGTAAGTTCAATCAGATGCTTCACCTCGTTCTCTTGCCACACGTTCTTCTTGCCGAGAATTTCGGCCTTGATATTGCGGCTCATCGCCCGGCGCTGAATCAGTTGAAGCTGGCGGTTGGTACGCGCCAAGATAGCGGAATCTTCCACTATCCCCCGCTCCGTGATATCGTTCAAAACTTCGTTGGCCTCCTCGTCCTCGGTGAGGTATTCGATAAAGCGAACACCCTCGCCTACCGGACGGGCCGACTTCATGTGGGACGCGAGGCCGTTATCGACGGGTAGAATCTTTCTGAGGAAGTCGACCAGTTCCGGGGTAGAGCGGTAGTTCGTACCCAGAAATAGCGTCTTCGCCCCTCTGAAAGTCTTACCAAAGTTCGTGAGATTTCCGGATTGAGCAGAGCGCCACTCATAGATAAGCTGATTCTCATCTCCGACGACGAAGATGTTTCCGCCGTAAAGTAACTGTAATAGACGGAATTGGGTTGTGTCTGTATCTTGACACTCGTCGACAGCGATGTATTTTCTTTGATTTCGAGTACGGACATTTTCATTCCCCTCCAATAACTTCACGGTCTCCTTCATCAGCGAGTCGAAATCAAGCCAGCCTTGCTCCCGACTCTTTTTCTCGTAATCGCGGTAAGCCATCGCGTAAAAGTAACCGATGCCCTGGCTGTACTCCTCTTCCAGCGCCTCATCGGGAGAGACATTCTCGGCCTTCCATTCAGAGATGCGGTCGGACAAGGCGTGATAGGAAGTAATGGGCGGATAAATCTTCAACAGTTCCTTCATCAACATAAACTGTTCACCGCGCACAGGAATGATTGTCGGCACGGTGGGGAAGGGGATGTGAGTGCGTTCTCTCTTCATGAGGTCTAAACAGAAGGAGTGAAAGGTGCGGAAGACTTCCGATGAATTGAGCAGGCCGACACGCTCCACCATCTCGGTCGCCGCTGCGTTCGTGAATGTGAGATTCAAGATATCGCGGTCTGGTATGCCGCGCGCCCTCATGCGGAGGTAGCGCTCCACCAGCACGCGG
>Ga0210394_10004645_pt1 | contig 15877 bp, 18 predicted proteins | sample IncBWC12MmetaG_FD_160121 | JGI IMG/M metagenome (GOLD analysis project Ga0210394, IMG submission 160121) | Forest soil microbial communities from Barre Woods Harvard Forest LTER site, Petersham, Massachusetts, United States - Inc-BW-C-12-M | ecosystem: Environmental > Terrestrial > Soil >... | reverse complement strand
TCCTGCTTCACGGATACAACGTCAAATGACATTTTTCCACCCGCGTCCATTTCCCATTGGGGTATCGAAGGCTGGGCCGTCGGCGTCTGGCCTGCTTTTGATTGAGCACCGACGGGATGCGCTACCGCACTCGCAAAGAGAGCTACGGCAAGCGCGACCAACGAGGGCGTGGTGAGACGGGATCGGCAGTTCCGCACTTTGGCCTCGCTCTCGCGAATCGTACGCCTCTCCTGCCCTCGGCACAACGCAACAGAGCAGACCCTGCACCACCGCGACAAAAACCAGTCGGAAGCAGATCCGGGGTGGCTGAAGCGAGGAGCTGGCGAACCTCGTCAGAGCAGCCGAAACGTAACTTCAAGAGTCGTGAGCGCGGCGACAGGCTTGCCACCCCGCCCGATCGCAGGCTTGAATTTCCAAGTCCGCACGGCCTCGATCGCTTTCTCTTCAAGTCCGAGGCCGGGGCCTTTCACGATTTCGATACCCGTGGCGCGGCCGTCCGGCGTGACGACAAACTGCAGCATTACGACACCCTGATATTTCGCCTTGCGGGCGTCTTCAGAATACTGCGCTGGCGGGCAGTAGAGGCAAGTAACAATACCGACGCCGTCAGTGCCCGCGCGAAACACCTGGCCTCCGTATCCGCCGTCGGAGCCTGGGCCGAACCCGGGGCCATCTCCGTCGCCGATTCCTCCGTTCGCTCCATTGCCAATTCCGCCCCGGCTGCCGGGTCCGCTGGAAGCGGTCAGTATCGCGGCCAGCGGGTCGCCAAAGTTGGCGTCGTTCGTACTGGGAGCCTTCAGGTCCGGAGGTCCGAGCAGAGTTGGCTCAGAGGGTAGCTTCGGATCGGGATTGCGTGGCACCGCCATCGGCGGCGTGATCTGCGTCATACTCCAGCGCGGCAGCTTTCCGCGCGAAGGAGGCTCGGGCATTCGTTCGCCGCCCCCGCCTCCGCCACGCGCTATGTCTTTGCCGGCCGGCAGCTTCAATGGGTACGACGAAGGGAGGTAAGTCACATCGACGCTAGGGGACTGCGCTTTTTGCTGGATCGTGTGCGCGATGGGCACGAGGATCAGTACCGCCAAGAGCGCATGCAAGCCCAACGAGACGGCCTGCGACCGGCCGAACAATCTATCCTTGGCGAACAGAGGACGTACCGCGACTGGTTTGCTGCTTACCTTCAGCGGCGGGAGCTGGGGCGGCGCGATGGCGTCGCGCAGATTGCGCCAGAACCCTTGCGCGATCAGTCGCGGATGCGGAGAGAACTCCGGTGCCGGTCCAGCCGGAAGCTGAACGCCGGACGATTCTAGGTTGCGAACCGTTGGGCTGATGCGGAATTGCTGCATAAACGTAACGCTGAGAAGCGCTCAGGATCTTAGAAACCGGATTACCCTCAAAAGATGCCCGGCTTCCTAAAGCTGACCTCCTACCGCACCGTTATACCCTGCGAGCTTACAGGCACGGTTTCGATTGCCTGCTTATCGTGCCGATGGGATACTCAGTCGCCTCCTATGAAACTCGATGACTGCCGCCGCTTCTATGCCGAGGAAGTCCAGTTGGCCGCCAACCTCGATTCACCCGCTCTAGTCGAGGCGTTTGCCCGTGTACCACGGGAGAAATTTCTCGGTCCCGGGCCTTGGCAAATTGCGTTTACCAGCTTCGTGCTGGGCGGGACAACCTACAGAACGATTGACGACCCGCGCCATCTCTACCACAACGTGCTGATAGCCCTCGATACCAGTCGCGGCCTGAATAACGGGCATCCGAGTTCCCTCGCGCACTGGATCAATGCGCTCGATCTGAAGACTGGTGATCGCGTCTTCCACCTGGGCTGCGGTGTGGGCTATTACACCGCGATTATGGCCGAGGTGATTGGGCCTCGCGGGAGCGTGGTCGCCAGCGAAGTAGATTCCGATTTGGCGGCCCGCGCCCGGGAAAACCTGGCCGGCTATCCAAATGTAACCGTGCACGCCTGCGACGGCGCGGCGTTTGATACGGGCACATGCGATGCCATGTTTATCAATGCTGGAGTCACGCATCCGCATCTGCCGTGGTTGGAACGACTGGGCGAAGGTGGCCGCATTGTGCTGCCGCTCACGGTCGCCCGGGGTGATACGGGGTATGGTATGGGTGTAATGTTGAAGATCATTCACGATCACGGACACTTTGCTGCCCAGGTCGTCAGCGATGTAGCGATCTATTCGTGCACCAGCGTGCGCGATCCGCGATTGGAGCCGCTCATAGGGAAGGCACTCGCAACAAAAACTCTGCTGAAATTGAAGTCAGTGCGCATGGACCCGCACCAGCAAAGCGACACCTGCATCCTGCACGGAGAAGATGTGTGCCTGAGCAGCACTGAACCAATAGCAGGTCCCGACACGCGATCCGCCAACTGATTCCCGATGGCCGCATGCCGGGAGGAGGACTTCTCGGGAATTGCGACGACAACCATGCTTGGCCCAAAGGCATCACTGGAATAGGCAGCACCGAAATTCCAGCCTATTGAGGAGCACGCTTATGAAAGAGACCGTTGACTCCCAAGAGTTGATTGATCGCGTCAGACGACTCGAAAGACGAAATCGTATCTGGAAACTCGGTGGGATCGTTGTCTTGCTCGCGTTTGCGTTGTCATTGGCTGCTGGTGTTAAGGCGCTACAGAACGAGCAGAACGGCCAAACGCCTTCCAAATATAATGAAGCTCAGAACTTCGTATTGCGAGACGCTGTCGGTAACAAAATCGGTGAATGGGTTGTGAAAAATGGCAGCGTCGAATTGTCTACCCAGACTTTACCGATTCCGAATGCGCCGATTGTGCCGATTCCGCGTGCGCCGAACGGGCAATCGGCCGCCGTGCCGATTAAGGCTCAGCTCGCGCTGAGAGACGCAGCCGGGAAGCAACTCGGTGAATGGGTTGCGAAAACTGGCGCGGTCCTTGAATGTCACGATGCCACTGGGAAGTTGATCTGGTCAATGCCTATGAAGGTATTTGACCAGAGTGGTCAACACCTAAAGGCACAACCAGAATTTCCGTGATGTCCTCTTTCATGCTTGGGCTGGAAGCATTGCCGTTAATTCGGCGAAGGCTCCTCCACATGATCCACGACGAGCACATCGACGAGTCCAGTTGTTGATTCCAGTTTGATCCCGAGTTGCTCTTGCAGCGCCTCCAGAAACGTTGGTCCTGTCGGGTCGGGAGTAAAATTCGCATTGGGCGGAAGGAACGCCGGACGCACGTCCGGCGTCCACTCGACGACGAAATCAAAATTTCCGCTGAGCCCAGTGCGATCCAATATGGGGCGGTCCAAGGTACCGAGTCCGGGCAACGAATTCGCAATAAACTCTATGGTCACATTTCGTGCCCCCGCTCGCTCCCGACCGACTGTACTGGGTTGCATAATAACGATGCCACCGCAAATGGTCGGAAACCCGCCGGGTGCTGTGGGTGGCTCGGCGGTGCCCGGAGCAGGCAGTGCGGTGGAGCACAGTGTGTTGTCCGAACGCGACTGGAGCTGAGGCCCGGTCTTCCCGGGTTTCAACAGAACAAGCGCGAATACGGGAAGCTGCCGCGTCTCGTAGTGCATCACCAGCTTGTAGCGATCCGCAAGCAAGGACTGCATCATCAGCCGCATCTGGTCTTTGGTCGGATTGCCTTCCGCCCTCGCCTGGATGTCAAACCGATCCGAAGTGGCCCACTTCGGCAATTGGGGCAGCAGGAATTGAACCCCAGCAGGCGTAACGTTGTATGCGAATAGGATGTAGGCGATCAGCGGCCAATTGGTTGCCGAAAACAGACCACCGGTGGGGGTATAAATACCCCCACGACCCAAGGGAACGTTAGAGTACGGCGGGTCGTTGGACTTGTTTGTTTTCACCGAACCGACCTCGAATGCCAGCTTCTCCTCCGCCGCTGCTGGCGATCGACCTGTTGGTGATTGGGCCTGCAGACGCGATGCAGTCATCAAGCCCAGAAAAACTGGCACAGCCAAAGCCACGATTGCGGCTGTCGGAAGGATGCGATTTCTCCAACTGCCCCGTGTTTCCTTCACGTGGTTTCGCATGTCCCCTCCGTCTTTGCTTGAATCTTAGGAGAACCGGGTGATCGTAATATCTGACCAAAGTCTTTGCATCGCCGCGCATTCCAAGGCTTTGGCGAGACCGTCATGATCTAATCGTTGGCAGTTTTATCGAGGGCGAATCGTGTTGCGCTTGTCCTTTGCGTTTCTGAACCGCCTCTCGAAGGAGGTATTCGATCTGACCGTTGACACTGCGCAATTCGTCATGTGCCCAGGCTTCCAATTGAGCCCAGAGCTTAGGGTCAATACGAAGTAGAAAGGGCTTTCGGCTCATCGACCTAACCTATCAGCTGTAGAGTGTGCCGGTGTTCAGCACGGGATGGACTTCGGATTCACCGCAGAGCACGACCATGAGATTGCTAACCATCGCGGCCTTGCGCTCGTCGTCAAGCACTAGCACCTGCTTCTCGGCTAATTCCCTGAGCGCCATGTCAACCATGCTGACGGCACCTTGGACAATCTTTTGTCGCGCAGCTATGACGGCTTCGGCTTGTTGACGCCTAAGCATTGCCTGGGCGATTTCAGGCGCGTACGCTAGGTGCGTCAATCTTGCTTCATCCACTACAACACCGGCTTTGGCTAACCGCTCCTGTAATTCGCCTCGCAGCGTCTGCGACACTTCCGCCATGTTACTGCGGAGTGTGGTTTCATTTTCCTCCCCATAATCGTAGGAATACAGGCTTGCCAAGTGGCGAAGCGCCGATTCACTTTGCGTAGAGACGTAATTTTCATAGTTGTCGACGTCAAACGTCGCTTGCGCGGTATCTTCGACGCGCCAAACAACGACGGCTGCGATTTCAATGGGATTGCCGCGCTTGTCATTGACCTTCAACTTGTCACCGTTGAGCGTCCGAGCGCGGAGCGAAATTTTGTTCCGGCCCAAAGTTTGCCCTGATATCCCCCCACTGCCTGCTTTAGTACCAGCGAGCTTGCTTTGCAGCTCTGCACCCCGCGCGAGGGCCCCGAAATGCTGGGATCCGTTGGTGTAAAACGGGTTGCCCCAGTGAAGTCCGCTAGTTCGCACGGTACCCTTATAGTCGCCGAAAAGAACGAGGACACGGGCCTCGTTAGGTTGCAAGGTGAAAAAACCCTTCGACAGAATGACGCAGGCTGGCAGGAGCAAGACCACAACAATCCAGCTCGTCGTTTGGGTCCCTTTCTCGATGGCGAAAATCAGCAACGCGATGTCGGCCAACAAGAATCCGACTAGCACAGGGAACATCAACCAGCCATTTTGAACGTGGACTGACCGCTCAGTAATAGCCTCGGCTTGCTTCAGATTTATCGTCATTATCACTCCTCGATATCAGCCGTAAGATATCTCCGTGATATCACGCTCGCGTCGGCCTGTCTACTGGTTCTTCGCCGGGTTGCCAAAGGAGGCCTCCTTCAGTTGCCTAGCTGCCTAATCCCGGCCCCTGATTGTCGTAGAAAAAACGGTCCAACCGATCAGGGGCTGCCACGTGCCCAGAGGTCTGAATTCACAGGCAGTCTATACTGTATGTCCGTCGAGGCCCCATTGACTTCCAACCGGCAACAAGTCCATCAGTTCCTGGGCAAGTTCAGACGATGGGCCGCCAGTCAATCAGACGTTCTGGCCATCGCGCTGGTCGGCTCATATGCTCGAAACGAGGCCACAGACGTTTCGGACGTAGACCTGGTAATCGTTGCCAGCGACCCGGAGAAATATCTGCAGGACACACGATGGGCGCAATACTTTGGAACAATCAGGCGTCAGCAATTGGAGAACTACGGCAAGGTCACTTCCCTGCGTGTTTGGTATTCGGGTGGTCATGAAGTGGAATATGCATTTACCGACAAAATGTGGTGTGCCTTGCCCCTCGACGAAGGCACCAAGAAGGTCATCTCTGATGGCATGCGAATTCTTTCTGAACGTGGATCAATATTGAGCCGGTTGAGGAGACCGAAACACATCTCTGGACATTCAACGTAGGCCCTTTTGTTTTCTTGGAGACTAAATCACGAAGCGAAGGAGACGCACCATGAAAATCTTTCTGGCTGCCGTAGTGGGTTTCATCTTAGGAGCGATGCTGTTCCGCACGCCAGCAGCGAAAGCGCAGGTCGGTGCGGGTGTGAATGTAAAACTGGCAAACGATCTGAATGGAAATAACTCGGTGCTGGGTTCCCGAGTCGTGGGGTTTTCCTGTGTCTCCAAGGGCCCCGGAAGCAACGATTGCTACATCGCCACGCAGTAGGCGACTATCATGCCGAAGCAACGCCGAACCCAACCTAACACGGGATTGTCTGACGGCAGATTAAGGCATCAGACCACTTAAAAACTTACACTAGGCTTTTGGCGGGCCTCTGGAGACTCAGTGGGAGATAAGGCGTTCAAGCGCTACCCCCATTGGAGGGTTTGGGGGGCTACTCTCGGCGAGTCACGCCGTCATCGGGTGCAACTCTTTCGTCGTCAACGGATTTTCCAGATCGGATTTGGCTGCGTACAAGTTGGTTAGTCGCTCGTCAAGATTTTGCGCCTCTGGAACGGCGGCGCGGAGTGCACTTTTCAGGCTATCGTATAGTGCCCGATAGGCTGGCTTCAACTCCTCCGAAACGTCGGTACTTCCTCCCCAGTTCAAGCGGTCGCCAATAGTCCGAATGACTCGGTTCGCTTCGAGGGGAGTTATATCTCCAGGCAGACCGTGTTTAACCCATTCTTGGAGAGCGCCAAGTTGCTGAATGGCGACGTCCTTTTCCAAGTCACTCATTGTGCTATTGCTGATGATTTCAAGCACCGTGTGTTCGAGTGGCTTGTCGATGGCCTCGCCGACGTTGATTATTGCTCTTGATTCTGAAAGAACAGCTTCTAGTTTAAGCGTGTAGTCGCTGATCTTGCGATGGACCATGGCCAACTGCCCGCCAGCGGCTCGTGCCGCCTCCGCAGCGGGCTTCCCTTGCCGTAGCGCGGTTCTGTACGCCTCGCAGTCTCCGGTTGCCATATTCCAAATAGCTTCGTCCACCAGAGCCTTTGCCGAATTCCCATACGTGAGATCGCGGACAGGGGATCTGACCGATGGATCTTTCAGTGCTCTTCCGACCTTCGTATCTGCAAGACTGCCTAGAGCCTCCGATGCAGCCGAGCCGTTGGGCTTTGTGCCAGGGACCTCTGGAGTTTGGGTTCGATCGACAATTTTTGCCGGGCTGTCGCCATGGGCCGATTGCGCCGTTACTGTGCGGACGTCACTAAGGGGTGCTAGCTCTTTGTTGTGACTTTCACACAGGTAAATCGGCTCACTCCCGCCCTCCTGCCAGCAAATCACGAGTGCGGTTCCATAGTCGCAATCGAGCCGGTAATGCGCAGAAAGACGCTCCGCGGGCTTCCCTGGCTGGAGCCGCCACTCAGCGCGACTTGTGCAATAGTGCTTCGGCATGCGCTAACTTTAGCCAACCCTCGACATTGGATGCCGTGGGGCCGTGAGTTTCAGCCCTCAAGTAGGCCACCTCTCCACTGAATTCTGAGATTTGAAAGCAAGGTACTACTCGAATGTGTCAATCCTGGCCGAGCGACCAGATCAATGTGTGGATTTCGGTATAGTCACGGAAATGTCTTAAAATAGGGGCCAGTCTCCGATGGAGCTGCCGGACTCACCGTCCCTGAAAATGCAGCACGAAACTTGCTTCCGTCTGATTAGGGCGCCCGTTGCACAACGACGGTGAAAATACCCATTGCGCAATCAGGCTCAGCGCCTCCGCGTTCAAGTCTTCGCGCGGAGAACTCTGTACCACCGCGCCCTGAATTTTCCCGTCTGTCCCGATGATGCCTCGGATCACCACGTCATAATCCCGCCCGCCGCGGCCTTCCTTGGGCTGTGGCACGGATTGTCCGATGGCCCGGCGGAAAGTCGTGCACAGGTGCAGGGTGGTTGCGTCGGGCGGAGCCTCCAGGACGTTGGCCGCCGCCTCCTCCAGCACCGTCATGGTCTGGGTGATCTCCAGTTTCGGAGCGCTGCCGAAGATCGCGTAGGTGATCTTTCCAGGAACGAGCGAGCCGGCAAACGGGAAGAAGTCGCTGTTCTCGATGACATCCTGGCCTAGCTTCTCGGATACCAGCGTCCCGTTGGACCCGTCTACGCAAAGCTCATTCGCCTCGCGGCTCTGCCCGACAATAGTGTCAAACTCGATGCAATGAACCGCTCGCCCGCCCACCGACTTGTCCGTGATCGCTCGTATCACGTCCGACTGGTCGAAGCGCGGAAGGTTGATCGGCGTCACGTGCATCACCGTGGCCACTTCCGGAGGAGCCAGCGCATTCGGCCGCGTCGTCACCAGGACGCTGCCTCTCCACACGTTGATAACGTGATAGGCCCCGAACGTGGTCTCCTCCCGCCGCCCCACGCCCTGGATAACCACACGCGAAAAAGAACCTTCGCGCGCCGCGGCGCTCGCGTCGAACACGCGAAACGTATCCACCCGCTCGACGTTCGGAGGGTTGGGAGTCAAACTGAGGGCTTCTGCTTTTTCTAGCAGGCCGACGGCGCGGCTACGCAGTTCCAAATCCTGAGCGGAACAGATGGCGGGGGCCACCAGGAGCATCCAGAGAAAGAGCGCGAGTGCCGCCTTCATGCATCGCCTCCAACGCGCTTGTATCCGGGCCGCCGAAACAAGGGGTAGCTCGAAGCGTACACCCACACTGTGGTATTGGGAATAGCTCGGGCCGCGCGCCCAATTGTCATCCCTGAAAGACGCCGCCGATCAGGGACCACGGCCCCGGCGATCCGAACTCCCAACATACACTCGGCCGTCACCCCGACCAACATAATGGGGCTCTCGCCCGTTTAACATGATATGAACGGAAAGCACATGGCCCGTGCCCTTCCAATCGTTCTGTCCGGCGACCCGGTCGAGCGACTGGCATCCCTGTTCGATGTCGATCACGACCGCCTTTTCCGCTTGGCGAGGCGGCTTGCACCCAGTGCCGACGATGCTCTCGATCTCGTGCAAGAGACGTTTCTAAAGGCGGCCCGACTCCCGAAGTCCATACCCATCGGCACCACCAATGAAGAGGCATGGCTCGTGCGAGTGCTCATCAACATCCGCCGTGACCAGTGGAGGAAGACATCTGTTCGCGATCGCCACGACAAAACATGGTTCGGAGGAAGCCACGTAGCGAGGGGCGGCCGGGACCCTGAAGAGGCGCTGGTTGCCAAAGACGCCGTATGGCAGGCGCTCAACGTCTTGCCTCCCCGCCGCCGGGCGATCGTCGTCATGTACGAACTAGAGGGGCTAGCCATTCCCGCGATTGCGGCGCTCCTTGGGATCAGCGCAATCACCGTTCGGTGGCACCTGTCGATGGGTAGGCGCGATCTAGCCCGAGCACTAAAGACTTATATGGGAGAAACGAATGAAAACGGTTAGAGAACTCTTGCGAGACGCAGACCCGTTGCTGCACGAACCGACGTGGCCTTCGGGCGAGCGTGACTTCCGCCGCCAAGCGGTCCTCATGGCAACTTCCGGTTCCCGCGCGCACGCCGGAGTGCGATCGAGGTCACGGATTGCTGTCTTCGCCACCGTCGCGCTAATGGTGATCGTCGTCTCGTTCCTAGGCTTGCGCGTATGGTCGCTGTTCGTCAGCGATGTCCAGGGGGCCGTTCGCTTTGAAGTGAGACTAGCCGAAGACAAACCGGCTCCTGGCCTGCGTGAAGCGAAGGTATCAGGTTCTGACCGATCGGTTTACCTTCACGATGAGGTCATCGTTGACAATGGCGACATTGCTGCGGCCCAAGTCGTTCAGGGCAGTGGCCCCTCGCGATACGCGGTCGAAGTCAAGTTCAATGCGTCCGGGGCTGAGAAAATGCGCGCAGCGACTGGGAACCACCTCGGGAAGCCCGTGGCAATCCTCCTTGATGGGCAGGTTGTTATGGCTCCTGTGGTCCGTTCACCTATTGGCGCATCGGCAGTTGTCACCGGCACATTCACGAGGACTCAGGCCGAAAGGATCGTCAACGGAATTGGGATTCAATAGAGAAGCAACGTTGTCAATTCGGCAAAGGCTCCTCCACATGGTCGATGACGAGCACGTCTACGAGGCCGGTTGTTGGTTCCAGCTTGATCCCGAGCTGGTCCTTCATAGCCTCCTGGAGAGTTGGTCCTGACTGGTCGGCCTGTACAGCTGCACCGGGCAGTGGTTGGGGTACCCATTCAATAGCGAAATCAAAAGGCCCGCTGAGTCCCGTCTGATCGAGCAGCGGACGGTCAAAGGCTCTCATCTGTCCCCCTATCACAGCCAAACCTCTCTCTATTAGGTCCCAAGTTACATTTCGAACGCCGGTTCGCAGGCTGCCTGATACGCTCGCCGTCATCGAGACGAAACCACCGTTCAAGAGACCGCAATAGGCCGGGAAGCCGCCAGGAACTGTCCTTAACAGTGGCCCGGAGCTGGGGACACCTCGGCCAGCTGACGGGGCCTCGGTAGAGCACGGTGTGCCATCTGGGAACGGCCGGAGCTGCGGCCCGGTCTTCCCAGGTTTCTGCAGTACGAGCGCGTACACGGGAAGTTGCCTCGTCTCAAGGTGAGCCGCCATCTTGAAGCGATCCGCGAGCAGAGCTTGGATCATGAGCCGATATTGGTCCTTGGTCGGATTGCCGGCCGCCCGCGCTTCGATATCAAACCGATCCGAAACGACCCACTTGGGCGCTTCAGCGCGCAGTACTTGGAATTGCTGAAATGAAAGCTTGTACGCAAAATACACATACTCCAAGAGTGGGTGATCCGTTGCCCTGAACAGGCCTCCGGTCGGAGTGAAGTTATCCGTATCGCCTAACGGAACGTTCATTCCAGTTGTGGACGGGCCAAAGGGTGCGAAATCATGTTTTACGGAAGCAACTTCGAACGCCATTTCGCCTCCGGCATCCGTCTGCCACTGGGGTACTGTCGGAGACTGAACTGTTGGCGCTTGGGCGCGTAGCCGTCCTCCAAGCAACACCCCAGTGACAACTGGCAGGGCCAACGCCACGATCGCGGCTGTTGCCAGGAAGAGTTTTCTCCTTTCAGAGTGGTCTCTCATACACAGGCCTCAATTCTCCGAGGGCCGTTCCACGTGGTCGATGACGAGCACATCCACAGGGCCTCTGGTCGATTCCAGTTTCAAGCCAAGCTGCTCTTGAAGAGCCGTGAAGATCGAAGTTCCCGAAGAATCGGGAGGCGCCGCGTCAGGACCTTGGAGTCCTGGGATTGGATTCTCCGGCGTATATTGCAGCGTAAAATCGTAGGTGCCTTTGAGCCTGGTTCGGTCGAGAATCGGACGCCCGAGTTGCCGTGAAATCATGTCCACCAGATTTGCGATCGACATGGATTTTGCTGTTAGCCTCGCTTCCCCGCTCCGGCCGATAGACAGGGTCGTGCCCCTACCTGGAGGAGGCGGCGAAGAAGGAACGCTCTCTCGCGCGGATGTTGGCGGAGGAGCCGCTGCGTTGGCCTGAATGGCCGGTGAGGCCACATCTTTGAGCTTTGGACCCCCCTTCGCCACGACTAACGAATACACCGGAAGTTCCCTCGTAGAATGAGTCACGCTCAGTTTGAATCGGTCCGCTAGCAACGACTGGACCATCTCCCTATCTCGGTCCAACCTCTGCTCGGTAGGAAGCTTCTGCAACTGTTGGGCAAGGGAATCCTCGATCTTGGCGTCGATATCGTATCCTTCGGAGTTAATCCAGCTTGGCCCTCCCAAAAGCTGAAAATCCTTACTGCTGTACGCAAATTCAATGATCATCTTTGTCGTCACGTCTGTTGCGGTTAGTCTGCCGGGACTCTGGTACGAGATGAAGCCAAGGCGAGGGTCCCCAGACGGGTCCAGTTTAATTGACGCAACCTCGAAGGATGGCAAGGGCGCATTGGCAGTTTGCGACGATTGCGCACGGACCCGCGGTGCGATCAGCACGCCTGCCAGGATGGGCACGGCCAGCGCAGCCACTGCGGCCGTCGCCAGAAAGAGCCTTCTCCATGAGGGATGGTTTCTCATGCGCAGTCCTCAATTCGGGGAAGGCTGCTCCAAGTGATCGACGGCGAGGACATCGACTGGTCCCGTTTGCGACTCCAGCTTGAGTCCAAGCTGCTCCTTCAGAGCCTCTAGAAACGTTGGTCCCGACTCGTCGGGCTGGAAGTTGGGTATGGTTTTCGCTGGCCCATTGGGATCGGGCGTGTACTCGATTGTGAAGTCGAATTTTCCGTTGAGGCCGGTCTGATCCAATATTGGCCGATCTTGGTCCAAAGCCCCGAATGAAGACACCGACAGCATGTTTGCAAGCTGTTCGATGGTGATGTTTTGTGAACCAACACTTATACGGCCGGATACGAACAGCAACCCGACGTTGCCGCAAGGAGTGAACCAACCCTCATACTTCGCTGGAGGCGGCGTGACGCCGGCGACTGGCGGTGTGAGAACGCCACACGGCATGTCGTCTGGAAGACGAACAAGGCGGGGTCCTGTTTTTCCAGCTTTTTCTAGAACGGCCACAAGCACAGGCAGTTGGCGGATTTCCGTGTGAACGACTAACTTGAAGCGACCTGCGAGTAGAGCCTGCATCATCAGCCGCATTTGGTTTAGGGTCGGGCTTCCCGGCGCACGTGCCTCGATATCGAAGTGATCAGCAGTCGCCCATTTCGGCAATTGAGACTGCAAGAGCTGTCCCTGGGCGGGCGTAAGCTTGTATGCGAAGCTAATGTACGCTCTCAGCGGGAAATCAACTGCTGAGAGCAATCCCCCGTTAGGCGGCCCTGCGTCCAGACCACTCAAGCTGACGTTCGCGTGCGCCGGACCGCTCGATACGTTCTGCTTCACCGAGGCAACGTCGAACGCCATGTTGCCCCCTGCGTCTATCTGCCACTGCGGAACAGTTGGCTGCACTGCCGCCGCTCCGCCCGTCGATTGCGCTTGTAGCCTCGGCAAATACGCAACCGTCATGGAGATACACAAGACTAGCAGCAGGGCTTGCAGAACGAAGGGCCAGGGTAACTTCATTGGCCACCTCAGAAAACTGCTGATCCGAAATTGCCGATCTGGAACGCAGTCTCAGAGATCGTACGCCTCTCCTACTTTTGGCACAACGCATTCGCCAACAGACATGCGCGAACTGTCGTGCTGGTTGTGTTCTTCGCCGCGGTAAGCATTTTCGCCCAACAAGGTCTTAACGACGACTCATCAATTCTCTGAGGGCTTTTGAACCGAATCGATCACGAGAACTTCAACCGGCTCTTTCGCGGGTTCCAATTTCAATCCAAGCTGCTCTTGAACCGCCGTAAATATTGATGGGCCGGCAGGATCGCTGGTTGTCGGCGGCGCAAGCGGTGACCCACCGGCAGGTCCTGCGCCGAATGCCTTACCCCCTGCAGTTTCGGGAGCGAATTGCAGCTTGACGTTGAAGTACCCTGTGAGACCGGTCTTATCGATGACGGGTCGGTCCGTTAGTCGCCCCAACAGCATGACGATCTGATCCATGGGGATAGCGGATGCGAGGATCGTGCCCGGCCCGGCGAGGGTCGCACCAGGAGGAGGCGCGAAGCTTGCGGGCATCGCCCCATCCGGCCCCAATGGCGGTCGCGTCCCTGGCGGCGGTAGGCCCGGCTGCCCCGGCGTCGCCTGCGGCGGATCGGCGGCAGTGATTTTGGAACCGTTCTTACTCACGGTGAGAGTGTAGACCTGGAATTCTCTTGTCTCGCGATGTGTCTTCAATGCAAAACGGTCTTCGAGCAGCGACTGAAGTCTGAGGGCCATCACTTCTGGGATATACGGTGGCGCCCAGGGCGGAATGACCGACACTTCCTCTGCCTTAGCTTCAATGCTCCACTGATCGCTCGTCATCCAGCTTTCTCCACCTGACATCTGGAAAGCCTGAAGATGATAGGCGATTGCGATCAACAGTCTCAATGGAACACCGTCGGCGACGAACCGGCCGCCCGGCTGAATCGTGATTCTCTGTCGCGCGCCCGGCATGCTGGGTTTAATCGACGCAACCTCAAATGACGGTTTCGCTTCCGCAGGCGCCTGCGAGAAGATCGGAGTTGCTGCGACTACAATTCCAAGCGCAATGAACACAAATATAAGCGATTTCATGTGCCTTCTTTCCAATAGACAGAATCAATTCGAGACAGGTGCTGGCTGCACCTCAAAATCACCGAGACGCAGGTCGTTGATCTCGAAGTCCCGCTGGATATAAGCGCGCGGCTCCAGCGTATCAACCGTAGCTTCTGACAGTGGCACGCGTACCGTTGAGAACGTAAAGTCTTGGCTCACCGGGCTAATGCCGAGGTCGGCCGGGAACGGGGAATAAGAAATCGCCCGTGGCTGTGTAGAAGACTCGACTTCTTGGGCTGTGTCTTCTGCGGATTGTAGGAAGCGATAGGACACCAGCACCGGCGGAAATCGGAACGCTGAACTGCAAATCAGGAAATAGGGTCGCCCATTGGCTGCCCCACTTGCCGAACACACACCCACGCGCGGCACGAGGATGGGACGGTCTCCAAAGGGAACACGTGCCATTTGCTGATTGCCGAACACCGTCAGATACAATGAGCCACGAACTTTCAGTGGTTCATCTTTGACCTTCCTGTAGAACGAACCGTCTACGGTTGCCTGCAGCGAAAACTTTTGTTCCATTTCGCTTGAGTACAGCATTGGCCGTTGGTCTACCTCCCACATGGTCCCATCTGGCGCTTGGAGACTTACGACGAATCCTTGAACTTTTGCCTTCATGCCAGGAGGAAGCCCCGTGATCTGCAGGGGGAGTGCGACGCGCACGCGATCATTTCTCCCTCCGGCAGCGCGAATCAACCACTTGCTGCCTGAATCGAAATCAACGTGCACCGAGGATTGGTCTAGCCGTTGCTTGGAGAACCAGGATTGAATCCTGAAGGCTGCAGACCAAGGAATCAGAGCCATTCCCGCAACCGCTAGAATCCCTGCTGCGACCGCCAAAAACCGCGTGGCGGCGGTTCTCCTCCGCGAGTACTGCCAGATGAGAACTGCCAACGTGGCGACAGCTAACACGACGAACGCGTAATAGGACCTTACCCATTCCGACCCGCCAAACCGGCCACCGAGAACGGCCTCCGGTGCGACGATCGCTACAGCCAATGCGATCACGCAAGGGACCAGGATTGCAAATATCAACTGGACGAATCCCGTGGTCAGGGCCGATAGGGCAGCGATCGGTAAAATGAAGGCCACCGTGAGCAGAACTTGGCTCCAAAGGAGACCTGGCATTTCGGCTCTGAGGGGCAATCCGTAAGCGTGAACGATTACCGCATCAGCGATCAGCTTAGGTAGATTTATGAAGGCCAGGACGAAGAGCGCTTTCGCTCCCAGCAGGCTCATCCATGAGTAGGGCCGTGTGGTCCAGAACTGGCGGTCGCCTGGCAGCGCCTCGCCGTGGATCACCCGCGCAATCAGTGTCCACCAAACTAGCGGCAACAGGAACATGAGCAGCATGCCAGCGGCGAGTCTGTTCGTTCCGGGGTCTGCCAACCATAGCGCTTGGCGTGCCCCCGTAAAAGCGAATCCCGCAATCACAGAAAGCGCCACAGCAATTTCGAACCGAAGGTGGCGGATGTCCTTTTTGAAAATATGAAGTGCTTGTCGCACGTTTATCTATGCCGCCTTTCGGCCGGCCTTGGCCAGCGTTACGAAAATCGCCCGGAGCGCCATGGGATTCGCAACGATCTGGTGAACATTTCCGAACAAGCGGCGAGCTTCGGCGACTGTGCGTTCCTGATCGAACTGCGAATCGACAAAGCGGACTACCGCTGCCGAGTGCTCTGCGTTCAGCCAGGTTGTTGGCCAGGATAGATCGGA
>Ga0210394_10004644_pt1 | contig 15878 bp, 12 predicted proteins | sample IncBWC12MmetaG_FD_160121 | JGI IMG/M metagenome (GOLD analysis project Ga0210394, IMG submission 160121) | Forest soil microbial communities from Barre Woods Harvard Forest LTER site, Petersham, Massachusetts, United States - Inc-BW-C-12-M | ecosystem: Environmental > Terrestrial > Soil >... | reverse complement strand
ATAAACTCGCCTTGCTTGCGCGGGATAACCAAATACTCATAGGTTTTTGTACCACTAACACCGCCTGTTGTAGAAACTGTTTCATTTACCTTGGGCTCGTAAGTTTCAAAACCATCGGGGAAATTAATTTTTGGAGTAGATACTAAACTGATGTTTCCTTTACCGCTAATGGTTAGCTTAAGATTTAAACTCTCGTTAGCTTTTACTTTATTGTGGTTTAATTTTGCATTAAACGAAAAATTGCCGACCGCTCCGGTAAAATTATCAGGCTTACCGGCTTCAGGCAAAGGTTGCACATCAATAGTTACAGGTTTGCTTTTTAACTTAACAACTACATCTTGTCCGCCCCCGCCAAAAAACTGATCGAAGATAGATTGTTGTTTTTTTGCCCTAATACGCACTACCCAATCTAATTCAATTGGGTCGATAGTTAATTTACCCGTACGTTGTGGAAATAAATAGGTTTGACTAAACTCAACTACACCATAAGAAACGCCATCTAAATTTTCCGTATTAATAGGAAGATTTCCTTTACGTTCTTCTGCCTTAGACCAAAATCCATCAAAGCTTGGCAGTTTGCCGTTTTGCATGCCACGATGTGTAACATTTGTGCGTGCGTAAATTTTTTGTGTAACAATTATTTGCTCACCTAAGTAACATTGTCTTTTACTTACATAAGTTCTAACAAATAAATCTTCGGCACTTACACCTTGTGATTGTTGCGTTTGCTCTTCTTCATTACCAAAAGCTCCTCCAAATGGGTTTTGTTGTTGTTGCTGACGTTGTTGCTGTTGTTGAGGATTACCTTTAGCAACTTCGATAGTGATAGGGTTTGACTCAGATTTTGCACCATTAATAACACATGAAGCTGAACCTATGGTAAATTTACCTTCTTTACGAGCCGCAATCATATAAGAGTAGCTTACGGTTTGACTCATATTACCATTTGCAATTTGCATGCTGGTAGATTGATTTGGACCACTATAAACATCAAAATCGGAAAAGGATGGTGGTTTGAAACCAGACATGCTACCATTAACCGTAAATGAAATTTGAAAAACTTCACCGGTTACCACTTTATTTTTGCTGACCTGTGCAGTAAGTTTTTGAGCAATTGTTTTTTGAGGAATAATGAAAAAAGAAAAAACCGAGATGATAAACATCATCAACAGATTATGTGTAGTTTGTTTTAGCGCTATGTTGTTTTGTTGTTTCATTGTTGCATTAACCAATTGTGAAATTGATTACCAATCTTTATCCGTGTTTTGTCGTTGAGCGTTTTCGTCTTTATTCTTTTTCTTAAGCTGTAATTTTTGTTCGCTGTTTTTAAGTGCATCTAACATACGCTGTGCTTCCTCTTTACTCATTTGTGGTTGCTGCGGTTCTTGCTTTTTATCTTTATCATTCTTTTTATTATCTACGTTCTTCTTTTGGTCTTGCTTATCTTTCTTATCCTTTTTGTCTTTATCATCCTTGTTTTTTTGTTGTTGCTTCTGCTGCTCTTGTAATTTTTTTATAGTGTATGCTAAGTTGTAACGGGTGTCTTCGTCCTTTGGGTTTAGCTTTAAAGCATTTTTGTAAGCCGTTATCGCCTCATTATAACTTTTAGTTTTTAAATACGAGTTACCCAAATTATGAAAGGCTTTCGACAATGTATCTTTATTGCTGTTGTTTTTTATATATGTATCGTACTGGCCAATGGCTTCGGTATACTTGCCTTGCTTATAATAAGCATCGCCCAGATTAAAGTTAGATTTATAATAGTTGTTTTTCTCCTTCAAGGCTTCGTTATAATATTGTTCAGCTTCTTCATACTTGCCGCCAAAATAACTTTTGTTACCCTCGCGTAAAGCATGTTTTTCTTTCTGCGCAAAAAATGTGCCAGCACTTAAACAAAACAATATGCAGAAAAAATGTTTCATCATTTTTTAAATAAATTTAGTTTTCTCCACCAGTTATTAATGCGTTCACTTATTATAAATTCAATTAGTAAAAACAATAAACTTGCAGCAATAAACCATTGAAACTGATCTTCATAATCGGTATACATTTTAGCTTCAAATTGCTTTTTTTCTAATTCACCCACTTTATCAAGCACGGCATCTAAACCCACATCGGCATTGTTTGCTTTTACATATACTCCATTCGCCGCACCTGCAATGCTTTGTAATAATTTTTCGTTTAGTTTGGTAACAACCGTGTTTCCTTCTTTATCTTTTCTGTAACCCGCCGGAACACCGTTGTTGTAAATTGGGATTGGCACACCTGCATCAGACCCTATACCAATTGTGTTAATTGAAATTCCTGATTTGCTTGCTTCCTCTGCTGCCTTAATAGCATCTTCCTCGTGGTCTTCTCCATCTGTTATAACGATGATGGCTTTGTTTTTTCCTTCATCCTTACCAAAAGATTCAGTTGCTTTTTGAATAGCAGCACTAATATCAGTTCCTTGTCGTTCAATAATGTTAGGGGTTATGGCATTTAAAAATAATTTAGCCGAGCCATAATCAATTGTAATGGGTAACTGCGTATAAGCCTCGCCTGCAAAAACAACAATGCCTAACCTATCACCCTGCAGTTTATCAATCATTTGCTCGATGGCCTGCTTGGCACGTTCTAAACGATTGGGTTTTAAATCTTCGGCCAACATGGAATTAGATACATCCAAGCAAATCATAATATCAGCCCCCTCGCGTTTTACATCCTGCATTTTACTGCCTGTTTGCAAATTGCAAATGCCCAATATTAAAAAGATAAGGGCAAGCGTATAAAGAATAAATTTCACCATTTGTTTACCACGAGAAACATCGGGTATCATAGCTAAAATAAGCGGATAGTCGCCCAGTTTTTTTAGCATTTTTTTGCGTGATATAACTGTAAAAATAAAAACAGCAATTACCACAGGCACAATTGCCAGTACCCACAAATATTCGGTATGTTGAAACTTAAACATTTATGGTAAAGCGCGGATTACGGTTTTTTTAATTACAAACTCTAACAACAAAAATAAAGCGGCTGCAATAGCAAAAGGCAAAAAATGTTCTGATTTATTTGAAAAACTTTTTTCGCTAATGATGGATTTTTCCATTTTATCAATCTCTTTATATACACTTTTCAAACTTGCGTTATCGGTAGCTCTAAAATATTTTCCACCAGTTTCTTCAGCAATTTTTGACATTGTTGGTTCGTCTATATCAACATCCACATAATCGTACTCCATTTGTCCGTTAGGAAACATGGCTACCGGAGTTAAGGCTTTACCCTTAGTGCCTACGCCAATAGTGTACACACGCACACCAAAAGTTTTAGCAATATCGGCAGCAGTAAGGGGGGCAATTTCACCCACGTTGTTTACCCCATCAGATAATAAAATAACCACTTTACTTTTTGCCTTACTATCTTTTACACGAGCTACAGCATCAGCTAAGCCTAAACCAATAGCGGTACCCTGCCCCATATCGCCTGCATTTATATCAGTAAATAAATTTTTTATTACTGTGTGGTCGGTGGTAAGCGGACATTGCGTAAAAGCCTCGGCACCAAAAATAACAAGTCCAACACGATCGTTAGGACGAGAATCGATAAACTCCTTTGCTACTTCTTTAGCGGCATCAATCCTGTTTGGTTTAAAATCTTTTGCAAGCATGGAGTAAGAAACATCTATGCTTAATACAATATCAATGCCCTCAGTTTTTATATCTTTCCAACTGCTACGTGATTGCGGACGAGCCAACACAACAATTAAAAGTGCCACTGCAAATATCCTAAATACAAAAACCACATGGCGCAGCATTGCTTTGTAAGAAACTTTTATGTTGCCCAAGTTTTGAAACGAAGAATAATTAAACTCGGCCTCCTGCTTTCTAAGTTTAAATAAGTACCAAGCAATCATTACAGGCAATATTAGAAACAACCAAAAGAACTGCTTATCGGCAAAGGTTATATCTTTTATGTAATGTTCTACTAAATCCACTTTTTAACTATTAGCTACAGGTTGTTCTTGGTTGTTATTTTCTTCCTCATCGCGTTTGGTGCCGTTTACAAAATCGAATGCACTTTGTAGAGACATTTCATTTTCTACATCAATAGGAATTACTTTGGCAAACTTTACATAATCGGCCAGGGTTAAAATTTGTTTTAATTTATCTTTACTTACACCATCAATCACTTGCGAATTCATTACTTTAAATATTTCATCAGAGGTTAACTCCAGAGCAGCAACTCCATAACGACCTTCTATATATATACGCAGAGCATCAGATATCATGGTATGATATTCCTTAAACTTGCCTTCTTGCCACAGTTTTTTATTTCTTATTTCCTCTAAAATATGAAGTGCTGTAATATGTGCGGGTACTTTTGGTTTAGGTGGCTCTGCCAAAACAGGTTCTTTTTTAAGCGTTTTAATTAAAATAAAAATGATAATGATTAGCACGATAAGTGCCACGGCTGAGCCATAGATGTAAGGCAAATACTCGTGCCAATCGAAGGCTTCATCAAAAGGAGCTTTAATGTCTTTTATACTTGTTTGTGCTGTATCTACCGGTAATGTGTAAACAGCTAATAATAATGCATCGGTTTTTACAGGTTTGACGGTATCCTTATTTACAATAAATATAAAAGGTGATATAGCCCAAAAACCAGAATCCGCAGAGGTTACGGTAATTGTTTGGTGTTGCTGAATTTCTTCAGGCTTATTTTTATCGGGAATGGTAGTATCTATTTTAGAAACATTTACTACATCAATTTCTTTACGCAATGTATCGCCAATAATAGGCCACTGTATGTTTAAGTTTTTTTGATTAACGTTATACTTTACATATAATTCTATTTTGGTTTGCTCACCAATACGAATTTGATTAGTATCCATATTGGCAAAGGCTTCTACCTGAGCAAATGAGTTTGAAGCGAAAAGTAAAAAGCAGAAAATAAAAAACGCAAAAACACGAAAACTTAAACTCTTACGAGATTTATACTGAATGATATTTAAGTTTTGATTTACCATTAGGCTCGTTTTTTAAATAAAGTCATTAGTGGTTTTATATATCCTTCGTGAGTGCTTATTTTAGTATAGTCAACTCCGGCACGTGAGAAAACTTCTTTTAGTTTAGCATCCGTTTTTAGTTGCTGTAGTTTTAATTCGTGTTGAAATTTATCGCTGCTGGTATCTACCCATATGTTTTTTCCGGTTTCGTTATCTTTTAATTTTATTAAACCAATTTTTGGTATTTGAGCCTCTACCCTATCATACACTCGTAAGGCCACTATATCGTGTTTTTTATTGGCAATTTTTATAGCATCATCAAACCCATTATCTATAAAATCAGAAATTACAAAAGCAATGCTGCGTTTTTTAATTACGTTGGTAAGATATTTTAAACCTAACGAAACGTTAGTGCCTTTATTTTGCGGTTCGAAATTTACCAACTCACGTATAAGTCTTAAAATATGTGTTTTACCTTTTTTAGGCGGAATGATTTTTTCAATTTTATCGCTAAAAAATATCAAGCCTATTTTATCATTATTGGTAGCGGCTGAGAAAGCAATAACGGCACATAACTCGGTGATTAAATCCTTTTTGGTTTGCGCATGTGTTCCAAAATTACCGGATGCACTTACATCAACTACTAACATTACATTAAGCTCGCGCTCTTCTTCAAAAACTTTTACGTACGGTGTGTTTAAGCGTGCGGTAACATTCCAATCTATCGTTCTAACATCATCACCTGGTGTATATTCTCTAACCTCACTAAAAGCCATGCCACGCCCTTTAAAGGCACTATGATACTCGCCCGAAAATATCTGTGATGATAATCCGCGGGTTTTAATTTCTATTTTACGAACTTTTTTTAAAAGCTCTGTAGTTTCCATGTTGAATTAAAAAGTTAGAAATAAAAATTTTAAAGCTTTACTAAACTCTAAGGAACCTCAACTGTGTTAAGTATTTCGTTAACGATATGTTCGCTGGTAATGTTTTCAGCTTCTGCTTCGTAAGTTAAACCAATACGGTGACGCATAACATCTAAACAAATAGCACGCACATCTTCAGGAATTACATAACCTCTGCGCTTAATAAAGGCGTAAGCTTTTGCAGCCAGTGCCAAATTTATACTGGCACGTGGCGAGCCACCAAAACTAATAAGCGGCGCAAATTTTTCTAATTTATAGTCTTTAGGAAAACGAGTTGCAAAAACTATATCAACTATGTAACGTTCAATTTTTTCGTCCATGTAAACATCACGAGCTACACCACGAGCTTTAATAATGTCTTCGGGTTTTAAAATTACATTAGGTGTTGCCATACCCGCAGCCGATATATTACTGGCAATAATTTTTTTCTCGTCTTCTTTTGTAGGATATGTAATTACCACTTTTAACATAAAACGATCTACTTGTGCTTCAGGCAACGGATATGTTCCCTCTTGCTCTACCGGATTTTGTGTAGCCAACACTAAAAATGGATTGGGTAATTTAAAGGTTTGGTCGCCAATGGTTACTTGTTTTTCCTGCATGGCCTCTAACAAAGCACTTTGCACTTTTGCGGGGGCACGATTTATCTCATCGGCCAAAACAAAGTTGGCAAACAAAGGTCCTTTACGTACCGTAAATTCTTCTTTCTTTTGGTTGTAAATCATTGTACCTACTAAATCGGCAGGTAACAAATCAGGTGTAAACTGTATGCGACTAAACTGTGCATCTACACATTTTGCCAATGTGTTAATGGCTAATGTTTTTGCTAAGCCGGGTACACCTTCTAACAGAATATGCCCGTTACTTAATAAGCCAATCATTAAGCGTTCAACCATGTGTTTTTGGCCTACAATTACTTTGTCCATTTCGGCAGTAAGCAGGTCAACAAAAGCACTTTCGCGCTGTATTCGTTCGTTTAATTCTCTAATGTCTGTCATAAATGTTTAAAAATTGCTCGTTAAAATTACTCTGATTTTTGCTTTTTGAATTTATGTTTAATTTTTTTTAACATTTTGGTATAAAATGAAAAAGGTCTCAAAATTTACAAATTGAAACCTTTTACTTTTAAATACTGTTTTTTTATTTGCCTTTAGCCGGAGGCGTTGCAGGGGCTTGTTGAGGCTGAGCAGGTTGTGTTGCTGGGGCTTGTTGTTGCATTGGCGCAGCAGCAGGAGCCATAGTTTCAGCTTTTTTACGTGTTACAGACTCAGTACCGGCAGGATTAGCATCAGCTACCTGACGTTTTGGGGTACCTAATAAGCAAAGTACAAATAAAGCGATGGCAAAACCCCAAGTCGTTTTTTCTAACACATCAGCCGTACGGCGTACACCCATTATTTGGTTATTAGATGCAAATGAGCTAGAAAGCCCGCCACCTTTAGAATTTTGAATTAGTACAATTAGTGCAAGTAAGATGCAAACTACGATGATAAGTACTGAAATTAGACCGCTCATATTCCTATTTTATTTTATGTTGTTTTTAATTTCTTTAATAAGGGAGGCAAAGTAAGCACTTTTTTCGGGAAATTTCAAACTTAAAATTTCATAAGCCCGGATGGCTTTTCCGTGATTGCCTTGTAGTACGTATATTTTAGCCAGGGTTTCGGTTACCAAATTTTCATCCTCTAGTACGCTGCTACGGGTTTTTTGAGTTGCTGCATAAAAAGTTTTATCGGCCTGAGGCTTAGAAATACGTAATTCTTCTGATAAAAGTTTATCTAAAAACTCCTGCTTTTCGGTTTTATGCTTCGGACTTTGAGGCTTGCTAACTAGCTCTTTTTTAACACTTTCCGTTTTCATCTGGTCGCTAACCGATAATTGCTTACTAATGACAGGCAATTGCTTTAACCATTCGGTAAACGATTGAGGCTCCTCTATTTTTATTTCAGGCTCTTTTTCGTTTATTTTTAGGATTTCGGTTTCAATATAGGCCTCAACAATGGGATTTAAAATAATTTCGTTTAATGTTTCGGTTTGTTCATTTTCAATTGGTTTCTCGGGCTCTACTACATTACTAACTACAGGCTCATCCTTACTAACAATAGTATAAACGTAATTTATTGATGATGAAACCGCTTTTTCAACTTTTTCTTCCGGTACAATTTCAGGAGCTTTTTCTTGCTTTACTTCCTGTCTTATCTCTTCCTTCTCAATTACAACTTCAATTTTAGTTTCTACAACAGGAGGAGTTATTTGTTGAGCGGGTTGGTTTATCAATCTATATAAAACCGCCCTGTTTCCTGCAATAACGGCTGTTCTTTTTAAAGCATTATGATAATTTATGTGTTTACTGTTTTGTAATGCTTTGGCATATAGTAAATGGGCACTTTGAAAAAAGGGATAATCGCTCAATATTTTTTCGATAGAAGAAATATGAGCTTCAGCCAATCGGCTTGGATTATCTATTAACTCTATAAACTGGGCTACTTTCATTAATCAGGGTTTCAAAGCTACTAATTTAAACGCAATGAGTGAAAACAAGTAGATTATCCGGTTTAAAAAATTACTTAACTATTTGGTAACATTTATCATGATTTTTAACAATCCCTTAACTTTTTAGAAATTATTTAACAACATCTCCTCTCTTCTAAAAGTGAATATTTGCGCAAATTTTTGTTAAATCTCATAAAAAAACCTAAAAAACTCATGAAAAAAAACCTACACAAGAGTGTTATTAAGCGTGTTAAAGCAGCAATTTTATTTTTGTTGCTTATAACATCAAGCCTGAGCTTTGCCCAGATGACGAGCTCATCAATGAATGGTAAGGTAACCGACCCAAAAGGTGAGGTTATACCCGGTGCGGTTGTACTAGCAACCCATGTGCCAACAGGTACAAAATATCCAACCACTACTGATGGTGATGGATTATATCACTTAGTAAACTTAAATCCAGGCGGACCTTACACTATTAAAGTAAGTTTTATGGGATACACTGATAAAGTGCAAGATAATGTTACGCTTGCTTTAGGAGAAAATCAACGTATAGACTATAAAATGAATGAAGATACTAAACAACTTGAAGAGGTTGTAGTTGTTAGTAATTTAGATGATAATAAAAAGGGCACAGATACACGTATTACAAGAGAACAGTTACAAACATTACCTACCTTATCTCGTAGTATGACTGATTTTTCTAAACTTACACCACAAAGCTCTAACAACTCGTTTGCAGGTACAAACTTTCGTTACAACAATATAACTTTAGATGGTGCGGTAAGTAATGATGCTATTGGTTTTAGCCCTAGTTTAGGTGGAACCAGTGGTACCGGTAATATGCTTAGCAGCAGTACACGCAGTAATGCTATAAGTTTAGATGCCATTCAGGATATGCAGGTTAGTATTGCGCCTTACGATGTTAAATTAGGAAACTTTACCGGAGGTAGTATAAATGCCGTAACACGCAGGGGTACTAATGAAGTAGAAGGTTCGGTTTATGGTTTTGGTAGAAATGCTACAATTACCGGTTTAGACAATAGCGGAGATAAAAGTAAAATGCCGGCAAGTTATCACGATTATCAAGCAGGTTTTAGAGTTGGCATGCCACTTATAAAAGATAAATTATTCTTTTTTGCAAACTATGAAAATACCGACAGACAAGAGCCTAACTTTTACATGGCAGGTCAATCGGGTACGTTTATGACAACGGCCATTGCACAACAAATTACCGATAGTTTAAAAAGCTCAACGTTCATGCCAAAATCTCAATACAACCCAAATGGCGGATACGACCCAGGTGCTTACAGCAGCTACAACATTTTTTCGAGAAGTAACAAAGGTTTTGCTCGTTTAGATTGGAATATAAACGCTAAACATCAATTAAACATACGTAACAACTATGTAAACTCTGAAGCTTCTAACTTAGAACAATCGGGTACACAGTTTGAGTTTGGTAATTATGATTTTGTTCAGAAAAACATTAACAACAGTACTGTTGCTGAGTTAAAAAGTCGTTTTACTGATAAAACATCAAACAGTTTAATTTTAGGTGCAACTTTTGTACACGATTATAGAGACCCTACCGGTGCTCTTTTTCCTCAAATTCAAATTAATGGTGTTAACGGAAGTGGTACAGTACTTTTAGGTACAAACCGTGAAGCCGGTATTTATAATATGAAACAAAAAACCTACGAGTTTACTGATAACTTTAATTACTATAAGGGTAAACATACATTTACACTTGGTACACATAACGAGCTTTATCATATAGATTATGGTTTTATCAACTCGTGGAATGGTCGTTTTGATTATAGTAGTTTAGCTAGCTTCTTTAATAACGCTCCTTCGCGTATGAGAGCTACGTATAATTTAAATGATGATTCACAAAGCAATAACTATAACAACCCGGTATCTTCGTTCAATGTGCTTATGTTTAGTTTATACGCACAAGATGAAATTGCTTTAAAAGATAATTTTAAATTATCAATAGGTATAAGAGGTGATATGTCTATGGTACCTAACGGCCCAGCAACAAGCAGCTTAGTTACTACCGCACCAACCGACCCACATTATGGAACCACTTACACACACACACAATTAAATCAAACAAATAATAAAGTATTTGGTCAAGTAATGCCATCGCCACGTGTTGGGTTTACTTGGGATGTGTTAAAAGATAAAAAATTAATTGTTCGTGGTGGTAGTGGTTTATTTACCGGCCGTATTCCTTTTGCCTGGTTAGGTTATGCCTTTTATAACAATGGCGTAAACTATGGCGCATTTGATGACAAAACAGTTGCTGCTGGAACGCATATTCCTACAGACCCTACTCAGTTTGCTGCTTATAATACAAACATACTACACCAACCAAACAGGGTAGAAGTAGATATAGTTGATAAAAACTTCCACCTGCCACAAACATGGAGAAGTAATTTGGCTGTAGATTTTAATTTGTTAGGTGGTTATAAACTTACTTTAGAAGGAATATATACTAAAACTATTTATGATGTAATGTTTAAGTCAGTTAACTTAAAAGATTCGGTAAAATACTATGCGCAAGATGTTAATCATGTGCAGCCTGTTTATTTAAGTGGCGGGCCAACCGCTAACCGTGTAGATAATAATTTCTCTTCGGCTTATATGATGACTAACACTAATCAAGGTTATCGTTATCAATTAACTGCTCAGTTATCTAAACAATACAAATGCGGTATAAACTTTATGGCCGCTTATACTTATGGGCAATCGAAAGACATGTCTAACGGAATCCGTAACTCTTTCGAATCTAATTGGCAATTAAACCAGGCTGCTAATGCTAACAACCCTCAATTAGCTTATTCGAATTTTGACGTACGTAATCGCATTGTTGCAACTACAGGTTACAGAAAGAAATGGAATGATAGACTTACTTCTTATTTATCTTTTGTGTTTACAAGTCAGTCTGGCACACCTTATACTTGGGATATAACTGCTAACAATAAGCTTACCAACAGTGGCCAGCAAGTTGATGTATTTTATATACCGAAAGTTCAAAGCGACATCAATCTTACAACATACACAGTTAATGGTACTGCTTATACAGCAGCGCAACAATGGAATGATTTAAATAATTATATTAATAATGATAAGTATTTAAGCTCGCATCGTGGACAATATACTGAGCGTAACGGCGCTCGTACTCCTTGGATTAACCAATTAGATATGCGCTTTATGCAAGACATTGTTATTAAAGGCAGAAATAAGTTTCAGGTTACCTTTGATATTATTAACCTAACTAATTTAATTAATCCAAATTGGGGTTGGCAATATTTTGTACCTAATACACTTAACTCATCAGCATCTATTGGTTTAACCCCGTTAGGAACTACTACTAACGGTAACCCTAATTATACTTTTAGTGCTCCTACAACTAAGCCTTATTCAACCGACAAAATTGCCTCTCGTTGGCAAGGTCAAATTGGGGTAAGATACCTGTTTTAGACAAGACAAACAGGAACTGTTTAAGTGCTCCAAATAAAAAAAGCCCCGAATTTCTTCGGGGCTTTTTTATATCCTATTAGTTGCTCTATCTGTGTATCGTGTAAATGTTATCTTTGTACTTGCTATACAAAGCATAGTATGTTCTTAAAAAACAAATCTACCATTATACTGCTTGTAACTATTTTATGTGTTGCGGGCTTTATATTTGTTTTTACTAAGATAGTGTTATACATGCTGCTGGCCGCTATATTATCATTATTGGCACAACCCTTTGTAAAACTCTATTTAAAACCAAAATTTAAAGGCAAGCATTTACCAGATACCCTTATAGCCCTGCTTTCTTTATTTAGTATGCTATTTGTATTTTCTTCGTTTTTTTATGTGTTTGTACCCCTTATTATTGAGCAGGCCAAATTTATTTCTACACTGAATTTTAATGAAGTTTTTACCAAAGCTTTAAATCAGTTTCCAAATGTAAAAGCCATGCTATTAAGTATAGGAGCTATAGATGAAGTAAGCAAAAAATTATACGCCCAGCTATCTTCTTTTTTAAATGTAGGCAATGCCAGCTATCTTCTTAGTACATTTTTATCGGCCTTTGGCAGTATTGTAGGTGGGGCTTTAGCTGTGTGTTTTATTACTTTTTTTATGCTGAAAGATAATAAACTTGCATCGCGCAGTTTATTACTAATAACACCGGTAGATTACGAGGAAGAAATGCAGGATATACTACGTACTACAAAAACACTTTTAAGTAAATATTTTGTAGCACTTTTTATAGATGTGGTTATGGTAACACTGTTAGTGGGCATAAGCCTTACTTTTTTAGGTGTAAGAAACGCTTTTTTTATAGGCATGTTTGCAGGTGTTATGAATATTATACCCTATGTTGGTCCGCTTATTAGTTTTGCATTTGCCTGTTTTTTAGGTGTAACAGGTTGCATGGAGGCTGATGAACTTTATCTGATAGGCAGTGTACTAGAAAAAATATTTTGGGTTTTATTATGCGTAAATTTATTTGATGGATTTTTAGTACAACCTTATCTTTTTAGCAATAGCGTTAAAGCACACCCCTTAGAAATTTTTATTGTTATACTAATGGCATCGTCATTAGCAGGTGTGGCCGGTATGATAGTAGCTATACCAACTTATACCCTTATTAGAATTGTAGCTAAAGAGTTTTTAACTAATTATAAATTTTTTAAAAAAATAACCGAAAATATACCTGAATAATATGCAACAAACACTTACTTTTTTAAAACAAATAAAAAAGAACAACAACAGAGAGTGGTTCGAAAAAAACAAAGCAACTTATTTAAAATCGAAAGAAGAGTACGAGCTTGTTGTACAAAAAGTAATTAATAACATTGCCAAGTTTGACACAAAAGTGGCTGGCATAGAGGCCGCTAAAGCTACTTTTAGAATTTATAAGGATGTACGTTTTTCTAAAGACAAAACTCCTTATAAAACTAATTTTGGCGCAAGCATAAACCCCGGGGGTAAAAAAAGCTTGGTGGCTGGTTATTATATGCATGCCGAACCGGGTAACTCTTTTTTAGCTGGTGGATGCTATATGCCTGAGCCTGATAAATTGAATGCCATTAGACAAGAAATTGACTACAACTTTGCCGATTTTAAAAAAATACTGAACCATAAAGATTTTAAAAAATATTTTGGTGGGATAAGTGATGAAGGTAAATTAGTAAACCCACCCAAAGGTTACGACAAAGAAAACCCTGCAATAGAAATTTTAAAAAATAAACATTTTATTGTTGTGCATAATGTTGACGATAAAAAACTGTTAAGTGCCGATTTTCCAAAATACGCAGCAACAGTTTTTAAGGCTATGCAACCCTTTATTCTTTTTGTAAGAGAAGCCACGAAATAAGACTTTTTATAAATGTTTTGAGCTGTACTTTGTGGAAATCCTATCCCCTATTATCTAATTGTAATTATTATCTTCGTTCCTTAGTAATTTAAGGAACAACTATGAACATTATTATACCTATGGCGGGTATGGGAAAACGCATGCGCCCACACACGTTAACAACACCTAAACCTTTGTTGCCGGTTGGCGGAAAACCCATTGTACAACGTCTTGTAGAAGACATCACCAAAGTTTGCGGCGAAAAAATAACCGAAATAGCCTTTATAATTTCTCCCTTATTTGGAAAAGAAACTGAAAAAAACCTGATAGAAATTGCCGCTACACAAGGGGCTAAAGGTGTTATTTATTATCAGGAAGAAGCATTAGGTACAGCGCATGCTGTAATGTGTGCTGCCCCTGCCTTAACCGGTAAAACAGTAGTAGCCTTTGCTGATACGCTTTTTAAAGCCGATTTTGTAATGGATACAAATAACGATGGGGCTATTTGGGTGCAACGCATAGATGACCCACGTCAGTTTGGTGTGGTAAAACTAAATAAAGAAGGTTTTATTACTGATTTTGTAGAGAAACCACAAGAGTTTGTATCAGACTTAGCCATTATTGGCATTTACTATTTTAAAGATGGAGATTATCTTAAAAAAGAAATTCAGTATTTGCTTGATAATGATATAAAAGATAAAGGCGAATTTCAGTTAACCAACGCTTTGGAAAATATGAAAAACAAAGGAACAAAATTTGTTCCGGGCAAAGTGAGTGAGTGGCTTGATTGTGGCAATAAAGATGCAACCGTTTTTACCAATCAGCGCGTGTTAGAATATGATAAAGGTAAAGCAAGCCTGCGTTCTTCATCAGCAAAAATTGAAAACTCAAGCATTATAGAGCCTTGCTTTATTGGCGATAATGTTGTTATTACAAACTCGGTTGTTGGTCCGCATGTATCAATTGGTGCTGATAGTAAAATTACCAATAGCATTTTAAAAAATACCATTGTACAGAAAAACAGTAAACTAACTTCGATACAACTTGTTAACTCAATGATAGGCAATCATGTTGAAATAGTTGGTACAGCCGCAGATTTAAACTTAGGAGATTATACTATCAGTAAATAAAATTTGTACAAGCAAAAACTCATATCGAGGTATAAAAACATTAGAACCATTAAGTGTTCCGGTATTTTATTGTTTGCTTACTTATTCCTGCTAACATCTTGTACGGCAAAAAAAAGTACAACTGTTTCAAGTTCTACTAAATCAGAAAAAAACACAGAGCTTGCTCAACAAAAAATAGACGATGATTTTAAATTACGGTCTTATTTTTATGATGCCTGCAAAGAAAAAACAAAGGGTAATTTAGATGTTGCTCAAACTCTTTTAAAAGAGTGCCTTAAAATCAACCCGAATAATGCAGCTGTTAATTATGAACTTGGTAATTTATACAGATACACTGGCAGATATGATGAAGCGCTAAAATGTGCCAAAATTTGCGCACTTGCCGATGAAAAAAATGAGTGGTTTAACATTTTATATATAGAATGTTTGCATAATAAACATTTATACTTGGAGGCAGCGGCTCGATATGAAGTTTTATTAAAAAAATATCCTTATCGTACAGATTTTTACCAGGGGCTTGCCGGAGAATATATTTATGCCAACAAACCCGACAAGGCTATACAAGCCTATACCCGAATGCAGCAAACTACAGGAGCCGATGATGATATTGCTTTACAAAAAGTAAAAATATTTACGAAGCTAAAAAAATGGAATGATGCTGAAGTCGAGTTAAAAAATCTTATTAAAGCTAATCCAAAAGAATCGCGTTATTATACTTATTTGGCTGATTTGTATCAGCAAGAGGGGCAGCCACAAAAAGCATTAGAGACTTATAAAGATGTTTTAAAAACAGACTCGTTAAACCCATTTGTGCATTTAGCACTTGCCGATTATTACAGACAACAACACATAGAAGATGGCTTTTTCAGTGAATTAAAAAAAGCATTTGTTAGCGAAGATTTAGACATTGACAATAAAGTAAAAATTGCGATGTCATATTACAACGCTACCGAACAAAATAACAAACTGCTTCAGCAGGCTTATGAGTTGTGTGA